>Ga0302325_10011897_pt1 | contig 18716 bp, 19 predicted proteins | sample Palsa_T0_2_FD_201948 | JGI IMG/M metagenome (GOLD analysis project Ga0302325, IMG submission 201948) | Peat permafrost microbial communities from Stordalen Mire near Abisko, Sweden - Palsa_T0_2 | ecosystem: Environmental > Terrestrial > Soil > Palsa > Peat permafrost | place: Sweden: Abisko...
TGGGAGAAGACCGTCCTCGACGGCGTGACGTTGATGCCCGGAGCCCGCGAACTCCTGGATATGCTGCACGGTCGCGGAGCCAAACTTGGGGTGATCACCAACAAGCCCGGCTCTTCGTCGCGTCGGATCTGCGAATACCTGAATATTGCTTTTCTGGTCCCCGTCGTCGTGGGCGCCAACGACACCCCCTGGCTCAAGCCGCAGCCCGAGTTCACGGCGCAGGTCTTGAAATTGCTCGGGGCCGACGCCTCCGCCGCGCTTCTAATCGGCGACTCGCCCTACGACGTCCAGGCCGCGCACAACGCCGGCATGCCCGCCTGGTGTGTCACGACCGGCACGCACACGGCCGACGAACTCCGCGCCTGCGGGGCGGATGCGGTCTTCCCTGACCTCACCACGCTCGGCCGGCGATTAAAGTAGACGCTGCCTCCCGGCTGCGTCCCTCATATGATACGCGGCCGGGAGGCCGCGTCTACCTTCCCGTTGCCGCCACGCGCGTGAACTGCGCCGACACAATCTGCCAGCTCCCATCCCGGCGCACACAGACATCGATGTAGCGCGTTTGCACGCTGGTCCCATCCTGGCGCCGGTAGCCGATGCGCGCAATGATCAGCGCCGCGTCGCCATACAGGCTGATCAGCGGCTCCTGCCGGCGGAAGTCGGCGACGCCGGGCGGCTGGGCGGCCAGCTCGAGAAAGCCGGCCTTGTCAATCAGGCGGCCGTCCGCGAGCACACAGTGAAAATCGTCGGCCAGGAGCTGGCGGTAGCTCGCGACATCGCAGGTGAGAAAAGCCCGCAGGTTGTCCGCGTTGAGCTGGCGGAGCGAGGCCAGGTCCCCGCTGTCCGAGCCGAGCAGCGGTTTCGAAACGCCCAGCGCCATCCCGAGAGCGAAGAGCCAAAACTTGTTATTCATCGTGATTCCGTGGTTGATTTCACCATGCCTCCGTCCGCCGACCCTACCGTTCTTACCGGTGTTGTCGAACGCATCATTTTCCTCAACGAGGAGAACCATTACACCATTGCGGAATTTCGCCCGGATGGCCCCGCGGCCAAGGGCCGTCCCGAGGCGGTGACCATCGTCGGGCCGCTGCCCGGCGTGGAATGCGGCGAGACGCTGCACCTCACCGGCGAATGGACCAGCCACGCGCAGCACGGCGCGCAATTCAAGATTGCGGCCTTTCGCAGTGAACTGCCGGCGAGCGTCTACGGGATCCGAAAATATCTGGGCAGTGGGCTCGTTCCCGGCATCGGCAAGGTCTATGCGAACAAGATCGTCGACAGTTTCGGCACCGATACGTTTCGGGTGTTGAGCGAGGAGTACGCGCGGCTGCGCGACGTTCCCGGCATCGGCCGGAAGCGCGCCGCGGCCATCAAAAAGGCCTGGGATGAAAAACGCACCGAGCGCGAACTCTACATCTTTCTCCAAACCTACGGGGTCACCCCGAGCCAGTGCGTCAAGCTGGTGAAGCAATACGGCGGACAGGCGAAGGACGTCTTGTCGCTGGAGCCCTACCGCGTCGCCCGCGAGATCGAGGGCATCGGTTTCAAGACTGCTGACCGGATCGCGATCAACCTCGGGTTTGCCAACGATGCCCCGCCGCGGCTCGACGCCGGGCTGATCTATGCGCTCGAAACCCTGCAGGAGGAGGGGCACACCGCCTATCCGCGCCAGGAGCTGGTCGATTTTACGGCCAACCTCCTCGAAACCTCGGCCGAGCGGGCGGCGGCGCGCATCGAGGCGCTGCTGGAGGCGAAGCAGATTATATGCAACGCCGGCGCGGACCCCGCGCTGTCCCCGCCTCTCATCCAGCTCCCGCGGCTCGACGCCGCCGAGCGCAGGATCGCCGACGCCGTCGGCCGCCTCACCCGGGTCGCGAGCGGGTTGCCGCCGATCAAGATCCCGGCGGCCATGCAATGGGCGGAGCAGAAGGCGGGCTTCGCCTTCCATGAACTGCAGCGCATCGCCGTGAAAAACGCGCTTGGGCACAAGCTTTCCGTTCTCACCGGCGGACCCGGCACCGGCAAGACGACCTGCCTGCGCGCGCTGGTGGAGGTCCTGAAGGCAAAGAAAGTCCGCGTGCATCTTGCCGCGCCCACGGGCCGCGCCGCGCAGCGGCTGGCCGCGACGACCGGCGGGTTTGCCTCGACGATTCACCGCCTGCTGAAATTCGACGCGGCCTCCGGGGGCTTCACGGTCAACGAGAGCCATCCGCTCGCCACCGATTTTCTGATCGTGGATGAGGTCTCGATGCTGGACACCCGCCTGGCTGCGGCGCTGTTTTCCGCCGTGCCGTCCCAGGCGCACCTGCTGCTGGTCGGCGATTCCGACCAGCTCCCCAGCGTGGGCGCGGGCAACGTCCTGAAGGACCTCATCGCTGCGAGTGGAGAGATCATTCCCGTCACGCGCCTCGACGTCATTTTTCGCCAGCAGGGCCAGAGCCTGATCGTGACGACCGCCCATGCCATCAACGCGGGCGATCCCTCGCCGCCGCCGGTTTTCACCGAGGTTGCGGCGGTGCCGCCGGGAATCGATCTCGCCCTGGTCGCCGCCAGTTCGACCGAGGAATGCCTGCGCAAGGTGATCGAGCTCTGCGCCGCATTCGTGCCCCGGCATTTTCCGAGGATTCATCCGGTCAACGACGTGCAGGTGCTGGCTCCGATGCACAAGGGCGTTGCCGGAGTCTCCAATTTCAACGCGCAGCTCCAGGGTGCGCTCAATCCCGACCGGGCCGGGGTGCGCGCGCTGAACGGCGAGTTCCGGCCCGGCGACAAGATCATCCAGCTCCGCAACAACTACGACAAGAACCTCTTCAACGGTGACATCGGCGCGGTGGTCTCGGTGGACGCCGAGGGCGGCGCGCTCACGGCGGACTTCGACGGCGACCAGCACTCCTTTGCGCGCGGCGATTTTGGCGATCTCGCGCTCGCCTACGCCATCAGCATCCACAAGTCGCAGGGCAGTGAATACCCGGTGGTGATCATCCCGCTGCTCAAGGCCCATTTCATGATGCTCCAGCGAAATCTTCTCTACACCGCCATCACCCGTGGACGCCGGAAGGTGTACATCGTGGGCGACCCCGCCGCCTACGCGATGGCCGTCCGCAACAGCGAATCAAAGCTCCGCGTCACGCACCTCAGGCAAAAAATTGCGGCCGCTCTCAATATTCCCAATGCAATCTAGTGGCGTAGATGCTCACCGGCCCTCGATCGCGGTTGTAGGCTGGGTTTTCGACGAATTGATAGTCGAAGGCCAGGGCGAGCCATGAGACGGGCTTCCAATTATAATAGGTCTCGATGATATCCTCCGTCCCATAGTTGAGCCGGCCGTCGCCGATGGCGAAACCGTAGCCGCCAGCCGCCAGATAATTGCGATGGTCCTCGGACAGCCCGTCCACCACCGCGGCCACGCCCAGCGTGTCCGCCGTCCGCCCCCACGCCGTCCCTTTCAAGCTGAGGCCGGCCGAAGCCGAGCGGTCGATTTCCGTAAAAGCCCATGTCTCGGTATGCCCGTCATCGAATCCCGCGCGGGCAAAGACGCCGAGGCTGTCGGTGATTTCCTGCTCCCAATTCAGGCCGCCGCCGGTCTTCGAGCGGTAGCTGCGGGTGGTGGTGATATCCGGATGGGCCTCCTCGAGGGCCTCGCTGTAGCTGCCCATGTCGGCCCGGTTCCAATATACCAGGGGGCGCAACGCGCCGGAATGGCCGCCGATCGTGTACCGCTGCTCCCATTCGGCCACCTGGCCCCAGGCCTTCGCCAGGTGATAGTCCATCGCGGTGCCGTCCGCTTCCGCGGGTTCGAGAAAAATGCCCCAGCGCAGCGTGCTCGAACTCCGGTTCCATTCGGCGGCGAACCCCGAAGTATAACCATCGGTGTTGGCCGGAAAATCCCAGGCGCCATCATCGCCCAGCGCGATATTAAGAAACTGGGTCTCCGGGTCATGGCTGTAACTGTTGGTGTCGAATATGTCGGTGACGGTCAATTTGCCCAGCGTGAGCGTGATGCGGTTGACGTCCTGGGAGCCCGCGAGCTGGTTTTCATCGTCAGCGATGGGTTCGCGCTCGCCTCCGAGGCCGATGATTTGCCGCACAAACAGGCGCCCGACATCGAACTGGGGAGAGTCGCCGCCCGTGGTGTGGGTGGCCTCGCCGTTGGAAAAGCCACCCAAGCCGAGCGTGCCGCTGATGCCGCCTCCCTGGTTCATTTCGGGATCGAAATAAATCCCCGCCCCGTTCCAGAGCGCGTGGCCCAGAAATACCGTGGCGGTGAGCGTGTGGGCATCCTCGGTGTGGGGATTGAGGCTGTTTTCGCCTTCATAGGGCGAGGGAAAATCGCCGTGCCACTGCTCGATCAGCGTCGATTCCGCATGGAAGGTCCAGTCCTCCGGCGGAGTGTCCAGGGGTGGCGGATCCGCGTCCAAAATCACCGGGGCCAATGCCGCCGCGGCCATCAGAATAAATCGGAGCCGAAAAACCATGTTACAGACCGCAGGGTTGCCCATGTCTCGAGCAACGGCAAACTTCAGGTTGAGCTTATATTTTATGTTGTTTTCACGTGTCGCGAGTCCGGGATTCAATGGCATCTGTCACTCGGTCGAGCGGCGCACTACGATGATCGTGAACGAGCCGGGCACCATCGGGCTGCCCCGCCCGTGCGCGGTGCCGGCGGGAGCAGCGCCGGGCGATGGAGTGGAGGATGGCGGGGGAGGGGCCGGTGCGCGGTCCGCGGTGATGAGGAAGATCTGGTTGGTCCGGACGTCGAGCGTGGAGGTTTTGGCGCCCAGTTTGGTTTGCACCGTTTGCTCCACCGCAAATTGTGTCGGGCTATTTTCCCTGATTACGGTCAATGTGCCGTCGCGCTGCGAACTGAACGCCTCCATCGTGGCGGGATTGAACTCGGCGGAGTCGACGCCGCTGCCGATCGGCAGGCTGGCGATGATGGAGCCGTCATCTGCGTTTAACATCACCGCGGTTTGTGGTTTGCGGCCGCAGACGAAGAGAGTGTGGTTTTTCACATCGAGGGCCAGTCCGGCCGGCGCGCCGCCTTTGCCCCCAAGGCCATAATGAGCGGTGACTCGGAGGGTATTGGCGTCGACGGCGGCGACCTGGTCCTTGTCCTCAAGATCGAAAAATAGGTGACCCCGGCTGTCGCTGGCTCCTTGCTCTGGCGCGCCGCCGAGGTCGCCGATCGTGCCGACGACCGAGCCATCCTGGGCGTCGATCACGGTGGCGTTGGGCGCCTCATGGCTGAGAATGAAGACCCGTTGCGTGCCCGGATCGAAGAGAATGCCGTCCGGCCTGCCCTGGACCGGGATGATCCTGATCGTGGCCAGGGTCCGGGTGTCCCACATCACTACGGGCTGGCTGCTGCTGAAGCCATGATGTGCCCCGGAGTCGACGGCGACGCCGTGCACGCTGTTCGTGTTTGGGATTTCCCCCAGCGGCTTGAGCGTATCGAGATCAAAGACGGTCACCCGGTTGCCGCGCGGAATGTAGAGGCGGCGGGCGTCGGAGTCCGCCAAGACATAGTCAAAACCGCCCGGGCCGCCGACGCGGTCCAGGTTTACGACCTTGTAGGGTCGCATCGCGGGCGGCGTCTGGGCGAGCACAAGGGTGGAGGGCGCGATCGACGCGATCAGGGCCGCGGCCAGCAAAAAACAGCGCAACTTTTTCATGGCGGGGAAGCGAACGAAATCACATCTTGACCTCCGCTAAAACCAGAATCGTCTGATCGTGACCGCCCGGCGATGAAATCCAACAGAATCTCCTCTTCCCGGTGAGTGATGAGGCGCAAGCTTTGCCGACGATGAAAATGGAGCTGGTGGCGCCTCACGAAGGTTTGCGGGAGTCATATCTCGGTTTGGTGGCGGAAATCCGGGATAAACGGGAGCGCCCGGTCCCTTTTTGCGTGGGCTTTCCGGCGGAGGACTTTGGGGCGTTCTTGAGGCAGCTCAACGATTGTTCCCTGGGCATCGGGATCCCGGAGGAGTTCGCGCCGCACACGACGTATTGGCTGGTCCGGGACGACTGGGATGTCGTTGGCGTCTCCAGCCTCCGCCATCGGATAACCGACGCCTTGTGGAAGAATGGCTGTCATATCGGCTATGGCATCCGGCCTTCGGAAAGAAGGCAGGGCTATGCCACCCTGATCCTTAAGAAGACCCTGGAAAAAGCGAAGGAGAGGGGGATCGATAAGGTCTTCATCACCTGCCACAAGGGCAACATCGGCTCCGTCAAGGCGATCCGCGGAAACGGAGGCGTCCTCGACGCCGAATACCAGCTCGAAGGCCACCCGGACCTCATGCAGAGATACTGGATCGCGTAGTAACCGGCCTGCCTTGGACCAACCACTGCGCGATTACGAGGTGGGGCGGCGCGTCCCTGCGACGCCTGTTGGTCTCTGACCGCGCTCTCAACTGTCATGGGTGCACTTGCTATTATAATCGTGCGACCCGCAGGTCGAATCGAGCCTCCCTTCATTTCTTGACATGATATCAATATGATACTTTGCTGTGCCGCGTAAAATCCATCAATTGATCGCCGATTTGAAGCGCGCCGGATTTCGCTTCGAACCGGGCAACGGCAGCCACCGGAAATATCGCCATCCTTCCGGAATCATGGCGGTTCTTTCCGGCCGTACCGGCGATGATGCGAAACATTATCAAGAAAAGGAAACCAGCCAGAAGATCGCGCAAGTGCTTGACCATGAAAAAAAGTAACATCGCAAAATATGCCATTCGTTACGTGAAGGTAATCGAATGGAGCGCAGAGGACCGATGTTTTATCGGAAGCGCGCCTCCCCTGGTCGGCCAGTGCTGTCACGGGAGCACCGAAGAGGCGGTGATGAAGCAGCTCTGTGTGATTGTGGAAGACCTCGTGGAGACGCTTTTGAAGCATGGCGATCCGCTGCCTCCCGCCACGGCTGGGAAAAAATACAGCGGCAAGTTTATCATCCGCGTGGCCCCGGCCCTGCACCAAAAAGTGGCGCTCAAGGCAATGGCAAGAGGTGAGAGCCTGAACGAGTTTGTCGCCGACGCGCTCGCCAAAGTCTGACGATCGATTCGCGCTGGTTTCGATACCATTGAACGTCATGGACTTTACGCGTTCTTATGGCGAACGTTCTGACCATTGGGGAAAAATGAGAAGCGGTTCCGTAATGCTTCGGCAATGGAAAGACAGCGATCTTGAGCCGTTTGCGGCCATGAACGCAGATCCGGAAGTGATGCGGTTTTTCGTGATTCGGGCCACCAAAGAGGAGTCGGCCGCTTCGATGGCCCGGTTTCGCGCCGCGATCGACCAAAGGGGATGGGGGCCGTGGGCGGTTGACGTCGGCGGTGTATTTGCCGGACTCATCAGCCTGTCGAAGCCGACATTTACGGCCCACTTTACACCGTGCGTTGAGATCGGCTGGCGGTTTAGGCAGGAGTTCTGGGGACAAGGCATCGCCTACACGGCCGCGCTCCAGGCCGAGTCTTTCGCCTTCAACACCCTGAAACTTCCGGAGCTCGTCTCCTTTACCACCGTGAGCAATGTCAGGTCGCGTAGGTTGATGGAGCGCCTCGGTTTTTCAAGGGACCCCAAGGACGATTTCCTCCATCCGAGCGTGCCCGAAGATCATCCCTTCCGTCCGCACGTTCTTTACCGAAAGAAGTCATTGCCATTGGCGAGATGAACCCCGCTCAAGATCACTTCACGGCGATTGCAAAGCAGTATTCCAAGGGACGCTTTGGTTACCCCGCGGAACTCTTCCAGTACTTGAGATCCCTCTGTGCCACCGGTGACCTTGCATGGGATTGTGCGACCGGTTCCGGACAAGCGGCCGTGGGTCTCGCCGATCATTTTCTGAGCGTCGTCGCTACTGATATCAGCCACGCACTTCTGGAACTGGCTCTGCGACATCCCCGGATCACCTACCGGCAGTCGACGGCTGAAAAATCCGGACTCGATCCTCGCTCCGCGGACTTGATCACGGTGGCCCAGGCTATTCATTGGCTCGACCTCGAGGTCTTTTGGGACGAAGTCCGCAGAGTCTTGAAGCCGGGCGGCGTATTTTCGTTTTGGGGCTATACATGGCCGGTCCTCGGCAATGGCGTCGATGGTGTCTTGCTGGAATTACGTCGTTGCGTGGCCCCGTATTGGCCCGAGCGCAGCGCGCTATTGCAGTCGGATTACGTCACCTTGCAGCCGCCATTTGAAGAGATCGCCCATCCTCAGTTACAAATTTCCGCAACTTGGGGATTGGACGATTATCTAGCCCATCTTCGTTCGTGGTCCGCGATTCGATATTATAAGGAAGCGAAAAACGAAGACATTGTGGCGAAGTTCGAACCGCAATTTGCGTCGCGCTGGGCAGACACCCATCGAATTGTCGTCTGGCCCCTGCACCTGCGGGTATTCCGGAATATCTGAACGCGCAGGCAAAAAGCACTGCTCGGCTACGCCAAAACCCACCGATCGACGATCGCGTGGCTCGATAGGGACAGCCTCGGGATAGTTCCCACGCCCGATTTTGAGCCTGTCCCTTCCGTCGCAATATCCAGGGACAGCCTCGTTATGTGGGGACAGGCACAGTGTTCTCGGCAGGGACAGGCTCAGCGCCGCTGGGAGGGACAGGCTCGGGAAAATTTGAGGGGATCGCAGTTGTTATTATGGTGGCGTGCGAACACCACGGATGAAGATCATCCCGGAAGCGGGGGAGGCGTGCTATCACTGCATTACCAGGACGGTGAATGGGGAGTTTTTGTTTGGGGATGCCGACAAGGAGGTACTGCGCAAGCAGATGTGGCAGGTGGCCGAATTTTGCGGGATACAGGTCATCACCCATGACTTACTCTCCAATCACTTTCACGTTAAGATCCTGGTGCCCAAGAAGGTTGAGATCAGCGATGCGGAGCTCTTGCGGCGGTACCGGGTATTGCACCCCTCGCCCAGCCGTTACCAACCGGCCCGGCTGGAGGTCATCGAGCAATGGCTGGCGAGCCAAAGCGCGGAGGGCGTGGCGTGGCGCAAGCGGATGCTGGCCTTGATGGGCGATGTCTCCCCGTTCATGCAGCTTTTGAAGCAGCGCTTTTCGATCTGGTTTAACAAGAGCCATAAGCGCTTTGGGACGCTGTGGTCGGAACGCTTCAAAAGCGTCCTTATGGAACGGCCCATCCCGAAAGTGGCGGCGTACATCGACTTGAACTGCGTGCGAGCCAACCTGGTGACAGATCCCAAGGACTATCGGTTCTGCGGATATGGAGAGGCGGTGGCCGGCAATGAGAGGGCCCGGGAAGGGTTATGTTTGCTCCTTGAGGAGAAGGACTGGGAGAAAGTTCAGGCGATTTACCGGCAGATGCTCTTCAGCATCGGAACCGCGGTCCGGGAGAAGGGTGCCAGGATTTCGCCCGAGGAGTTTCAACGGGTGATTTCCGAGGGAGGCAAACTGCCGCTCGCCGACGTCTTGCGCTGCCGCGTCCGGTATTTCACGGACGGCGCGGTCTTGGGTAGCAAGGAGTTTGTGGAAACCCAACTGGCGGCTTACCGCCTGCGCACCGGCCGGCGGCAAAGGGCCGGGCCCCAGCCCGTGCCGGCCATCACCGATTGGGGCGAACTCATGACCCTGCGCCCCTTGCGCGGCAGAGCCCTGGGGTAAGGTGGGCTTGATGAGCCTTTCCCTTTAAAGTTTAGTAGCCGTTAAAAAATGATCCTCGAAGTCGTAATAATGGACGTGAAATTGGGCCAGGAGATGGCTTTCGAGCACGATTTTGCCGCGGCGTCGGTTTACATCAGCGGTGCGGCGGGCTACCTTTCGCATGAGTTGCATCGCTGTGTCGAAAAGAGGAACAGATACACCCTCCTTGTCCGGTGGCAGACTCTGGAGGCCCATACCGAAGGTTTTAGAAAGTCGCCCCAGTATTTGCAGTGGAAAGAAATGCTCCACCATTACTACGATCCGTTTCCAGTGGTTCAGCATTACTTGATGGTTTATGAAAACGGGGCCCAGCCGGGCTCGGCTTTCGGAAATCCGAGCAAATGAAACGGCCGGCCGGTTGACTTTAACGCTCGGGAATGCAAAATAATGCAGGAGACTGGATTATGGGCTTTGTGTTAACATCACTGGTGGCGGGCGTGCTCGGCGTTGCCGCGATGGAGGCGGCCATGTGGCTGATCACCCGGGCCGGTTGGGCGGAGGGCAACATGATCGTCGCCATCGGCAGCGTGATGACCCGGTCGCGCGAGCACGCGCTGCGCGCGGGCGTCATTCTCCACGCGATTTCAGCCATCGTCTTTGCCATGGTCTACACCTTTGCGATGATAAAACTGGGGCTCACCCATTTCCCCACGGCTTTTTTCGCGGGCATCGGATTCGGCGTCATCCACGGCATGATTGTAAGCCTGATGCTCGTGTGGATCGTCGCCGAGCGGCATCCCCTCGAGGAATTCCGGGAAGCCGGCCTCGCGGTGGGCGTCAGCCATTTCGCCGGCCACATCGCATATGGGGCAATCGTGGGCCTGGTTATCGGTTTGGGATACCGGTAAATGATCCCAGGGGTCGATATTTTGTATTGCCCGGAAGTGTGAAGGCGGATACGCCACCCGTCATGCGTGCAGGTATCTTCTTCGGGCAACGCAGCTTGAAGCCTGGATTGGGCGTTGAACAACACCCGTTGGGGCACGGGGGACTCCCAAAGAGGAGCAAAGGATTGCTATTTCCTTAATCGGCCTCCTCCCTTTAATCCAGTTTCTCATCAGGTCAGATGCCTACCCTAAAACACGAAAGAAACCGAGATTTCCTGGCGTATCCGCCGTCGCAAACCGATGGCGCGGATCCCATTGACCAACCCGCGGAATCGCCGCCGGCGGGCGGCGGGCCGCTGGCGCTGTTCGACAAGGTCAAAAACTTCAAGGACGCCGACCGGATCCGGGCATCGGGCCTTTACCCTTACTTCCGGGTCATATCGTCGGCCCAGGACAGCGAAGTCATCATCAAGGGCAGAAAAGTCCTGATGCTGGGTTCGAACAGCTATCTTGGCCTGACCAATCATCCGAAGATAAAGGAAGCCGCCCACGCCGCGACCGAGAAATACGGCACGGGTTGCGCCGGTTCCCGCTTTCTGAACGGGACGCTGGAAATCCACCTGGAACTGGAGCACGCCCTGGCACGGCTGATGAACAAGGAGGCGGTGTTGCTTTTCAGCACGGGTTTCCAAGTCAATCTCGGGGTCATCAGCACGATGGTCGGGAAAGGCGAATACGTTTTGGCCGACAAATGCGATCACGCCAGCATCGTCGAGGGATGCCAGCTCTCCCTCGGCCAGCTCGTTCGGTTCGCGCACAAGGACATGGCCGCGCTGGAAAACCGCCTCCAGCAGATCGATCGCGACGCGGGCAAGCTCATCGTGGTGGACGGGGTTTTCAGCATGGAGGGCGATGTCATCCAGCTGCCGGAACTATGCCGGCTGGCCCGCCGTTACGGCGCCGCGGTGATGGTGGACGATGCGCACGCCATCGGCGTGATGGGGAAAAAGGGCGCGGGCACCGCGAGTCATTTCGGCCTGACCGACCAGGTGCACCTCATCATGGGCACTTTCAGCAAATCGCTGGCGAGCCTGGGGGGATTTATCGCCTCGGATCATCAAACCATCGATTACCTGAAGCATCACGCCCGGTCCCTGATTTTCAGCGCCAGCATGAGCCCCGCGAACGCGGCGGCGGCCTTGGCCGCGCTCGAAATCATGCGTTCCGAGCCCGAGCGCATCGCCCAACTCTGGCGCAACACCGCGCGCCTGAAGCAAGGCCTGGTTTCCCATGGATTCGACCTGGGCGCTTCCGAAACGCCGATTCTTCCGGTGTATTGCCGCGACATGACCCTGGCGTTTACATTTTGCAAGCGGCTGGAGGAGGAGGGCGTGTTCGTCAATCCGGTGGTGGCGCCGGGAGTGCCGCCCGGCCAGGAGTTGATCCGCGTCAGCCTCATGGCCACGCATACCGACCGGCAGATCGATTTTGCTTTGGACAAGTTCGTAAAGGTGGGCCGGGAGCTTGGTCTTTTGTGAGCCCGGTTGGGCTGGCCGGGAAATGAAGGTCCTCCTCACAGGGGCGAATGGGTTCGTCGGCAGCCACATCCTGGATAATCTTCACGCCCGCGGGATCGCCATGGCGGTGTTGCTGCGCCCGGGCAGCGACCGGCGTTTCCTCGCGGCGCACCTGGCTCACCTGGACGTGCGGACGGGATCCATCGGCGACCCGGCAAGCCTGGATGCGGCCATGCGGGATGCCACCCACGTGATCCACTGCGCCGGCTGCACCAAGGCGCTGCGGGTTTCGGAGTTTTACGACGTCAATCAGGCGGGGACCCGCAACGTCGTGGATGCGGTCAACCGGCGGCAGGGGGGGATTCAACGGCTCGTTCACATTTCCAGCCTGGCGGCGGCCGGCCCCGCGCTGCGAGTCCGGCCCGCGCGCGAAGGCGACGCGCCGAACCCCGTCTCCGAATACGGCCGGAGCAAACTGGCCGGCGAGCAGGAGGTTCGCGGCGCCTGCAAGCCGGAAGCTGTGATCCTGCGGCCACCGGCCGTGTATGGGCCGCGCGACACCGCGTTCCTCCCGTTGTTCAAGGCGGTCCGCGGCCATGTCCTGCCCCTGGTCGGAGGCGGGCGGCTGGCGCTCAGCGTGGTTTTTGTGAAGGATCTGGCTGAGGCGGCCGCGATCTGCCTGGTCCATCCGGCGGCCCCGGGAAAAACATTCTATGCCGCTTCGCCTGAAATCGTGACGTCGCGCCTGCTGGCCGGCGAGATCGCCTCGCAAATGAAGAGGTGGACGCTTCCGCTTCCGGTGCCGACTTCGGCGTTGTGGCCCGTGTGCGTTTTTCAGGAGATTGTTTCCCGGGTGACCCGCCACCCGGCCATGTTGAGCCGGGAGAAGTACGCCGAGCTCCGCGCGCCGGGCTGGGTGTGCGACCCCGGATCCCTGCGGCAGGAATTGGGTTTCATCTGCGCCACCAGCCTCAGGGATGGCATCGCTGAAACCCTCGCCTGGTATCGCGGCCAGCGCTGGCTATGAAAGAAACCGGCCAATATACCTTCATTGACTACGTCACCCAGGGTTACGTGGCGCTGGTCGGCGCGCTCGTGCTCTTTGGGCATGGCGTCGCCGTCCCGTCCTGGCCGCTCCTGGTCGCGGGCCATGTGGCCGCCATCGGCCTGATTCACGCGCTGATCCGGCTGCAGGCGGCCCATCCGGGCAGCGGGGTGCTCGACATCCTGCGCCATTTCTACCCCCTGCTCCTCTTCACCCCGTTCTACTGCGAAACCGGCGCCCTCAACCATATGTTCTTCTCCGGCTTCCTCGATCCGTCCTTTATCCGGCTGGAGGCGCGCATCTTCGGCTTCCAGCCCAGCCTCGCGTTCATGGACTGGCTGCCTTACCCGGCGGTGAGCGAACTTTTCTACGCGGCTTACTTTTCCTATTACCTGATGATCGCGGGGGTCGGGCTGGCCCTTTTCTTCCGCAGCCGCGAGGAGTTTTTCCACTACGTCTCGGTCATCTCGTTTGTGACCTACGTTTGCTTCCTCACCTATATCTTCCTGCCCGTCATCGGGCCGCGCATTTTTTTCCGCGGGATCACCGATTATTCCCTGCCGGCCGACCTCCAGCCGGCGGTGGCGCCTGTCTTTCCGGAAGCGGTCCAGGCCGGGCCGTTCTACCATCTCATGGCCTGGATTTACCGCTCGCTCGAGGCGCCCGGCGCCGCCTTTCCCAGCAGCCATGTCGCGATCGCGATCTGCACGGTTTGTTTCTCCTTCCTGTACCTGCGGCGGGTTCGCTGGCTGCACCTGGCCGGCGTGATCCTCGTCTGCGGGGCCACCGTGTACTGCCGTTACCATTACGCCGTGGATGTCGCGGCCGGCGCCCTGACGGCGGCGGTGCTGATTCCCGCCGGCAACTGGCTCTACTTTAAATTCAGGAAACCGGCCGCTCAGGCATCCCGGTCGTACAGCCGGTAGGTCTTGTAGACTTTCCCCCCGAAAACCTCGAGCAGGCGGCGCATCATCGCGTTGTCCTCGAGAATCCACGAGGACTCGATGTCCTTGACGCCGAGTTTTGCCGCCGCCTGGAAGCCTTCCGAGAGCATCACGGCCTCGATGCCACGGTTGCGATACTTCGCCTTGACCCCCAGGGTGAGCGCGCGGGCCCAGGCCGGGCGTTTCCAGCCGAGCAGGTAGGACAGGAAGCCGAAGAGTTTTGGGGTCAGCAGTTTTCCCTTCAGCGGCTTGATCGCGATGTTGAAGTCCGGCAGGGCGAGCAGGAAGCCCACGGCCTCCGTCGGCGTCTCGGCCACCCAGAGCAGGCCTTCCACCAGCATCGGCTTCAATCGCGCGGCCATGAAATCGATCTCGGCGTCCGTCATCGGCACAAATCCCCAGTTGTCCTCCCACGCGGCATTGTAGACTTCCTTCACCTTGCCCAGGTCGGCCGTGAGCGTCTTGGCCCGGATGGGGGTGAAGGTCAGCTCGGGATGCCGCTTGCGGGTGAGCGCGGCGATCCGCCCGAGGCGGTCGAGGGGGCACGACGCGATATTCATGTGGTAGGCCAGCAAGTCCTTCGCCTTGCGAAACCCCCCCGCGAGCACGAGGTCCACGTAATAAGCCGGATTATAGGTCATCATGAAGACCGGCGAGGAATCGAATCCATCCACCAGCAGGCCACACTCGTCATTCGACGTCGGGTTCATCGGCCCGAGCACGCGCTTCATCCCTTTCTCCCGCGCCCAAGCCCTCACCGCCTGAAAGAGGAGCCCGCTCACTTCCGGGTCGTTGACGCATTCGAAAAATCCGAAAAATGCGGCGCGGTCCTTCTGCACGCTATTGTGGGTCTGGTCGATGATGCCGGCGATGCGCCCCACGTCCCGGCCTCCGCGGGTCGCCACCCACAGCGCCGCCTCGGCGTGCTGGAACAGCGGATTTTCATCCGTGAAAACCTTCTTCAAATCCATGAGCAGGGGAGCCACCCAATGCGGGTCATTCCGGTAGATGACGTAGCTCACCGCGAGGAAACGGGAAACATCCCGTGAATTGCGCGTCAACGGAACGATTTCAATGTTGTTGGCTGTCATAAATGCCGTCAGCAAATCAGTTCAAATCGCTAAAATCCATTTCATAGTTAATCCCCGCTCCGGCCGGCGCGGCCGCAACGCCCGCGTGCTCCCGCTGCTGCGCGATTTTGTCGCCGCCCATGCGTTCGACGCCGCGCTGTCGGTCACCGAGGGTCCCGGCCACGCCACGGATCTTGCACGGCAGGCCGTGGCGGCCGGCTGCGCCCGCGTTGTGGCCGTGGGCGGGGACGGCACGATGAACGAGGTGGCTCAGGCGCTTGTCGGCACCCCGGTGGCGCTGGCGCTGGTGCCCTGCGGTTCGGGCAACGGTCTCGCCCGCCATCTTCGCGTGCCGCTTGCTCCGTCCGCCGCCATTGTGCTGGCGGCGGACGCCGGCGCCCGCGTCGCCGTGATCGACACCGGCACGGCCAATGGCCGCCCGTTTTTCAACGCGATGGGCCTCGGCCTCGACGCCGAGGTCAGCCGGAGGTTCAGCCAGGGCGCACGGCGGGGACTCGCTGCGTACGCGGGCTCGGTTCTCGCGGTGTTCGCCCGGCGGCGGCGCGAACGCTGCCTCATTATGGCGGATCTCCGAGCGGAGGCGATTGATGTCCTGTTGCTCGCGGTCGCCAATTCCGATCAATATGGCAACGGCGCGGTCATCGCCCCGGGCGCGCGGGTGGACGACGGCCTGCTCGATCTCGTGGCGGTGCCGCCCGTCGGGCTTCTCGGGGCGATGGTGCTGGCGGGCCGCCTTTTCCTCGGCAACCTGGATCGCGGCGCCGGGATTCGCCATCTGCGCGGCGCGCGCTTTGTCATCGAGCGCCCGGCTCCCGGACTCATCCACACGGATGGCGAGTGCCATGAAGAGGCCGCGACCGTTGAGATCGCAGTGCTGCCGTCCAGCCTGTGCGTAGTGGTGGCCGCAAAGTAGACGCGCCGTCCCCACGACGCCGGTTCGGGCCGCTTCTACCCTGGGCCCATCAACTGGCCCACCTGAGCCACGATCTCGAATGAACGCAGCCGCGCGGCATGGTCGAAGATTGACGCTGTGACCATCAACTCGTCGACGCCGGTGCGGCGGAGAAACGCTTCGATGCCGCGCCTCACCGTCGCGGCCGATCCCACGACCGCCTCGCGGAAAGCGTGTTCGACGCCAGCCTGTTCCATCGCCGACCAGCGGCCTTCCATCGTTTCGACGGGCGGGGGAAGCGGACCCGGGGTCCCGCGCCGGAGATTGACGAAGCTTTGCTGCAGCGAGTTGAACAACCGCGCGGCCGCCGCGTCGGTTTCGGCCGCGCAGACCGCGACCGCCGCCATCGCATGGGGGCGCTCGAGCGCCGCGGAGGGGCGAAACCGTTCGCGATAGAGTTCGAGCGCCTCGTCGAGGTGGTCCGGCGCGAAATGCGAGGCGAAGGCGAAGGGCAGTCCCAGCGCCGCCGCGAGCTGCGCGCTGAACAGGCTCGATCCGAGCAGCCAGATTGGAACTGACAGGCCGGCGCCTGGCACCGCCTGGACGGCCTGTCCCGGCTGCGTCGGCTGGAAATAGCGCTGCAATTCGAGGACGTCGTCCGGGAACGTGTCGGCGGAGTTGATCTGGCCGCGACGCAGCGCCCGCGCCATGACGGGGTCGGTCCCGGGCGCGCGCCCCAACCCGAGATCGATGCGGCCGGGGAAAAGTGACTCGAGGGTGCCGAATTGCTCGGCGATAACCACCGGCGCATGATTGGGAAGCATCACTCCGCCGGCGCCGACGCGGATTGTCTTTGTGCCGCCCGCGACATGGGCGATCGCCACCGCCGTGGCCGCGCTCGCGATGCCGGGCATATTGTGATGCTCGGCCAGCCAGTAGCGGCGATAGCCCCAACGCTCCGCATGGCGGGCGAGGTCGAGGCTGTTGTTGAGGGCTTGTCCGGCGGTGCCTCCCTGGAGGATCGGGGAGAGGTCGAGGATGGAAAGAGGGACCATCCTGCAACCTGTCCAGGTCTGCGCTATTTGCCAGCCGACTCGATTCCGGACTCAGCTTTATACCACCACGCCGCGCTTTATCTCAGCGGGAGCGTGGTCTTCCTCAAGGCGCAACGCCTCCTCGGCAACCCTTTTGGCGCCGGTTTGGGTGCGCTCGCAGCCCGTGTTGAGAATCAGGCCTTCCGTGCTGCAGATGGCCCAGCGCCAGTCATTGATCCGTCTCTGCTCGGTCAGGGCAAAACTCCCCGTGCCGGGGTGACAGCAAGCGACCTCGAGCGTAGCAAAGGAAAAGTGGCAGCAAACCGAGGCGGAGGTGGCCCCGCTGCTCGAGGTCAGGGTGAGGAAAGAGCGCCAAGGCGGGATGACGAAGGATAGGGTCGGCATGCCGTCGAAGATACACCCAGCCGGCGGGCGAGGCTATGGGGTGTTATCCGGCCACCTGCCGGACGATTTAGCCGCGCATGTGCAACCCTGCCGGGTCAGGCGCGCGGCGGATTACGCATTGCCCCCGCGCATTGTGCGGGTGAACCACCGGGGGAAGAGCCCGATGCTCCCGCCGGCGATCATGCAGCCGACCGAAGCGATCGCCAGGCTGGCGGAGCCCCACCGGCCATCTGCCAGCGCGCCGATCCAGACTCCCGCGCCAAAGGCCGTGACCACGCCGACCATGAACAGGAGCTTTCTCCGCTCAATCTGCCGATGCCGCAGCCAGTGACCCAGCATCACGCCGATATCCGTCACGGTGCCCGTCACATGCGTGGTGCGAATCATCAGGCCGCAATAACTGCTCGTCGTCGCATTCTGAAGTCCGCACGCCATCGCGATGAGCGAGACGCCGAAGCTGCGGCCGGAAACCAGCAGGAACATTGCCGCGGCCAGCAATCCTCCCTCGCAGCACAACGCCGCGCCATATCGCCGTCCGGGCGCCAGATTTTCCGCGCCCACGATGAGTCCAGCCAAGCCTGCCCCCACCATGAAGGCCAGGATGATCGATAGCGTCGCAATTGCAGCGCGGGCGTGTCCGCCCGCAAAGTCGATCCCCAGATAAGAAACCGCGCCGGTCATATGGCTTACCGGGGAGCGAAAAACCCCGAGCGCGATGGAATTGATGAAGCCGGCCGTGCCGGCAAAGGCCAGGGCTCCCGGCAACAGATGATGAATGCGTCCCAGGGCCTGCTCGCGGGTCAGAGGCTGGGGATGCGAATAAGGCATCCCCCAGCTTGAGCCGGGCGTGTCCCAATAGCGAGTCGGGGGAAGGGCACCAGGGGATCGGGCTCCTCAGCCGGATTTTCCGGCGTTCGCGCGCTCATGGCACTCGACTTCCCGCTCAAGCAAATCGCAGCGATAGGCCAGCATTCCGACTACTCCGATCAGGCGTTTGACGTTTTCGTCCATGGTTGAGGGAATAAGTTTATTCGCGGTTTCGCGGAGATCGGCAAAATTGTCTTGGGGGGGGAGGAGAGGCATGGTGGTGGGTTACTTTTTATTTTTGAAGGAATTTTGATGGAGGCGGATGTGGCTTTCAGCCTTCGGAACGCCGGAACTGAGGCAGGCTTTTGCTTCCAGCCAATTGTCCAGGTCCCGGCCCGCGGCATACCCGCTTTGGCCATAAAGATGATAAGCGTAGTCGCGGATCTCGTCTTCATTCACAGGCGCCACGGAAGCGGGCGGGTGG
>Ga0302325_10011898_pt1 | contig 18715 bp, 11 predicted proteins | sample Palsa_T0_2_FD_201948 | JGI IMG/M metagenome (GOLD analysis project Ga0302325, IMG submission 201948) | Peat permafrost microbial communities from Stordalen Mire near Abisko, Sweden - Palsa_T0_2 | ecosystem: Environmental > Terrestrial > Soil > Palsa > Peat permafrost | place: Sweden: Abisko...
GGCTCGAGACGTACGTCCCGGGCCAACATCTATTGACTAAAAATAGTCCCACCCCCAGGGCACAACGCTTTCTAACCCTATTCAACGCTGCATCTCGGGTTACGCTCAATCGTCCAACAATGAGACGGTATCGCTCCGCTCAGACTCCGAGTCGATAACCTCGGAAGCAACCGGAGCCGCCGCTTTGGAATCTTTCTCAAACGAAGGCCATGGTTTTTCTCGCCCTCTCACACAGGTACTAAATGGCCCTCGAACGCTCTTCTGGACTCCTTCTCCACATCACCTCTTTACCTTCGTACGGGGGCATCGGAGATTTCGGTCCTGCCGCCTATGCCTTTGCTGATTTTCTCGCCGCCGCCAAACAGCGGTTGTGGCAGGTGTTGCCGCTGAGTCCAACCGGCTATGGCAATTCACCCTACGCCGCCCTTTCCGCCTTCGCCGGCAACCCGTTTCTCATCAGTCTGGAGAAGCTGGTGGAGGCCGGATGGATTGCGCCAGACCGCATCACCGGTCTGCCGGGCCATTTTGGAAACGTGCACTTTGAAGAAGTCGAGCAGCGTAAATGGCCGCTCCTCTTGGAGGCCGCGCGAAACTTTCTTGCCCACCACGACGAGCAGCAATGGGTCCGCTTTCAGCGCTTCCGTGAAGAGAATGCCTTCTGGCTGCTGGATTACGCCCGCTACAGCGTCCTGCGGGATAAATTCCGTTCCGGCGCCTGGTTGTCCTGGCCCAAGGATCTGGCCCATCGCGACGCTAAGGCGCTGCTCCAGTTGCAGCAGGAGAGCAGGGACGATCTCGAAATCCAGCAGGCCATCCAATTTGCCTTTGACGAGCAGTGGAAGGCCCTGCGCGCCTACTGCGCCGAGCGCGACATACGCTTCATTGGAGACGTGGCCATCTTCGTCAATTACGACAGTGCCGACGTGTGGACCCACCCGGAAATTTTCGAGTTTCACGAGGACCTCACCCCCATCCGCGTCGCGGGTGTGCCACCGGATTATTTCAGCGAGACAGGCCAGCGCTGGGGCAATCCGATCTACAACTGGGAGGTCCTCGAAAAACGGGGCTTCGACTGGTGGGTGGATCGCATGCGCCGGGCGCACGCGCTCTACGACATTATCCGCCTCGACCACTTTCGCGGCTTTGAAGCCTTTTGGGCCATCCCCGCTGAGGATGAGACTGCCATTCATGGCGAGTGGGTCAAGGCTCCGGGCGCCGCTCTCTTTAGCGCACTGCGCGACCAGTTGGGAACGCTACCCCTGATCGCCGAGGATCTCGGCCTGATCACCCGCGAGGTCGATGCGCTGCGCGAGCAGTTCGATCTGCCGGGCATGCGCGTGTTGCAATTCGCCTTCAGCGGCCGCGGTGCGCACAACTATCTGCCTCATCGATATGTAACCAACACGGTCGTCTATACCGGGACCCACGACAACGACACCACCCTGGGATGGTGGCAACACGGCACCACGGAGCAGGAGAAGAGCGCGGTCTACGCATATCTCAACCCCGCGCCTAACGACGTGGTGTGGACCTTAATTCGCGCCGCCTCCACTTCGGTAGCCGATGTTTGCCTCTTTCCCGTGCAGGACATTTTGGTGCTTGGCTCGGAAGCACGCATGAATACCCCCGCCACCCCGGAAAATAATTGGACCTGGCGCATGCCGCCGGATGCCCTGACCGCTGAACAGGCGAAAGGCCTGGCGCAGCTTGCTGAGCTGACCGATCGGGATGGCTGGGTAGAGCCGCCGAAGGCCTGAGCAAACCGCCGGAAGCTGTGTTTTGCTTTGATCAGGGCCCGACTTTCCCCGGACCTACCCAACGTCGGCTTCTCACGCAGTCCCCCGCGATCTAAGCTTCCTTGTGCGGCGGAGGCGAATTCAACCTCGTCCAGTAAAGGCTCAGGTGCGTAGTTGCGGCGATAAATTTGTCATAGTCGATGGGCTTGATCACGTAGCTGTTAGCGAAGTGATCGTAGGCGCTCATCCGGTCCTTGTCCTCGTTAGACGTAGTTAGAATCACCACCGGAAGATGCTTGGTGCGTTCATCTGCGCGCATCGCCTTGAGGACTTCCAGGCCGTGGATCTTCGGGATGTTCAGATCCAGCAGCGTAACCGCTGGCTGGTCGCGCACATCCCGGTCCGCATATTTGCCCCGCCCGAAAAGGTAGTCGAGCGCATCCAGACCATCGCGGACGCGGACCAGCTTATTGTTGACCTTGCCATGTCGGAATGCTCGCACCGCCAGTTCCGCATCATCGTCATTATCCTCAACCAGAAGGATGGTCAAATCTTCGAACACCATCGGCATCTCCTGCCACGGTCTCCAAGGATTCGACTGTGGTGGTTGCGCGTAACGATCTAGACATCGGCGGGAAAACCAGATTACTTGAGTAAGGTTTTGTAACTTTCCGCCTGCTGGGCACCGCCCCCTGCTACGGAACCCTCGCGGTCAACCTTTGTGCTCCAGCGGCCGTAACCTCGGGTGCCATTTCCGCCTGCTCGTCTCCTGATAGGGTGAAATAAAAAGTCGCCCCATGCTCCGGCTCCGCTTCAGCCCACACTCTTCCTCCGTGTTTCTGAACGATCCGTTGCACCGTGGCCAGGCCCACGCCGGTGCCCTCAAACTCGGAGTCAGTGTGCATACGCTGAAATACGCCGAATAACTTTTGCGCATAAATCATGTCGAAGCCTGCCCCGTTATCGCGCACACGGATGACCACCGGCGCGCCCCTCTGCTCGATGCTATCTATCTCAATCACGGCCTTCTTCCGCCCGCGGGAGTACTTCACGGCATTGCTCAGAAGCTGTTGCAATACCTGGTCCACGAGGATTGGGTCGCACTCGACCTCCGGCAGGTGTGCCACCCGCCATTCCACATCGCGTCCTTCGCACTCTGGTTGCACCATGAGGATCACCTGCGCCACCAGAGCATTCAAGTCCGTGGGGCGCAGGCGCAAGGACTGCCGGCCCAGCCGTGCATAGCCGAGCAAACCATCCACCAGCAATCCCATGCGGATGATGGCGTCTTCGATGCGCTGCAGATGGGCTCTTGCTTCCGGCATCAGTTCAGAACCAAAATCCTTGACCAGGATCCTGCAGAAACCACTGATGTGGCGAAGGGGGGCGCGCAGATGATGGGAAACAGAGTACGAAAAAGACTCCAACTCCTGGTTGGCGGTCTCCAGTTGCGCGGTGCGTTGCGCAATTCTCCCTTCCAGGTCCTCATTGAGTCCGCGGATCTCCAACTCATCCGTTTTCCGCTGCGTGATGTCGCGCAACGCGATCACCCCGCCCCGCACTACTCCATCCTTGTCTCGCAAAGGGGCGCCGTTGGACTCGATCCATGCCCCTCGATCGAGGCCGGGATGGCGGACAAACATCTCCGCGCTGCTCGCCTCCCCGCTAACCGCGCGCAGCAGAGGGTTTCTCTCCTTGGGAAAGGGCGTGACCGTGTCCGGCAGATAGGCTGCGTAGTGTGCCATCCAGTCCTCGAGCGACCGGTCAGCCGCGCTTAGGCCAACAATCTTTTCCGCGGCCGGGTTCCAGAGAAGGAACTTCCCCCGCTCATCGGCGGCCACCAGGCCCTCCGTCACACTATCCAGCACCGACCGCAGCATCACCTTCTGTCCTTCCAGCTCGTGCTGCGAACGCACCAGTTCGTTGCCTTGCCGGGCCAGTTCTGCGGCTTGTTGAGCGCGGGCTGCTTCCGACCGGACGCGCTCGCTGATATCACGAATCAACGCCACGAACAGCCGCTGACCGTCGAGCAATAGCTCAGTGATGGTCAGTTCTATGGGAAAAACCTCCCCCGCTTTCGTGAGCCCCTCCAGTTCGCGGCCAACTCCAATCGCTTTGGTCATGCCGGTCGAGTGGTAGCGCGCCAAATGGCCATCATGGGTGCTGCGGTGAGGTTCGGGCATCAGCATCTTTACATTGTGTCCCACCAACTCCTCGGCCTCGTACTCGAAGGTCTTCACCACCGCGGGATTCACCGAGACGATGATCCCATTGGCATCGATGGTAATGATGCAGTCCGCGACTCCATCCAGGATGGCCTGCAGCCGGGCCTCGGTGTCCTTGACCTGGCCCTCAACCTTGATCCGTGCCGTCACATCGGCGGCGTGCTCCCGCCGGCTTTGCGAAAGCGTTTCCAGAAATTGCCCGATGCTGGCGGTGATCTTCGGCGCCGCGCGCGCGAAAAGGACGGCGGTGATGATCGACGCCACAGCGCAGGCCAGCTTGAATGCCACCGAGAGCCGGTACACTGGCCACCAAATGGTCACCACTTCCATCAAGTGGGTCGAAGCGCAGGCGACGATAAACACTCCGAAAGCAACAAAGACCCAGAGGTAAGCCCGGGTCTGAGGAGTGCTGCGCAGCTGGGCCACGATCCAAAATAGACAGGCGAAGATCACCACATAGGAGGCCGCAATCAGACCGTCCATAACGACGTTTGTCCAGATCAGATCGGGCTGCGCCAGATAGCAATAGCGGTGGGGCAGGTAATTGGCGGAAAACAGGAACGGCAGTGCGCGCGTACGAACAAGAATGACCAGCAGGAGTATGCCGATGGTTGCCGAGGCGAGTATCTTCCTCGCCGTCATCCGGACGCTCGCGAAACTCCACCAAAGCAACCTTCGGCCAATGGAAATGTGGAATCGAAGTTCACAGGCTGCGCACCCATCCGGTTTTCCCAATTACGCTATCGGCGGCGCGGACTCCGGCTTTAGCAGGCGCGAGAGACTATCGGATCGTAGGTACCCGGCTCATCGTGCCGCGGCGGTTAGCCTGGATACTGTTTTCGTTTCCCCGTTCCCTTCCAGTGTGAAATAGAAAGTGGCCCCGTGGTCGGTCTCGGCCTCCGCCCAAATCCTCCCCCCGTGCTTTTGCACGATTCGTTGCACCGTGGCCAGGCCCACGCCGGTGCCTTCAAATTCCGCTTCCGTGTGCATGCGCTGAAACACGCCGAAGAGCTTCTCCGCATACTGCATGTTGAAGCCGGCCCCGTTGTCGCGCACGAATATGACTGCCGGTTCGCCCGCTTGCCGGATGCTGTCTACCTCAATCACAGCTTTTGTCCGGCCACGGGAGTACTTGACAGCATTGCCCAAAAGATTCTGAAATACCTGCCCCATCAACACCCCGTCGCACTCCAGCGCGGGCAGCCGAGCGATGCGCCAATCTATCTCGCGGCCTTCGCACTCCGGCTGTAGCACCGAGATTGCCTCAGCGACGATGACATTTAATTCGGTGGGGCGCACCTTCAACGATTGCCGCCCCAGCTTCGCCAGGCTGAGCAAACCATCCACCAGCATCCCCATGCGGATAACGGCGTCGTTGATGCGCTGCAAAAGATCTTTCGCTTCGGGCGCCATCACGGAACCAAAATCATTCATAAGAATTCGCGAGAAACCACCGATGTGGCGTAGGGGCGTGCGCAGATCATGGGAAACAGAGTACGAAAAAGCCTCCAGCTCGTGGTTGGCGGTTTCCAGCTGAGCGGTACGTTTGACTATCCTTTCTTCCAGCTCCTCATTGAGTTTGCGGATCTCAAGTTCATCGGTCTTTCTCCTGGTGATATCTCGGAACGCGAGCACGGCACCACGCATCACTCCGTCCTTGTCTAGCAAAGGGGAGCCGGTAGCCTCCAGCCAGAGTCCCCGGTCGAGTCCGGCGTGGCGCAAAAATATCTCGGTGGTACCAGTCTCCCCGCGAAGGGTGCGTTCCAGAGGAGTTTCCCCAGGTGCTATCGGCGTGATCGTATCGGGCAAGAATAGGCCGTAATGCGCGGCCCAGTCCGTGGAGGGCAGGTTAGTCGGCCCAAGACCCATGATTTTGTCTGCCGCCGGGTTCCACAGAATGAACTTTCCCTGCTCGTCGGCGGCCACCAGCCCCTCTACCATGCTGTTCAGCACTGACTGGAGCATGAGCTTTTGGGCTTCCAGGTCCTGCCGGGAGTGCTCCAGGTCTTCCGCTTGCTGAGTCAGTTCGGCCTCGCTCTGCTTCCGTTCGGTAATGTCGTGTAGCACGGCTACCCCTCCGCGCAGAGTCCCCCGAGCGTCCTTCAGTGGCCGCGCCGTGACTTCTATACACTTCTCCGCGCCCGGCTCCGGTGGCCGGATCATCAATTCCACGTGTACTGACTCCCCGCCCAGAGCCCGCACCAGGGGAAGCCGGTCCACCGGGCAGGGCGTGATCCCGTCGGCCAGGAAGACCTCGTAGTACGGGGTCCATTCTTCGGGGGGCAGGTCGGCGGCCTGACGGCCCATCAGTTTGTTCGCAGCATCGTTCCAGAGCAGAAAATGACCTTCCGCGTCGACCGCGATCAGCCCCTCGCCCATGCTCTCCAGGATGAGTTTGAGCATGGAGCTCTGCTTCGCCAGATCCTCGCGTGAGCGTGCCAGGTCTTCCGCTTGTTGACCCAACTCCACCGCCAGGCGCGCTAAGTCTTCTTCTGCCTTCTTGCGCTCGCTTATATCTGTATTGGTCCCCAACCAGCGGACCACACTCCTTTCCGCATTTCTCACCGGCATGACGCGGGTGAGGAACATGCGAAAACTTCCGTCCGCCCCGCGCAGCGGGAATTCCATATCGAAAGGTGTGCCGCTGGCAATCGCGTCTCTCCATCCACGCAGAACCCGAGGCAGCACCGCGGGGTCATGGATCTTCTCCCAGGTCCATCCCTCCGCCTGCCCCAGCGTTGTGCCCGTGTAGTCGTACCAGCGCTGGTTGTACCAGAAGATCGACCCGTCCGCCTCCGCCATCCAGGCAAGTTGCTGGATGCCGTTGGCCATGATCTGGAATCGCTCTTTGCTCTCCCGTAAAGCCACCTGCGCCTGGCGCCGGTCGGTGATATCGGAAACGACACCCCGCACGTGGGTAACTTCGTTCCCGGCATCTTTGTACGCCTGCCCCCTGGCCGCGATCCAGCGCTCCGTTCCGTCCGCCCAGATCGCGCGGTATTCCACGTCGTATTCCGCTTCGCCGGCGAGGCACCGCCGCATGGATTCATCGACCTTGACTCGGTCTTCGGGATGAAGGGCGGCGCGAAACCCCGCGAAGCTGAATTTTGTATCCGCGGGCAAGCCCAATAGCGCGAAGGACAACGGAGAGCCATCCAGTTCGTCGTTCTCAAGTTTCCACTGCCAGGTGCCCAGCCGCCCCCCCTCCAGGGCAAGACGCAGACTTTCCTCGCTGCCCCGCAGTGCATCCTCCGCCCGCTTACGCTGGGTGATGTCGCGGGCAATCTTCGAAGCCCCGAGAACGGTGCCATCGCCGTCTCGAATCGGCGAGATGGTCACCGAAACGTCAATGCTTGTGCCGTCCTTGCACACCCGCACGGTTTCGAAATGTTCCACGCTCAGCCCCTGCCCGACGCGGGCCAGAATGTCAGCTTCCTCGTTCAACCGTTCCTGCGGCAACAGCATCAGCATTGGTTGGCCGATAGCCTCCTCGGCCTGGTAACCGAATATCTTTTCCGCGCCACGATTCCAGGCGGTAATGATTCCTTCCAGCGTTTTGGTGATGATGGCGTCATCAGAGGAGTCGACCACGGAGGCCAGCTGTTCCCGTATCCGTTCCGCCTGCTTGCGCTCGGTGATGTCCCGGTTAATTTCCAGAATCGCTGTGGGCGCCCCGCATTCGTCCCTTTGCAGCTGCCAGCGGCTGGTGACCACAACTTCGTTGCCTTGGCGTGTTGTGTGCCGCAACTCGCCTTCCCACTCGCCCTTGCTTGCCAGCGCGGCCTCGATCGCGGCCATAGGCTGGGGAAACTTGGTCTGCAGAAGCTCGTGGCTTACCCGGCCGGTTGCCTCCGCTGCCGACCATCCGTACGTGTTCTCCGCTCCGCGGTTCCAGAAGCTGACTCGGCTCTCCATATCGCGCACGAAGATGGGGTCGAGGGCCAGCTCCAACAAGGCCGCTTGTTTCTCCTCGCTGGTGCGCAGTTTCGTCTCCGTCGCCTGCCGCGCCGCAGCTTCGGCTTCCAGCGCTGCCGTGCGTTGCTCCACGCGCTGTTCCAGATTGGCGTTGAGGGCCTTGACTTGAGCCCGCGCTCGCGCGCTTACCCCGATCTCCCGGCTGACACTGATCCCGGCGATGAGCAGAAAGACCACACCCAGGATTGAGCCCAACGTAATGACCACACTAGCGGAATGCTGCGCGGAGCGCGCGCGCTGGGAACGTTGCTCCAGCAGCACTCGTTCCGCAACTTTCATCCGTTCGACCGTGGCCCGCACCGCATCCATGTCGTGTTTCCCTTGCGCAAACAGCAGCACCGTGGGGACCCTCCCCGCGTTCTGTCGTTCGGCCACGATCTCTTCTACGTCCTTGACTTGCGTGTTCGCTTGCTCTTCCAGCACCTTCAAGCGCTGCTGCTGATCCCCAGTGACCAGCAGCGGGCGCAATGCGTGCAGATCCTGGGGTACCGCCCGCCTTCCTGTCTCATAAGGTTCCAGAAATGGCGGGCTCCCGGTTTCGGCAAAACCACGGCCGCCGGTTTCCACGTCGAGCGAGTGCCTGAGTGCGCTCTCCAGCACGGTCATCACTTCATGGGTGTGGGCGACCCAAGCCGCGTCCTCCGCCGCTTTTTGCCCGCCACGCCATGAAAGGAAGCTCAGAAGCACCGTCAGAAGCACGGCCACGGCAATGGCAGCCTCAGCCCACCGCCGTAAACGAGCTTCCGTCCCCGGGTCCTCAACCTGCTCCAGCAGCCGATCCATTTGCACTTGGCCGAGGTTCAGCACCTCCTCTAGTTGTTTTCGTTGGCCGTCGCTGCGGTCGACCACGATGGCAGTCCAGCCGATGAATCCGGCGAGCAGGGCGCCGGACACAATTGCCAACGCGCTCACCTCAACCCAGGTAAAGTGATCCTCGGTAAGCAGAGGTTTCGAGATCAGCCAGCCGATACTTCCGAGCACCAGCATTCCACCCGGAAGTGCTCTTCGCAAAAAGGTTGTTCCGGGACTTTGACGGATCAGAAGTCCGCCCATGGCCCAGGCTGCGCGGGAACACAGTAGCCCGGCGGTCAACGCCAAAAACGCAACTCCCGTCGGAACCGGCACCGTAATGGGAGATACGCTGGGCCCCCAGATCAAACCCAACAGCGCGAATGCGGATGCAATGGATGCTGGCAAACACAGGAACTGGGCAACCCAGTACTGACGCTTCGTCCGCCAGTCGATTGCCTGCAAGGCGAGACCAAACAGAAGAAAAGCTCCGGCGGTGATTGGGGACATGAGGGTGCGAAGGGAGGCAATCTGAGACCCCGCAGGCCGCAGGAGCAACAAGTGATTGATTCCGAAGTCGCGCCTGAACAGGTGCTCCAGCAGGGTGAGCAACGCGGCGAGACTGACCAGGGCCGCTGAGGCTTTGGCGGCCAGCGTTCTGCCTGATGGGAAAGGCCGGCTTTTTTCCCCCCGTAGCAGCCACAGGGAAAACCCAGCCAGGACGAAGCAGGCGGCGGCGTTTGGAGACATTGGCGTGCCGGCTCCCCAAGTGAGGAGAGCCGGGATATTGAGTGTCCAGCCCGTCAGCACCGACAAGCCAACCACCATCGAAAAGACGGCAGCCCACGACGCGAATACATGCAACCGATTGACGATGTTAGGGTCGGAACGGTGGATCACTGCGCGCGCTCCTTGACAGGGAGGTCGTCATCGGAGGAATTCGCTCATCCTGTTTTTCCACTTCGAATATCGGCGGTAGCGGCCCGGGCTTGAGCCGGTTTCGTGGAATTCCCTGCCCAGCCCGCCGGCCAGCCCCTGCGCGGATAATGAAGACCATGGATCTTCAGGCCTTGCGCCATCTCCTGGGCCCTTTTCCCAACCCCTGCCCACTCGACGCCGTGGTCCTGGAAACGGCCGATTGTGGCCCGTACCTCCGGCAAACCATCGCATACGCAGTCGAAGCCAAGGAGCGCGTCCGCTCTTTCCTGCTGCTGCCTAAGCACATCAATCGCCCCGTCCCCGCGATCTTTGCCCACCATCAGCACAACCGCGAGTTTCATCTGGGAAAGAGCGAGGTCGTGGGTCTCGCGGGCGACCCGGACCAGGCCTATGCCGTCGAGCTCGCCCAACGCGGATACGTCGTCATCGCTCCGGATGCCCTGGCGTTCGAAGAACGCAACTGGAGCAATCCTTCGGGAGACGCGGAGTATTACGAACTGGCCACTCGCCTGGTGCAAGGCAGGACGTTGCTTGCCAAGTGCCTTCACGATGTAAGCGTGGCCTTGAATTACCTCGAGACCCGGCCCGAAGTCGATCCCCTCCGGATTGGATTCATCGGCCACTCTTACGGTGGCAGAATGGCCATCTGGGCTCCGGCCATCGATCACCGCATTCAAGCTTCCGTATCCAACTGCGGATGCGTGAATTACAAGCAGTCCTTCACCCACGACACCGGCGTGCAGATGGAATTCTGCCTTCCGGGCGTCCTCCAACTGGGAGATGTGGAGGATGTTTTGCAGCTGGTAGCTCCCCGAGCGTTGCTGCTGCAGGCGACTGCGAACGACAAGTGGTCCCGGGGAGCCGAAGCGATGTTTGCCTACGCGGAATCTTCCTTCCCCACGGGCCAGTTGACCCTGGCCTATTGGCCTGGCGACCACCTCTTCACCCCAGAAATGCGAGAGAACGCCTATCGCTTCCTCGACCACCATCTCAACCATCCGCCGTGCTGACAGCCAGTCTTCCAGGCCAACCCGATTCTCCTTGAGGCCCATGCGGTTCCATACAATCGACGGATTACCTGCCCCCAAAGCACGATTTATTCGCCAATTTGGACAGCTCGGGGGAGGCTCTTCGGGACTGAGCTCTGGAGCGACAGGTTCTCACGCAGCCGAGTAACGGTCGAAAGCAATCATCAAACAATGATCCCGAGGCGCCCTCGCTTCCAGCAGCGCCTGCAGAAAATGTGCGAACAAAGCGAACAAAGCGAACTAAGTCCCGGTGCGAGACCGACGGGATGGTGAACAGCGGGAGCAGCGCCAATTTTAAGTGAGCCAAAAGCGCCATAAGAGCGATAAGCCCCCGGATGGGAAACTTGTTGGCTTCGATTGCGAGCCGAGGGGCTAACGGCCCCCTTGGGCGTGCCAGGGGCGGCGGCCCTGGGTTGCGGATTGGTTTCATGAATGCAAGGTTCCCGTCGAGGTGGCGGCTAAGTCCTTTGTTTTACCAAGATGGTCAAATTTTATTTTTTCCCGCCCCCATAAGCTATTTAGGAGAGCAGTAGTCGCAGGCTGCTGGTTTCCCGACGGAGCGATTCCGGCAAGGCCCCGATTTGATATCCCGCGGCGCATTCGATGAGCAGAATCATCGGAGTCCTGGTTAGGACGGTATTACAGCTCGGGTTTACCGTCCAGAGTTCAGTATTTGATTTGCTACCGATATAGATGCGAGTTCGGGTAGTTTCGGTTAGAGGTTAGGAAAATCATTTTCCGGGCGAACTTGGAGACGGACAGGAAACTTTACTCATGCTTTGGGGAAAAGCCCATCAGAAAGCACGAACCGAAGCAAATCCGGGTCAGTTCTCGCTGAAGCTGGACCGCACGCAGATGCCGAGAAGCGACCAACGAAGCGAACCCTGTGAGACCCATGCGGTTCCATAGGATCGACGGATTACCTGCACACCCTCCTGAAACCGCTATCCCTCATTAACAAATACCCCGACCGGATAGCTGGCAAAGACACTACTCAGCGCCAACCCGTCTTCTGCCACAGTCACTGTCTCCTCCGTAAACACGTTGCGATAACGCGCCCCCGTTGAGACCGGCAGCAGAAGCCGATCCTTTCCCCAGGCCTCACCCAGTGGCAATTGCACCTTGCCCCGCATGAGCGTGCCAGCAAAGCGCGGTAGTACCGCCACAACGCTTCGCCCTGTCGCTTGATCACGGCGCAGAAACGCGATCACGTGTTCCTGGCGTTCCCCTGATACCTCCAGCGCAACGTACTCACCTCTGCGGAAGAGCGCATGTTCCTGCCGCCGCAATTCCAGTGCGCGATGCGTGGTCCAAAGCTTCACCCTTCCGTCCGGGAGCTGGTCGAGGACCTCGCGGCACACCGCGCCGGCGCCCTCTCTCTCCGCCAGTTCCTGCAGGGCACGGAGATAACCCGCGCGCAGATCGTAGTCGACCGGCCGCCGGTTATCCGGGTCGACCAAGTTCAGCTCCCAAAGTTCGCTGCCCTGATAAAAGTCGGGCACCCCGGGAGACGCGATCTTGAGCACCACCTGGGCCAGTGAATTCACCGCTCCAAATAAGCGCAGCTGTGGCAACAGCCCATCGAGCGAGGCCACGAATGGGTTCTCTTTACCCCGTGCCGCGGGCAGGAGAATGGCATCGAGGAACGCGTGCACCGCGGCTACGTATTCGGGGTCAGGGTTGATCCAGCTAAGGTTGACCTTGGCTTCGCTCAACGCCTTGGATGCATACTGCTTTAGCCGTTCCACGTAGTGTTCGCGATCCTCTCTGCTCTCCATCTGCCACGGCCACGCGCCCAAAATCGTTTGATAGAGCAGGTATTCCTCATTGTGATCCGGAGCCGTGCGGCCGTCCTCCAGCGTGCGCTTGAACTTGGCGTTCGCGCGTTGCCAGCGCCGTACCGCTGCCGACCAGGGCTTAGGAAGTTCAGAGAGCACGTTCAGCCGGTTGCGCACATCCTCGCTCCGCTTGGTGTCGTGGGTGGAGGTAGTGAGCATGGAATCCGGAGAGTGCCTGAGCCTCTCCTGGTTGCTCTGGTGCAGTGCGTCGAGCGAGATGCCAAAAGACTTTGCCGAACCTCCCACCTCATTGGAGGAAAGAAAGCGCGTGTACACGTAGAAAGCTGTGTCCTCGACACCCTTGGCCATCACCGGTCCTGTGAGTTGTTGGAACTTGAGCGCGAAGTAGAGCACCCCCGGGTCCGGCTTCTGCTGCTTTGCGGTCGCCGGAGAGCCGCTCCTGAGCAGCAACGTTTCCCGCAAAAAATCAAACGCGGAGGTGTTGATATCCGGATTCAGACGCTTGGCACGGGCAATGGCGCTGCGCAGGAAGGCCACATCGCGCGCACTGTACTCCCCCCGGTCGTCGATGTACGTGCGGTACACCGGAAAGCTGGCAATGGTCTCGCGTAGGACTGTCTCCAGAATGTTATCGGTAAAGTCCCGCGCCCGCCGGTTGGAAGCCGCGATACGGCTGAGCAGGTTGGTAAGCACATACACTTCGCTGGCCAGTGCCGTCTGCATCACCTGCAGCTTCGATCGGTAAATAATCTCGTCCGGATCAACCGGGTGTCCCAGCACTTGAGCGTAGATCGCGTTAAAGTGCTTTTCGTTGGCGTTTTGAATAAAGATGCCATTGGCAAGGTAAACAAAATCGTAGCCCGAGGTACCGCGCACCGGCCACTCCGGCGGCAGGTATTCGCGCGGCTCGAGGATCTTTTCCACCACCGTGTAGAGCGGTCCCTGGCTCTGCGACCAATCGTATCCGCGCACCGGATCGAGAACGCTGCGCTCGATGCCATTGGCGGCGGTCTCCTGTTTCGCCGCCGGCCCCGCGCATTCGCTGGCCAGATACAAGAGCTGTAGCCGGATCAGGTACTGGCGCGGATTAAACATGCCATCGCAGTGGTCGATGCGCAGTCCAGTCACCTGGTGCGAGGCGATCAGCCGCCGGATCAGGCAATGGGTCTCGGCGAAGACCGCGGGGTTTTCCATGCGCAGGCCAACCAGGTCGTTTATATCGAAAAAGCGGCGGTAGTTGATCTCCTCCGCGGAAGTGCGCCACGAGGCCAGCCGATAAGGTTGTGCATCCAGCAGCAGGTGCAGCCGGTCGAAGCTGCGCGGTTCTCCTTCGATGCCATTGATGGCGGTCAGCGCCTGTTCTATAACGGGCTTCATTTCCGGGGAACGCAACCCCTCCCTCAACCGCGGCAATAGCTCCGCCAACATTGCCCGGCGTTTTTCCCGTAGGCTCTCGTCGCTGGTTTCATGCGGTGGAATGTCGCGCAATTGTGCCAGCAGGTCGCGCACCAAATCCGGCAGCGGCTCGGCAGGGTTTAGCTGGTCGAAAATGATGGGCAGCGTACGCGGCGCCACAGGCATGGTGTGGTCGTAATAGTGAATCAGAGGGCGCCCGTCCTCAATCGATACCTGAATATGCTTGGCCTCCAACTCGGCGCCATATTGGTCGCCGAGGATGGGCAGGAGAAGCTTGTTGCGCATCGCCGCCTTGAGCGGCTTCCAATCGATGTCGAAATACTCGGAGTACTGCGAGGCATGGCCATTCTCCAGCACGTCCTGCCACCATATGGAGTCGTTGCCCACCCCCATATGGTTGGGGACGATGTCCAGCAGAAGACCCAAACCCTGCCGCTCCAGCTCCGTCGAGAAACTGGCAAAGCCTTCGGCTCCCCCGAGCTCGGGATTGAGACGATCGTGACGCGTCACGTCGTAGCCGTGCATGCTGTTGGGGCGGGCTTCAAAAATGGGCGAAGAGTAGAAGTCGCCGATGCCCAGCTGCTTGAGATAGCCCACAATACCCTGGGCGCGGGCAAAGGCAAAGTCTTTGTGCATTTGCACACGGTAGGTCGAGACCGGAACCCGGGCATCGGTGTGCAGCACCCGATCGACGCATTCTTTCATGTCGTTGGAGGCTTCCTGGCGCGAGTTGGCTTTCACCGCGGCCGGTTCAGGCACGGCGACGCTCACGAGCGGAGAGTGGCTGGTTACGGACATGGTGCATTGGATGCGCTCTCCGGCACTCCCGGAGCTAAGCGTTTTCACAAATGGTCTAAAGCGAAGAAGCGGCCCTCGACGCAGGCGTTCCGTTAAGAAACGCCTGCACATAGCTACTCTCAACACATCACGGGTTTGTGAAAACGCTACAATCGGCCCTGACAAATCCAGCCGGCCGCTTTACGAATTCGTGCCCAGCACGGAAAATGGGTAGAGACTCTATTGTAACGAGGAAGAACCATGCCACTTTCCGGCGAAGCCATCCGAATGATGAACTACATCGACGACATTTCCACCACGCTGCGGCGCATTCTCGCCCTAAGCCCCACGCTTTCAGCAGAAGAGCGCAAGCGGGTGGGTGAGTACCTGAAAGCCAGCTCACCCAGCGCCGACGAGGCCATGACCGCCCTGAACCTCAAATAAAGCCTTTTCTGGAACCAGCAGGCCGGAGGACCCGTATCCATGGGTGACAGCGATGCAACAATCTCCGGCTGACATCTTCGGCGAAGTCTTCCGCGCCATCTGGGCGCACAAACTCCGCGCTTTTCTGACCATGTTCGGCATCGCCTGGGGCGTAGGCTCGATGCTCTTGCTCATTGGCTTTGGCGAGGGTTTCCGCTCCGGCCAGCGCCGTCAGATGGCTTCGCTGGGCAACAATGTCATCATGATGTGGGGTGGAAACATCCCCGCCGTCCCCAGCCAGCACACCGGCATGCGGCCTTACAAACTGACCCTCGCCGATGAAGCGGCAGTGCGCGCCGGCGCCCAGCGGGTGCGCAACATCACCGCCATGTTGGAAAATACCACCATCAAGGAAGTGAGCGATCTCTCCAGCAGTAGCGGAGAGGTCACAGGGGTCGAGCCCAACTACAGCGAGATTCGCTTTGTGCCCGTAGCTGAGGGCCGCTTTGTGCGCTCCGACGACCTGGAGCAGCGCCGCCGTGTGCTGGTGATGGGCAAGAAAACCGCGGCGCTGCTCTTTCCCGGCCGCCCCGCGCTCGGGGAGTGGGTGCTCCTGAACGGCGTGCGATTCCAGGTCATCGGGGTGGCGGGCAGCATCGCGCGCGGCAACAATGACAGTGACAATCAACGGGTCTACATCCCGTTGACCACCATGCTCGAGCTCTTTCCGTTAACCGGAGAAAACATTCCCCGCGATGCGGTCACTTCGCTGCAATACCAGCCCACAACCAAGAACGACAACCTGCCGGCGGTCGCGGAAGTCCACGCCATCATTGCCCGCCAACATGGCTTCGATGTCCAGGCGCCCGACGCTTTTGAGGAATGGGACTCGGTCAATTCGGAACGCATGGTAGGAAAGATCTTCGATGCCATGGACTTGTTTCTGGGTGGGGTGGGTATCGTCACCCTGGCGCTCGGTGCTCTGGGAGTGGTGAACATCATGCTGGTCTCGGTCGCCGAGCGCACCCGTGAGATTGGCCTGCGCAAGGCGTTGGGCGCCACCAGGCGCAACATCATGACCCAGTTCCTGCTCGAAGGCATGTTTCTCACTGGCGTCAGCGGCGCCATCGGTATCGCCGCCGCAGGACTGCTGATGTATGTCCTGAACGCAGCCGTGGGCACCAGTTTGCCCGGCTTCGATGCGCCCCGGCTGGTCCCGTGGTCGGCGGCGCTGGCTCTGGGCGCGCTCTCCCTCAGCGGCATTGTGGCCGGCGTTTATCCTGCCGGCCAGGCCGCCAAACTTGATCCTGTCGAAGCGCTGAGAAGGGAATAGGGCGATGTTGCGCGACTTGTTCTCGCAAGCCTGGGAAGCCATGCTCCACAACCGCCGGCGCACGCTGATCACCATGATCGGCATGGCCTGGGGCATTGCCACCGTGGTGCTCCTCATGGCCTATGGCGCCGGCTTCAGCCGCGCCATCACGGCAATTTTTTCCCAGTTTGGCACCAACATGATGGGCGTCTTTCCCGGAACCACGAGTGAGCAGGCGGGGGGAAAGAAGGCGGGGGTCCAGGTGAAGCTCCAGCTCGCCGACCTGGATCGCATCGAGAGGGACGTGCCTGGCCTGCTTCACCTTGCACCCGAAGTATCCAAGGACGTCACCGTACAGAACGATACCCACAGCTACACATGGTCGGTGCTTGGATCGTATCCAGCGGTTGCCGACATACAAAAACTGGACCTCGATTATGGCCGCTTCTATTCCGCCAAGGATCTGGAGCAGCGCAATCATGTCGCTGTGATCGGTTCGGAAGCCAAGACCAAGCTCTATTCCGGCTTGTATCCCATCGGGCAGCGCATTCGCATCAAAGGCGTCAGCTTTACCGTGATCGGCGTGTTGCAGCCTAAAATGCAGCAGGCAGATGACAATATAAACCGGGTCGTCTACATACCGTTCACCACCATGAGCGATGTGAAAGACACCAAATATCTGGATGCGATCTGGTTCAACTATCAAGGCAACTACGAAACCACCGAATCCGCTTTGCGGGCCACGCTTGGCGACGCGCATGGATTTCCCGCTTCCGATCACAATGCCATTTTTGTTGCCAACCTCATGGAGCAGCTCTCTCAATTCCGTTTGATCTCGACTGGGCTGGAGGTCTTGATGGCGTTTATCGGAACCCTGACGCTGGGCATTGCCGGCATCGGTTTAATGAACATCATGCTGGTAGCGGTGCAGCAGCGCACGCGTGAGATTGGCATCGAGAAGGCGCTGGGTGCGCGTCGCGCTCACATCCTGGTTCAGTTCTTGACCGAAGCGTTGGTGATCACCGGCGTAGGAGGGGTTTGCGGGATTGGGCTTGCCTATCTGGTTTCGATCGTCGTCGGCCGCATCCCGTTATACAGTGCCGTGGCCACGAACGCGGAAGCTGCCGATATCCGCCTCTTGATTTCCCCCAGCACCGTTCTCGTAGCCACCGTAATCCTGGTAGTCGTCGGTCTGATAAGCGGCATGTTGCCCGCGATCCGCGCTGCCAGCCTCAACCCGGTCGAAGCTCTGCGCTACGAGTGACAATCAGAGCAGCCAATGTGTCGGCAGTAAACTTATCCATCCGTCGGACGGGTGCCCCACGTTCGCCCTGGCGTACGTGGGGCGAACAAGACGGGGCGCCCCATTGGAAGGTGACGGATGCTCGATTCGATATTGTGAGAAAAGCTAATCTACGAATCTCCGGTACCGTGCGTTATTGTCCTAGCCTTTCATTTAAGGGGGAGTTAACCTTACCGAGGAGCTCACGATGACTATCAAGGTTGAACTCAACCCGGAAATGGAGGCGCGGCTGGCAGCTGAAGCGCGGGCGTTTGGTATTGCGTTGGAAGAGTACGCCCAGCGATTACTTCAGCAAGCGATCGACTCCACGCCGAGGCTCCGTTCCCGAGCGAACCAGGACGAATTTCGGAAGTTCCTGGATGCGATGGCCAGCAAAGCTCCCAATATTCCGCAGCTTCGCGCAGAGACGTTTTCTCGCCAGATGATTTACGAGGAGCATGACTGATCCAGGCACTTCTTACCTCGTCGACACCAATATCCTGTTGCGGCTTGTTCAACCAGATAGCCCCGATCACAAAAGCATTCGAAGCTGCACGGATATTTTGTGGGCGCAGGGTGCAGACCTTTTCTATACCTCACAAAATCTGGCAGTGCAAGACTTTCGCCGATACGGGGACATCGTTATCGTCTCGCCCGTGGATCTGCTGCGCACAGGTGTGGGCGGATAGCAAATCTGACGGGTCGATTCCGCACGCTGCCGGCTGAAACGACATTGGCCTTGTATCAGGGCACGGCTTTAGCCGGGCCGTACTGAGCCGCAGCTGAGGGCTTTAGAGTCTGCGTGAGAACCCGAAAGGAAGCCGCAGATTTCTCCATTCTGAGTTTGGTGGGAGCCCCCTGCTTTAGCAGGGGGAGCTGGACTTCAGTCCAGCGGAAACGCGTTTTATCTCTCAAGAATGGGCTTTAGCCCTGGGTTTTCATGGCCGGCGCTAAAGCGCATGATCAAAGTCGAACCCTTTCCCGCAACGCGGAAGCGTTGCTTCCCTCTGCTAA
>Ga0302325_10011899_pt1 | contig 18714 bp, 19 predicted proteins | sample Palsa_T0_2_FD_201948 | JGI IMG/M metagenome (GOLD analysis project Ga0302325, IMG submission 201948) | Peat permafrost microbial communities from Stordalen Mire near Abisko, Sweden - Palsa_T0_2 | ecosystem: Environmental > Terrestrial > Soil > Palsa > Peat permafrost | place: Sweden: Abisko...
GTTGCCGGTGATCGGCCGCGCGGGCGGCACGGGCTCCCCGTCGGCGACGCGCTGGGCGGCGTCGGGATCGGTCAGCGCCTCCCACTCGTCCAGCAGGCTGGAGTCGGTCTGGCGGACCGTCTCGCCGAGCCAGTCGACGAGCTCGTCGAGCTCGTCGGTCTTCATCGACTCGGGCACGGTGCGCCGCAGCGCGCGGTAGGCGTCTGAGAGGTAGCGCAGAACGAGGCCCTCGGAGCGCGAGAGGCCGTAGTGGCTGATGAACTCGGTGAAGGTGCGCCCTTGCTCGTACATGTCACGCACGACGGACTTCGGTGAGAGGTCGGACTCGCGCACCCATGGGTGCGTCTCGCGATAGGAGTGGAACGCCTGGCGCAACCCGTCGTCGAGCGGCTTCGGGTAGGTGACCTCCTCGAGCAGCTCCATCCGTTCCTCGTACTCGATGCCGTCGGCCTTCATCGCGGCGACGGCCTCCCCCTTGGCCTTGCTCGCCTGCGCCATCAGCACCGGGAAGGGGTCGTCGAGGATCGCCTCCACCACGCTGAGGACGTCGAGCGGATCGCGCTCGGATTCCTGCCCCAGCAGCTCCAGCGCCTGCAGCGCGAAGGACGCCAGCGGCTGATTCAGCGCGAAGTTCTCCTGCAGGTCGACCGCCAGCGCAAGCGTGCGGCCCTCCGCGTCGGGCTCGGGCAGCCAGGCCAGCACACCGGCGGCCACGAGCTCGTCGCCCAGCGCCTGGGCCTGTTCGTAGAGGCGCGTACGACCACGCTCGTCCTCGTGGTTGTCCTCGAGCAGCGCCTGCATCGTTTCCACCGCGTCGCCGGGCTGGTTGACGATGTTGAGGATCATCGCGTGGTCGACGCGCATGCGGCTGACGAGCGGCTCGGGCTGCGCGTCACGCAGGCGGTCGAAGGTCTCCTCGGTCCAGCTGACCTCGCCCTCGGGCGCCTTCTTGGGCTGCAGCTTCTTGCCCTTCTCGGCCGCCTTGGCCGCTGCCCGGGCACGCTCGATCGCGTGCTCGGGCGCCTGCACGATCACGGTGCCGGCGGTGTCGAAGCCGGCGCGGCCCGCGCGGCCGGCGATCTGGTGAAACTCGCGCGCCTTGAGCAGCCGGTGGCGGGTGCCGTCGAACTTCGCCAGGCCGGTGAAGACGACCGTGCGGATCGGAACGTTGATGCCGACACCGAGCGTGTCGGTCCCGCAAATCACCTTCAGCCTGCCGGTCTGCGCGAGCCGCTCGACCAAACGCCGGTAGCGCGGCAGCATCCCCGCGTGGTGGACGCCGATCCCGCTGCGCACCAGGCGCGAGAGCGTCCGGCCGAACCCGGCGGTGAAGCGGAAGCCGCCGATCGCCTCGGCGATCGCATCGCGCTCCTCGCGCGTGCACAGCTTGGCCGAGAGCAGCGCGTTGGCGCGCTCGGTCGCCGAGGCCTGCGTGAAGTGCACGACGTAGACGGGCGCCTGGTCCTCGGCCACGAGCCGTTCCAGCAGCTCGTGCAGCGGCTCCAGCGACCAGCCGAAGCTGAGCGGGACCGGACGTTCGGCATTGTTTACCAACGCGGTCTCGCGGCCGGTGCGGCGGGTGAGGTCCTCGGTGATCTTGGAGACGTCGCCGAGCGTGGCCGACATCAGCACGAACTGCGCGCCCGGAAGGCAGAGCAGCGGGACCTGCCAGGCCCAGCCGCGCTGGCCGTCGGCGTAGAAATGAAACTCGTCCATCACGACCTGCCCGACATCGGACGCCGCGCCACCGCGCAGCGCGATGTTCGCTAGCACCTCGGCGGTGCAGCAGATGATCGGCGCGTCGGCGTTGACCGCGCCGTCGCCGGTGACCATACCGACGTTGGTCGCGCCGAAGATGCGACAGAGGTCGAAGAACTTCTCGGACACGAGCGCCTTGGTCGGCGCCGTGTAGTACGTCCGCTTCCCAGTCGCGAGGGCGGCGAAGTGGGCCGCGACGGCGACCATCGACTTGCCCGAACCGGTCGGCGTCGCGAGCACGACGTTGCGCTCGTCGAAGATCTCGATCGCCGCCTCCTCCTGGTGGGGGTAGAGCGCCAGGCCGCGCTGGGCGGTCCATGCGACGAACGCCTCGTAGAGCGTGTCGGCGCTGACCTGCTGCGGGAGGGCGTCGGCCAGGCTCATCGGTTCCGCTCGTCACGGTAGCCGGGCGCCGTCCGCGCCGCGATAATCGGCTGGCAAACCCACAGCTGCGTCGATCGACCGCTTTCTCTCACCCCGCCCTCAGCGATCTGCAGTCTGACCCTCGGGTGATCGACCGACGGCCGGGAGGATGCAGGATGCGCAGGGTAAGCTGGATCTGGGCGGTCGTCCTCACGGCGCGTATCGCGCTCGTGACGCTCCCGGCGCGCCCGACGATCCCGCGCACGACGTCCGCGCAACGGCACACGCGGGGCAAGCCGGGCAGTGGGACCCGCGCGACACCGCGGACCGCAGGGCGCGCGCGGAGCGACCGCCGCCCAAAGCGCCGCCAGTGAACCCGGCCCGGCCCGCTCACTGGTCAGGCCGGCGTCAACGGCCATGACGCCATGAACGGCGAAGCCGACCAGAACGGCACGGCCAGCCAGAACGGCACGGCCGGCCAGAACGGCACGGCCGGCCAGAACGGCACGGCCGGCGAGAACATCCTGAGCTATGTAGGCAAACCCGTGCTCTCGAACGCCGGAGCAAACGCCCTGGTTTTCAGTGACGTTCGACGCCGGCCCTGCTTGCGTCTCAAGGCAGCGCCTGGGAAAAGCCTAAGCGCCCACAGCGGAGGCGAGAAGCGCTAAGAGCCTGGCGTCTTCTTGATCACCTGCCCGGCCGGCGAGATCACGTACCAATACCCGCCGTTAAGGTCGACGGTCCAACCGTTTGCGGTTCCTGGGCCCCCGTCGCCGGTGTACGTGTACAGCGGCCAGCCGGCGTAGGTGACGACCCTGCCGCCGCGAGGATTGGGGTCCGAGCCGAGCAGCGAGGCCTTGACCGCGCCCGCCGCGACGGTTTTGCTGCCGGACATCGTCACCGGTGGCCAGACTGCGGCGCAGTTCGCGGTGCACGTCACCACCTTCGCCTTGTCGGGCGCAAAGACATAGAGCGTCTTGCCCTGAGCGTCGACGAGCACCGGGCCGAGACCGGAGATGGTGGCGCTCGAGATCTTGGTTCCCGCGCTGGCGGGCGCGGTCGCCTGGGTGCTCGTGGGGGCCTTGGGAGTGCTCGTGGTCGACTTCTTGCTACTCGAGCCGCAGGCTGTCGCAAGGAGCGCAAGGACCGGTACCACAAGCAGCAGCAATGCCTTCCTCACGGCGACCTCAGTTTCTCGATTGCTCCGGACGCGACCTTACCTCCGTGACATTCGACGGAGTGAAAACTTGGAGGTTCTACGGGCTATTTCATGCTCCGGCCGCCAAGGCGCCCGTGGCTCTCTCTCGCTGGGTCGTGTCGAAGCTTTTAACGGGTGATGGCAGTTACAGGTCATCGACGAGCTTGTGCGATCGGTTCGCGATACCAGGCCCACCATCCGCACCGCCCGCCATCACCACGCCGTCGCCCACCACGCCGTCACCCACCACGCCGTCGCCCACGACCACCCCGACCATCACGCCGCCGACCACCACGCCGCCGACGGCGGCCCCGGTGGGCTCACCCGCCCACCCGAAGCCCACCGGCCGTCTGGCTGGTCGCACGCTCGGGCGCGTGCGGCTGGGGATGACCCGCGCGCAGGCACGCCGGCGATACGCCCCCAGCACAAGCCACTACCAGCGCTACGAGGACGTGTTCTCCCTGGCCGGCGGCGAGGTCCTCGTCGGCTATCCCTCACCTCGGCTGCTCACCACCCTCTCCTCCGCGCAGCGCGACGCGCTCCAAGGCCGGGTGGTGCTCGCGCTGACCGCCAACCCCTACTATGCGGTGCGGGGCATCCGCCCCGGCGCGCGCCTGCGCACCGCCGCCAAGACGCTGCACACCGGGGCCGCGATCCACGCCGGGCAAGACGACTGGTGCATGACGCCTGACGGGGCCAGCACTACCGTCCTCGAGGTCCGCTACGGCACAGTCCAAGAGATCGGGATCGCCGACGCCACGCTCACCCACACCCGCCGAGCCCAGCGCGCCTTCATCACCAGCTTCTCCTGAACCCCGACCCGGCCGCCACCAGCGTGCACCGGCGGACGACTGGCCGCCCCGGAAAGCAACGTCCCCGCTTCGGCCAAGACCCAGGGACATCACGCCATACACCCGGGCGGCCGAGCTCACACGCGGCGACCAGCGACTCTGAGCGACGTGACGGCGCGCAAGGAGTACGGGGTCGACTCGGATTTGATCGTCAAGGGCATCAACGCTGGCAAGCTCGAGTATCGCGACGGGGCGATCCACGCCAGCGTGGCCGCAACAGGCATGATCGAGTGACTGCCGTCCGAGGACGACCTCGGTGCGCTGGTCGTCTGCCGTGCGACGATTGCCATGTCGTCCACAGACACCGGGCGTTAGAACGCCGACGTGACTGCTAGGGAGCGTCTGCCTAAGCTCGTCGACGAGATCTCAGATCAGGAGGCCGACGCTGCGCTGCGATACATCGTGCAGCGAAGCGAGGATCCGGTGATCGCGGCATTCCGCGATGCGCCTGAGGACGATGAGCCGTTCACAGCTGCCGATGAGGACGCACTTGCCGAGGTGCAGGCCGACCGAACCGCTGGCGTGCCGCGGATCTCCTACGCGGAGATCATGCGCAAGCACGGCGGTTCGTGACCGCAGAGCCGTGCGCCTAGCGGACAGACGCGATCTCCCGCGACGTTCTCGTCGGAGGCCGGCCGTCTCGACGATCTCGGAGATGCACGCAATTGGCGAATCCCAGGGCGGCGAGAGCCCTGCTCTTCGGTCGGGGCGGCCGAGCTGAACACCGAGTCCAGATCCCAAGCGCTGGAGCGCGGGGGGTTGGGTGAGGTCCGCGGGTTCTGCGGCACCCCCGAGCTGGGAGGTCTGATCGAACTTGATGGTCCTGATCGGTGAACTGCCCCAGGAACGTAAAGCCGGTCGTCATCGTCGAGTTGTCCGGATTTGGTCCCGTAACGGATTGCTCGCCTCGGCAAAGGCCGGCAGCTCCGGGAAGATCCGCCGAAATCCACGCTCCTCGCCGGCGCGTCCGCCGCCGATCGTGCGTAGCGTGCAGGCGCCGGCAGCCCCACGGCCGGATCCGCCGCGGCAGAGGCGGCACTCACCGAGTCCGCCGGCAGCCCCGCGTTGGCGGCCCGACTCGCTGCTTGTGATCTCTCCTTCCTGGACCTGCGTCGTGGTTTCGCACGGCCAAGCACGGTCGCGCGCTTCAGTAGCTGAAAACGGTTGCGCCGTCGCCTATCCACTCCCAGAGCGGCGTGGCCCCGGCGAGCCGTGCGTTATCGACGATCGCTTGGTTGTCGAGTTTGCGGGCGTCGAAGCAGACCGGGCAGACGTAGAGCTGGCCTTGGCTGTCGGCGTACTGCTGGAACAGCCGCGCGACTGGGGGCGCCCCAGGCACCTCGACGGCGTCGGCGTATCCTGGCAGCGCGAGTCGGACTGCCTCCTTGGTGAGGAACATGATCACCTGCTTGCCGGCCGCGAGCGCGGCTGTGCCGACGAGGAAGGCGATCGTGACCCGGTCGGCGTCCTCGTGCCCTGTGGTCAGGTTCACCACTACTTTGCGCCCGTTGGTCGTTGTGGTTTCCATTCTTTGCCTCCTCACGACGATTGACTGTGGCGTAGACCGTAAGGATTAGCCCTTCCCCAACCCTTCCTCGAAGCTTCTTCGGAAGCTCGTGGTCAGAGAAGTCGGGAGAGGGCGGCGCGCGTCCGGGCCTCGCTAAGGACCTGTCCGGCCTGAGCGAATCCCGCGACGGCGTCCGCCAAGGCTGCTGCCGCCTCATCACGGCTGCCCTCCGCGGTCAGAACAGCCGCCCGCGCCTCCGCCAGCGCGGCCGCCCTCGGGCCGCCCAACCACAGGGGTTTTGTGCCTTCGGCCCGCGCCAGAAAGGATCGCGCACGAGCAAGGTCCCCTGTCCTGGCATACCCGATTGTCGCCGCGATGTAGAGCCCAGCTGGGCAGAAGATACAGGCGGGCGCGTGGTCCAGAAACGCCTCAGCCTCGTCCACCACAGCCACCGCCTCCGCTGGCTCTCTGGCGGCACGCACCATCATCTCGTAGACGAGATACAGGAGGTGGAAGGCGATGGGCGAGAATCGCGCGAGCTCCAGCGATTCGGCAAGCAACCGCCTGGCGCCCGAGAGGTCGCCACGCTCCAGCATCGTCTCGGCGAGGCGAAGGAGCGCGAGCGACTCCCCACCCACGGCACCCGCCAGCCGGCTCAGCGCGACCGCCTCACGCAGCTGTGCTTCGGCGCTTTGCAGCTGGCCAGTAAGAAGCTCGATCTCGCCCAGCACCGTGGCGGCGAATGCCTGCCCGCGCCGCGCCCCTGAGGAATCAGCGGCGGCGCGAAGGTCGCGCGCGAAAGCCGCAAGCTCATCGTACGGCTGGCCGCTGAGCAGGACGTACTCGCTGACGCACAGGTGCGCGTCAAACACGCTTCCTGCGAGCTCGGGCAGATGGCTTGTGTTCTGGAGCGCGAGTCCGACATCGCCGATCCACTCATCGCCACTATGCGCGAGCAGTACCTGAAGCTGCGTCGCTTCGAAACGCTCAGGACCCAGCCCGGCGGTTTCCATCAGTGGCCGAGCCTCCCTCGCCGCCCGCCTCACGCCGTCGAGATTGCCAGCGCACCATTCGACGAAGCCGCGCGTAAGCGCGCGCCGAGCACGGTCAACCGGTGCCTTGGCCTCGGCGGCGTCAAGCACCCGGGCGGCCGACGCGAGATCTCCGCCTACCAGGTACGCCCGCCCCTGCCGTATCTGCAGCGCTGGCTTGCGCTCTGCGCTCGCCACCGCAAGCGCATCGTCGTACGCGGACGCGGCTTGGGGGTCACCGGTGGCCAGCAGAAGCTCCGCTCGGAGGGCTAGCAGTTCCTTAACCTCGCCGTCTCGTGCGTGAGGCAGAGCTCGCTCCACGAACCCGAGCGCATCGACGTAGGCGGCCACGTTCGCGGCGTCCTGCGCGGCGCGCAACAACCAGGGCACTGCCTCGGCGGCCCGACCACCCGCAATCAGATGACCGGCCACCCGCGCCGGTGGAGCGCCCGCAGACGCCAGTCTCTGGGCCGTCTCCCGGTGGGCGGCCAAGCGCCGGTGGTCGGCAAGCGAGCGCTCGAGCGCCTCGCGCAAAAGCGGGTGGCGAAACCGGTAGGTGCCATCGCCTTCCTCGAGCACGCCGGCCGCAAGCGCCGAATCCAGCGCGGCGAATGCGTCATGCTCTTCGAGCCCGACCAGGCTCGACAGCTCGTCGACCGTAACTTCGCTGCCGGCGATCGCGATCCGCGCGAGCACGCCCATCAATGTCGGCTCCAGACGCGCCAGACGGCTGTCGAGAATCTCGTAGACATGGCCTGGAACCTCGACCGCCCCCATCGAATCGACCGTCGCAGCCAACTCCTCAGTAAAGAACGGGTTGCCGCGCGCGAGCCCGAAGATCGCTTCAGCCGTGCTCTCGGCCAGGGGTCTATTCGAGACTTGCTCCGCGATCGTCCGGGAGCAGTCGCGATCGAGCGGGTCCAGCGCGATCTCGCTGGCGACCAAGCGCTGCTCGAATAGACCTGAGCGCGTACGATCGAGTGCTGGGATTCGGGGCCGATCGCGAAGCGACATTACGATCAAAAGCCGTTGATATCGCGCTGTCCGCGCGAGGTAGTGCAGGAGCTGAAGCGTCGCCTCGTCGGCGGCGTGAAGGTCATCAAGCAGGAGGACCGCTCCGCGCTCCCCGGCGGCTCGCGCGAACACCTGCGCCACGCTCGAGAAGATCCTTTGCCGGTCGGCCCTGGGGTCAGGATCCGTCGGCTGCGCCGGGGACGCGGCCGTCACCCGAGCCAGCTCGGCCTGAGCCGCGGTCGTCAGCGAGAAGGCAAGGTCAGGCCGCGCGGCTAAGAGACCGTCAAGCGCCTCCGCGATCGGCCCGTACGGAAGCGGCCCCTCCTCCTCGCGCGCCGCGCCGCGCATCGTCGACCACCCCGACAACGACGCCTCCGCCAGCAGCCCCTCAGACAGGCGGGTCTTACCCACGCCCGGCTCGCCGCTGACGATGAGCACGCCCCCGCGCCCCTCAGACGCTCGTCGCAACGCAGCCCTGGCGGTCGCCAGCTCGGAATCACGACCGATCATCGGAGACCGTTCCGGTACCGGCGCCACCGCAGCCGGACCGCGAGCGATCACCTCGTGGAGGGCAAGCGTCTCCGCCCCCGGCCGCAACCCGACCTCCGCCAGCGCGGCGTTCAGACGCCCGAACTGGCGCAGCGCTGCAGAACGATTGCCAGCCTCGGCGTATGTGCGCATCAGTGAGCGATGCGCCTCCTCATCCGTGGGCTCCTCAGCCACCACCTCCTCCCACCGTCCACGGGCCCCCAACGACCGCAAGTACGCCAGCCTCAGCCGCTCACGCGCCTCCCTCGCCCACTCGGCATACCGATCTTCAGGCAACAGCTCCCCCCTGTACAGCGCCGGGTCGTTCTCGGCCTCAAAACGCTGAACATCGGTCTTCACTACCGCCCCCGGTGCCAGCGCAACCCGCCCTCCATGAACCACCACCGCATCCGAGTCGCCAATCGCGCGGCGAGCGAAGTGCGCCGCCTTGTGCAAGTTCGCCAACGCCGCGTCATACGGCAACTCCGGCCAAAGCGCCTCGATCACCTGCTCGCGGTGCAGCCGATGCCCACGTGCCAGCGCAAGCACCTTCACCAACTCCGCGCCACGCCGATGCTGCCAAGCCTCCTGAGGCACAACACCGCCATCCCGCAACACCTGAAACCCACCGAGCAAGCGCACCTCGAGGCACTCCATCAGACGATCTTCTCTCCCAACGACGACGGGCGCAAGAGCGCGACAATGAACAGTCCAGCCACCGCCCAGCTCGCGATCGCCAGCTCCTGCGGAAGCGATCGCCGTCTTCCGCGTCCCACGAGCTGGCGGACGGAAGCCGCTGTCATCGTGGTTGTCCGAGTGCCGATCGCGCCAGCATCTGCCCCGTCCGCGGGAGGGTCGCCTGGCCAACCTAGCGGAGGCGCGGGAGGCCCTGGGCCGGTGGTGACGAGGAGAAGCCACGGCGCCCACCGGCGCAGGAGCTCGGAACCGCCGGCACCCGCCCCTCCGCCGAACTCGACGCCAGCCCGCGAACCGTGTCTGACCATCCGCCTCTCGCGGAAGCCGTCGGTTGCCACGCGCCTGGGCCGCTGCCTGGCGGATCGCCGAGACCAGCGCGGGTGGCGAGACACGACTTCAGAGCTGAGCCTGCCGGGGTCGTCGTCGAGGCATTCCCGAACGGCCGTGCGCCCAGCGCAGTTATAGTCGCGGCTTGTGAGCAAGCGCGACCCAGCGCCCAGGGCCCGGATGCCAACACTTCCTGTGAGCCGTTCCCGTCCCGATAGCGTCACAGACGAGCAGGCCCGCTGTGGCGACCTAGTCCTTCCGCATTGCGAGCGTCTCGCAGGCTGGCGCGCAGCGTGTGCTGATGGGCGAAAGCGCCAGCCGTACCGAGAGCTGCAGGTGGCGCTGGATCTCGGCCGCGTTGCAGACAGCTGGAGTTCGGTGAGTGCGGCTCGCAGTGATCGCAGTTGGGCCGCTGGTAGCGATACGCAGGACCGGTCCAGTGAGATCGTTTCGTTTGCGAAGCAAGGCACGTCCCGGCCGGTTCCTCGGGGCAGTAATCCGTGTGCAAAGTGATCCGTCAGTGAAAGGAGAAACACCGAATGGGAGTACGCAAGACGATTCCGGTGGTCGTGACTTTGACGGCGCTCGTTGCTGCCGGCGCCGCGAGCGCGTCGACAAGTTCCTACCGCGACGGACCGCTGACGGCGACGTTTAGCGCCGGCACCCACCACCCGAATTGCAAGCAGGGGTGGCCGGTTACAGTCACCGCGCGCTACCATGGCAAGCTGGCCCACGCGACCGCCTTCTACCAGTTCCTCTCCGGCGGTCAGCTCGTCGACACGCAGTACCCCTTCAGTGGCACTTCGCGCAACCGCCACGACCACCTGTGGGCGTTTTACGGCAGCTTCACCGACAACGGGTTCGGACCGTTCGGAGCGCTGGCGGTCGGTCAACCGCTAACCGTGCGCGCCGTCGTGCAGGTTTCGCGCTACACGGCGTATCCGTCATATTCCGTCGATGTCGTCAACGCGAGCGGCTGCCCAGCGAAGTGAACAGTGCCGCCGGCGGTGCGCGTCAACGGGGGTTTCGCACGCTCCGAGCACTCCCAAGAAGGCCCCGCCTGCGTCGCGCCAGCGACGTCGAATACATGTCCCCCCACGTCGAACCCCCGCAACGATAGGGCTCTGACAACACCGACCTCACATATCAACGGCAAGCGCAACGCCGGGCCGTGATCGGCGGCGAGGTTGAGCGGCCCAATGAAAGGCGAGCTGGATGGCCGCGCCGAATCAGGCCTGCATGTGCACGAGCGTGCTTCTGCATAACCCGCGTCCCCCTCCTTTCGGCGCGTTGCGGGGTGGCTACCGCCGACCGTGGCATGCTCGGTGCGTCGGGCGGAGCCGCTTCCGAGCGACACGTGCGCGACTGCCGTCGCGCCAGGGGCCGTGGGGCCAAAGCTTTCCTGAGCGGGACAAAGAGCACCCGCATGCTCGGCGCTGGCGGTCGGGATCATGCTGCTGGTTACGCCTGAACGAGCCGCAACGCGAGTCGAACTCGCTTCGACTCGCGCCGGCGCCGGCCGCACACCGTGGCGAGGACCAAACGCGCCGCGACTCGCAAGGACTTCCCGTGGGTGCGGCGGCCACGTCCGGAGTCGTCAGTTTCCCGCCCGCTTGTGATCTCGTTGCGCTGCCCGGGGCAGCGGCGAGGATCGCGGAGGCTGCCCTCGCGCCTGGTCCGGGCTATGGTCGGGCGCGGCGAGCAGGATCGCGCCGGCGGTGACGGCGCCGAAGGCGAGGACTCGCAGCACGCCCAGAAACCCGGATGGCACGGATTCCTTGAGCACGACCGTTCCAGCGGCTATCGGCAACGCATCGGTCAAGAGCGTGGCGAGGCCCGCGACCGTGAGCGCGCCGCCGCGTTGGTACCCGAGTTGGAGCAGCGAGGTTCCGAGCCCATAGCCGAGGATCAGGGTGACGACGAACGCGAAGCGCGCGCCGCCCTGGGTGGCGAGCTTCGTGGAGATGTCACCAATCGAGAACAGCAGGCCGCCCGCGATGCCGGCCGCGACCGCGGGCCGCCCGGTCCTCCGGCCGATTGAGAGCGCGAGGAGCGCGAGCACAGCCGTCGTGCCCAGCCACACGAGAATCGCGCTGGTCGAACCGGTTCCTCCCTCGCCGCTGCTCCTGGCCAGCGACACGGCGAGGGCCGCGAGTCCGAGGATGGACAGGCTCACACCAGTCAGCCGGCGCCTGCCGAGCCTCCGGCCGCTCACGCGAGCCGACACGTAGGCGAGCACACCGATTCCCCCGGCCGTGATGCTCTGCACAAGCGCGAGGGACGCCAGCGCCAGCGCCGCGGCGTAGAGCGCGAAGCCACTCGTCTCCATCGCGAAGCCGGACAGCCAGCTCCTATCGCTGAGCAACAGCCTCAGCGAGTGAAAGGGCCGGCGCATGGAAAGGCACGGCAGCGAGGCGGCCGCGTCGTGCTCGCGCAGATACGCGACGTTGGTCAGGGTAGTCGACGCTACCGCGAGGACGAGCGCGATGACCGTGCGAGCGTTCACGCCGGAACCGAAGCCTAGCCGCCCGGTAAGGCCGTGCTGGGGCCGAGCCGCTCCGGATTGAACGCCACCCACGCATGGGCTCCCGCCGCGGAGCGTTAGCGTAGACTAACGTTAGCTATGGCTAACGCAGATCATATGCTCGAGGCGCTCGCCGAGCCAGTGCGGCGTGAGATCGTCGAGCGACTCGTGGAACGGCCGTCGGCCGTGACCGAGCTGGCGCAGGACATGCCCATCAGCCGCTCCGCGGTCTCGCAGCATCTTCAAGTGCTCAAGCGGGCGCATCTGGTCACCGATCACGCCGCCGGAACCCGGCGGATCTACCAGGTCGACCCGGACGCGCTGGCCATTCTGCGCGCCTATTTCGAATCGTTCTGGAATCGATCACTCGAGACCTTTCGCGAGCTCGCGGACTCCGACCACAGAAAGGACCCAAACGCCGATGACCCAACTCGTTGATGACACCTCCGTTCGCACGTCAGTTGACGTGAGCGTTCCGCCAAGCCGAGCGTTTCACCTGTTCACCGCCGAGATCGGCGCCTGGTGGGACGCGGACAAGCACATCCTCCAAGCACCGCTGGCCGAGATGGAATTCGAACCATTCGTCGGCGGGCAGATCATCGACCGCGGCACCGACGGCAGCGAATGCCGGTGGGCACGTGTGCTGGCCTACGACCCACCGCACCGAGTCGTCTTCAGCTGGGACATCAACGTGCAGTGGCAGATCGAGACCAACCCTGAGCGCTGCAGCGAGGTTGAGATCACCTTCGATGCGCTGACGGACGGCTTGACCCGCGTCCAGCTCACCCACCGCAACCTCGATCGCCATGGCCCAGGCTGGGAGACCATGCGCGACGCTGTCGGCAGCGGCTGGAGCCTTGACGGCTTCGCAGCCTACGCGGACAGCGACCGCGCCGACCAGCTACCGACGATCAGCGACGAGACCATGCAGGCGCGGCTCAGCCAAACCAAGCCCTACACCGTGATGTTGCTGCACGCCACCGACAAATGCGTCCGACCGGACGTCGACGCGATCATCTGGGAACACGGGCGGCGCAACATGGCGCTCGTCGAGGCCGGCGAGTTGCTGATCGTCCTCCCCCTCTCAGACGACACCGGTCTGGCCGGCGTCGGCGTCTTCGCCGGCGATACCGATCGAGTCACCGCGATTCTCGAGGGCGACCCCGGCATTCAAGCGGGCATCTTCCGCTACGAACTCCATCCCGCTCGGGGCTTTCCCGGCGCCGCGCTGAGCTGAGCCAGACCCTCCGCCCCAGGAGAGGGAGTCGCGGGCGAGATGCCTCGGAGCGAGATAAGGCGTTGACAGGCAACCGCCTGGCTGCTTAGATAGGCAGCCAGATGGCTGCCTATTTGGACATCGATGACGTCTTCAGGGCGCTGGCTGATCCGAGCCGGCGGCTGCTGCTCGACAGTCTCAACGAGCGCAACGGCCAGACGCTGCGCGAGCTGGGCTCGAGGCTGGACATGGCTCGCCAGTCGGTGAGCAAGCACCTCGCCGTGCTGGAGGCGGCCAATCTCGTCACGACCATTCGCCGCGGCCGGGAGAAGCATCACTACCTGAACGCGGCGCCCATCAACGAGATCGCCGAACGCTGGATCACACGGTACGAGCAAGACCGCGTGTACGCGCTCGCCGATCTCAAGAGAGCACTGGAGGACACCCCCGTGGAGAAGCCCTCGTTCGTCTACACGACCTACATCCGGACGACGCCCGAACGGCTCTGGCAGGCGCTCACCGAGCCGGCTTTCACCGAGCGCTACTGGGCGATCACGTTCGATGGCGATTGGACACCCGGCTCGGCCCTGACCTGGCGCACGCGCGGCCTGACCATCGCCGACCCCGAGCAGATCGTCGTCGCGTCAGAGCCCTACCGCCGACTCTCCTACACGTGGCACACGTTCACGCGGGAATGGGCGGAGTCGCTCGATCTCACCGACGACGCTCGCGACCGGCTGACCGCCGAGCCCCGCTCGAAGGTCACGTTCGAGATCGAGCCGCTTGGCGAGCAGGTCAAGCTGACGGTGATCCACGACGACCTCGACCCCGGCGGCCTCACCGGCTCGCTGATCAGTGAAGGCTGGCCGCGCGTCATGGCCAACCTCAAGACCTTGCTGGAGACGGGCAACACGCTCCCGGACCTGCAACTGAACTCCCCGTCCAGGGTCGGGCTGACGCGATGACCGGCATGGGAATGACCGCCGCGTCGATGTCGATGTCGATGCCGCAGATGGCCTTCGGCCTCGCCATCGCCGCAACCTGAACCCACGAGGAGAGACATGAGCACGCATACGATCGCCAGTCACGAGCAGTGGCTCGCCGCCCGCCGGCAGTTGCTCGCGGCCGAGAAGGAGCTGACCCGCCATAGCGACGAGGTGACCCGGCAGCGCCAGCTGCTGCCCTGGGTCCCCGTCGAGAAGGACTATCGGTTCGAGACCGAGGCCGGCACCGCGTCGCTTGCCGATCTGTTCGGCGGGCGCACGCAGCTCCTCGTCTACCACTTCATGTTCGGACCCGAGTACACGGGGGGCTGCCCGTCGTGCTCGGCGATCGCCGACGGCTTCAACGGTTTCGCCGTCCACCTGGAGCACCACGACGTCGCGATCGTCGCGGTGTCTCGTGCCCCGATCGCCGCGCTTCAGGCGTACAAGCGCCGCATGGCCTGGACGTTCCCGTGGGCCTCATCGCTGGACAGCGACTTCAACTTCGACTTCAGCACCTCGTTCACCAAAGAGCAGCAGCGATCGGGGAGCATCGACTACAACTTCCGCCCGAAGGACACCACATGGATCCGGGAGGGCGGCACTTCAGAGCACGCCACCATGTGCGGCACCGACACCGCCACCTACGTCCGCGAGCAGCCCGGCATGAGCGCCTTCGCCTTAGCGGGCGGCGTCGTCCATCACACCTACTCGACCTATGCCCGCGGCCTCGACGGGCTCTGGGGCATGTACCAGTGGCTGGACCGGGCGCCACAAGGTCGCAACGAGACCGGGGCATGGTGGCGCCGCCGAGACGAATACGAGACGAGCACCTGAACGCCAGCCAGCGCCCCCGAGACGCGAGTCCGACGGCTCGGCCACGTCCACCGAGCGTCGGTCTCGAATCCCCAAGCTGGAGCTCAAGCGAGCCCAAGCCGATAGCCGGCCCGGCGCGAAAACGCGCGAACCGCACGATCTCGGAGGCGTGCGGCGTCGACGAGGATGCGGAGCTTGTACGTGACCGCGTACGTTTTGCCCGAGATCGTGGAGGTGATATGGAGCGTGTGCGGGCCGGCCGGCAGGCCCGACAGGAGCAATCCCTCACCGTAGGCGGCTGACGTGCCGCTTTGCGCCTTGATGCCAAACTGGTTCCGCTTCGGAACCCGGATGTGGATCGCGTTCGTGGCGACGATCAGGTTCGGGTAGTTCGCGACCCGTACACCGTCGAGTGTTGCCGTACCGCTCACGCCTTTGAATCCTGCTCGAGCGCAGCGCTTGAGCTGCGCGGACGACGTGCCAAAGCCGGTGTGATCCCCTGGCAACGTCGAGCACTCGTTCGTGACGCCGTCGACGTAGATCGGCCGGCTCGCCGGGTCATTGCAGGTGATCGTCCCACCAACGTTGCCACCATCGAGGAACGTGACCACTCCGCCCCGGGCGTGGAGCGTGTCGCACACCTTGGGTCCTGACGGCGGTGATGCAAAGCTGCTCTGCTCCTTGGCTGCCAACCAGTACGCGTAGCCCTCCCCAGCTGCCTTTCCACCCGGTGGCACAACCGGGCTCACCGCGGCAGCCAGTGCTACGCCGCCGACGAGACCGACAAGCAGGACGGCGAGGCACAGACCGGTGAACGGCCGCTTGGAGACCGCCGTGGCGAGTGGTGTGCCTTGGTGCTTGCGGTGGCTGATGGGTCCGAGGCTGGTACGTGTGGGCATGGTGGAGCGTCCTTGGGTAGAGGGTTTCAGGCGGCACGGCGAATGGCGTTCAGAAGCCGATATCTCCTTGCAGTACGGTGCGCCCGGGCGCCTTCGCCGACGGGTGGGGCTGGAGGGTGATGAGGACCTCGTAGGCGCCGCTGGCGTCTTGCGGGAGCAGACCTTCGGCGGCCAGCCTGCCGTCACGGGCGACCGAGGGGGTGATCAGGCCAACAAACTCCGGCCGGTCGGACGGGATGAGCTCGTAAGCGCCTAACGTGGTTTGCACGGCTGGCCTGAGCCAGACCGCGTAAACGCTCCCGCCGGTGTTCGGCCTCAGGCCTGAGGCGGTGACCGAGAACACGTACCGGGTCGGGGGCCGGGTGTTGACAATCACGGTCGCGCTCGGTGACGTCGCGCCGCCAGGTGGCTGCAGGGTGGTGTCGCACACCATCTGACCAGACAGCGCCGGCACCTTGCCCGGCGCGTAGTTACGGATCACCCCGAGCCCGCTGCCGCGGTCGCCAACTGGCTGCGTGGGCCGGTGCGTCGCCCCCACACTGAGGAACACCAAGGCGACGACCGCACACGCTGCCAGCGCCAGCGACGCCACCACCAAATCCGTCCTCAACCGGGGCACGGCCAATCGCGGCGCGAACCGGCGGCGGGGTAGGCCACGCTCGGTCGCATCAGCCAACTGAGCCTCCAAGCGATCGTAGTAGCCCGGCATCAGGAGTTCTCCAAGCGCCGACGCACACGCCCGAGCCCGCGACTGACCCGCTTGCGCACGACAAGCTCCGAGCAACGAAGCTCGGCCGCGATCTCGCCATAACTCCGCTCATCCACGATCCGAGCCTGGACTGCGTGGCGCTCATCGCCCGGCAGCGACTCGACCAGCTCGACCACGCGAGCGCCGCCCGGCCCAGCGATCGCCTCGGTTTCGTCGAGATCGGAGTCATCCAACTCGATCGGCTGAAAGCCCAGGCGCTGCCGCGCGCGATCCTCAACCCGGCCGCGCCGCCGACTGGCGCCCAACACGTTCCGAGCGATCCCGATCACCCACGGAGCCGCCGTCTCCGTCTCCGGCCGGTAGCGGCCGGCAGCCGCGATCACCGCCGCAAACACCTCCGCGGCGATATCTGCCGTGACTTCCGGATCGTGCGTCTCTTGCATGAGATAGGCCAGAGTTCGGCGGAGGTGGCGTCGATAGAACACGGTGCACGCTTCCCGGTCGCGAGCGGCAATGGCTGCGATGAGCTCCCGATCTGACCATCGCTCACGAGCTTCCAGCGGCATCATCACCCCTACATAGCGGACGGCCCTCACTTGTGACCAGCAAACCCCACATCGCTCCGGCGAGTCTTCGGAGCGCAGCCTCGGCCGCAGCGAGTGCGTGACGCGGCAGCGACCCGTGCGCTTCAGTCCGCAAGCAGGGGCACCGAAAGACCCTGATCGCGGCCGACCAGGACGGCGCGGGTGAGGGCGGCGGACCCGAACCGCTCGCGGACGGTGTCGATGGCGCCGTCGAGGGCGCTGCCCCGGGGTCGGCCAAACGGCAGCACGAGCTGGACGGCGTCATTGTTGCTGAGGTTGCCGACCGCGACGCCGATGAGCGTCAGGCCTCGACGCGCGATCAGCGGTGTCGCCGCGGCCACCAGCGCCCGGACCGTGGCGAGGATCGTCTCGGTGTGGGCGGTCGCGTGAGTGAGCGTGTGCGAGCGCGTGGCCCGCGTGTAGTCGTCGAAGCGCATCCGGAGCGCGACGGTCCGACCGACGCGGCCCGAGGCGCGCATCCGGCGGGTCACCCGGTCGACCAGCCCGACGACCACAGCATCGATTTCGCGCGGCGATTTTGCGGTTCGGCCGAGGGCGTGCTGGGAGCCGATCGAGCGTCGACGGCGGCGCACCTGGACCGGCCGCGGATCCCGGTTGTGGGCCAGGGCGTGGAGGTGTCGGCCCGAGGCCGGGCCGACGATCGAGATCAGCGCCGGTTCCGTGAGCGCCGCGACCTCGCCGACGGTGGTGATTCCCCGATCGCGGAGCTTCTTCGCCGTCACCGGCCCCGCGCCCCAGAGCCTCTCGACCGCCAGTGGGTGCAGGAAGGCGAGCTCGCTCCCAGCCGGCACGACGATCAGGCCGTCGGGTTTGGCCACGCCGCTGGCGACCTTGGCGAGGAACTTCGTCCGCGCGACGCCCACCGTGATGGGCAAGCCGACCCGCTCGGCCACCTCGCGTCGCAGGCGCTTGGCGATCTCGATCGGCGTGCCCGAAATCCTCTCCAGCCCGCGAACGTCGAGGAACGCCTCGTCGATCGACAGGCCTTCGACCACCGGCGCCGTGTCCTGGAACACCTCGAACACGGCCTGGCTCGCGGCCGCATAGGCCGACATCCGGGGCGGCACGACGATCGCCCGCGGGCACAGGCGACGAGCCCGCGCCCCGCCCATCGCGGTCCGAACACCGTGAGCCTTGGCCTCGTAGCTTGCCGCGAGCACGACGCCCGCGCCGACGATCACCGGCCGGCCGCGCAGGCGGGGATCGTCTCGCTGCTCGACCGAGGCATAGAACGCGTCGAGGTCGGCATGCAGGATCGTGGCGTCACTCGACACGAACGTATGTTCCTACTCGGCTCGGATAGAGCACCCGCGTCGGTGCCCACGGCGGGACCCTCGCCGCTGCTCGGCCATTCGGCCAGGCTCGACCGTTCGGCCAGGCTCAGGTTCGAGGTGGCGGATGCCGATACCTCATTCTGACGACCGATGTTCGATCGGTTCGAGAGCTTCTTGATGCCCGCTGAAAGGATTCTGATGTCCGATTCGTCGCTGGCCGTTGCTGATGCGGTCGACACGACGGTGTTGTTGAGTGTCTTGGCGCAGGTGAAAGGCGGCGATTTCTCCGCGCGTATGCCGTATGAGTGGACTGGTGTGGCGGGGAAGATCGCGGATGGGTTTAATGAGGTGATCATCGCGAATGAGGCGTTGGGGACGGAGTTGGCGCGGGTGTCGCGGGTGGTGGGTAAGCAGG
>Ga0302325_10011900_pt1 | contig 18714 bp, 19 predicted proteins | sample Palsa_T0_2_FD_201948 | JGI IMG/M metagenome (GOLD analysis project Ga0302325, IMG submission 201948) | Peat permafrost microbial communities from Stordalen Mire near Abisko, Sweden - Palsa_T0_2 | ecosystem: Environmental > Terrestrial > Soil > Palsa > Peat permafrost | place: Sweden: Abisko...
GTGTGGCCAATTTTTTTTTTTGACCCCCCCCCCCCCCCCCCCCCCCCCTTTTGTTTTTGCAAATGTTTGTGGAACTCCGTAGGGAGAAGTGCTAATGAGTGATGATGGCTGATAGACTTCTGTTTTTGGTTTCTCTATCGATGTTGTTGTATATGCGCTATTCGAAGAAATCGGAGAAGAAAGCGCAACAAAATGGCGAGCGCCTAGCCGAGCAGGTGAATGAGAGGATGGATGGCGCATTTAAGATGGGGAACACAGAGAATGGGCCTAGTGTTGAGCAGATGATCTGACATTGTTTATATCCACGTACTGCAAGGGGAAGGTGTTTGTGGAGTTTCGTGGTTTGGCGCTACGGACTAACTGGCCTGCGACGGAATCACTGGCTTATTGTATGGTAGGTGGTGTTCGAACAGATAGGCTTTAGCAATCTCCTTGAAATCTTTATGTTCTCTTTATTTTGGCGGAGGCAGTGATCACGAGTATTGGATTCGATGCTCAAAGGCAGGAACGAAACTCGCTTAAGGCTTTAAGCCTTAACTCTAGCTTCTCTTCAAAGCCTGCATCCCACCCGAGGTGGTTAATGCAGAAGGTTAAATCGATTATAGTAGGTTGGTTTGGTCTTAGATTATCGCGAATATAACAATGTTTTAAAGGCATGTATCTTATTAATTTTTAAGCTTATTAGATTCAAATTTCTTAACCCATAGCACTAACTTTGTGACAGCTCCAGCTGCCACGCTACCATACGGCCACCTTACGGGCTGCGTACAACCTACGTACAGCCCACGCTATGTCACCTGACCGCGTGGTGCATATATATAGCTCACCTCCCCCCTCCTTTACCCTCTTCTTCTTTCCTTAGCTTTAGATCTTCGCAATATAGCCATTCGTTCCAGTGCTAGGTATAATCCTCTTCTCCTGTGAAGTGTATCTTATATGCACTCACCAGCCCATCACAAACTTCCTTAACCACATCTAACTTACTCAAGAGGTTCTCAAACTTGTACTTTTCTACAGATCCTGTTGCATAAAATGCAGATTGCTGTGGGTTAAGTTGTATATAATATGATTGATAATGGAAGAGGGTGGCGGAAGCCCGGCTATATAACGAAATGGGGTCACCTGACATAAGTCATGTGAGGTGAATTTTCAAACGTAACAGATCCAGAAACGTCTTCAACAATAAACTTGTCAGCTTGATAGTAGGCGTGTCCAGGGATCGCGCACAGCCCAGCGAGAGACAAGGCGTTGAAAATCAATCCCCCCCCCCAGCAGTCTTTGGCTCGACGCATTACCTCAATAGCACGTACTATAACTTATGCAATGCCACAGAATATTGTCTCTATCTCCTGATATATTTTTTCTTCTACTATAGCCTTGGTATCGCCTAAGAGGTGTTAGGATATGAGCTTAACCGGCAGCGGAATGATTGTATAAATGGATGCAATTGCAGAGGGATTGCAGTAATGTACGTATAGTGTGTATTCTGTACAGATGATAAAGTTAAGCAGGGTGAAAACACCATAGATATACAGGATCACCTAGCGAGCCCTAGCGGCAATTCACATGCCACCATACCATTATTCCTGACAAGAGGGAGAGGCCGGCGTTATTAATTATAATGTTGAAATAGAAGTTTTTGCTAAAGGCCTTTGCCGTGATAGTGAAGGTGGCGTCGATGGAATTAACCGAGGTTAAGTCTATAGCAAGCTTGACGACGTTAAGGTTTTTATTAAGGAGGTAAAAGAGGCTGGAAGGGTTGCGAGCAGTGGCAACCAAGCGCTAGTCTAGCTTACTCGCGATCAAGTTAGCAATCTCGCGACTAAGGTTAATGCTTGACGAGCAACCGATAACTTTTTAAAATAAGAGACTTAGTTACTTGCCTAATGTTAACTTGAAAACACAAAGAGAACCTCACTTAATTAGGCCATGTCGGGCGGTAGTTCATATAGTTTAATATTGGCTAGGTTCATTTCGATACAGAGTTGGACGTGTCAGACATAATAAGCACGTGAGTCGCTAGAGCCCCCTTGGTTAATCGGTGTATATATGCGGTGTTTCCACCCTACCTAACTTCTGTACTTGTACACATACACGTATGCAATATATTCCATTGTAACTCCTCACTTTGCACTCCAATTACATTAATATTCCGCTCCCAATTACGCTCATATCCTAACAGGCCATAGCCCTTCAGAGGTCCTTGGAGCCCCGTACAGGGTATCACACCCTGTAATCTCTAGGCTTTTGACCGCGTTCTTCATAAAGGGGTCGCTTGGAAGGATTTGCAGCAGAATTCAACTATTTTTAGCACCTACAACGCTACTGGCGTCGGTTGCGCTAATATTAACAATGCCCGCAAGCCACCTCTATAACCTTGTTTTATTATTTGTTTCAGTTTCCCTGCTAAGCTAAGCAGTTGCAAATTGATTTAGCAAAATAAAGCATAGACTTCCCCGGCTCTCCGGATCTCCGTTAATTATTTCCCCCGCAACTTAACTAATGTCACACGTTAAGTCCTATAACGAAGCTGAATCTCGGCGCCAAGATGTCCTTCGGCAATTCGACTATTCCCGGTCCTTTGAGCAGCTGGATCCAGAGTACCAAAATAGTGACAAGGACGTAATAGTCAAGTTGAACGCCATCATGATTGCGAAATTCAGGGGTGCTTGGGTATCCTACCGTCATTGGAGCCAACAGCGTTACAACAAACGTGGAATCAAGGGTAGATTGTTTGAGAGCAAGAGGTGGAAGGAAGTAGGAAGAGCAGATACAAAAGTGATGGCTTGTCTTGGGAGGCCTGAATGGATGCAAACCGCTTGGGCTGGCATTGCCAATCCTCTTCGGGTATATGTCAATGATTCTATGCCCAGCCGTACTCAAAATGGTTCGTCTTCTTCTTTTCATTTCTCGGAAGCGAAAGCCACGTACTAACAAGATGAAGAGAGCAAAGCGACTTATCACGCGTACGCTGCGCAAATGCGTATTCTAGATCAGCAGATAGTTCAACCAATAGAACATGCGCTGCAGACGAACGCCAACGACATAGTTGGAGGGCGTGACCAACTACTTCGAGTTGCGCTGGGGATACATCACGAGATCTTGGTGGCATTGGAAATAGTGTACATTGAGCTCCGCCGTTACTGGACTCCGTTCGTCCTTTCCAGACCGTTCTGTCGCCTTGCAGAGTCCATTCAGGGGAACCCGAATTTCAAATTCACCGCCCTGCAAGTCCCGCCTCCAGCTAATGAATCGCCCCGCGACCGCTGGTTTCAATGTCCTGAATGTTCAGGCATTGTTAAGGGATACTATATCAAAGAGAAAGGCTATGACATGGCAGCAATGTTCGTAGGTCACTTAGTTGCGAGAACACGGTTGGAAGAGGTACCAATTGCTTGTGCAAATTGCAAGGAGGAGTTTAAAGGGCCAGATGAGCTTCATAGCCATGTCTTCAATGCCGAGTGGGAAAGTCGCCGCTGTTGGTCGCCGCCTGCAAAGCTCAAGGCACCAATTAATTATCCAGGCTCATTGGGTTATATTTAGATTCTTCTACAGTAACAGAGCCTTTTCCTGTATAATATTGAGACTTGCTTAAAGAATTTTATATAGTGTATCATAATCAAACCAACTATTCCCCTTATACCTCAGACTTTCTTTCAGGAATAGATTTTCAAAACACTTTTCTTCACTGGTGGCATGTAACTATAACCTCTAAATAGCATCAACAATTCGCATCTTGGATATTTTGAGTAACAATTCTGCCTTATTTCAGACTTAATCAAAGCTTGATTTCTGTATAAAAAGCACTAAGTCCTCAAAGTAAGGTTATTTCCCTAAAAATAGCCCCCATGAACGCTATCTCGACTGCGTCTTTTAGACCTGAGCCAATACCAATGCGTCTGAACCCATATTCCGGACGATCAATTTGCTCAAGTACGAGGAAGAATATATTATGAGGCGGCCTCAATATATATGTACTTTCCGACACTATGAGACCTGCAGGGTTTTGTGGAATAGAGCAGCCCGGGTCTATTATCACATCGAGTTTGATCAAACGTTGGCCACGGCTTGTTTGGAGTGTTATTTTCACTGGTCTCTGCCTGTCGAGTAGCTGGGCTGGCCAAGTAAACCACTGGAGCTGGCCCCAAAGCCGCAATACCAAAGGGGACCCGTTAAGATAACTTGTGAAGGTGGTTGGGTTTGCCCTTTCGATGTTCACAACCCTGAACATAGAGGGAATTGCATCGGCCGCCATCATTCTCACTGGGTAGTCAACGGCTATCCAGCTCCAAGAAGGGAGCCGAGGTTGCCAGCCTCGTGGTACCCATATTAACTCTTTTTCCGGTGGACCCAGCTTTCCGGCTTCATCCCGTTCATCGTAAATCCAGAGTAACCGTTGGTAAAGAAAAGCGGACCGCAATCCAACAACAAATATATTTCTTTGGTCGCTGATCGCTTTGAATAAAGTTGTAACACCACAAATCGCCGGAAATCTGTCCGTGACCACGGTGAATCGAGTACGAGAGAAACATTCAACTACAGTTTCCCATTCTTTCATCCCATTGCCATTCTGGTGTAGACCTGGCTTGGGCCGAAGGTGCTAAAGGCATCTACCAAAGTCAAACGTGAGGGCCTGGGCGGAAGAGAAACCATGCACTTGGCTGCTGTATTCCGAAACGATTTTATTCCGGCATTCCCAGATCATCTGGTATTTGCCGAAATGTAACGTAGCTGTTGAGAGAGCACGTTCTTGATAGACCCACCCTCTAGGGGTGAGAGGCGAGTTCTCCATCTCCACTCCAAACCTTGGGGCAGCTACACGCATCCCTAGCTCGAGGGGCTTCCCATTCCCCTCTAGAGGTGAAGCAAACGTGACGGAAGAAGGTTTTACCCTCTCGCAAAAAAGCCCATTGTGACTCGAAGAGGCGTGGAGTGCTGAGATGGTGAAGACTGCTTCGCGGTAGATGGAAGCCATCCTCCCTGCTTCTGTATCCCAGTCCTCGGCGCAACCTTGAATTATGCATATGGCATCGATCCAAAGAAACTTTATTCCAACTTTCGGACAAAGCACAACGGCATCTCGAAATGTTGCTGGGAGTGTATGAAGGGCAATTCCCCTCTTGTGATTTTCTAAGTTGTTCAAAGTGGTTGTGCAAGACAAGTCCGATCCCCACCTGTGACTCAGCGCAACGTAGACACCTTCCTCCCCGTTGGTTTCTTGTAGGAACGGGTTTGCGGGGTTACCATATTCGCCGACGCATATAACCCTTGTAGGAAGTTTCGTAGACGTAGGCCTCGAACAGTTGGGGTGTCGGTGGCAGCACTTTTGTATCCATGTCCGAACCAGCTCAAAGCAAGCGGGGTCGTCGGTTCTTGTTGGTGCATCCCTTTGTAACTCGTAAGCATTCTCCCATTCCGAGGGCTCATATCCAGCCTCGTGACTCTCCTCAAGTCTCGCCCTCTCTTGGGTATTTGCGAGCATGCCTGGCTGGAAGAACTCAAAATCTGCAGTCCAGAGAATAGTCGCTTGTCTATAGCTACCAGCAATCTCTCCTACTCGGTCGTCCTCTGAAGCACGAATGGCAAAATCACAGACTGGACACCCAGCTTTGGCTGATTTCTGCCTTTGCTCGGGGGTTCCATGGCCGAACCGAAACCAATGAGGTCCTGGACGAGAAGGCTCGGTGAAAAACTGCTGTATGAAAGTCTTACACTGAAGACATAGTTCCGATGTTCGGCGCGATCGTCTTGACTGCAACACCCGAGAGATGCTTGACAAACTCATAGACTTCATAGTCGAGGGCGCCGTAGAGGGGAGGCGTTGTGGTACTCCTAGCCTTCAATAATCAATCAGATGCTGGCATGACGGCATTGACGGCACTGGATGGGACGGGGACAGAACAGCTTAAATTACCAGGTCCATTACTTCTCATGTTTCAGATCTGAACAATAAAAACCCGGAGGAGATAGTGGCGCAAAAGCCAGTTCAATGCGCTATCCCCTCGTCTCAGTGAGACATAGTCCACGCTAGCAGGGGGGTCGCGTAGATATCAAGCATAAATATTATGTGGCTTTGCATTCAAATTTACGAATGGGATCGCGTCCACCAGCCCCCCAACCACGCGCCTACCAATGGAGGACCTACTCCCAACCCACGAACGCAGTCTACAAGGCAAAAAGCTCAATCCCTTGAGGATATACTACATCAACTTGGACTAATCACAAGAGTTTCGAACGAGCCTTTTCTAGATGAGCCTAGACAGGCAGCAAGAGTACTTTTACCTACTTCTTTTCCTTAAAAAAACTGGTGGCTTGGAAATCTAGGAACACTGAGCATGCCAAATCCGAGATTCCGAATACTATATGTACGCGTAAGACTTGAAAACTGCGATATAACATTCCTCTTCCGACCCGAAAGAAGAGAGCGGCGATACCATTCAGCAAGAAAAGTATCCTGGAAAACCCGGTATCAGCTGCCGTGTCATCTTCAAAGCTAGACTTCGTCTCTCCGGTACAGGCGGGATAGTAGCGTTGAATACATACTTAGCAATAGCACTAAAATTAAGACCTAACCTATTGTTATTCAATAATCTTTAAAGGAATCATATTCAAAAGCCCTGGCTCGCCATGCCTCTGCTTCAAATAAATTCCCTCCATCGGCCAAGGCATACGAAATCTCCAGCGCTTTATTTGCTTTTCCGACCCAATTTAAGCCCTTACAGATTTGATCAAAATTAAATTCACCCTGGCGTTCATACATCACATCTGTTCTTAACAGAAACTTCTCGCCAGCTCTTAATTCCTCGCCATCATGCCATACTGTTTCACGAAATATAGATGCCGTTCCTTGTGTGGGCTGAATCTTGCCGAGAACAGTCAATGGAGTGTTACGATCAGGTTTTCGGCCTGGGTCGAGATGCTGCAAGATTCTCGTAGCGCCATTGTGTTCTTCTGGTACATCGTTGAGGTATATATTAACAGACATGAAACTTTGCGTGTCTATGGTTGCCATGCGCCGGTAATCATAATGAGGTGCAAATTTTCCTCCTATCGTCATCAGCGGTAATCTCTACACTTGCAAATCGGAAGACAAACCAGCATCATACTTCGATAAACGCATATGGATGTTCAGGCCTTTGGCTTTCCACCAGTACCCATCTTCATCTTGGATCCTATCATCCTTGTAGAAGTGTGAGATACGGGACCAGAGGAGGGAAACAAGTGCTGCGTCGTCAAATTGTTCTCGAGTTCGAATTGTTCCATCGGTGATATTTGAAGGAACGAGATTTGTGTGTGATTTGATGACTTCTTCGCATTCAGACTTTGAGAGAAGGTTTGATAGAATGTGGATGGATTGAGTGGGATCGGACGGCTCGATGGGGAGCGGGGTGAGAGAGACTTCCATGATTGGAGGCTGGTGAGCTCCCAGCCAACGGCAGATAGGGAGGCCTGGAGTGCTGAACCCTTTCTCGTTGAGGCTGGTGGGTTTTATAGTTTGTAGGAGGTTGAATTCGGATGCCTAGAAAGACGTGAAGTTGACTTTGGCTGACTCACCAAATGCATAACCGCGCCCAATCCGTTAAAGTTGCCACCAGCGTTACACAGGACCATGCACATCTGAGCGAACTTGGTCAGCAAAATCATATTGTCCAAATTCCTGTATTTAGACGTTTGATTCGCTGTAATTCTGCGGTATATATGATCACGGAAGTGTAACGCCGGTGGCAGCGCAACGGATAGCGTTAACCTCGTCCGGACGCCGGACAACTCTCTTCCATTAATCATCGTAAAGTTCTACTTTTCGTCAATTTTCAATGATTTTAACGTCTTCTTTATCCTCAGTCAAGCCAACGCGATAGAGCTTGAAAGTCGCCATCGCCACAGTTTCTCAGAGCTTTGCGTCGCTTTGTGTTTCCCCATCCAGTGTGTCAAATGAGTAGAGTAGAGTAGAGTAGTAGCCACTACTCTACTCTACTCTAGATTACTTAGAGTAACTTAGAGTAGCGTAGAGTAGGAGTACATGTGACCCGGAAAAACTCGGTCTAGGACGCTCTAGCTTAATCGGGGAGTGCTTCTCAGCTACCCCACGACTTTAGTCACGTTATAAGAAAATCAATTATATTTCTAGTTATATATAACTAGTATTTAGCTTAGTATATATATTTACTAGCTTATATTACTTAGATTTAACTAAGGATTAAGTAGTTCTTTAAATATTATTAACTAAAACCTTAGATTTTAGTTACATGCTTACTCCCTTTTACTACTTAGAGTTACTTTAGAGTACTACTCTACTCTACTCAACTTTTTTGAGGACTATACTACTCTAACTCTATTCTACTCTACTTAGAGTAACTCTGAGTAGCTTGAGTAGTCTGAGTATTTCTTTGACACACTGTCCCCATCCGGCTACTATCCTTCCCACTCTTTCGTTTTCGCTCAAAGTTGGGGATGTCAGCGGAAGTTGTACTGTACTATAATCTGTGATCCTCCATGATTTGAACACAGTAAAATTCTCTATCCTCATGATTTCGCAATCCTTGTCATGTCGTGATGTTGGAAGCCTACAGTTTTCAAATCTCTAGGCAAAGGGTAGGATAAGTCAGCTATTGATCAGTACTGACTTAAGCCAATCCTTATAAGTTAGCTAGTCTAATAATACGAATTGACTTAATTTAGTCAGTTGAAAATATTCCGACTAATTAGCGGCTAATTAGTTTAGACTATTAAATTTAGTGATTTTGGAGTCTTATTTAGTGCATAATTGACGCTATTTCTGGTGCTTTAGGCCTAATATCTCAAGCTAATGTAGTAGAAATCTTTTAAACTTTTAGCGCATCTTCATCCTTCCTTATTATTATTATTATTATCATTAATATAGCTTCCCTCGACGAGACTCCATTTAAAACTGCTTTTACGACCCCGGAGCTATCGACTCCTTTACCTATTCAGAATACTTTTAGTATTTTAATGCATAGTAAAGCCGTCTAACCTATGCAATTGCGCAACCGGTGTACTCGACTTATGCCGACTTATAATCATTATTATAACCCTTATAAGCTTTTGCCAAAAGATCTGCCAAAAGGATACTCTTTATATATCTATAGAGAACCTCTTTTTAATAATCGTGCCATTGTTATATCAAGGCTACTTGCAAGCTATATTACTACTAGTATATCTATAAGACTTAGAACTGCTTAAGTTTAAAAGTTAAGCTATGCCTTAACTAATACGACAAAGCCAAAAAGGCTTATAATCTAAGCTTATAAGTATTATAAGTGCTCTCTTTATTAGTAACTAATTTTTGCTAACAAGGTCTATAAGTTATTATAATCCCGAATTCTCATAGCACAAGCGGTAGCATTTTAATAGTAATACACTAAATAATGCTAAGGATTACTTGCTAATGCATTACTTCTTAGATGAGGGTAAAGATATATAAAGAGCAAAACAAGGATTTACGCTAGTATAAGCCTCGGGACTAGTCGAAGGAAGCTACAAACGCGTTATACCTTTCTGTTAGCAGGAATTTGTTAATGCTTTTACAAAATAAGTAATAATAGACAATATAAAGTATAAGAAAGCAGCATCGACTCGTCTTAAACGCGCCTTTAAAATTGCTAATATGCAAGCTTCTAAAGCTATTCCGATATACTTTAAGACTATAGCCTCTTAAATTGATAAGATGTTTGAGTCCTTTAAGCCTTATATTCGAGAAGAAATCTATATAGCGAAGTCTAAGATCTATGTTTCCTTTAATAGCTAAAGGTTAAAGCGTAAAAACTTTAGCGTTATTAGAGTGGTAATACACTTTATTAATAACAAGTATAAGGCCGTGACACGTCTTATTAGCTTGCCGGAATTACTAGGGCATAGAAAATCCGGGGTAAGTAAGTTACAATTTTTTCTTATATAGCAAGTATGCAGCTATACTCTTTTTATTAGTAGTGTTGTTTTAATAAATTTAAAAGTATATTTACTTTAACGTAAGAAAATAGTGAATCTGGCCAATTAAAGCGCGCTATTAAGAGCTTAGCTAACCTCGATTTTAGACTAAGCAGTAGTAATATTGCTAGTATTATAGCATTTTAGCATTAACAATAAAAACTTGGGTTATTTTATCCTCGATAATGCTACAAATAATAATACTACGCTTATAAAGCTTTCAAAAGTCTTAAATTTCGACCCTATACAAAAGCGCTTATATTACATAAGACATATCTTAAATTTAATCGCAAAATCTTACATTTTTAAGCAAGATGCATTAACATTCGAGATAAACTACAAGAAGGCATTATTAAGCAAGCGGCAGAAACTTTAAAGATAGCGCAAAGAGCTTAGAAAGCTACATAATTTAATTGCACACGTTATTGCATCTAAAAAGCGCATTAACTTATTTATTGCACTTTAAGCAAAATCTAATATTAGTGTTACTAGAGGAAAGAGATAAAAGCTTATCTTAAATAGTAGTATATGCTAAAACTTAACATATCTCATAATTTGACGCGCTTTAGAGTTAAGGGAGGCTTTAGACATTTATGCTACTAAATTACGGGTGTCGACAAAAGAGCTTAATATAAAGACTTATAAAGAGGACTACTTTAGCCCTCTAAAATAAGACGCTTTATAGCTTATTAAAGAACAATTAGCACCTCTTTTCTATATTACCAAGTCTCTTAAAGGCAACCTTACCCTTAAAGACGGGGCTTGTAAAGCCTCGTATAGTGCATTATAAGAGGTCCTTCTATCTTTTAAGCATATACTATCTCACTTCGAGGCTCTTGAAAAGGACGCAAAAGCAAGAAAATTTTACTTATATCCCGGCATCTAAAGCTCTATTACTCTTATATAAAATACGACAAAAATATAGTATAAAAAGATAGACAATTCTATTGCTTAAGTAGTAAGAGTGGCATTATACCCCCGCTTTAAGTTTAATTAGTTCGACGACAAATAGACTTCTAGCGGTAAAGCACGTGCTTTCACCTTTAGTAAGGCTAAATTGCGAAGGCTTTAAGAAATTGAATATAAATCGGATGACGTCGTGAGGCTTAAAAGTCTCTTGAACCTTAAGAAGAGATCTCTTATATAGAGGCTATTTTAAATGCGCAAGCGCCGACAAACTCTTAACGTGCGACTCGGCCTACTTTGCGTAAAGATGAATTGCATCTCTATTTAGCAAAGCCTCTTACTAATCTACTAAGCGTTTTAGAGTATTAGAAGGCTCGAGAGGCCGAGTGGCCTTATTTAGCACAAATGGCATTCGATTTTCTAGCGATACCGGCAATAAGCTTTAAATGTGAGCGTGTTTTTTCCTCTTGCGGCAAGCAAACTACCCCCGAAACCTCTAAGCTTTCTGGAAAGATGCTATAGCACTCGGAATGCCTCAAGAATTGGCAAAGGAGGGGGGCAATTAGGATGGAAACCTTCAAAAATGCCGTTATATTAAACTTAGATTAATTTAATATTAATTTTTTTTTTTTAGAAAGTATATCCTCAACTGATTAGCGACTAATTAGCCAATTAAAGCCAGTAAGTTAGCTGGCAGCTACGACATCAGTCATTCAGTTAACGAAAAAACTTCAACTGATGACTGACTGACTGACTTATCCTACCCTCTGTCTCCAGACCGCAGTCACACTGCATTATGGGGTGATTGAGGCGAACATACTGTACCCCACCGCCCCCGCCAAGCTTCTCACAATTTTTCACGAGACATGAGAAGGTTCTACGATTAGAACGTTACAGTATACTGTGGTTGAATTGCTTGCTACTGTAATTACACTATTTGCTGCTATTCATCTTTCATACAAAAAAGCACGAACGATAAAAAATGCTATACTTTTGAAAGGCAATGCGCACATACAGAGAGCACCAACTCCAATGAGTCTCATCTTTTCGGCCTGTCCTCCTCGTCCAACTTGTCCCTTCCTCTCAATTCTTGTATCAGACCAGTTGCTCCTAATGCTTCTCCCACCAAATGAGCAACATGATGTTTCCTGTCCCCCAAAATCTCCCTCCCAAGTGAATACGCTCCAATGACCTCCTCTAGAACGTGGCGTTTGTGGTGTTTGATCTTCTGGGATGATCGACTCCTAGACCTGTTTGGAGAAGTGCTTCGAGAGCGAGAGCGAGAGCGAGAACGAGAATGCGATCTTGATGAGCCCCCACGGCGGATTGGCTCACCATTTGCTTCCGCCCGTCTCAGAAGTTCCCAAGCTCCGATTGCTACCGCCGCGCCAACGCCAGCCTTCAGCATACTGGCAGTCTTGTCGTCTTCCTCGTTCGTCATCTTGAGCAACTCATCAGCGGCAACAACTGCTCCGGTTGCACCTACTGCCAGCGTGGCATCATCAGCCAGTGAATGGTGATGGTTGTCCGGCATGATGTATTGGTGTGAATGTATTTGGATGATGATTTGAATTTATCAAGTGATGAATTATTTGTGTTTGAACATCTCTCATGAGTATGATTGAAGCTTGAATATATATTACCCTCGCAGCCTCGTTTGACTTTCAAATCAGGCAATGTGCCATACGACCATGAACTGATATCGGTTCTTCGAAGTTGATGGCTTACTTTTCCAGTCGGAGCTGGCTCCGAGAAAACGCGGGGCGCCACCTCCTCATCTAGCGAGGCGCAAAAACTTACAGTACTCCGTAACGAGGCTGAAACCTAGCAAGTAGAAAAGAAAAGCTTCATCACTTCCACCGTGATGTCCTGATCCTGAGCCAACTTTTGAATTCTCGAGGCTTCCACCTCCAGCCCTCGATCTGAAGTGGCAAGTTGCCATTACTGTACAGTACAGTAACACAAGCAGTTCCAGGCTTTGGAAGTGCCATGAAAGCTCATCGCTTCTTATGAGCCTTCTGATGAGATAAGCATGAGACGACGGGTCACCGGGTGACTGATATCTCAAAAGACCAGTCAGTTGCCACTTCACCGCGCAGATCACCCAGATGTCAGGCATTGATTCCTCATATTTCCATCCCGCACGCCGGATGTCATGCTGCCGTGAATACTGTAGTTACTGTACAGTATTATACATCGCGAGACACTTTGAAACACTTTCGAGTTAAGAAATAGTTCTATATTAGGTACTCTACTGTAGAATGATGACGCTGAAAGAAAAGGGTATTCATCGAATCGTTCCACTTCAACCAGACATCCGCTCATCGTGTGATCCGTTCAAGGGCGTGTCCCAGTTAAGGCTTCCTCTCCCACATATCAGAAACAGCCATGCCTGAAAGGCCTCTTGGCGAACTCCGGCTCGTCTCCAATCATATCAGGGTACTTCCATCTGAAACCCCATTTCATCCACAACTTGAACTTTCCTCTCTTCTTCATTGCATTCCACTTCTCCAACAGCTCTGCCTGCTCCTCGGCACTCTTTGCCTTGTATGTGGGTCCAACGCAGCACAAAAACAAAATACTAACACAGCACCATGCGTACGGCACACCTCGTTTCCGGTGCAGCCCCAGCATTACTCCTTTGAAGGACACCCAACTCTCCCACAAGCCAATTATCAACCACAACAGGATCCAACCAACTGGGGCCAGCACAGCAATCAAGATGATATCCCGATACCAATAATTGTCTCCGGCATTGTAATAATATCCATCGTAACTAGAATCATACACGAAAGTCGGCGTACATGTTGCTGAAGCTGTCGTTGGACAGTACGTCGTCGGAGTATAGCAGTAGCTCATTCCATACGGTTCAGCAAGGGAAGAAGCAGATGCCAGGTCGGCAGAGTTGACATCTGAGGGATTAAGAACAGCGATAACATTCGTGAATGGAGTTGGTTTGTAGTCTTGGTAGGTATACGTGCTGACTGAAGTTGAGATCGTAACGGCAGGAAGTCGGACCTCAGCTGGTATATAAACGGGGACATTGGTGGTAAACGTCCAATTTTGGCTGCATGTTGGAGAAGGAGTGTAGGTCACTGGCACAACGTAGTCCGTTTCGAGTGCGGCGGCCGAGTAGTTGATTGAAATCTCTTTGGCGGCGCCAGTCGGAAGAACGACTTCGACGATGGTCACGTCGGTGTAATCGGAGTCCGCAGTATAGGTGCTGAGTGCCGAGAAGGGAGTGACAATGGGTGTAACGTCGATTGTATACGTGTAGAGCGAGGCGGTTTGTGTGGTGTCAAGTTCGGTGTACCCTGGCTCGGTGTAGATGGAGAGTTCGACATAGTTCGTGACAATGTATGGAGCTGCGCAGACAGAGATGGAGTGCAGGACCGCGGGGAGTAGAAATGGAGACTTCATTAGAGGCGATTAAAAATGATTAAACGGTAAAGGGCAAATTGAGCGAAGGCATACGACAAGTGAGCGAGCGCGATATGAGCGAGTGAACGATGAGTATTGACCCTCTCCAGAGTACAGTAAAGTAAATTGTTTGCAACGTTGAAGAAAGAGGAGTTTGAGGAGTGAAGGGTGGGGTGGGGAACAGTCCCGTTAATTTAAGCTTGAATCAAACCTCGCCGCCTCGTCTACTGTACTTCGTACAGTACTTAGCGTTGGGAAATTTTCATACTGTAGTGGAGCTTCCGTGAATCCGTGTCCATGATTAGATTTCCAGGGGGCTCGGTGATGAGTGATAGTTAAGTGGCTGAGAAGGCCTGTCAAGCAGCCAAGCGAAAGATTTGGCCGAAAAGAGGCGCTCGCCAACAAATTAGTCCAGTACCTTCGTACTGTACGAAAGTACTTTACGAGCCTTGGCGGGGCTGTGCCGCGGCTGTTGCAGGTGCTCGCAATCGAATCTTTGCAAACCCTGGGAGACCGAACGAGGGTGTTGAGATACCAAACATGCATCTCGATTGAAATCGCACCTCGTACACTAGACACCTTACAAAGTTAGACCTCCAGTGCGAAGCTGAATATTTCGCGAAGTAAGAAACACCGCCCGCTGACTCAGCATTCAGATGCTTGTAAAGCCTGGTGAACCAACGCGAACCTCGACCCCTCTTTTCTCTTCTCCCTTTCCACACACGACGCGCATCAACGACTTCACCTTCTTAACAAAGCGTGCATCGCCAATTGCAATCTAGAAGTCAGATGGTAAGCCTAATGAAGAACGGACCACTGATCGGCCAAAAGGCGCTAGTTCAAAGAAATGGAGATCAATCAACGATCTCTTAGAAATCGAATCTTCGTCCTCGCAGCTGTCGAGCTACCTAATCACTTCCGCCCCCGGCACGAGCCCGACTACACGTTGCGCATACTCATATAAAGGGCTTAAGTGTGTCGCGACAGGAGGATCGCGGGGCACATACTGAGGCATGGATGCATGCGAGCAATCGGACTGGAAAGCAAATCTCTTGCCCGATGGAGGGGATGATGAAGCATATGGCATACCAGACTGCTGCGAAGGCGTTTTGACTGCTGAGGATGGCCTGTATGGGACAGTTGTCTATCAAAGTCCCTGTTCCACGATCGCTTTGAGAACATCCGCGAATACTTCAAATATCTCAGGGGAGCATTGGATGACGCTGCCAAATTGTTGCGCTGCAGGACGGACAACGGTCTTTCAAGTTCACAGACGGAGATCTGAGCGTCCCGAGAACATTCTTGTTTGAGGAGGCAAGATTGGGAGCACTGTTAATGAAAAGTGTCGGTTAGTGCCCAGAATTTTGAGAGGATCACAGATGTCAACTGAACTCCCGGAACTGCTTTTGGAGGGCCGAGATGGGGAGATTTCTTCAGACAATGCTGGAAACATTGCAGATGGAAAAGATTTGAGGATTAAATTGGGTGTGTTTTTAGAATTCAAATTCGTCTTCCGCTTCTCAGTCATTCCACTCTTCCTTTTCAATCACGGTGAAGTTTCAAGTCTCATCAATCCAATACCGATCTTTCTTCTTATCAACGTAATCTTACTTCAAGGATGGGTTCGAACTTTTTGCTAATTAGGTACAGTCCACTCATTTCAACTCTCTTTTCATCCCCAGACAATTCTTCCAACGCTTCCTTGCCCATGTCAGATGTTCGAATTAGCTTTGCCAATGATGTATAACGAGGCAAGAACCACTCTTAGTTCTTGCCTGCAAGATACAGACGCTTAACCCTCACCCAACAGAGAAACATCATCAAGAACTTCTAGGCAACAGTGCGCCGTGGTAACACAATCTCGCCCTACCTTCCTATCATGTCCAGTATAGGGGAGGCTATCATGCGAGCCATCAGAAGCGCCCTGGTGGAGGATCAATAGGAAGTCGACGATGACACCAAAAGAATTGTCGATTTGAAGTAGCACAAACTTGCCTTCCCACCAAATATAGACTCAGCTACGATGCAAAAAATTTACGAAAAGCACTGCAACGCAGAAGGGTATCAACAGGACTAAAATGATCACACGTGATACGCGCACCCGGAAGCCACATTTTCAGCCCTATGCCGGCTGCAGCCACACTGAGCATTGAGCTATATATACTCGGGTTCTTCTCATTAATGACTTTCCCGGCTCATCAACCGGATTCCGAGTACTTTGCTAGCTCCAATCTGATAAAATCATTGACGGAATCATTGATATCCCTGAAATGGCCACCCCAGGGACCCCAAAGTCTTCTTCGCTTTCGGTGCCTCGCAATCCTTCGTCGCTTACATCCCAGGGCTCTACCAGAGCAGCATCAACCTCTCTCCCGAAATCACTACCGTTCTCGACCCAGATAACATTAAATTCCTCAACTTCGTCGCGTTTCCTTCTACAACAACGACCAACAACCAAGTTACGGACGCTTATATAGGCTATCACAAGAAGCATGGTCTCAAAACCCCCGGCTTCTTCCATACGCCTTCTACACCATCGAGCCTCACGCTGTTTGAGGAGTGGATCAAATCCCCAGAAAAGAAAACCGAAGGGATAAAAGTCGTCTCCAACCCCACGGGCGGAATCTGAGCACGTGTAGAGCGCAAAAAGGCTGTCGTATCGCACCATTGCAATCCCCTCTGGAGACGAAACAGTGGCTGAAAAGGACAAGAACACACAAACACGGATTGTCGCCTACTTGCGTGGCCCTGGGAAACGGAGACGCTTATATCATCGTTTGGGAGGACGGGCATGTTGTTTAGGACTTGAAAGGGTTCTATGACTCCCTTGATTAACGATTGAGTAAGAGCTTAGCCACAACTACGTAATTGTCCTACGCGGCACTCGATCCTTACGCAGGGGCGAACTATTTCTGTTTATTCTATGATTCCAGCTGCGCATTTCAATTCCCTGCAACCAATGGCTTTAAGGCATTGGAGAAATTGACTCAAGATGGTGATCTATTGAGAATCATTATCGACAGTTCAACGATCAGGTAGAGTAGCGATGTTGTACTCATGATCCAAGTTGGCTGCTATCCAAAATCCACTTTGGGGAAGGAAGCAGCACGGATCCGAGATCAATCTCGAAACTTCGCCAAGATTGATATTTTAACTAGCAAGCAAGAGTTTGACTTCGTACTTTTTTTTTGTTTAAACCAGATGTTATCAGCAATCTATTTTCAGTCGTTTTCCGAGAAGGTATATTTTTACATTTCGTCGGTCTGGCCTGTTTATCTGGGTTCTGTTTCCGTGTTGAGAACTTGCGATCTTATGTTTCATGGAAATAAGTATTCTCCGTCTAAGAACCGTATCAGAAACATGATCCCATCTTCTTTGGGCTTGCATAGCGAGTAATCTGTCCAAACTCTCAATCCTTCCATCCGGTCTTGCGATAATGGAGGTGGTTCATGCCTTCCATGGTGGCAAGATATAAATCCTGACAGGCAGTGACAGCTGCCTAGATCACCGTTCTGTATCTCTTCAAGCCTCCCTTTTTCAACTATCCTTTCCAACCAATCTGTTCTCTTCTGAAATAGTCTCGTTGTAGTACCACTTCGCCAATAATAATTCGTTGTCAATTCGTTCCCTGGGTATTTGCCACACTCACCACAGGCCATGGCATCATTACTTCTCGTACTGCTCACTCAGCAGGCGCTGCCATGAAAGTAGTCTGCGGTGTAAAAGTCACCAACAACCTCCAATCGAACGAATACAGCGACATCCAGCAGCTCATCCAGATAGGTGCCTCACATAATGGCTTTGATCCTGCCTCGTGCGATGTGAGCCTGTGTAAGAGCCTGCAATTCGAGGAAAATTCTGCCAACGTCCAGAATTTCGCTGCTAGTCAATTCTGATCACTGTCGGCATTCAAGCAAAGCATACCAGCACAGCGAATGTCTCGATAGTAGATACAGCCACAAATAATATGATCAGCAATCAGCTCATCTACTTCCCAGTGTACAGTACTGTACGCTAGTATAGCAAGGGATATTCCAAACTAGACACAGTTTGGCATCACTATGTTTGACGTCAGTTCGCAATGTCTGAATGCAGGGGCGTGTGTGGCAAAGTGCTAGTGGGACTCGAGGGGATCGAATCAAACCTATACAAGCTATGTGGACTTCATGATGTGATAGCTGCACGTGGGCTGTTGCGGATTTTGAACAAGGAGATGCAGCTGCTGGCGAGCGGAGCGTTTTCAGGGCATCTATTGCACTTCTTAAATTTTGTAATCTTTCATTGAATTTCATACCATTGTCAGATATAATAATAGTATGGTAGCACGTGAATTGCCGCTAGGGCCCGCTAGGTTGTCCTATATATATATGGTGTTTGCACCTTACTTAATGTAAAAAGGATTGAGCGAATAGGTCATGTGATAATCATGTGATATATCAACTA
>Ga0302325_10011902_pt1 | contig 18713 bp, 17 predicted proteins | sample Palsa_T0_2_FD_201948 | JGI IMG/M metagenome (GOLD analysis project Ga0302325, IMG submission 201948) | Peat permafrost microbial communities from Stordalen Mire near Abisko, Sweden - Palsa_T0_2 | ecosystem: Environmental > Terrestrial > Soil > Palsa > Peat permafrost | place: Sweden: Abisko...
GAGTGGCTGACGCTCGGGAATGGCTGGCAGGAACGCGGCCAAGGACGCTCCCTGCGGCTATCGTCCCGGTGCTCATCGGCTCGGGAGTAGCCGCCGGATTCGGCGAGTTCGTCTGGTGGCGGGCGGCACTCGCCCTCGTCGTCGCGCTCGCGCTGCAGATAGGCGTCAACTTCGCCAACGACTACAGCGACGGCGTGCGCGGGTCCGACGAGCGGCGGGTCGGACCGGTCCGCCTGGTCGCCGCCGGGCTGGCGCCGCCGCGCCAGGTGCTGGCCGCCGCGCTCGGCTCGTTTGCCGTGGCCGGGGCGGCCGGGCTGGTGCTGGCCGCCGTCACCTCCTGGTGGCTGCTGGCCGTGGGTGCCGCCTGCATCGCCGCGGCCTGGTTCTACACCGGCGGCCCCAAGCCCTACGGGTACAGCGGGCTGGGCGAGGTCTTCGTGTTCGCGTGCTTCGGCGTGGTCGCGGTGGCGGGTACCGCGTACGTGCAGATGTCGGCGTTCAGCTGGCTGGGGCTGGTCGCCTCGGTGCCGGCCGGGCTGCTGGCCTGCGCGCTGCTTATGGTCAACAACCTGCGCGACATCCGCACCGATACGGTGGCGGGCAAGCGGACGCTCGCGGTGCTGCTCGGCGACGCGCGCAGCCGTACCGCGTACGTGCTGACGTTGATCCTGCCGTTTTTTTGTGCCGCGCTGCTGGCCTTTTTCCGGCCGCTGACGCTGGTCACCCTGCTCGCGCTGCCGCTGGCGCGGATTCCGATCAGGTCGGTGCGCGCGGGTGCCACCGGCCCGGCGCTGATCAAGACGCTCGGCCAGACCGGACGGCTGCAGCTGGCGTTCGGGATCGCGTTCACCATCGGCCTGGCCATCCGCCTCTGAGGTCGCCGCCCGCGCTTTGGCGCGGTTCGCCTCTGCGGTCGCTTCCCGGCCTAGCATGGGTGGCGTCGGAAGGACTCGCGATGGAGGTTTTCCTCGAAACGCAGCGATTGCTGCTTCGCCGGTTCAGCATGGCTGATGCGGACAACCTGGTGAGCCTAGATGCCGACCCCGACGTCATGCGTTTTGTCAACGGCGGGATCCCGACCTCCCGCGATGAGATCGAGCACGAGGTCCTGCCCGCGTTCCTCGGCTATTACGAGCGGTACGAGGGCTATGGGTTCTGGGCAGTCATCGAGAAGGCCACCGGGGAATTCGCGGGATGGTTCCACTTCCGGCCGGGTAAAGCTGCCGCTCCCGGCGAGGTCGAGCTTGGCTACCGGCTACGCGAGCCGGCCTGGGGCCGGGGGTATGCCACCGAGGGATCGCGCGCGCTGATCCGCGTGGGCTTCACCGAGTTCGGTGTGCGGCGCGTCACCGCAGAGGCGATGGCCGTCAACACGGCCTCTCGTCGGGTGATGGAGAAGGCGGGCCTGAGGCTGGTGCGGACCTTCCGCCGGCCCTGGCCTGACTCGGTCAACGCCGGCGAGATCGAGGCCGTGGAGTATGCGCTGGACAAGACGGACTGGCAGCAGGACCGGCGCCGAGACGGCCCCGTCAACTGACGATCACCGTCCTGCGGATCCGGTACACCGCATTACCGCATGCCAAATGTGAACGCACCTGCCCTGGCCGCCGACTCATCATCGAGGCGACGATCCGGCTCTGACGACGCTGCGATCTGGGCTGATGACGCGGCGCGCGCCCGGCCGGCCTGGTGCGGCGGACTAACGCCCGGCGAGCCGGAGGTCGCTTTGGTAGCGTCCGGGGGTCTGGCCGAGGACGGCGGTGAAGGCCTCGATGAAGCTGGTCGGGTTGACCCATCCGCACAGGGTCGCGGTGCCCGTGACGGTGGCCGGAGAAGCCCTCCCCGTGGGCCATCAACTTCAGCTTTTCTGGGGCCTCAGTCCGGAGAAACGGTACCTGGCGGGTTTCCAGCATCACCTGCCAGGATACCGGTCCCGGCTCAAGGCGTCTGCTCGACCATCCGTCGATCCTCGGCGGTCAGGTCTGAGTCCTTCACGGGCCTGACCAGGGACCAGTGGTCGCCGACCGGACAGTGCTGAAACCTGGCAGAGCCGAGGCGAATGGATGTGAGCGAGCCCAGGGAAGACCAGTTGGTCCTGAAGAGGTGACCTTGGCTGCATCGAACGACGATTTCGCCGCCAAACGCTGGCCGCCCGCGCATCTTCGCAGCCACCACTTTGAGGAGGACAACCGCCACGATGACGGGCACCGCTACCTCCACGGGCAGGTGACTGCCGGAGGTAAAGGCCGACGCCGTTACCGGCCATGAGGTGTACTGCGCGATAGCGAGGCAAGTCATTCAGGTCCCCTTCCTCAGGTGAAGCCGGGCGGCAGGAAGTGCAGTCCGGCCACTTTCCCTTCGCGGTCGTAGGCGATCCGCGCGGTCCGCTCGGCGGCTTCGAAGGAGAGCGGGATCTCCACCAGGGTGAGGTCACCCGCCTGATAGGCCAAGGGCTCACCCAACTGCTCAAGCAGGCCGATCATCCCGGTGAGCCGCGCCCACATCACGGCCATGCGTTCGGCATCGAGTTTCTGCGCGACCCGGTCATCGAAGTCCCGGCAGGCCTGCGCCCAGCGGCCCGCCACCAGATCGGCGAGCAGCGCGGCCCCGCGCTCAGCGGCACTGGGCAGCATCGAGGAGACCATCGGCTGGCCGGTGCGCGGATCGGCCGGCCTGCCGAACCGCTGGAACGCCGCCTGCCTGGATATGCCGAGCACCTGCCCGACCTCCGCCCACGTGCGGCCCGCCTTCCGCGCCCGCTGCACCGCAGCCTGCATGCCTTCCCCTATCTCGCTCGCCGCGCCCTGGATGAACGCGATAGCGTCCAGCGGGCTCGCCGATTCCTCTGAGAGCAACGGCCCGAGGAGGCCCCGGGCCGCTGCTCGCCCTCCGGCAGCGGCCGAGCCGACGGCGTCGGCGCCCGTTTCGTTGGGCATTACGTCAAGCATCGCTTTACTTGAGTCTGGTGTCAAGTAACCATGTACGTTTGGAGCGTTTCCAAGGTCTTGGCCGACCTTCGGGAACCTGCCGCGCCGCGCCGCACTACGACACGTCCCACCGCAATACTGCCTAGTCCGCCCGGTGCTTCGCGGTGGCGGGAGAGGCTTGCCGCACTGCCGGCAAGCTTGGGGGCGATCAGGGCTCGTCATGGATCCCTCAGTTTCGTGCCTTACTCATAGCACGAAACACTATCACGCGCGGGTTTCCGGGCACGGAACTGGGAGCGACGCATGGTCGAGTCCGGCATCGCGGTGGCTGACAGCCGGGTGTACGTCGGGGACGGCACCGGGAACATCGTGGCGCTGCGCGGGTAGCCCTGCCGTTCAGATCGTCAAGAATTCCAACGGCCGCCCGGTCCGGCTGGGGAGCCGGACCGGGCGAATCTGACCGGTCCGGTGTCAGCCGCGGGTGAACGTGTCAGTGCTGACGTAGTTGGAGCGGCCGCTGTGGTCGGTGAACTCCGTGTAGGTCTGCACGGTCAGCGCTGTCCCCGCCGGGTTGAGCGTGCCGTCGGCCAGTTTGCTGGCGAAGCCGAACTGGTAAGGGGCCAGGAACGTCCGGCCGCTTACCGAGCTGATGCTGGTGCCGAAGGTGATCCCGGTGATCTTCCCCCATGCGCACAGGGTCGGGGTACAGGCGCCGAATGCGCTGACGCTGAGCGTTCCGGCGGGATTGCGCCCGATTATGACCTTGCGGATGCCCGGGCTGGCGGGTGAGGTGTTGATCCAGGTGCCCAGCAAGGAGGGCGCGGGTGCCACCGAGTCGCCGAGCGGGTAACTTGCCGCGGCCGTCCCGTTGCGCGTCGCCGCGATGGGCTTGGCCCGGACGAATGTCTCGGTGACGGCGTAATTGGCGCGGCCGCTGCTGTCAGTGAAGGTGGTGAACTCCTGGACCGTCAGCGTCGGCACTCGCTTGGTTTCGGTCAGCGTTCCCAGCAGGACGGTACGCGCGAAGCCGAAGTTCCAGTTGGCTTCGAAAGAGCTGCCGGTCGCGGAGCTGACATTCGCGCCGAAGACGGTCCCCGGGACATTACCCCACTGGCAAGGCGACGGGGAGCAAGCCCCGAAACCATCGACCTGGATTCCGCTTTTGCTTCCTCCGATGACGATGTCCACCACACTGCGGGTCGCCGGATTAGTGTTCGCCCATGTTCCGGACAGGGCCGGGTTCGGGGCCGGCGGCACCGGGCTGGCCAGCGCGGGAACTGAGAATGGCAGCTGCGCCGCGGCTGCTGCCGCGGTTATGATAAATGCTGCGAAAACGGCTCTTGGTGTGCGTTTCACGCCTGGCCCCCTCGTTCGCGGACGGCCAGCTTTCCCAGCCATCGTTGTCAGGGGATAAGAGAGGGCACCTGCGCCTTAGATACATAGATTTAATCCGGCTGACACCGCAATCTACTTCCTGACACTTCTCGAACTTCGCGAGGTAAATCGGCTTTTGGCCTTTATCGCCAGATTGGTAAAATTTCACATTGTGGGCCAGCTATGACCGAATAAGGTAGCTTATGTATTGCGGGTAGCCGTGGCGACGCGGCGGGACACACCGCGCAACCGGCCCCCACCCCGAGGTGGCGGGCGCGTGACGCTAACGCGGCGGATCGGTAACTAGAGACGTGAGCGAAAAAACAGCAGCCCGTCCGGCGGCCGCAGCCAGGGAGCGGACCGCCGGCGAGGGTGCCACCGCCGAGTTCGAGAGGCTCTACCGGGCGAACGTCGAGGCGGTGATGGCGTACTTCGCCCGGCGCAGCCGCGACCCGCAGGTGGTCGCCGACCTTACCGCGGACACCTTCGTCGCGGTGATCATCTCCTTCGAGTCCTTCGATCCGCGGAAAGGCACCGCGCGGGCCTGGATGTTCGGGATCGCCCGGCGGGTCTACGCCTCGTACTACGAGGCGCACAGCCTGCGGCAGCACAAGCTGCAGCTGGTGGCCGGCCTGGCGTCGCGCGTCACAGTTCCGGGCGGTGTCTCGTCTAAGAGGGAAAGAGCACCGCACGGAAGGAAAGGTCATGCGAGTCTTCGTCACGGGGGCGACCGGAGCACTGGGACGACACCTGGTTCCCGGGCTGGTCGCGGCGGGTTACGAGGTCACCGCCACCACGAGGACGCCCGGCAAGGTCGCGCAGTTGGGCGAGGCGGGCGCGGAGCCGGTGGTGCTGGACGGGCTGGATCGCGAGGCGGTGATCGCGGCGGTGCGGGCCGCCGCGCCGGAGGTGATCGTGCACGAGATGACCGCGCTGGCGGACATGCGGAGCCTGCGCAAGGTCGACCGGGTGTTCGCCGTCACGAACGAGCTCAGGACCCGGGGCACCGACAACCTGCTGGCGGCCGCGGCGCTGGCGGGCACCCGCCGGGTCATCGCGCAAAGCGCCGAGCGCATGAACGAGCGTTCCGGCGGCCCGGTGAAGACCGAGGCGGATCCGCTCGACTCACGGCCCGTTCGGTCGGCCGTGCGGACGGTGGCGGCGATCAGGCACGTCGAGGAGACCGTGCCGCTCGCGGTGCCGGAGGGAATCGTGCTGCGCTACGGCACCTTCTACGGGCCGGGCGCCTCGCAGCCTCTGCTCGACACGGTCCGGAAGCGGCAGCTGCCGGTGATCGGCGGCGGGACCGGGATCTGGTCGTTCATCGAGACGACCGACGCCGCGGCCGCGACGGTCGCCGCGGTCGGCCGCGGCGCGCCTGGCGTCTACAACGTCGCGGACAGCGACCCGGCGCCGGTCGCGGAGTGGCTGCCGTACCTGGCCAAGGTCGCGGGCGCCAAGCCGCCGCTGCGCATGCCCGCCTGGCTCGGGCGGCTGCTGGCCGGGGAGTTCGTCGTGGTCCAGATGACCAGCGCGCGCGGATCCTCGAACGAGAAGGCCAGGAAGGAACTCGGCTGGGAACCGCGATATGCGAGCTGGCGGGAGGGATTCGGCGCCTGGGTCAGCGGATGAGACGGGGATGCCTGTCCGGGTCAGACGAGCGTGGTGGACGCGGTCGAGGCGCGGGCCGGGACCGCGCATGTTCGGGCGCGGCAGCTCAGCCCTTCTTTGCTGTTTACTAGGAACTCGAACCCGGGTAAATCGGTGGAGGATTCAACCTGGGCCGGCCGGCTGCGGACACCGCTGGGGCCGGATGCGTGCTTGGCGCGGCCGACTGGCAGATACCGCGAAGTCGGCCCGCTGACCGTCCGGCCGGGTCGGCTCGGTCAATGTGTGAGGGAGGGGTGGCGCATGGCTGGCAAGGGCGGCGTGCTCGCCGGACTGGATCTCAGCTTGAAGCTCACCCCGAATCAGGAAGCGGCCCGCCTGGCCGCGGCTCAGGGCCGGCTGCTGCAACTGCGGCTGGTGCTGGGCGGCCTGATCGGGGACCTTCCGCAGCTGGGGCCGCCGGTCTGCGTGGTCTTCGAGGGGTGGGACGCCTCCGGCAAGGGTGGCGCGATCAAACGGCTCGTCGCGCCGCTGGACCCGCGGCACGTCCGGGTCGCCCAATTCGGCGCGCCCAGCCATGACGAGAAACGCCACCACTTCTTGTGGCGGTTCTGGCCGGCGCTGCCCGGCTGGGGGGGCATGGCGGTGCTGGACCGGTCCTGGTACGGCCGCGTCCTGGTCGAACGAGTCGAAGGATTCGCCACCGAGGAGCAGTGGCGGCGTGCCTACCGGGAGATCGTCGGGTTCGAGCGGACGCTGGCCGATGAAGGCATGATCATGGTCAAGTTCTGGCTGCACCTGTCGTCAGGGGAACAGCTCAGGCGGTTCAAGGCGCGGCAGCGTGACCCGCTGAAGACCTGGAAGCTGACCGCGGAAGACTGGCGGAATCGCGAGAAGCGGCGGCAGTATGAGGCGGCCGTGGAGGAGATGCTGGACCGGACTGACCACGCTGCCGCACCGTGGGTACTGGTCGAGGCCGAGGACAAGCGATGGGCCAGGGTAAAAGTAGCCGAGTCGGTGGTCGGGGCCATCGAGGTCGGCATGACCACACGGAACCTCCCGGTTCCGCCGGTCCCCGCGGCCGCAGCGGTCCGGACAGGATAGAGACCGCGGCCGGCAGGCCGGCGCGAGGTCTCGTCCTGTTGCTCATAATCACCCATATGCCGCAGGACCAGCCCCGGATGCTCCGATTCTGGCCCGGTTCCGGGCTCGGCGAGAGACACTTGATATGAAATGCGCGGTATCAGCGGCAGCGTGGTCCCTGGCGCGGTAGCCTGCCCCGTAATCCCAGGTGATGAGGTTCGGGCGCGGGGTGTGCCTAAGCCCATGCCATCCATCGGGAAGGGTACCCAGTTGCAAATCCGGGGAACGTGGTCGGCCGGACCAGGCGACGATCAGGCACGGTTCCTGGCCGACCTGCGCTCGCTGCGCGACTCGGCCGCGATCGGATACGACGAGCTCGCCGCCCGGGCGCATTTCCCGAGCGACATCCTGAAGGAAGCCGAGAACGGGTCCGGGCTGCCGGGGCTGCCCATCCTCACCGCATACGTCCGCGCATGCGAGGGAGACGTCACCGAATGGGAAGAACGCTGGCGCCGCCTCGCCTCCGAGGTACCCGAGGATCCCGACCTTCCGGTCAGGCCCGCCGGGGCCAGTCCGGCCGCCGTGGCCGGGGCCCGCGCAGGTGTCGGCATCGCGCCCCCTGAGGTGTACGACCCGGAGCGGATCAGGGCGGCGCTGCGGGGTGGCCACGAACGTTCGGATCAGGGCGGCCGGAGAACCGGTGGCGCGGGCTGGGACACGCCCGCGGACCAAACCATCAAGACGGCTAACGGTAATTACGCCGCGGACAGCTGGAGCACCGAGCTATCCGACGCCGCGGCCTGGCCGGACTCCGCAAAGAGCGCGGAACATACCGATCAGTTCCAATGGCTGCCGGATAACGGACCGGCCGCGCGGTCCGCTGATCAAGGACAGGCCGATGCGGGGCCGGCGGGGTCCGGGCCGGCGGGGTCCGGGCCGGCGGGGTCCGGGCCGGCGGGGTCCGGGCAGGCTGACGACTGGTGGGACAACGGAAGGAACGGCAACGGTCAGGTAGCAGCGGCCTTCGATGTCGCGCCAGCCGAGCCGACGGCGGGTGAATGGGCACCACGGCACCGGGACGACGTGCTGAAGCCGCCAGAACGGACAGATTTCTGGACGACTCAGAACATGGCGGCGTCGACCGACGTGCAGCCGCCCGCCACTGCCTCGCACTGGGTCGAAGATCAGGACTTGACGCAGTCCACCTGGTCGACGCCGACCGAGACCATGGCAGCCTCATCGGACTCGCCTGCTGCCTTCCAGCCCAGCCAGCAGGCTGCAACTGGCCCCGTACCCAGCGCAGGGTCCGTCACGGCGATGCCGACAGGGAAATCGGCTGTGCCGGTAGGGTACACCGGGTCTACGAGGTCTGCGGCGGGGAAGAGCACCACCACTGAACGTGCTGGCCATCAGAGCGAACGGCTGTTCACGGCGACGAGGTTGCTGGTGATCATCGTCATCGCCGCGCTCATCGGCAGCGCTCTCGTGCTGCTACTCACTTAGCGCGGTCTGGCCTTAGTAGAACGCCGGTCAGGTAGAACGCCGGTCAGGTAGCACCCAACCCGCGCAGCACCACAGTGGTCATAGGGACCACGCAAGCAGCAAAACGAAGAGGTGTCTCCGGTTACCGTGGCGGATTCGGGGTTCCGCGGTGGATCGGGTGTATTCCGATCCACCGCCAGGCCCGGATCCACCACCAAGATCCGCAAGTGAAATAGCGAAATACGGCAAACCTGACAAAGGGATGCGTGGCGGCCGTAATCGGCCGACTATTTGACCGGTGCCCTACTTGACCGGTGCCTTAGCCTCCGGCTTCGGTGCCGTTGACCGCGGACGGGTCAGCTTCCGGCGCGTCCGTTTCGGTGCCGGAGAGATCAGCCGAACCCAGCGGATCGACGAAGTTCGCCCCGGGGATCGCAGCGGCGAGCATGGCGGCCACTGTATCGGGCATTTCGGGGATCCCCCCCGTACTGGCAGCGCTGGCCACGGTGCTGCTGTCAGCCGCGGCACCATCGGGTCCAACCGAGATCTCCGGCGCGGTGCCGACGGCCGGGGCATGGTCTATCGCGGGAGTACGGTCGGCGGTCTGCGCGGAGGGTTGGCGGCGACCTCGGCCTCCGGAGCCTGGCTCGGCGGCCGGGACGGGAGCCGTTTCCGCGCCACCGCCGAACGCACTTGCGACCGACCTGAGCGCTGAGGTTACCTCGCTGGGGATGACCCAGAACGTGTTGCCCGCGCCCTGCGCGAGCTGCGGCAGCGTCTGCAGGTACTGGTAGGCGAGCAGCTTGGGGTCCGGGTCGTTGTCGTGCACGGCCTGGAAGACCGCGCTGATGGCCTGCGCCTCGCCTTGCGCGGTCAGGATCTTGGCCTGCCGGAGGCCTTCGGCCGTCAGGATGGCGCTTTGCTTCTCGCCTTCGGCGGTAAGGATCTTGGATTGCCTGACGCCCTCGGCGGTCAGGACCGCGGCCCGCTTCTCCCGCTCGGCACGCATCTGCTTCTCCATCGCGTCCTTGACTGACTTCGGCGGATCGATGGCCTTGAGCTCCACCCGGGTGACCCGGATGCCCCACTTCCCGGACGCGTCATCGAGCACGCCGCGCAGCAGGGCGTTGATCTTGTCCCGCGACGTCAGCGTCTGCTCTAGGTCCATCGATCCGATCACGCTGCGCAGCATGGTCGCGGTGATCTGTTCGATCGCCTGGATGTAGTTGACGATCTCGTAGTCCGCCGCCCGCGGGTCGGTCACCTGGAAGAACAGCACGGTATCGATGAGCACGACCAGGTTGTCCTCGGTGATCACCGGCGCGCCGTTGAACGAGACCACCTGCTCGCGCAGGTCGATCATCGGCTTCACCCGGTCGATCATGGGGATGACGAAATTCATCCCCGGCTCCAGCGTCTTGCGGTAGCGGCCGAGCCGCTCGACGTTGCGAGCGCGCGCCTGCGGCACAATCCGTACCGAACGCATCACTGTCATGACGACGAGAACGGCGACCAGGGCCGCGACGACGAGTTCCGCCACCAACATGGCTACTCCCGAGGGTAAACGAGGGCGGTAGCGCCTTCGATCTGCATGACGTCGACCTTGGCGCCGACCGGGATCACCAGCGATTCGTCGTATGGCCGCGAGGACCATTCCTCGCCGCCGATGCGGATCCGGCCGGTGTGCTCGGTGACTTCTTCGAGGACAATCGCGGTGCGTCCAACGAGCGCGGCGGTTCCGGTACGCAGCAGCGGCGGCTGCTTGATATGCCGGAGCGCGATCGGCCGGACGAAGCCGAGTCCCGCGCCGGCCGCGACGACGAACGCGGCGAGTTGCAGCGGCAGATCGAGGTGGAACGTCCCGACCACGGCCGCGACCAGGGCCGCGATCGCGATGAGGCCAAAGGCCAGTGTCGTGGTGAGGAGTTCGGCAACACCGAGCACACCTGCCACGATCAGCCATACGATCCAGGACATCAGGCCGCTCCGCGGATTACTTTCTAATGTGACTGTAACCCGGCCGGGGAGCATCCGCACCCTGGCCCCACGGCGAGTCGGCGGCGGGCGCCGATACACGGAGTTATCCATCCAATACCGTCCGATTGTGTGCAATTGGCGACAATTTGCCGTCTCGGTCCTACGGGTGATTTCCGCCGACCTACACTCATGAGACAAGGGCAGCTGTCCCGCGGCGCGGCTGGGCACTTAGGGTCCAGGAGGTATCTGGTGGAACGTGGCGACACCGGCCTCGGCCGTGACGCGTACGGCCTGCCCAGGCGCCATGCCTACGGACTCGATGAGGGCTACGAGCCGCCGTTCTTTGAGCACGAGGAAGAGGACGAGACGGCAGGAGCAGGCGAACCGGTAGTGGTCGAGGCCGACGACTACGGTCAGTTGCTGCGGCGCCCCGGCGAGACGCCGACCCAGCAACCCCATCAACCTCACCAGCAGCGGACCCGTGAGCCTGGGAACCCGCCCGTGCGCCCGCCAGGCCAATTCACCCCGAACCTCAGCCCAAGCCTGGCCTTCGGCGGACCGCACCGCAATGCACCCGGCCCGGACCCGGTAAGCGGCGGACCGCACCGCAATGCACCCAGCCCCGACCCGGTAAGCGGCGGACCGCACCGCAATGCACCCAGCCCCGACCCGGTAAGCGGCGCGACGCCGGGCGGCGATTCCGTGGCGGGCCGGCAGTCCCGGCTGCCGAACGGCCGCCGGATCCCGGCTGGCCCGGACCGCCTTTACCGGCCGGGGCCATCGGGTCCGTCAAGCGGAGCAAAGGGGCGGCACACCCAGACCCCGGCACCACCACATCCCGTCCCCCCGGACCAGGACCCGCTCGGCGGCAGCTGGGGGCGGTCGTCCTCGGCTCCCGCTACCCCGTCAGGTGCGCCCGCGCCTGGCGGCTCAGTCCCAGGCGAGACAGCTCCGGGCGGTCCGGGTTCTGGCCGGGCTCAGGAAGGTCCGCAGAGGTTTGCGGCTGCGCCGGGACCTCCAGGTTTTTCTGGGGGCGCCGGGTTCTCGGCGCCACGTGATCATCCGGGCGCGCCGGGTCCCCGCTTCGATCCCTCCGGCGGCCGCGAGCGCCAAGGACCACATGGGAACCCGGCGGCTCCGGGACCGCATGTGGCGCCAGGACCTCACGGGACCCACGGGACCCACGGGACCCAGGGGACCCACGGGACCCAGGGGACCCAGGGGACCCAGGGGACCCAGGGAGCCGCGGGACCGCACGGAGCCCTGGGACCGCACGGAGCCTCCGGACCACAGGGAGCACCTGGAGGATTCAGCGCCTCCGGAGGGCTTGGAGCACCAGGACCCCAACGGACGCCAGGACCACACAGCACCGCCGGAGCACAAGGCATCCCCGCCCAACACGGAGCCCCGGGACCGCACGGTGTTCCGGTAGGGCTCGGAACACCCGCAGGGCTTGGGACGCCGGGACCGCATGGGGCACCCGGAGGGCTTGGGACGCCGGGACCGCATGGGGCACCCGGAGGGCTTGGGACGCCGGGACCGCAAGGGGCACCCGGACCGCGCGGTGGCCCGGCGGGACTCGGAACACCTGGGAGGCTTGGACCGCCGGGAGCGCAGGGAGGGCACCCGGCGCAGACGCTGCCGGAACCGGGCGGTCCGGTGATCCGGCAGCGGGAGACGGCGGTTCCCGACGAGCGGGCGGGCGGGTCGGAGCAGCCGGTGGCGAGCATCGCGCCCGACGGGCTCGAGGATTTCGCCAGGGACCTGCGCACGCTGCGAGCCCAGGCTGAGCTCGAGTACCCGGAGATGGCCGAAACCTCGCACTTCAGCATGAAGACACTGGCGGCGGCGGCGGGCGGCCTCCGGCTGCCTACCCTGCCCGTTGCCGTCGCTTACGTGCGGGCGTGCGGCGGAGACGTCGCCGAGTGGGAAGATCGCTGGCAGAAGCTGGCCACCAAGATCACCGAGGCGGCGAAGAAGCGCCGGAATGACAGCGACCAGAACGCCGAGCCACCCGAGCCCGCGGAGTCGGCGATCGCGCTGGAACCCCCGGCGCTCGGGCCGGCCGGTGCGCGGACTCCGGATCCCGATCCGGGCGAGGTCTACGTCATCACCTCCGCCCGGCCGCGTCAGCCCGGCTGGTAACCCGTGCCGCGCCCGGCGCGCAGACCTGGGCGCATGACACAATTGGCAGCGTGCTGCCGCCCGATAACCATGTTCATACCGAATGGTCCTGGGACACTCCCGGCGAGGCGTCCATGGCGCGCAGCTGCGAGCAGGCCCTGGCGGTCGGCGTGCCCGCCGTGGCCTTCACCGACCATCTGGACTTCACCGACTGGATCGACGGCGACCAGATAGCCAAAGAGCATCTCGATCCGCACCGCTACGCCCGGATGCACCTGCTCGATGTCACCGGGTACCTGGCGGCCGTCGACGACTGCCGCGAGCGCTACCCGGACCTGCGGATACTCTCCGGGGCCGAGATCGGCGAGGCGCACATGTGGGCCGCGAGCGCGGGGGCCCTGGTCGCAGCGTCCGGCTTCGACCGGATCCTCGGCTCAGTGCACGCGGTCCCTTTCGGCGGGCGGCTGACGGCCGCCGACGAGCTGTTCCGGCAGATGCCCGCCGCCGAGGTGATGCGCCGGTATCTCGGCGAGTTGCTCCGGCTGGTCGAGGGCAGCGACCTGTTTCAGGTCCTGGCGCACCTGGACTTCCCCCGGCGGATGTGGCCGTGGACGGCCGGTTCCTATGACGAGCGCACCTTTGAGGCGGAGTACCGGGCCGTCCTGGGCGCTCTGGCCGCCAGCGACCGGGTTCTCGAGGTGAACACGAAGAGCCCGCTGGTGTCGACCGAGCTCGTGCGCTGGTGGCGCGAGGCGGGCGGAAGGGCGGTGTCGTTCGGCAGCGACGCGCATCAACCCTGGCGCGTCGGCGATAAGTTCAAGCTGGCGGTCGACGTGGTCGAGGCGGCAGGTTTCCGGCCCGGACAAGACCGCTTTGACTTCTGGCGGATCTAGGTCCAGGTGTCGTCGAAGCGCGCGATTATTTCGGCCCAGGACTCGCCCGCGGTGCCGCTGGTGGGGTCCGGTGACTCACCGGACCGGGTGTTCCCGCGGTCGGCGTGAGTCCAGGTGTCCGCCCCCAGATCGTCCAGGACGGCTCGCGGCGCGGGGATCGCGCCCGTCGACCGGCTCTGAAGGTGAACGGCGAAGCGTAGCTCTGCGTAGTAGGTCTCGCGATCGCGCAGTTCGGCGCGCGCCTCGGTGTGCGCCTCGGTGTGCGCTGAGTGGCCGGTCTCGCCGCCGGCCCGGAAGGGGAGCTGACGACGGCCCTCGCCGTCATCACTTGCTGATTGGCCTTCTTCTGGGTAACTGCTGGCCACGACACACACCTCGAATACGAATCTGACCCACGGCCAAGCCTTGTCCACAGAATGATCCGCTTACAGACATCGGCCCTGACAACCCTTAAAAAACCCTGGAAAACACGGTGCGGAGTTATTTCGCTACCATTTGTAATGTAACTATACGTACTGTATCAGATGCAATGGGTGACAAGGTAATAGTTGGCTATCTTCCAGGTAAGGGTTAGTGGAGAGAAACAAGATAGATACCGAAGAGAAGCCTAGGGCACTAGAGACCCGTGTGAATGCGGAGAGTTGACCATGGGGTACCAGGCCCGATCGTTCCGAATAAATTGGGGTAACAGCCGGTTACTGCCCACGCATGATGTTGCCGATAATGCCACCGATCGCGCCGGATTCGGCTGCTTGCGGATCAGTCTGGCGGGCTAGGTAAGGCTCGAGTCCGTGCGCCAGCACCGGCAGCGGCATCGACTGCAGCCAGAGCTGGCCAGGGCCGGTCAGCGCGACCAGGAAGAAGCCGTCGGCGCCGAAGGCCAGGTTCGCGATGCCCGGCACCCGGGTGATGTTGAACTGCACGGTGCCCTCGAACATGCCCACGTGCCCCGGGTGCACCATCAGCGTCTGGCCCGGCGCCAGGGTGTAGTGCACGAGCTCGCCGGAGAGCTCGATCCAGGCGCGGCCCTGACCCTCGAGTTTCTGCAGGACGAACCCGTCGCCGCCCCACATGCCGCCGCGGAAGCTCTGCTGCAGGCCGATGCTCGGCGTGATGCCAGGCGTGCCGCACAGCCAGCCGTGGCGGTGCACGAAGAAGGCCTGGCCGGGCGTGATGTCGGTGGGCACGATGTGGCCGGGCAGCTTGGCCGCGAACGTGATCATGCCGGCGCCCTGGGTGGCCTCGTAGTGGGTCAGGAACAGCCCGCCGCCGCCCATGACCCGTTTCAGGCCCTGCATGAAGCCGCCGCCCTGCCCCCTTGAGCCGCCGCCGGTGCCCATGTGCTGGGACATCTGGACGTTCGGGGTCATCCAGGAGAGCTCGCCGTGGGTGGAGATGACCTGCTCGCCCTGCTGCAGGGTGACCTCGAGCACCGGCATGGTGGTGCCCTTGATTTCGGCTTGCATGACCACTCCTGTTCGCCCCGGGCGCACGTGTTATGCGCAGGAGCCTACCGGTTACTTCAGCGACGTGTCTGTACCGGCCTGTCGGCGTTCCTGTCCGATTTCCGCCAGTGCTGGCCGGCCCGGGCTGGCATTGTGGAGGCGTGACGGAGAACGTAGCCGGGGCTTTTGGGATGACGGCCCTCGACGACGAACAGCGCTATCAGGCGGCGGTCAGCAAGGATCCCCGCTTCGACGGCGTGTTCTTCATCGCCGTGACCTCGACCGGCATCTACTGCCGCCCGTCCTGCCCGGCGATCACGCCGAAACGCCGGAACATGCGGTTCTACCGGAGCGCCGCCGCGGCCCAGGACGGCGGCTTCCGCGCCTGCAAGCGGTGCCGCCCGGACGCTTCTCCCGGCTCGCCGGAATGGAACATCCGGGCCGACATGGTGGGGCGGGCCATGCGGCTCATCGCCGACGGCGTCGTCGACCGGCATGGCGTCGAAGGGCTGGCCGATCGCCTCGGCTACGAGCAGCGGCAGGTGCGCCGCCTGGTCACCGCCGAACTCGGCGCCGGCCCGCTCGCCATCGCCCGGGCCCAGCGGGCCCAGACGGCCCGCATTCTCATCGAGACGACCGCGTTGCCGCTGTCGGAGATCGCCTTCGCGGCCGGCTTCGCCAGCATCAGGCAATTCAACGCGACCGTGCACGAGGTGTTCGCGCTGACCCCGACGCAGTTGCGCCGTGCTGGCCCGGGGGGGCGAACCCAAAAGCCCCCCGGAACCCCCCGCTACCGGCGGGACCCATCCCCCCGGACCCCCCTTGGGCTGCGGCTGGCGTACCGGGCTCCGATCGACCTGGACCGGATGTTCGGGTTTCTCGCCGCCCGGGCCATTCCTGGCGTGGAATCGACGGAAGCGGGCCGTTACTTCCGGACGATCCAACTGCCGAACGGCACCGGCATCGTGTCGCTTGGTCCCTTCCTGCGACCACGTGATCCCGGCTACCTCGACTGCGAGCTCCAGCTCGAGGACCTGCGCGACCTGACCGCCGCGGTCCAGCGCTGCCGCCGCCTGCTGGACCTGGACGCGGACCCCGAGGCGGTGACCGGCAACCTGGCCGCCGATCCGGTGCTCGGGCCGCTGGCGCGAGCCCACCCGGGGCGGCGGTCGCCCGGCCACGTGGACGGCCACGAGCTCGCGCTGCGGGCGGTGCTCGGCCAGCAGGTATCGGTCGCCGCGGCGCGGCGGCTCGGGGCCCGGCTGGTCGCGGCCTACGGCAAGCCGCTGTCTCGCCCGGACGGGCCGCTGACCCACTGCTTCCCCAGCGCGGAGACGCTGGCCGCGGCCGACCCGGCCACGCTGCCGATGCCGCGCTCGCGCGGCCGCGCGCTGACCGGGCTCGCCGCCGCGCTCGCGTCCGGCGAGCTCGGGCTGGACCCCGGGGCCGAACGAGACCGGGCCGAGGCGGTCCTGCTCGCGCTGCCCGGCATCGGGCCGTGGACCGCTTCCTACGTCCGGATGCGGGCCCTGTCTGACCCCGACGCGTTCCTGCCCGGCGATGTCGGGGTGCTCGACGCGCTCCGGCGCCTCGGTGCCGTCCCCGGCGGGAGCGGCGGCTCCGGCAGGAGCGGCGGCTCCGGCGGGAGCGGCGGCTCCGGCGGGAGCGGCGGCTCCGGCGGGAGCGGCGGCCGGGCCCGGACGTCGAGGTCGGTTATCGGGTCAGCGGCGCTGGCCGAGGGCTGGCGGCCGTGGCGTTCCTACGCCGTGCACCACCTGTGGGCCAGCCTTGAACCTGTTACCGACCTCCAACAGAAGGATCAGCCATGACCAACCCGTTCGTCGCGCCGGACCTGGCTGCGCCGCCGCTTTCCCATATCGTCAGCACCCCCATCGGCAGGCTGCTGCTGACCGGCGACGGGCACGCCCTGACCGGGCTCTACATGATCGACGCCGACAGGCACCTGGGCCGGCACGAGACCGGGTTCACGCCGAGCCCGGCCGCCTTCGCCGAGGTTGCGGCGCAGCTCGAGGCATACTTCGCCGGTGGCCTCAAGGAGTTCACGCTGCCGCTGGCGCCGACTGGCTCGGTGTTCCAGCTCGCCGTGTGGACGGAACTGACCAAGATCCCGTACGGCAGCACCGTCAGCTACGGCGATATCGCCCGCGCGCTCGGCAAGAGGCTTGTCGCGTCACGGGCGGTGGGCCTGGCCAACGGCGCTAACCCGATCTCGGTCATCGTGCCCTGCCACCGGGTGATCGGCAGCGATGGCAGCCTGACCGGGTACGGCGGCGGCCTGGAACGCAAGGAACTGCTGCTTCGTCTCGAAGGCGCAGGTCCAACGACCCTGTGGTAGTGCCGCGAGCTGGGTAGCGTTGGTACCATGCTCGCCCTGCTGCTGCTCGCCGTCGCGGTCGGCCTGTCCAACTTCGCGGCCTCGATCGGGATAGGAGTCAGCGGGGTCAGCCGCGGCCTCAGGATCCGGGTTGCGGTGGTATTCGGCTTGTTCGAAGCGGGCATGCCGGTGGCCGGACTCGTGCTGGGCCGGAGCCTGGCGGCCGACCTCGGCCAGGCCGCCCGGTGGCTGGGCGCCGGGGTGCTGATCGCGGTCGGCGTGGTCGGCCTGGCGCAAGCCTGGCGCAGCCGTGACGCCGACGCCTCAAGCCGCCCGGCGCGGTCGTGGCGGACGGGCCGGGTCCTGCTCAGCGGGCTGGCGTTGAGCAGCGATAACCTCGCGGTCGGCTTCGTCCTGGGTGCGTACCACACCGGGCTGCCGCTCGCGGCGGCGGTGTTCGGCGTGGTCAGCGTGGCCATGTCCCTGGCCGGGCTGGAACTTGGCGCGCGGATCGGGATCGCGACCGGCGACCGGAGTGAGCTGATAGCGTCCGCGGTGCTCATCGCGGTCGGTACCGCCATCGCGGCGGGCGCGTTCTGAGGCAGGACGGATACGCGATGGAACGGATGACGCGCGGGGTGCGTCAAAGCAGCATGATGTCCTCACGCCAACTTCGCGGAATTGCAGTAGCAGCGCTGCTGTGCGCGGCGGTAGCCGGGTGCGGTTCTACGGTCGCGACGACTCCGGCCTCGGTGCAGGCCGCGCAGACAGCCCCCGCGGTCGGCTGCGCCAGCGTCAACCAGGCGACGACGGTCACCATCCGCCGGACCATGGACACCGTCGAGCCGACCCGGGCGGGCGCGGTCGCCACCACGCAGCGCAAGACCGCCGTGGCGCGGGCCCTGTTCAGCGACCTCTGCAAGGTCGTCGCGCACCCGTACTCGGCCAAGGGGCCGGTCCACTGCCCGATCGCCTTCGGGCTCGCGTACACGGGCACGTTCTACGAAGGCAACCGGGTACTCGCCACGTTCACCTACGGCGCCAGCGGGTGCCAGAACGTGCGCGTCAACGCGGCCGGGCAGAGCAAGTACTCGATGGTGATGGGCTCGGCGGCCAGCGCCGCGCCGCACCTGGAAGCCGACATGGCCGCGGCCCTGGGACTGCCGAAGTCGACGGTGTTCGGCCCCGCGCAGCAGATCAACCCGGGCGGCCCGAACAAGCCGGCCAAGATGTTACGGCAGGTTGCCCGACTCCTACGGCAGGTTGCCCGACTCCTACGGCAGGTTGCCCGACTCGTCGAGGTCGAACTCGCCGTCCTTGACCCCGAGGACGAACGCATCCCACTCCGCCTCGGTGAAGTAGAGCTTGTCACCGTCGGGATTGGCCGCGTCGTACATGACGTAGAGCTTGGCCTCATCGGCCTTGTGCGGCGCGGCCGAGGTATCGGTGGTGACATACACCTCCA
>Ga0302325_10011904_pt1 | contig 18711 bp, 10 predicted proteins | sample Palsa_T0_2_FD_201948 | JGI IMG/M metagenome (GOLD analysis project Ga0302325, IMG submission 201948) | Peat permafrost microbial communities from Stordalen Mire near Abisko, Sweden - Palsa_T0_2 | ecosystem: Environmental > Terrestrial > Soil > Palsa > Peat permafrost | place: Sweden: Abisko...
ATGGCGCATCTCAAACTCGAGCAAAAAGATTGGGATGTCGAAAAGCAAGCCGTTCTGCAAGAGTGGGATCAGGATTATAGCAATCCGATCTTCCAGTTTCTGTTCGGCATCAATGAAAAGGTCTATCCCGGCTCGCCGCTTGGGAAAACGGCGCTCGGCGTACGCAGTGACATTGTAAAATCCACGGCCGCCGATTTACGCCGCTACTATAGCGAATACTACCGGCCCAATAATGCGACGCTCGTCGTCACGGGCGACGTACGCGCCGCCGATATTTTTGCCAGCGCCAAGCGTTGGTTCGGCTCGCTGCCGGCGGGAAAGCTGCCGGCGATGCAAATCACCGCGCCGACGCCCGCCAGCGGCAACACGCTCACGATCAGCGCCGAGTTTCCGTTTGAAATCCTCGATCTGGCGTACGCACTGCCGGGCGATAATCCGCAAACGGAAGTTCCGCTTGCGCAGGCTGAATTTGCCTTAGGCGCGCTGCAAAATGAACGCGGGCCGCTTCGTAAAACGCTGGTCGACAGCGGACTAACGCTCGGATTTCTCGCGCTTCCGCTCACCGATCGTCACGCCTCGACCGCGCACGTGCTTTTCATTATCGCCCCCGGTCACACGAGCGATGAAGTCCGTGCTGCGTTCGACAAGACGCTAGCCGACTTGCTCCAAACGGGATTCAACGCCGACTACATCGAGGCAGCCCGCCGTTCGTCGATCGCATCGCTGACGTATTCGCGTGATTCCATCACGGGGCTTGGCGATGGTATCGGTTCGGATTACGTCTTTCCGGGCGACACCGATCCGGCGAAAGGCGAAGCCCTCTTGCGCGCCATCACCGTCGACGACGTCAATGCCGCGGCTCGCACGTTCTTTGCCAAACCCAACGTCGTCGGTATCCTCAAGCCGACGACCACCGATCCGACCAAAGCAAAACCGCCGAGCAATATCAACGGCGGCGTCAGTGATAACTTCACCGGCCGCGTGCCGAGCGGACCGATCGTTCAAGCGGCGTGGGTCAAAGCATCGATCAAGCGGCCGTTATCGCTTGCTAGCCGCGTGAAGCCGACGGTCTACACGCTTCCCAACGGCTTGAAGTTACTCGTCCAAGAGGTACACAGTAATCCGACGGTCATCATCTCGGGTACCGTACGCGGTTCGGCGCAGTTCGATCCGCCGGGCAAGGAAGGCCTGAGTTCGATCACGTCAGGCCTGCTGACGTACGGTAGTGCAAAGTACGATTTCGGCGCACAGCGCAAGCTCAGCGACGATCTCGCCGCGCAGATCGGATACGGCCAAAACTTCTCGGCGCACGGTTTTTCGAAGGATACCGGCACGTTCATCGGCGCACTGGCCGACGATCTCGAACATCCGCTCTTTCCCGACGGTCGCTTCAACTTGGTTCGCACACAGTCGGCAGCGAACGTCGCTCGCCGCGCGATACAACCGTCCTACCGCAGCGATCGCGCGTTCTTGGAAGCGCTCTATCCGCCGGGCGATCCCGTCCTGCGCCAAGATACGAGCGACTCGCTCCAAGCGATCACACTCGACGATGTCAAAAGCTATGCCGCACAATATTACCGGCCCGACCTCACCACGATCGCGGTCGTCGGCGATGTGAATGCCGAGGACGTTCACCAAGCAGTGCTCGCCGCATTCGGCGGGTGGATGTCGACCGGGCCTAAACCCGATCCGAAACTGCCGCCGATACCCTTGCCGTCGCCCGTCCGCAAACTCGTCGAGACGCCGGCCATCGACTACGACGTCGAACTCGGAACGACGGCGCTCGCGCGAACAAGTCCCGACTACGACGCGTTCCGTCTCATGAATAGCGTCCTTGGGAACGGCGGCTTCGATTCGCGCTTGATGGAAGAGGTTCGTCAAAAGCGCGGTCTCGTATACGGGATCTCGAGCAACCTCAACGCCGGCCGCGATCGGGGAGTAATGACGATCTCGTTCCGCGCCATTCCGTCCAAAGCCGACAAGGCACTCGCGGTCGTGCAGCAAGAACTGCGGCGCCTGCAGCGCGAGCCCGTCAGCGCAACGGAACTCGATCGTCAGAAAATCCGATTGGCAGCATCGGCGGTCATCGCCGAGCAGTCAACCTATGCCATCGCCGGCGATCTCATGAACATTGGAACAAACGATCTGCCGCTCGATTACTACGCGACGTTCGCCGCCCGTTTTGCCAAGATCACGCCCGCCGATATCGAGCGCGTCGCGAAAACCTATCTCCATCCCGACAATTTGGTCGAGGTGCGGACGGGACCAAAGACGTAGCGAAGGCGGCATGACCGTTCGCCGGCACGCCGCCCTTCTCGCCCTGATCTTTCTGCTGACTCCGCTGGGGTCGGGGGCGCAGTCACCGGTTCCGGTGCCGTCGCCCTCGGCGCCGGCGGCGGTCGCGTCACGTACGCTTGAAAACGGGCTGCGGATCTATGTCATCGAGGATCACGCAGCTGCAGTCGTTCAAACGGCGATGTGGTACCGGTTCGGATCGCTCTACGAGCACCCCGGCAAGACCGGCCTCGCGCACGGTCTCGAACACATGATGTTTCGCGGCACGCATGATATTTCGGGCGGCGGACTCGACGACATGGGCGCACGACTGGGCGCGATCGTCAATGCAAACACGGCCGAAGACTACACGCACTTTTATTTCGTGATGCCGGCCGACCGACTTGAACTAGCCGTCCACATCGAAGCGGACCGCATGCGCGGCCTGTTGCTGCGACAAGCGGATTGGGCGCTTGAAAAGGGCGCCGTGCTCTCAGAACTCGACGGTGATTTCAGCCAGCCGCTTTTCCAACTGACGCAAGGCGTTCGAGAAGCGGCATATCCGGGTTCGCCGTATGCACTCAACGCACTCGGCCACCGGGCCGACGTCGTGAAGTCGACGGCCGCCGACTTGCGCGCCTACTACGATACGTACTACGCGCCCAATAACGCGACGCTCGTTGTCACGGGCGATGTCAAAGCGGCCGACGTTTTCGCCTTCGCACAAACGTTTTTCGGCAGCATCCCGAGCAAAGTCATTCCCGAGAGTACACCGATTCCCAGCCCGCAGCCCGTAACGCATCCGACGCTCAACCTTACCGTCGACTATCCTTACACGGTCGTGGACTGTGCCTACCGCATTCCGGGCGACCTTGACACCGATGCGGCCGCGACCCAGGTGTTTGCGACGCTGATCAACAGCGAGCGCTCGACATTCTACAAGAATCTCGTGCTCAGTAAACTCACGCTCGGGTATCAAGCGTTTCCCGACACCGCACTACACGAAGGCATCTTCCACGTTGTCCTCTTCGTAACGCCAGGGCAAAATGCGCAAACCGCCCGCCACGCCTTCGAACAAACGTTGGCGGATACGATCGCGAACGGCGTCGATCCCGACCTCTTGACCGCGGCGAAAACGCAGAACGCGCGCGCCGCCGTGTACGCGCGCGATTCGATCGACGGTTTGGGCGACCGGTACGGTTATGCATACGGAGTCGAAGGCCGCGATCCGTCGGTCGACGATCAAATCGTCGACGCGCTCGATGCGCCCACCATGAATGCCGCCGTGAAGACATACTTCTCCACGCCGGTCGTCGTTGGGATCCTCACGCCCCGCGTTGCCAAAGCCGGTGCTGCGGGCAGTCCCGCGCCGAGCGGATCGGTCGCCGATGATTTTTCCAAACGCGTGCCGACGGGGCCAATCTTTCTCGCGCCGTGGGCCAAATCGGCCGTCGACCGGCCGTTGATGCTGTCGAGTACGGTCGAACCGCGCAGCTACGTGTTTCCCAACGGCATGCGCCTGCTCGTGCAACCCGTCCATGCCAATCCGACGGTGTTCGTCAGCGGCACGATCGAAGTGTCGCCGTCATTCGATCCGCCGGCAAAAACCGGCTTGGGCGGTATCACGGCGGGTTTACTTGGATACGGCAGCGCGAAGTACGATTTTAATGCGCAGCGGCAAGTCGCCGACACGCTCGGCGCTGATATCAATTTCGGTTTCCAGTTCGGAGCACACGGACTCGCCCGCGATCTCGACCAGATGCTCGATCTGCTCGCCGACGGCGCGCGTCATCCGACGTTTCCGCAGCAATTCTTCGACCTCGTGCGCGGCCAAGAAATTTCGTCGGTCTCGCAACGCGGCAACAGTCCCGACGCACAAGCCGACCAAGCATTCGTTCAAGCGATCTATCCGCCCAACGATCCAATCGCTCGCGAAGAAACCGTTGCGTCACTGCACGCGATCCGGCCGAGCGATGTCCGTAGCTATGCGGCACGCTATCTGCGGCCGGATCATACGACGATCGTTGTCGCCGGCGACGTCGATCCCGATGACGTGCGCGCCCGAATCGGCCGCGCCTTCGGCGACTGGAAGAACGTCGGGCACGTCGGCTCCACGGCGCTCCCGCCGATTCCGCCGACCAGGGCCGCAGTCCGATACATTCCCGCCGCGCGAGCGACCGTCTCCGTGCGGATGGGCGAGCGCGCCCTCGGCCGGCTCAATCCCGATTTCTACCCGTTCAATTTGCTCAACGGCGTGCTCGGCGCGGACGGTACTTTTGATACTCGCCTCATGCATGAAATTCGCGAACAGCGCGGTCTCGTCTATGGCGTTTCGAGTACGCTGTCGGTCACTCGTGAACGCGGCACACTTGAAGTGAGCTTCAGCGCAACGCCCGCCCACGTGCGGCCCGCAGTCGCTTTGGTCAAGGACAATTTGCGGCGCTTAACCGTTGCCCCCGTCAGCCTCGCCGAGCTCTCGCGCGCCCGAACCAAACTTATCGCCGGTACGCTCGTCGCGGAAGAGTCGACACAAACGCTCGTCGCGCGCTGCGAGTCGATCGCTCGCAACCGGTTGCCGAACGACTACTTCCGCACGATCGCCCAACGCTACGCGCACTATACGCCCGCCGATTTGCTCGCGGTTGCACGCAAGTACATTCGGCCGAACAGACTCGTGGAAGTCTACGAAGGTCCGGCGGCCAGCCGCTAAGCATCGAGCGATAGCTTCGCGTCTTCGAGGTCGAGACGTAACTGGAGGTCACGCAAAACGGCGTTGTCGATTTCGCCGCGCTCCCGCATCGCGATGAGTGCGTTGCGCTGAGCGGAAAGCACTTCGCGCTCCGCACCGACGTGTTGGCGCAGATGTTCGGTCCCTGCCCTGTCCTCGGCTTCACGGTTAAGTTCTCGGCGGTGCTCGTAGCGCTTGCGTAATGCACCGGCGTGCTTCTCATCGATTGTCCCATCGCGTTCGAGTTCATCGATGCGCCGCAGCGCCGCCGCTGCTGCAAGGCCGAGCGCGCTTTGGCGTTCGCCGGTTTCTTCTTCCTCTTCATCCTCCAGCTTGAGCGATTGGATCAGCAGCGGCAACGTCAGACCGCCGCCGACAAGCGTTACGAGAATGACCGTGAATGTTATGAAGATGATCAGGTCGCGGTGTGGAAACTGCACGCCGCTCACCGCTATCGGGATCGCTAGCGCCGCCGCCAGCGAAACGGCGCCGCGCAACCCCGACCAGGCGACGATCAACGCATGTTTCCAGTCACCGTTTGGATGCTCGGATGATCCGCCGATCACCGGGAGATATTCGATTCCTAATACCCAGGCAAATCGTACGACGATTAAGACGACGTTGACAATCGCGGCATCGCGCAACACGACCGTCCACGAATTGACGGCGAATGTCGCAGATGCAACCGAGTGCAATTGCAAACCGACGAGCAAAAAGAGCACGGCATTTGCAAGAAAGACGAAATTTTCCCAAAAGCCGATACCGCGTATGCGCGCCTTGGGCGTGATGACGATCGGTGTGAACCGGTTGACGTACACGCCCGCGACGACCACTGCCAGGACGCCGGACAGTTGCAAGCGCTGGGCGGGAACGTAGGCGAGAAACGGTAGCACGACCGAGATCACGCCTTGCAATTGCGTGTCGCGGATGCGTCGCCAACCTTCGACGGCTAAACGCCCGAACACCAAGCCGATGACGATTGAGCCGACGGCAACAACGACGAATTGCAAGGCCGTTTGCATGACGCTGAACGACGCCGCTGCCATTGCCGTCAGTGCGGTCGCATAGATCACCAGCGCCGTTGCGTCATTGAGAAGGCTTTCGCCGTCGACGATCGCGATGACATGACGCGGCAGACGAAAGCGCTCGAGCACCGGCACGGCAGCAAGTTCGTCGGTCGGCGCGACAATCGCGCCTAACACGAAGGCGACGGCCCACGGGAGATCGGGAATGATCGCGTGCACAACGACGGCCACCGCCAAGGTTGTCGCCACCACCAAACCAATGGCGAGCATCCAAATCTGCCCGGCGTTGGCAAGCATGATGTCGGTCGGCGCGGTAATCGCTTCCCAGTACAGCAGCGGCGGCAGAAAAATCAACAGCACGAGATTCGGATCGAGCCGAATGGGCGGCAATCCGGGGATGAACCCGAGCACAAGACCACCCAGCACGAGTACCACCGGGTACGATACGTTAAAACGCCGGCCCAGCGCGACGAGCGGAATCGCGACGACCAACAGTCCGATCAAGAGCACGATCTGCGAATCGGGTAAATTCATCAGCTTCGCACGATCGCCGGCCGGGTGTTAGCTGCTCGTCAGGTCCGCGATGCGGCGCAAGCCTTCGCGAAATGCCGGCAGCGGCGCGACCCAACTCAGACGCAACCAGCCTTCGAGCGTTTCGCCGAATATCCGGCCGGGAATCGCGACGACGCCGCGGTGATCGACCAGTGTATGTGCCGCGGCGATCGAATCGCCGCCGTTCGGTAAACGAACGCAAGCGTAGAACGCACCATCGGGCTCGACGTACTGCAGACCGGAATCATCGAGCGCGCTCATGACGCCTTCGCGTTGTTTACGATACCACTGTGACTGTTCGGTCAGCGCACCGGGTTCGCTAAAAATCTCGTAGGCGACGCGTTGGCCGAACGCGCTGGCTGTCGCCGTCACCCACGAGTGCGTCAGGACGAGCGCATCGATTGCGGGCACGGGCGCCATTACCCAGCCGATCCGCATACCCGTCAACGCGTTCGATTTCGAGAGCGAATTTGCGACGATCGTATGCGGATAGAATTCGGCCACGTAGCCGGGACCGTCGATATAGGTGAGTTCGCGATAGATCTCGTCGTGGAGCACCCACACCGGCGGACCCGGGCGTTCGCCCAGCGCTTTGGCAAGTCGCTGCGCATCGGATCGGGTGAGGACGCGGCCGGTCGGATTTCCCGGCGAACCGATCGCGATCAAGCGCGTTTTCGGCCCGATGGCGGCAACGACCGCATCGATGTCGTAGCGATACAAATGCTCTTCGCGCATCTGCACGCGCCGTGTTGGGACACCCTCGAGCTGCGCCATTTTTACGTATGCGGGAAACGCCGGCTCGACGACGAGCAGCTCGTCGGTCGCCGGATCGAGCATCGTCTTGATCGTGATAAAAACGGCTTCTTGCGAGCCCGTCGTCAGGCACACGTTGCGTGCCTCGGACATGCCGGGATACGCGTAGTGCGCCGCGATCTTCTCGCGTGTTGCAGCGTCGCCGGCGTTGACCGTGTACTTCGTCCCGAACTCACTGGCCCAGCGCGTTGCCGCTTCCAAAAAACGCTGCTGCGGTAAAAGGGTCGGTTCGCCCAAGCCAAGGTCGATCGAGTCGGGCTTGCGCTTGGCGTGAAGCGCGCGAATGAGCGACGGCTCAATCGACAATAAGCGCGGGTTCATCACACCGACACGCCATACTTGCGTAGTGCCGCCGTCAGCGATGTCTTCGTATCGGTCGATTCCGAGCGCGTGCCGATGATGAGCGCACACGGCACGCCGAATTCGCCGGCCGGAAAATTTTTGGGAATGGTACCGGGAATGACGACGCTGCGCGGCAAGACGAAGCCTTTGACCGTCGTGGCATCGCTGCCGCGCACGTCGATGATCGGCGTCGAACCCGTCAACACGACGCCCGCGCCCAAGACGGCTTCGGTACCGATACGTACGCCCTCGACGACGATGCAGCGCGAGCCGATAAACGCGCCGTCTTCGACAATGACGGGTGCGGCTTGCGCCGGTTCGAGCACGCCGCCGATGCCGACACCGCCGGAGAGGTGGACGTTCTTGCCGATCTGCGCGCACGAGCCGACGGTTGCCCACGTATCGACCATCGTTCCGTCGTCGACGTATGCGCCGATATTGATGAAGCCCGGCATCAAGATCGCGCCATTACCGATGTACGAACCGTAGCGTGCGATGCCGCCGGGAACGCAGCGTGCGCCGAGTTTCTCAAAGTTTCGCTTCGTTGGCAACTTGTCGTAGTAGGAGGGCAGCAGCCCCCGCGCTTTTGGCGCGCTCCGCATAAACTTCGCCCCGTCGCTCGCGTCTCGGATGTCGACGCTGTCCAGGCGCTGAAAATACATCAGAATCGCGCGCTTGATCCAGGCGTGCGTCACCCACTCACCGTCGACCGGCTCGGCCACGCGCAGTTTGCCGCGGTCGAGCAGATCGATGACGGCGTCGATCACCTTGCCGGCTTTTTTTCGAATGCCCTCAGGCTGCTCGCCGAGCGCCGTGATCTGTTGCTCGAGTTCGCGTACGTCCATGCTGTTTGGCGCTTTCGTAAGCGAGCGTACGGCATCCCGTGAGCCGGATCGGGTACGAGAAGAATGGTGCCTTGCGAGGCGAACCCATCGCTTCCCCGATGCAGGAGTGACATGGCAAATACGGCAGCCGACGACAAACGTATCAACGCAATTCGCTTTCTCGCCGTCGACGCGGTCCAGAAAGCGAATTCCGGACACCCCGGCCTGCCGCTCGGCGCAGCGGCAATGGCGTACGCTCTCTGGACGCGGCACCTCAAGCACAACCCGAGCGATCCCAAGTGGTTCGACCGCGACCGTTTCGTGCTTAGCGCGGGCCACGGCTCGGCACTCCTGTACGCGCTCTTACACGTCAGCGGCTACGATTTGACGATGGACGACCTCAAGGCGTTCCGCCAGCTCGGCAGCCGGACGCCCGGGCATCCCGAGTATCACCATACGCCCGGGGTGGAAGTCACCACCGGGCCGCTCGGCCAGGGTCTCGCCAACGCCGTCGGCATGGCCATGGCCGAAGCCCATCTCGCTGCCGTCTACAACCGGGGGGACGCGCCGCTGATCGACCACTACACCTATGTGATCGCCGGCGACGGCGACCTCATGGAAGGCGTATCGGGCGAAGCCTCGTCACTGGCGGGTCATCTGCAGCTCGGCAAGCTGATCGTGCTCTACGACGACAACCAGGTCACCCTGGCCGGGCCGGCCGACGTCGCTTTTACCGAAGACGTGCGCGCCCGCTACGAAGCCTACGGCTGGCACTGCCAACTGGTCGACGCCGACCATGCCAACGACGTGGAATCGATCGACCGGGCGATCACCAATGCCAAGGCCGACACGATGCGGCCTTCGATGATTCTTGTCCGCACGACGATCGGATACGGATCGCCCAAGGCTGACACATTCGGTGCGCACGGCGAGCCGCTGGGAGCCGACAACGTCACCAAAACCAAAGAGGCGCTCGGGTGGCCCGTTGAGCCCGCGTTCCTCGTTCCCGACGATGTCTACGCCTATTTCAAGGATGTCGCGAAAAAAGGCGCCGATCTTCAAACCGGCTGGAATACCCGCTACGCCGCTTGGAAAAGCGCAAACGCGGACATGGCCGCACAATTCGAGCGCGCGCGCGACGGCAAATTGCCCGCTTCACTGCCCTGGCCCACGTTCACCGCAGAAAACGGTTCGGTCGCTTCGCGCGAAGCCGGCGGTACGGTGATGAACGCGATCGCCGCGGCGCTGCCCGAACTCGTCGGCGGTTCGGCCGATCTCGACCCGTCAACGAAAACCTATCTCAAAGGCTGCGGTGATTTTCAGCCGCAGTCGTACGCCGGGCGCAACATGCACTTCGGCGTGCGCGAACACGCGATGGGCGCAGCGATGAGTGGCCTTGCGCTACACGGCGGCCTCTTGCCGTTCGGTGCGACCTTCTTCAACTTCGTCGACTACCTCAAACCCGCGCTGCGGCTTGCAGCGCTCAATAAGATTCGCGAGATCTACGTGTTCACGCACGATTCGGTGTTCTTAGGCGAAGACGGTCCGACACATCAACCGATCGAGCAGCTTGCGATGCTGCGCGCGATTCCCAACGTGTCGGTCGTGCGTCCGGGCGACGCGCTCGAAACGCTCGAAGCGTGGAAGCTTGCGATCCAGCCGGCAACCGGACCGTGGGTGCTCGTTCTCTCGCGGCAAAAATTGCTGTTCCTGGGCGCGCGCGATGCAGCGGTCGGCCGTGGCGGCTACGTGTTGCGCGATACGCAAGGCACGCCCGACCTCATCTTGATTGCGACGGGATCGGAAGTCTCGCTGGCAGATGACGCAGCGAAACTGCTCACGGCAAAAGGCACCAAAACGCGCGTCGTGTCCCTGCCGTGTTGGGAACTTTTCGACGCGCAAGACCAAACGTATAAGGACAGTGTTCTTCCGCCGTCGGTCAAGGCGCGCGTCTCGATCGAAGCGGGCGCGACACTGGGCTGGTCGCGCTACGTCGGCGATCGCGGGATTGCGATCGGACTCGATCACTTCGGCACCTCGGCACCGGCCGCGGCAATTGCAAAAGAATACGGTTTCACGCCCGAGCACGTCGCGGACGTCGCATCGGGATTACTCGCACAAGTCTGAAAGGCAAAGAACGCATCATGGCTACGAAGATGCAGCAACTCGCGGATGTGGGCCAAAGCATTTGGCTCGATAACATCCGCCGCTCGATGTTCGCCTCGGGTGAACTGCGCCGCTTGATCGATCAAGGCTTGCGCGGCATGACCTCCAACCCGACGATCTTCGAAAAAGCGATTGGGCACGGCTCGGATTACGACGAGCAGTTGCGTACGCTCATCGGTAAAGGCTACGATCCGACGACGCTTTTCGAGCAGCTTGCCATCGCAGACATTCGCAGTTCTTGCGACGAGTTTCGTCCGCTCTTCGACAAAACCGGCGGCACCGACGGCTTCGTTTCGCTCGAAGTCTCGCCGACGCTTGCGCACGATACCAAGGGAACGATCGCGGCTGCGGCGCGGCTGTGGAAAGAAGTTGATCGCCCCAACGTCATGATCAAGATTCCGGGAACTCCCGAAGGTGTGCCCGCAATCCGAGCGTCGATCGCGGCCGGCATCAACATCAACGTCACGTTGATTTTCTCCGTCGATCGTTACGACGCGGCCGCCCAGGCGTACATCGACGGTATCAACGATCGCCTAGCGAAAAAGCTGCCGGTCGACCGTATCGCCTCGGTCAACAGTGTGTTCATCTCACGCATCGACACGGCGATCGACAAACTCCTCGATGCAAAAATCCGTAACGGCGAGACCTCGGTCAAAGATCTGCCCGGCAAAGCCGGCATCGCCAACGTCAAATTGATCTACCAACGCTATCTCAAACTGTTCCACGGTGACGCCTTCGCCAAAGCGCGCGCGGCCGGCGCGCGCGTCCAGCGTCCGCTGTGGGCATCGACCGGCACAAAGAATCCGGCGTATCCCGATTTGATGTACATCGAAAACATCGTCGGCAAGGAAACCGTCAACACGGTGCCGCCGCAAACGCTCGAAGCACTCGAAGATCACGCGAGCGTTCGCCCCGACTCCGTGCTCGAAAATGTTGACGGCGCAGCAAAAGTGGTGAGCGACCTTGCCAAAGTGCAAATCTCGCTTTACGACATCACGGAGCAACTTGTTGCCGAGGGTGTAAAATCGTTCTCCGATTCATTCACCGCGATGCTCGACGCGATCGTCGCGAAGCAAAAGACGCTCGCTGCGGGAACCAACGAGCACGTCGAGGTGGCCCTGGGAAAATATGAGGCCGACGCGACTGCGGCACTGCAAGGGCTCGTCAGCAGCGACTTCCTGACGAAACTCTGGAAGCACGATCCCGCACCGTGGTCGGCCGATCCCGTACATGTCGCCATCATCAAAGCGGCGCTCGGCTGGGTGGACATCGCCGAGCGCGTCAGCGCCAGCGCTCCGGAACTCATCGAGTTCGCGCAAATGGCGGCGAAACGGTTTACGCACGTCGTCGTGCTCGGTATGGGCGGCAGTTCGCTTGCGCCCGATATCTTGCGCGAAACGTTCGGCGCCCGGCCGGGCTTTCCGCGCCTGCACGTACTCGATTCGACCGACACGGTGCAGATCAAAGCGCTCGACGATCAACTCGATATTGCCAAGAGCGTCTTCATCGTAGCATCCAAATCCGGTACGACGACGGAACCGGACGCCTTCTTCCGTTACTTCTACGAGCGGGTGCAAAAGACGATCGGCGTGAGCAATGCGGGCGATCATTTCGTTGCGATCACCGATCCCGACACGAAACTTGCCGTCGAAGCCAAAGCGAACGGATTTCGCAAAATCTGGATCAACGACCCGAACATCGGCGGGCGCTATTCGGCGCTGTCGTATTTCGGCATGGTTCCGGCAGCTATGGCGGGCTACGACATCACGGCCATTCTCGATCGCGCAATCGGTGCAATGCACGCCAATTCTCCGTCGGTGAACGCAGCGTCGGCACCGGCACTACGTTTCGGCGCGGCAATCGGTGCACTGCAAAAGAAAGGTCGCGACAAACTCACGATCGTGACCCATCCCAAAATCCGCGCGTTTGGCGCGTGGGCCGAGCAGTTGATCGCCGAGTCGACCGGCAAATCCGGCACCGGCATCATTCCAATCGAAGGCGAGCCGCTCGGTGGCCCCGAGGTGTACGGCGACGACCGTGTCTTCGCGTATGTCGGGGCGGGGCTCGAAGGATCCGACGACGGCGACGAAGCCAAACTCGCTGCGCTCGAGGCGGCCGGACATCCGATCATTCGCCTGCGCATGAACGACACCTTAGATGTCGGTGAAATGTTCTACACCTGGGAAATTGCGACGGCGGCAGCGGGCTCGATCATCGGCATCGACGCCTTCGATCAGCCCAACGTGCAAGAGTCCAAAGACAACACGAAACGCCTCACCGCCGAGTTCACGCAGGCCGGCAAATTTACCGAGCCCGTCGCAGCCTTCAACACCGACGACACGTTGGTCATGCCGTTGTCGGGTTCCAAATCCGTCAAGGTCGGCAACAATCTCGAGACGGCCGTCGCAGCGATCGTTTCGCAGATCAAACCGGGCGACTACGTCGCGTTCAACGCGTACATCGCGATGGATTCAGCGCACCAGTCGGCCCTGCGCAGCATTCGGATGAAAGTTCGCGACGCGCTCAAGGTCGCGACGACGGTTGGCTTTGGACCACGCTTCCTGCATTCGACGGGCCAACTTCATAAAGGCGGACCCAACTCCGGTGTCTTTTTCCAAATCACGACGGATGCGCCGTTCGATATTGCAATTCCGGGGATGGTCAGCTTCAAAACACTGCAGCGCGCGCAAGCGCTCGGTGATTTCGAGTCGCTCGACAAACGCGACCGGCGCGGCATGCGCATTCAATTCTCGGGCGATCTCGCAAGCGGTTTAACGGCACTCGCCGCAGCCATCGACAACGCCGTCACAGCCAAAGCCTAGGGCGCAAGCCGCCTAGAAACGGAGCACTTCGTGCAACTTGGGATGATCGGACTTGGGCGCATGGGCGCGAACATGACCACGCGTCTGCTCCGTGGCGGAGACGGCGGCCAAAAACACGAGGTCGTCGTGTACGATCGCAGTGCCGATGCCGTGAAGACATCGGTTGGCGAGGGCGCGACGGGTGCCGCAAATCTCAAAGAGCTTGTCGGCAAACTCAAGGCGCCGCGCACGGTGTGGATCATGGTGCCGTCGGGCGCTGCAACCGAGTCGACGATCGATGAACTGCTGACCTTGCTCGAAGCCGGCGATTGTATCATCGACGGCGGCAACTCGAACTTTCGCGACTCCCAAGCGCGCAACAAAAAGTGCGCGCCGAAAAACGTGGCGTTTATCGATGCCGGTACGTCGGGCGGGGTCTGGGGCCTCGAGAACGGCTATTGCTTGATGGTTGGCGGCGACGAGGCCGCGGTCAAACGCGTCGAATCGATCTTCTTGACGCTCGCGCCGACGGACGGCTACGCATACGTCGGGCCTAGCGGCGCAGGCCACTTCTCCAAGATGGTCCATAACGGCATCGAATACGGCATGCTCGCGGCCTACGGCGAAGGCTTCGAGATTCTCGAAAAGTCCGAATTCAAGTACGATCTCCATCAGCTCTCCGAGCTATGGCTACATGGTTCGGTGGTTCGCTCGTGGCTGCTCGAACTTGCCGAGCGCGCGTTCCGCGAAGATCCGGAACTTGAGAAGATTCGCGGCTACGTCGATGATTCGGGCGAAGGCCGCTGGACCGTGCAAGCTGCGATCGACGAAAACGTTCCGGCGCCGGTCATCACGATGTCGCTGCTTTCGCGCTTTGTCTCCCGTCAGGACGAGTCGTTTAGCGCGAAGGTCATCGCCGCACTACGGAACCAGTTCGGCGGACACGCCGTCAAGGCGGAGACCAACGGTGCCCGATAACGCCGCGACGTTGACGAAGCCGGCGGACGGCAAAGCCGACGGCTTGGCCAACCCGCTGCGCGCCGGGATCGACACCAACCGCATCAAGGACCCGTGCAATATCGTGTTCTTTGGTGCGAGCGGCGATCTCATGAAGCGCATGCTCATGCCCGCGATGTACAATTTGCGTCTCGGGGACATCTTGCCGTCCGATTTCGGCATCGTCGGGTTCTCGCGTTCGGAATTTACCGACGATACGTTCCGCGACGAGATGAAAAAGTCGATCGACGAGTTTTCGCGTACGGGCCCCGCTAAAGACCCGATGTGGAGCGACTTCGCGAAGCGCCTTTCGTATATCAGCGGCGATTTCGACGACGTCAAGTGCTTTGCGAATCTCAAGAAGCATCTCGAGAATAACGACAAGGAACTCGGCACTGCCGCGAACCGTCTTTTCTATCTGTCGACGCCGCCGTCACTGTTTTCGCCGATCATCGACATGCTCGAACAATCGGGCCTCGGGCCCAAGGATAACGCCAAGGGCTGGACGCGCATCATCATCGAGAAGCCGTTCGGCACCGATCTTGCGTCGGCGCGCGCGCTGCAAACTGAAGTTGAAAAGGTCTTCAACGAAAAGCAAGTCTACCGGATCGATCACTACCTGGGCAAAGAGCCGGTCCAGGATATCATGGCGCTGCGCTTTGCCAACGTCATTTTCGAACCGCTCTGGAACCGCCGCTACGTCGACAGCATTCAGATTACCGCCGCCGAAACCGTCGGCGTCGAGCTGCGCGGCGGCTATTACGACAATGCGGGCGCGCTGCGCGACATGATCCAGAACCACGTTATCAACCTGTTGACGCTCGTCGCCATGGAGCCGCCGGCCCAAGCAAACTTCGAGTCGATTCGCGATGAGAAATTCAAGGTTCTCATGGCGATGCGACCGATCGACAAGCAGCGGGTGCTCATTGATACGGCGCGCGGACAGTACGGCCCGGGTACGATGGGCGGCCAGGCCGCGATTGGCTATCGCCAAGAACCGGACGTGCGGCCGCAATCGAATACTGATACGTACGCCGCGATCAAATTCTACATCGACAATTGGCGCTGGTCCGATGTCCCTTTCTACCTACGCTCCGGCAAGCGGCTCGCGCACAAGACGTCGGAGATCGCGGTGCGCTTCAAATCGATTCCGCATCGCCTGTTCGGCGAGGCCGGCGACACGCTCGACAACAACGAACTCGTCATGAAAATTCAGCCCGAAGAGGGCATCTCGCTGCGCTTCTCCGCTAAAGTTCCCGGACCAAAAATGCACATTCGTTCGGTGTCGATGGACTTCAACTATGGCACGGGCTTCGGCGTCGTCTCGCCGCCGGCGTACGAACGCCTGATCGGCGATGCAATGCGCGGCGACGCGACGCTGTTCACGCGCTGGGACGCCGTGGAAGCAGCGTGGCAAGCGGTCATGCCGGTGCTCGAGACATGGCAAGAAGTGCCGGACGAAACGTTCCCGAATTATGCGGCCGGCAGCCAGGGGCCGGCGTCCGCGGACCGCTTGATCCAAGCCGACGGGCGCGAGTGGAGGAAGATATGACCACCGAGCACGCAACCCCGTCCGATCTCGAAGCCATCCGTAAAGAACTCGCGCGCACGGTTTTGAGCGCGATGACGATGAACTTCATCGTGTGGATCGAGAACCCCGAACATCGCGACTGGATTCTCGATGCAGCCGACAAAGTGAGCGCGAAGCATCCATCGCGCGTGGTCATCCTCGAAGCGTGTTCGAAGGTCAAGGGCATGAGCCTGCAGCGCGCCACGCACGGCGACGATACGTCGGAAATGACCGTGCATGCGCAACGTGTCACCATCGGTTGTAACGCAGTCGCCCCGGATCAAGTGCGCGAGACGGTACACGCGCTGCTCGTTACGGGATTGCCGACCGTTTTGTGGTGGACGGGCAATCCGTTCGCGCGCCGGCCGACGTTCGACGCACTCGTCGCGAGCGCCGAGAGCCTCGTCGTCAACACGTCGGGTCTATCCGCCGATGAGTCGATGGTTCTCGAACTCGAAAAATTCATGGCGTCCCGGACGCCCGTTTCCGTACGCGACATCGCTTGGATGCGGCTGAGCTCGTGGCAAGACATGATCGCGCAATTCTTCGACAATGCCGCCGTAAGGGAAGAACTTTTTGCCATACGCCGTTTGCGGATCGTCGCCGGCTCCGACGCGGAAGCACTCTACCTCGGCGGCTGGCTCGGCAGCCGGCTTGGCTGGACGGCGTGCGGCCATGACGAGTTTTGCGACCGTCAAGATGTCCATATTCCGTTCGAGCACGTGCGAGACGGCGGTGCGCGGCGCGTACGGTCGATCGAAATCACGACGAAGAACTCGGTCTTCACGGCGAACGTTAGCGATGGCGATGAAAACGTCGTGATACTCAAAGCAACGGGGTCCGGCGCTCGCGGAGAACGCCTCGTTCAGTTGCAGTCGATGGACAATGCGTCGTTGATCGAGCGCGCCATTCTCGATTCGACCACCGACGAGGTCTTCGAAACGGCGCTGCGCATGGTGGGAACGCTGCTGGCCTAAGGCCAATCCGCGCACTATGGTCTCCAGCGACATCACGATCGTTCCGGATGCGGACGCGCTTGCAACGCACGCCGCCGATCACTTCATCGAACTCGCAAACGAAGCGGCAAAGCAGCGCGGTATCGTTCACGTTGCGCTCGCAGGCGGCTCGACGCCGCGCGCAATGAACGCATTGCTGGCAGCAGCGCCGCGGCGCGAGCGTGTTAACTGGACGGCGATTCGCTTCTTCTTCGGCGACGAACGCTGCGTGCCGCCCGATCATCCGGACTCCAATTACCGCATGACACGCGAAACGCTATTCGATCCGCTCGGGATCGACGCGTCTCACGTACATCGCGTTGCAGGCGAGGACGAACCGCAAACCGCGGCCTCCGCTTACGATGCGCTCCTGCAACGGGAAATGGGGACGCTGCCGGTCTTCGATATCGTCTATCTCGGGATGGGTCCCGACGGTCATACGGCATCGCTCTTCCCCGGTACGCTCGCACACCTCGATCTCACGCGTTGCTGCGTTGCAAACTTCGTTCCGAAATTCAACACCTATCGCATCACGGTCACACCGCGCGTCATTAACGCGGCGCGTCACGTCACGATTACCGCCGGCGGAGCCGAAAAAGCCGACTCACTTGCCGCCGTCCTCGAAGGCCCGCGTCTGCCCGACATCTATCCCGTCCAACTCGTCGCACCCACCAACGGCGAGTTACATTGGTACGTCGACGCGGACGCGGCTTCAAAACTCCGTTCGCGCTAGGACCTTGCCCGTCTTGAGGGAGTGTCAGGACGCGAAAAGACGGTTACCTTCGATCGGTCGTTGGTCGAGCACACGACGTAGATGCGATTGAGATCGCCCTCGATGTGGATGGGCCGGCCGGTCATCGAGTCAAGGACCGTTGCGCCGCTGTCCACATTGACGCCTCGCAGTTCACCGCTGTCGAAGCCGATATATGTTGTATTGCCGATTGTGGCAATTGTCGACACGGGCGTGGTCGATGGCGCTACGAGTTGCGCTAAAATATCGTGCGACCTCGGGCGTAAAGACCACACGCCATCAGGGCGCGAAACGTAAACGACACCACGATGAGGATCGCCCAGAAACGTGCCGATAGACGATATCAGCAGCGGGCGTTGACCTTTCGCGCTACTAAGGTGATATCGATAAAGACTTGATCCGAGTGCGGCGTACACATTGTCGCCATCGACTTTTACGCGCGGCCCTGAAAAGGGGACGTTTTTCTTCCAGAGCGCATAGTTCGTTTCGTAATCCGGCTCATAGTGGAACGTTGCTCGCGTGCTTGCATCTCCGAGGTGAGCCAATCGCACGCTGAATGTTAAAAACGAGTCCTCCGCCGGCGCAAACGGGAGCTCGTCTCCATCGAGCACGACAATGTCATCCCGCACAGCTAGAAGGTTGTACACTGCGGCGATCGCGCCAATTTGGCCACCTCCAACGCCGAGTCGGAGTACCTCCTGCTCACCGTTGATTACCGCGCCACCCGAAACACAGAGTTGCAATGCGTAGTTCCCGACCATACTCGGGGTCCACAAAGTGCATGTCTGTCGTATTTTCCACAGAACACGTCCAGACGCAGATATCTCGCCGTAGTTTGGTCCGTTAAACCTGGCATCACCGTCTATGCGTGCAG
>Ga0302325_10011905_pt1 | contig 18711 bp, 18 predicted proteins | sample Palsa_T0_2_FD_201948 | JGI IMG/M metagenome (GOLD analysis project Ga0302325, IMG submission 201948) | Peat permafrost microbial communities from Stordalen Mire near Abisko, Sweden - Palsa_T0_2 | ecosystem: Environmental > Terrestrial > Soil > Palsa > Peat permafrost | place: Sweden: Abisko...
CGGGTATCGGTGAAGTCACGGTGAAGAAGCGAACGGCACCCGCGTTCAAGTCCAGCACGGTACGGGTGAAACTCTCGCAGCTCGGCTCCGAGGAGGACATCAACCCGAAGACCGATCTGTCCGAGGGCGGTACGGACGCTTACAGCATCCAGGTGAACGTCTTCTTCACCGGCGACAACGGCTCGCCGGATGGTCTGCAATTCACCAATCAGGCGCAGCCGATCGCCTCGCTTCCGGGGTACTACATGAATAACGTCTGCGTGTGGCAGGTCGACGTCGAGACTCAGAAGTACTCGCCGGTCTGCCTGCCGCTGCCGTTTCCCGCCATTTTCGACGAGGTCAAGGGCGTCGATCTCGGAGGCGGGGTTCTAGCGACGTTCGCTTACTTCGGGGGCTCTCCTGCCCTCGCAGTAGTCGCGGACGACGAGTACCACCTCGCGAACGGCGAGCGCTGGGACAACGTCAGTGGCGGCCTCCTTGGCCTCGGCAATGGCTCCGAAGCGCGCTTCGCGGGCAAGGAAGGCATGTCGCGGACGATCATCACGGCCGCAACCTGTCCTGAGGACGACCCGCAGGGCGCCGTGACCACGAGCAAGACCTGCACGACGGCGGACAAGCTGGATGGTCAGGCGGTCCCGATCGTCTCGCCGAGCGCGGCCACCGAGGGCATCTCTACGGTGGAGACCACGAGCCTCGTGCCGGTGACGGGCAACCCCATCAGCACTCTACCCAAGGTGACGTTCCCCAACGACTGGGCGGCAGAAACGGAATATGCCTCGACGCCGACGGGTAAATGTGCCGGAAGCACCAAACCGCCGCTCTGTGAGTAGACTAAGCGGTCGCCCGTAAATCGCCGGTCCCGACTCTTGGTCGGGACCGGCCTTCACGATAAGCCGCGCTTTGATGTTATCGTGCTTCGCAAAACAGCAGGGGCACGTCAGATGGCAAAGACATTCGACGCAATCATCATCGGCGCCGGTCAGGCGGGACCCTCGCTCGCCGGGCGACTCACCGATGCCGGCATGACGGTGGCGGTCGTAGAGCGCCACCTGTTCGGAGGCACCTGCGTCAATACCGGGTGCACGCCTACCAAAACTCTGATTGCCAACGCGCGGGTCGCCTATCAGATGCGCCGCGCGAGCGATTTCGGCGTAACAATCGGCGGCGGCGTTGCGGTCGACATGGGCCGCGTCAAAACGCGCATGGAGGCCGTGGTGGCAAGCTCGAGGGACGGCCTGGAAAAGTGGCTGCGCGGCATGCCGGGGTGCTCGGTATATCAAGAGCACGCGCGGTTCGAATCTCCTCGTGAAATCAGGATCAAGGACTCGGTAATCTCCGCGGAACGCATTTTCCTGAACGTGGGCGGCCGCGCAAGGGTTCCCGATATGCCGGGGATCGATCGAGTGCCCTATCTCACGAACTCCTCGATGCTAAAACTCGAGGTGCTTCCACGGCATCTCTTGATCGTTGGTGGCAGCTACGTGGGGTTGGAGTTTGCCCAGATGTACCGTCGATTCGGCAGTGAGGTCACGGTGATCGAGAAAGGTGCACGTCTCGTGGCACGGGAGGATGAGGATGTTGCTTTAGAGATCCGTAGAATACTGGAAGCCGAGGGCATCGGCTTTCGAACGGAAGCAGAATGCATCCGCCTATCGTCGCGTCACCCGGATGTCGTCGTGGACGTCGATTGCAATTCCGGAGACCGCGAAGTCTCGGGTTCGCACGTGTTGCTCGCCGTTGGGAGACGTCCGAACACCGATGACCTGGGGCTCGAAAAGGCAGGAATCGCGGTCGATAGCCGCGGCTACATCGTGGTCGATGAGGAATTGCGCACGAGCGTACCGGGTGTCTGGGCGCTGGGAGACTGCAATGGCAGGGGAGCGTTCACCCACACAGCCTACAATGATTTTGAGATTGCGGCGGCGAACGTACTCGATGGTGACACGCGGCGGGTCAGCGATCGAATCCCCTGCTACGGGTTGTTCATCGATCCGCCGCTGGGCCGCGTGGGCTTGACGGAATCCAATGCCCGTTCCCTCGGACGAAAAATCCGCATCGGCAAGCGCGCGATGACGCGAGTCGGCCGGGCAGTCGAAAAAGGTGAAACTAGCGGCCTGATGAAAGTCATCGTCGATGCCGAGAGCCAAGCAATTCTCGGTGCCGCCATCCTGGGCGTCGGCGGCGACGAAGCGGTACACGGAATTATTGACACCATGTCTGCGAAGGTTCCGTACACGACTCTTTTGCGTACCATGCATATTCACCCGACAGTGTCGGAACTTGTTCCGACGATACTGGGGGAGTTGAACCCTTAGGATGCTCATGCTATGTCACGGCCCGGCCGTGTCGTGCACAACTGCGGGTCGGTCCAGCAATCGCGATGAGTGTTCAGGGATGAGCCGCAAGAATATTGCGATGTGCATCCGCCTCCCACTTCGGCCGAAGACTTCGATACGTCGTCTCTCCGGCGGCAGTCAGCACCCAACGCTTCTCGCGGCGGTCGCCGCCCGACGTATCAATAGCGAGACCACTCTTGCGTATGAGAGCAAGCGTTCGTGTTGCGGTGGTTTGGTCGATCCCGATCGCATCGGCAAGTTCGGTGGTCGTCAGATTCGGGACCTGTTTGAGCACCTGCAGGGTCGTGTACTGGGTAGCGTGCAGTCCACTTTCGCCGAGGACTTCCTCGTACAGGGCGGTCACCGCCCGAGCGGTTTGGCGCAGCGTCGCACAATAGCAGGGGAGTGATTGCAGCTTCATGGCGTTGATGGGACGCTCGAGCGGGCTGCAAACCTCGGTAGCAGCCCGAGAGAGTTCGGGGACTAGAGCCATCTCGGCACGGTGGCCCCGGCCATCGCGGCCACGCGAACAAAGCTTCGGTTTCGATTGGACATGAACGCTCCTTTGACATCTTTCATCCACCCTCCGCGGATGGACAGAGAATGCCGGCGATCAGGCACAGCTGATTTTCGATGTGCTGCAGCCTGTCTCAGTTTTCCTTAACATGGGCCGACTGGGCGCGCGGAAATCCACCGCACGAGGATATAAAGGATCGTCGACAAAGGACTTCGAATGCGGGCATTCTCGCGGCAAGCGCTACGTGCAGCGGCCTTCCTCGGGGTGGTGGCGTTTTGGTACTGCCTATGGGTAGCGGCGGAGCGTTTCCCTTCGGAATACGACTGGCGCTACATGACGATTTCGAGTTTGCTCTACCCCGAGCGTAACCCCGACGGATATCGATGGGCGTGGGGCGGCGTTGCGCTCTGCGGACTGGGCGGCTTGTGTTGGGTGTCGGTGCTCGTGTGGAACGGGAGACCCTCGAATGGCATAGACCGGCCGGTCGGAGTGTGGGCCATGGGGCTCGGGTACCTATGCATGGTGTGTTGCGCTTTGTTACCCGTGCCATTTCTTCACATGACCAGAAGCCACGACGTACTTGCGCTATCCGCATTCGTCGGCTTGTGCTTTGGGACCGTGCAGCTGACGTACCGCGCCGTTGAACTAAGCTTGCGAGGGCGGTCGCGCAGGTTTCCCGGCCGCTCTTGGGTCTACGCCTGTGTGATCGCCGGCGCAGCGATGCTTCCGATGCTGCTGGTGAGCATCACGCAGGCCTATGTCTCTCATGCGCTCCCGCAGCTGCCGTGGGTCGGGCTCGAATGGCGCGAGCGCGGTGTACCCGCCTATTTGAGCTTCGCCTTCTGGGAGTGGGTCACGTGCGTTGTTTTCTCCGCGTACACGAGCGCCCTTTCATTTATTACGTAACGGAATGAGAATGAGATCGCTCAAGGAGGCTTCATGCGCGCGCTTTCAGGCAAGGTCGTGGTTGTTACGGGTGCCAGTCGTGGAATTGGCAAGGGGATCGCGTTGGCACTTGCGGACGAAGGTGCCACGGTCTATGTAACTGGCAGAACCGTCTCGCCCGACACGTTCCCTCTCCCGGGCACGGTCGGCGAAACTGCTGCCGAGGTCGACCGGCGCGGCGGCAGGGGCATCGCCGTGCAAGTCGATCATGCAAATGATCGGCAGGTCGCTGCGCTATTCGAGCGCGTCAAGCAAGAGGAGGGTCGCCTCGATGTCTTGGTAAACAACGCTATTGCTTTGCCCAGTGAACTGACCCAGCCCGGCTCGTTTTGGGAAAAGCCTCTGTCCAATTGGGAGATGATCGACGTCGGCCTGCGTTCCTATTTCGTGGCGGCATGGCATGCGGCGCAAATCATGGTGCCGCAGAAGTCCGGACTGATCATAGGCATCTCGGGATATGTGGGGGTGACCTATACGTACAGTGTGATTTTCGGCACGTGCAAGACGGCCGGCGACCGCATGGCCCGCGACATGGCCATCGAACTCAAACCGCACAATGTGGCCTCGCTCTCGCTGTGGCAGGGGTTCACATACACGGAGCGGGCGCAGCAGAATCTTCGCACCGTTCCTGGCATGGCCTCACAGCTCAACAGTGCTGCCGGCTGCTCCGTCGAGTTTCCTGGACGAGTCATCGCGGCGCTCACCAAGGATCCGCACATACTGCGGCGCACGGGCGGCACGTTCATCAACGCCGAGCTCGCGCAGGAGTATGGCATCACCGACATCGATGGCCGAGTGATTCCGTCCTTGCGGGCCGAGCGCGGCGCACCGATTTGGACACCCGTCTAAGTACGATCAGCGCGAGATATCGAGGAGTTATAGTGACTGAATTCATAGTCGCCGATAGTGGGATCCGCCAATTGTATGCACGCTACATCGATGCCGTCTGGCGCAAGGATGCCGATGCCTTCGGCATGTGCTTCGCCGCAAGCGGCGAGTGGAAGATTGCCGGCATGCATTTGCGCGGGCGCGCGGAGATCAGCGGTACCATTGCGCGTCTATTGGGTGGTTACGAACGGGTATTGATGACGGTCAGTGCACCCATCCTCGAGGTGGGCGCGGATGCAGCGATCGGCAGGGTGCATTGTCTCGAATATGCCAAGTTCCTGGACGGCACTTCGGTCGCGACCATCGGTATCTATTACGACCGCTATGTCGAGGAAGAGGGTCAATGGCGATTTCAGTGGCGCCAATGGGCCCTGCACTACCGGGGCCCGGTCGACTTGTCAGCGCAGTTCGTCAACAGCCCAGAGTATGGTCCATTCCCCAACATGCCGAACCCCGACGAGCCGATGCCTGCGCGCAATGCTTAGGGTCGAGTGCGACTAGTGGACGCGGGAACATCCAGGATGAAATTGATCGCAGAGATGGCTTTGCCGCTGCTGCCGGTCGAGCAGCCCGGCCGCCCGTCCGCGAGGCGACGCCGGTCTCGGACCGCGCGCTCGTTGGGCGCTGTATATTACGCGGGAGAATTGGCGGGGGCCCGGGCTGGCACCGACCGGCAGCATCCCGCGGTGGCCTATATCTTAATGCACTGGGAACATCAGGAGCTCTTATGCACGATCGGATCTCCGTAAACAATCTTTGCTTTCCGGGAGTGCCGCTGGCCACCGATGTAGAACGCTGGCGTTCGCTGGGCGCCCGCCAAGTAAGCACATCGACCATGAAAATGCGGGCCGAGGGTTGGGATCAATCGGTTGCACTGTTGCGCAGCTCCGGATTTCGATTTGCAACCATGGTCCATCCGTTCATGACACTGCATCGCCTGGATGAGGACGACAAGGTCGAGTCGGCAAGAAGCGAATTATCGCGTAGCTTGGCTGCTGCGAAGGAAATATCAGCCCAAACGGTCTATATGACGACCGGCGGTCGCGGCGCTCTGACTTGGGAGGAGGCCGCGCAGCGGTTTTGCGCCGCCGTCGCTCCTGGCGCGGCAGAGGCGCGACAGGCGGGCGTCGAATTGCTGATTGAGCCGGCACCCGCGCTCTACACTGACCTTCATTTGGTGCATACATTGCGTGACACGGTGCTTTTGGCAGAACAGGCCGGCATCGGCGTGTGCATCGACATCTTCTCCTGCTGGACCGAGCCGGCGCTGCGCGAGACGATCCAGCGCACGGTGAAGCGCTGCCATTTGGTCCAAGTCAGCGATTATGTGCTCGGTGACCGCGCGCTCTCGTGCCGTGCGGTTCCGGGAGACGGTGCGATCCCGCTTGAACGAATCATCGGATGGATTTTAGAGAGCGGCTTCGGTGGGGCCTTCGACTTGGAGCTCATCGGTCCCCGAATCGACAAAGAAGGGCACTACGAAGCCGTACGCAGAACGTGCGACCGTTTGGGCGAAATGCTGGTTCGGCTCGGCGCCTGATACAGCGCTCCATCGCGGATCTGCGTGGGCCACGCCACGTGGGTGAGCGCACCCAGATCCCTGTCAATATCGATCGTGCTCGTTGGCGGGAGCTATGGGATTTACTCGGGCCGTGACGCCGTTGCTCGATGATCGCGGCACGGCGCTTTGCCGTAGTCCACAGCGTGGAATCTTCGATGCTACCTGAATTTCTGGCCCGAGGGTTTGGAGTAGGATCTAACGATAACGAGACCCAGTGGGGCGGCCGAGACGTGTCTCAGGCAGCTGGAATCCTTCGACGTGATGAGGAGGGGGAAAAGTGTCGATTAAAGGGAAAGTGGCTGTCTTGACGGGCGGCGGCAGTGGAATGGGACAGGCGACCTGTGTGCAGCTGGCAAGAGACGGCGCCGAGGTTGCGGTATGGGACCTGAACGAGCGGGGCGCGCAAGACACGCTCGACATGATCGCGAAGGAAGGCAATAAAGCCATCGCGGTGAAGGTCGACGTCTCCTCCAAGGAAAGCGTCGCCGCCGCTACCGCGCGAACCCGCAAGGAGCTTGGCCCAATCACGATCCTCGTCAACAACGCCGGCATCAGCGGTAACGTTCAGTTCCTCGACGTGACCGAGGAGTACTGGGACCGGATGTTCGCCATCAATCTGAAGGGCCCGTTCTTCTGCACCCAAGCGATCATCCCCGACATGCTCGCGGCGAAGTGGGGCCGTATCGTCAACGTCACCTCGTCGAGTACGCAAGTCGGCGCGTCAAAGATGAGTGCGTATGTCTCCTCGAAGGGTGGGCTGGCCGGATTTACCAAGGCGCTGGCGATGGAGTTCGCGCGCGAGGGCATCACGACGAACAGTGTACCGCCCAACTTCATCGACACGCCGATGCTGCGCGAGCATTTCGACGAGGAGTTCATTACCTCCCGCGCCAAAACGACGGTGATGGGCCATCCCGGTTCAGTCTGGGACATTGCCGCGGCGATCTCCTATCTATGCTCGGTAGCCGCCAAGCACATCAATGGGCACACGCTCAGCGTCAACGGCGGCAATTACATGAGCTGAGAGCGCTGCGGGATCAACGCCGGTGATCGACCGGCGCAGACAAATCACGTTCACTCGGAGGATCCATGAGTCATCCCAACCATCAGGTCGCCCGCAGATTCTTTGCCGCCTTGTTCTCTGGCGACATTCGGGACGAATTGTTAGCCCCGGGCATGACTGCATGGACCACATTGGGTCCGGTTGAAAAGGCGAACTACCAGGGCGGCGTGAAGGCGCTCGCGTCTCTATTCACCGATGGATTCAACTATACCATTGACTCGTTGACGGCGGAGGAGGAGCGTGTGGCGGCAGAAATCCGATCGAATGGCAGGTTCGCCGACGGCGATGCATACGAGAACGTCTATGTGTTTGTTCTCAGGATTCGCGACGGACGGATCGCTTCTGTCGCGGAGCATTTCAATCCCGATCCGGTCGTGAAAAAGATCCTGCCGCGCATACAGGCGCTGGTGGCCGAGACAGCGGGCTAAAGACGCTCACGCGGTTGAAGCTCGGTGGATCGGCTGTCGGCTAGGCTTCAGGGGGTCTGAAAGCTCCGAACGCCCTAACCCTCCCATCCCTCGCGCCCGAGCTTCTGAGCCAACAGTCGCTCGATCTGGCGTCTCGCGACTTTATTACTGTGCAGCATAGGCACCTCCTCGCGGGTTATCGCCACATACGCTCGAGGTACCTTATAGCTGGACAATCGTTCACGCAGCTTCATTTCTATCTCAACGAAATCAAGTACGACCCCACCTCGCGGAACAACAGCCGCCGCAACCAGCTGCCCTCTCTGCCGGTCTGGCAATCCGACCACATATGCGGAGTGCACTCCTTCCAATTGCTGCATCTCCATCTCGACCTCGGCCGGAGAAACATTGGAGCTGACGGTCTTGATCACATCGCCGCTGCGCCCGACAAAGTGGACCCGGCTGCCCTCGACGAGTCCCCTATCACCGGTGTGATAGAAGCCGTCCGGCGTAAAGCAATCGGATCTCTCTACCTTATGAAGCGCAGGCGTGAGCGCATACCCTCGTACTTGGATTTCGCCCATTTCTCCTTCGCCGACCACTTTGTTCTCATCATCCGCGACCCGTATCTCGAACCGATCGACTATATGATCCAGCGGCGAACAAAGCGGATAACCCGGGACACGCAGAATATCTCCGTAGGAATAAGGTCCGAGGGTTTCCGTCATCCCAAGCGCCCATTTGGTGCCGAGCGTCGGCAAAGCTTTGAGGTCCTCTTCCGTGAGCACACTGCCCATGGCCATGAGACTGCTGGTGGGCGTCGCCTCCGTGCAGACCGATGTCGCGCCAACCTCCCAATTGGGCAGCAAGGACATCATTAGCCCGCCTACCCAAAACGTCGGCTGAAATACGGTGAGCTGCATCCCACGCTGCGCATTCGACTTCGATCTGAGGTAATGGACGCGGTGCAGGACAGGGCCGTGATTGTGCTTCACCCCTTTGGGTAGTGCCATCGAACCCGACGTGTAAATCTCGATCATCTGGTCCGTGGGGTGGACCTCGGATTCGACTTGCAATAACAAGTCTTCGCTCACCGTACGGACTGCGTCCAGGAGGAAGCGCTGGTCGTGAACGCTCGGCGGCAGCGCATGGCCGCTGGAAACGATCCAACGCAGGAAGGGCGTCCGCGCGATCCGTAAATCGGGGTTATCGCTCTCGCGCATTTCGGGCAAAGCGTCGCAAACACGATCGACGTAATCCTTACCCAACAGCTTTCGCTGTACGATGAGTCCGCTCACGTCGGATTGACGCAAGACTCGTACCAGCTCATTGGACTTGATCATCGTACTGATTGGAACGGCGATCCCACCAATCCGGGAAATTGCGGCCAGCATCAAAGCAAAAGAGGGATTGTTCCCGTAAATGAAACCGACGCGCGTTCCTTTGCCTACGCCCCGTGCGATCAACCCTTTGGCCAGTGCCGCTGATTGACGGTCAAGCTCCGAAAAAGTGATCGATTCATCCGGGGTAGTCTTTCCTTTAAGAGTTATTGCGACGTCGTCGCCATAGGCGGCAGCAGCCGCACGGACCAATTGGGGAAATGTGTATGCGGCTCCCGGATCAGTCGGCGTGGACATCGCGGCTATTCTCCGAACCCGCCAACGACATGTCAAACAGCCGTTTTGCCGGCGGAGTTGCATGCGGCGCAGGTATAATCGCGCGGCGTTGTCACCGGGAGAACGGCATGGGATCTGCGGCACAGAAGTTGCGCGACTTGCTGAACAGCGATGATCACTTCATTGCCTGCGACGTTTACAGTGCACTCATCGCGCGCATCGTGGAGCGTGTGGGCTTCAAGGCGGCCTACCTGGGCGGCCATGCGTGCAGCGCGTTTCACTATGCGCTGCCGGATATCGGGATCTTCTCGCAGGTGGAACAGATCGAGCAGGCAGCGCGCATCGCGGCGGCCATCGATATACCGCTGATCGCGGATGCCGATAGTTTGGGTGAAACGGTGGCCGACGCGTTTCACTTCACGCGCCGTTATGAGCGGGCCGGGATCGCGGGGATCCACGTGGAGGACGAGGTCAATCCCAAACACTCCAGCTTCGTGAATGGACTGCTGCCAATTGCAGAGATGCAGGCCAAACTTCAAGCCTCCGTCAAGGCGCGGCGCGACCCGGCCTTTGTGATCATCGCTCGCTGCGATGAGCTCTATCCCGTGGCCTACGGCGGCGGCGGCGGCGGCTCGGTAGAGGCGGCGATAAAGCGCGGCCGCGCCTATGTCGAAGCGGGCGCCGATGCGTTGGTGTTCCCCTTGGCGGCTCCCGAAGTGGGGGCCGAATTGATCGACGCGATTCCCGTGCCGCTCTGCGTGCTGGGTTTGCCGCTTGCGGGCGCGAGGTGCACGCTGCACACCGGTCGGGGGTGGACCGGCGCCGCGCAACTGCATCTCACGCGCGCCAAGGAGCTGTTCGAGACGGGATCGATTGCCTCCCTTGAATTTTCGGTCGATGGCAAGGACGCTCTCATCGAGAACGATCTTTATGCCGAGCCGGGTTGATTGTCGGCGTTATTGGCCGCCTGCTCTGTTTTCTGCCGCATATGTCGCTCGAGTAGGATCCAAGCACGCGGTCGTGCAGCAAAGCGCCAACACAAGGAATCGGAAACCGTTGGCGTTCATGGTGCTCCCCCGAGCGCGATCATCGATTGTTGTTGTGCGCGCGCGACGCCCGGCTGAATCTACATGTGCCACCGGCCGCAGATCAAGAATCGTTGCGAATGCGGTTTAAACGATCGCATATATGATAAATGCGCCGTACGGGTGCACCAATGCTCGGAGAGCAACGGCGAGTTGCGAGTGCGCGTCTGCTCGGCGCCGACGTCAGGTCGGAGCGGTCGCGCGCAGCATGTCGAGCACCTTGGCGCACGCGAGCCCGGCATTGAAGTCGGGGGTGATTTGCCGTCCATGTGCGACTGCATCGCAAACTTTCGTGAGCCAGAAGGTAATGGCGGGCTGATGAGGGTCGGGGTCGTTCGAGGGATAGGCGAAACGCTCCGATTCGCGTTCCGGACGAATGACGATCAGCTCCATCATATCGTTGATCTGCAGGGCGCCTTCGCTGCCGATGATCCTCACCTGCTGGGGGAAAGTGGCGCCCGTGGAATAGCCGGAGTCGATCGTTACGGTGACGCCATTCTCCATGCGCAACCACGCGGTAAACGCGTCCTCGGCCGTGCACAGATTCATTCGACCGCTCGACGGGTCGCGGTCACGGCGCATTTTCAGGTCGGTGCGTAGCTGGGCGCCGGCCGCGACGACATCGCCGAGCATCCAGCGGAAAAAATCGACTCCATGGCTGCCAAACGCCCCGATCCAGCCGCCGCCCTTGTCTTTGTCGTGAAGCCAGCGATAAGGCATCTGGCGCCCATACGAGAGAATCCCCGTCCAGGTCGCATGCAGCGGCGCTCCGATCGCGCCGCCATCGAGCAGCTCCTTCGCCTTCACGTGCGCCAGATGGCAGCGGAACTCGAAATCCAGGAAATGGAGAACGGCGGCCTTCGTCGCGAGGCTCAGCATCTCGCGGGCTTCGGCCGCATTGCAGCCGAAAGGCTTGTCGCACAGCACGTGGCGGCCGGAGGCGGTGGCCAGCCTCACGTGCTCAAGATGGAGAAACGGCGGCGAGTGGATCGAAACAAGATCGCACGGGGCTTTTATCGCGGCCTGCACACCCGCGGCGTCGCGAGGCGATACAATCTTGACCTCGCAGCCGAGGGACTGGTAGATCGGTGCGACAGTATTTTTGCCGAAGCCCGTGCCTACTACGACGATCCGAAGCGTCATCGATTTGCTCCCGCGCGCAAGACGCTCAATCATCCCGTACGTTGCGCACCTTGAACAGCCATTTGCCGTTTTGCTTGACAAGCTCGTCGTCGTAAAAGGCAATCATGAAACAAACCGGCGTGCCCGTCGCAAGATTTGAGACGTGTACGTAGCTTTGCGCGGCCGCGCGATCCCCGTCGATGGTGATGATCGCGTTCGCGATCAAGTGACGGTAAATTGCATCGCTCCCGTACACCTCCGAGATAAAATCGTGCAGTTGTTTCCGGCCTTCGACGCGCTTGGCGAGCGAGGCACTGTTCCATACGCCATCCTCGGTAAACATCGCCGAAAATGCGTCGGCGTCGCGCTCCGGGACTCTATCGACCAAGAAGCAATAACGCGACATCAGGTCGCGGATCGCCTTTTCGTCTTCGAGCATGCCGCTCATGGTCAGTTCCTCGCTGCCGGCTTTTGGGTCGGTCTCGGCCCAGGGTTGCGCCAGAGGCAGTGTACGTAGCATCGGAATCGAATGGTAGACGCCTATGCTGCGGCGGCTTAATGTTGGAGTGAGACGATAGGGGTCCTGGGGAGGGGGAAGCCGCTGGATAAGGACGAGCTAGAGCATGTGGCGCAGGCGCCGCTCCCGTCCGGTGCCCATCGCACTCCCGGCGGCCTGAAGGCGTGGGCGGACTATGTCGAGCTGCTCAAGCCCGCAGCAGATCTGATCGACATCACTTGGGATCCTAAGAGCGAACGAACGCGGGCCGAGCTTTACCGCCAGCTCGTCATGAACATTGCCCAAGGTTATGTCTGGTTTTTCCAGTCTACTTCCGAACATCCCGACTGGATGCCGTTCGAGAACTCGATCTTCTTGTTGCAGCCCAACCCGGACGGACTCTATCACATGGCGCCGGTGGACGGCCGCGGCGTGTACCGCGTGGTAGGTACCCGCGGCAGCAACAGGGTGATGGGCTTCGCGGTCAGTCCCGTGTTCTTCGGCGCGGAGGACCCGCGTCCGGGTTTCAACAACTATGATGCCGATGGATTGACGCTTGGGCCCGACGGGAAGTTTGAGGTGATCTTCAGCACCGAACGGCCCGCGGGCTGGACAGGCGACTGGCGCTATCTACATCCCGATTCGCGCTCGCTGCTTATTCGGCAATTCTCGTACGCGTGGGGCGAGGAAGAGGAGGCGCGCTTCGCGATCGAGCGGCTCGACGTGCCTGCGTGGAAACCACGCCCGACGATCGAGGAGATTGCGCCGCGGCTCGACGCCGTACTCGGCAACTTCGCGCGCCGTCTCTCGCGCATCTGCCTCGAGAACCAGAACCGCACGACGAAGCGGCTGGGCTTGAACAAGATGGAGCTCACGAGCTTCGAGAGCATGGGCAACAGCGCCGAATGGCCCCAGCGCTATTGGTGCGCCATCTACGACTATGCGGTCGGGGAGGCGCTGATCGTGGAAACCGACCTGCCGAAGACCTGTAAATACTGGAACGTCCAGCTCAACGACACGCTGTGGAACCAGATCGAATTCGCTTACCGCCAGAGCAGCCTGAATGGGCATCAGGCACAGCTCGATGCCGATGGCAAGTTTCGTGCGGTGATCGCGCTCGAGGACCCCGGAGTGCCCAACTGGCTGGACAGCGGCGGCTTTCGGCGCGGCATGCTGGTGGGCCGGTGGTACGGTGCGGATTCCCATCCGCTGCCCACGATGACCAAAGTACCCGTCGGCGACGTCCGCAAACACCTGCCGAGCTCAACGCCGACCGTGACGGCTGCCGAGCGCGACAAGATACTGCGTGCGCGCAATATCGGCGTTCAGCTACGCAGGCGCTGGTGACGGCATGATGCGGAAGAAGCGAACTACATTGACGTCGTTAACGATAAGAGGAGGGTAGAATGCCTGATCGCCCCGTGCGCATTGCGCCGCTGATGCCTGCCGAATGGACGCCGGAGGTTCGGGAATTCCTCGAGGGCATAAAGGGTGCCGAGAAAGCGGCGACCCTCAACATGCCGCTCACTTTCGCCCGCCACCCCCGGTTGAGCCGCGCTATTCTCGACTTCAACCTCAACGTTCAAGAGAGCTCAGAGATTCCGGTCCGGCTGCGCGAGATCATCATCATGCGTGTCGTCTGGCTCTATCGGACAGACTACCTGTGGGGGCAGCACAACCGGATGATGCGCCGGCTTGGGATGGGCGAAGAACACATTCAGTCGATCAAAGTGGGTTCGGATGATCCCCTCTGGTCGGCTGATGAGCGCTCGATCCTGCGGGCCGTGGAAGAATTGACCCGGACTCGCGAGCTCACGGACGGGGCATGGAAGGAGCTCTCGGAGCGCTTTTCATCGAGGCAAATCCTCGAGATGCTAACTGTCCTCAGCCAGTTCTCGATGCTGTCTCTTATGTTCAACGCGATCGGCCTGCAGTTGGAGCCGCGCTTCGGGGAGTTTGCGCTGGAGAGATCTTAGGCGCATCGAAGGAAACATGGTTCAGCCAGTTGATTTGCAGGGGCTGTTCACGCCGTTCCAACTCGGCAGTGCCGCGTTACGCAACCGGATCGTGCTCCCCTCGATGGGCCGGTTCGTTCACGAGCGGGGTGCCCCGGGCCCGGATGTAATCGACTACTACGCCTCCCGCGCGGCCGGCGGTGCCAGCCTCATCATGACCGAAGGCGTGTATGTCGATCACATCGCGTCGGGCGACAATCTGATGATGGGCCGCTTCTATGGCGAGCGCGCGCTCGCGGCCTGGGGCAAGGTCGCCCAGGCGATTCACGCGGCCGGCGGCCTCGCGATCCCCCAACTCTGGCATGTCGGGCTGAAGTACAGCACCATCGATATGACCAGCGGCGAAGTACGCTACCGGCCGGAACTCGGATTGATGGGCCCGTCCGGCTACATCGAGCCTGGCAAGAAGGTCTGCGACGGCATGACCCAAGAGCAGATCGACGCGGTCATCCAGGCCTTTGGCGCAGGCGCCGAAACGGCAATGAGACTCGGCTATGACGGCGTCGAGATCCATGGCGCGCACGGCTACCTGATCGACCAGTTTCTCTGGGCGGCGCTCAACCGCCGCACCGACGCCTATGGTGGATCGGCCCGCAAGCGCGCGCGGTTTGCCGCCGAGATTGCGGCGGAATGCCGCCGACGGGTGGGACCCGGCGTCCCCATCTTGATGCGCATCTCGAACTGGAAGCTGGTCGACTATGGCGTGCGGCTCGCCGACACGCCGCAGGAGCTGGAGGACTTGCTCAATCCGATCGCCGAGGCGGGTGTGGATCTTTTCGATTGCTCGGAACGGCGGTTTTGGATTCCGGCGTTCGAGGGCAGCGACCTCAATCTGGCGGGCTGGATCAAGAAGCTCACCGGCAAACCCACGATGACCTGCGGCTCCGTCGGTCTCGATATCGACATGTGGCAAAGCATGGCCGAAGGCCGGGCTGCCGAGCAGAGTCTCGGATGCTACGAGCGCCTCATGCAGATGTTCGAGCGCGGCGACTTCGACCTCGTGGCCGTGGGCCGCGGCATGATCGCTGAGCCGGAATGGGCAAATCTCGTCCGCGGCGGGGAATTCCATCGACTGAGGCAGTTTACGCCCTCGCTGATCGACATGCGGCGTGCCCAGGACGACGCACCCACGGCGGCTGCGCTGCACGAAACGGCTCGAGAATTTGACGACGCGTGAGGAACATCATGACCGCCTCTGAGCCTTCCCTATCGCTATTGCCGACGCATCCAGGAAGCTGGACGCAGTACGAATACGAGCGCTTATTGCAGCTCGAGTTGAAGGATGTCGAGCCGCTGCAGCTCGCAGCGCTGCAGTTTCGCTTTGCGCAGATGAAGGACAGCGTCGCTGCGCTGGAAAGATTGGCGAAAAAGCAGGAGGTGACGCGGATCGACAGTTTCGGCGATGCGCTGCCGTTGTTCTTCGATCACCGCGTCTATAAGAGCTATCCGCTCAGCCTCATCGAAACCCGCGATTTCCCCAAGCTCACGGCATGGCTCAACCGCCTCACCATGCACGACTTGCGGAAGATGGATCTTCGCGGATTGACGAGCTTGGATGGCTGGCTCGACCGGCTCGAGTCCTACGGCATGATGGTCGGTCACTCCACCGGAACAACCGGCAAGCTCAGCTTCATTCCACGCTCGCTGGTCGAATGGCCGGCCTGGAAATCCGGCTACACCGAAGTGACGCGGGCCTCCACGGGCGTGGATCCGACCAAGGATTTTCTGCCGACCTTCGTCGCCGCCTATCGCGGCGGCCATCAGATGGGCTTGAAGATGATGAGCCTCTTCAACATCCCCGCCGCGGGCGGTCCCGAGAATTATCACACCCTCTATCAGACCGCGGTTTCCGCGGATTTGATGTCGCTCGCCGGCCGCATGCAGGCGGCGGAGGACAAGGGCGAGTTGGATCGCCTCGGGCTCGATCCGGTGCTGCTGCAGAAGCGTCAGGAGATGATCGAGCAGGGACGTCGGCGAGAGCACGATCTGCAAGCCTGGTTTAGCAAGCTGATCGAGGAGTTCCGCGGCCGTCGCGTGAAAATCAGCGGCACGTTCGGCGACCTCACTCGCGTGGCGCTCGCCGGTAAGGCGAAGGGCGTCAAGTGCTCCTTCGCACCGGGCTCGATCATCCTCTCGGGAGGCGGCATGAAAGGCTTCAAGGAGGCTCCCGCTAACTGGAAGGAGTTGATCAAGGAATTCTTCGGCATCGACAAATGGTGCAGCGTGTACGGCATGTCGGAATGTGCCGGCTTCGCACCGATGTGCGAGCACGGCTACTTCCATTTCATGCCCTACACCATCCCGATCTTGCTCGACCGCGACGCGCGGCAGCTGCCGCGCGAAGGCGTCCAGACCGGCCGGCTCGCGCTGTTCGATCTGCTCGCCGAGACTTATTGGGGCGGTTTTATTTCCGGCGATCAAGTCATCATGCATTGGGACGAGGATTGCGCCTGCGGCTGGAAGGGCCCGCGCATCGAAAACAACATCGCGCGGTTCGCCGAGATGGAAGGCGGCGATGACAAGATCACCTGCGCAGGCTCGCAGCAGGCCTACAACGAGTTCATGGACTATGTGATGAGCCTTTAGTCCCGGGAACTATCAGAGCGTTGCGACCTCGAGGCCGCCGTCGACGCTCAGGATGACTCCCGTGATATCCCGTGCGGCCTCTGAAGCGAGAAAGACGGCGGCCGAGGCGATGCCCCAGGGTTGCGTTCGCTCGTGACGCAGCGGCACTCGTTGGGCGGTTTCCGCAAGCAATGCGGCGAGAGCCTCGTCGCGGATGCCGATCGCCTCGTAGGCTTGGTGCTCCTGGGGCATATCGCTGAAGCCGATGCGGATGCAGTTCACGCGGATATTGTCGGGACCGTAATCGGCCGCGCAGACACGGGTCAGGGTCTCGACCCCAGCCTTGGCGACGCTGTAGGCGACTCGGCCCCTCTTCATAAAACGCACCGCCGCGATGGAGGAGGTATTGACGATGGCGCCGCCGCCGCGCGCCCGCAAGTGCGGGATGGCCGTGCGCACGCCGAGAAAAGCGCTCGTGAGCGAAACCGACAACTCGTGATTCCAGACAGCCAGCTCGGTTTCATGTGCACTACCGCCCGCGCCGCCCATGCCGACATTGTTGTGCACGATGTCGATCCCACCGAGCGTGCTCACCGCATACGCCATCGCGGCCTCGACATCCTGCTCGCGGGTTGCATCAGCGCGGAAGGGCTGGGCGACATTGCCTTCGCTCGAAATGATACGGACGGTTTCTTCGGCGCGATCTAACATAAAGTCCACCGCGAGCACCGAGGCCCCCGCGCGGGCATAGGCCACGGCACATGCCTTGCCGTTCGACCAACCCGGCCCGCATGCGCCGGCACCGATGACCACGGCCACTTTTCCTTCCAGAGCACGACTCACGGCGCATTCTTCCTCATAGCGGAATCTTATCGGCATTAGGGATTCCCTGTTAGCTCGTTTGTGATCTAAGCTGCCGACAGAGGGGGCTGCGCCATGCGCGCTCCGCAGGGGGAGTAAGGTTATGGCTGATCCAAGCTATGATTTCGTCATCGTCGGCGGCGGCGGCGGCGGCCTTGCCGCAGCGATCAGGCGAAGCTTCTTGGAATTCGCGCGCTGCTCTTGGAGAAGACGCCGTTGATCGGCGGCTCATCCATCCTTTCGGGCGGTGTGATCTGGATGCCGAACAACCCCTTGATGAGGCGCGACGGAATCAAAGACTCTCGCGAGGCAGCCCTCACTTACATGGCCCAGTTCGTGGGTCAGAACGATCTCTATTCGACCCCCGCTCGCCGCGAGGCATTCGTCGATGCGGTCGATGAGTTCATGACGACCATGGAAGCGCAGGGGATGAAGTACCGGCGCTGTCATAATTCCCTGATTATTACGAACAACTGCCCGGCGGTCATGCGGTCGGCCGCGCGGTGGAAGCCGAACTCTTCGACTGGAACCGTTTGGGCGAATGGAAAGCGCGCACTCGCCCGCCGACATTTCCAGGCCCGGTGCGTCTGTCCGAGGTGTCGCGGTTGTCGCTCCTCGGTGCGAACATGAAGGGCAAGCTGCTCGCGGCTCGAGTGGCGGGGCGTTTCATGACTGGCAAGCTCACCGGCCGGAACCTCAACGGTTGCGGCGGATCTCTGCAGGGAAGAATGCTGGAAATCGCGCTCAAGCTTGGCGTCGAAATCTGGACAGAGGCGCCGATGATCGATCTCGACGTGGGTAACGGCCGCATCGAGGGGGTTCACATTCGCCATCGAGGGATGCCGAAGACCATTCGAGCCACCCGCGGCGTGCTGGTCTGCGCCGGCGGTTTTGCGCGCAATACCGAGATGAGGGAGAAATATCATGCTCCTCCCATTTCCGACGCCTGGACTTTCACGAACCCCGGCGATACGGGCGAGACGATCCAGATCATGGAACGCGTGGGTGCGGGCTTGGGTACGATGGACGCCGTATGGTGGAATATCGCGTGGCGGCCGGAAGGGGCGCCTCAGCGCATTGCCATTGCCGAGTCGAACAAGCCTTACGGCATCTTGGTCGACCAGGCCGGGAAGCGCTTCGTCAACGAAACCGCGTCCTACATGGAGGTCGGCAACGCCATCTATGCGCGGCACGCGGTCACGTCGAATATTCCCTGCTGGCTGATCATGGATAT
>Ga0302325_10011908_pt1 | contig 18710 bp, 15 predicted proteins | sample Palsa_T0_2_FD_201948 | JGI IMG/M metagenome (GOLD analysis project Ga0302325, IMG submission 201948) | Peat permafrost microbial communities from Stordalen Mire near Abisko, Sweden - Palsa_T0_2 | ecosystem: Environmental > Terrestrial > Soil > Palsa > Peat permafrost | place: Sweden: Abisko...
TGAAGGCGTGCGCGCCGCGGGCATCGTCGAAACCGAAGACCGGCGCACGCTGCATTGCGTCGGCGACGACGGTCGTCTTGATGCCGCCGACCTCGGCGGTGATCCGCATGCCCCGGCCGTAGCTCGCGACGAGCGTACCTTCGGTCGTCGCCATCGGGACATAGAACTCGCCCCGGGCGTGCTCGCCGTCAACGAGCATCGGGCCCGCAAAGCCGAGCGGAACCTGCGCCACGCCGGTCAGATGCTCGATGTTGCCCTTGGTCGCTTGGGGATCGATCGAAAAGCGTCCGACGTGGTCGAGTTTCGCGCCGCTGCGCTCCGCGATGAAGCGGCGGCGCTCGGCGACGATTTCGCTGCCGTAATCGTCGTTGCGGTCTCTTGGGATGCGGCGATCGAGCACTTCTTTCATGTCTACCTCGGCGAAGGGAACTCGCTATCGCAGGCGCTTTCTGAGGGGCGACCGCCATCCCCGTGCGAGCGCAACACTGCAAGTCTCCGACCTTTGTCGGGTGCTTTGCAAACATTTACGCATATAGGTGCGTTCTGATGGTGACGCCAATGAATTGCTCGCCAGCCATGCACGTGCGCTTGATCTGTCCCGACGACGAGGCCGCGTATCGCTCGATCCTTGAAAGAACGAGCGATGACGACCGCTATTTCCGCTTCTTTCACGTCGTGAAGGCCTTCGGGCCGGCCGAAATCCGGCATTTCGTCGAAGCGCGTCCGGACATGATCGGCGTCATCGCGTTCGAGGGACAGAGCGCGCTCGGGGCCGCTCATGCGGCGCTGCTGGACGATCGAACGGCGGAACTTTCGGTCGTCGTGGCTGAAGACCGGCGCCGGCGCGGCGTGGGTAACGCACTGCTGGCAACGCTGATGCGCGAATTGGAAGATCGCGGATATGTGCGTTTCGTAGCCCAGTCGCTACACGACAACCACGGGTTCGCTCGATTGGCGCGCAGCGCCGGCTTTCGCGCGCAACAGGTGGAAGGTGCGGCCGTTGCGTGGGTTTGCGACGCCGGACCGCGCGTGCTCGCGAGCTAAGACCGGGCTTCAAATGAAACGCGGCCCTGGGCTGCGAACCCAGGTTCCCGCATGTACAAGAGCGACGCGCCGCCCCACGACAACTCCGCCATCGCCGACGCGAACGGTATGAAGATTTGCTACGAAACCTTCGGCGATCCGGCGAACCCGCCGATCGTCTTGATCATGGGGCTGGCCGCGCAGATGGTCGTCTGGGACGAAGACTTCTGCGAACTGCTCGCCTCGAAGGGCTATTTCGTCATCCGGTTCGACAATCGCGATATGGGCCACTCGTCGCGCGTCCCGAGCGAAGGCCCGACCCCAACGATGCCTGAGATCTTTAGCGCCCTGTTGACCGGCAAGCAATTCCAGGTTCCGTACACCCTACGCGACCTCGCGCTCGACACGACCGGCCTGATGGATGCGCTCGGCATCGAGTCGGCAAACATCGTCGGCCTCTCGATGGGCGGGATGATCGCGCAAGAACTCGCGATCAATTTTCCCGGTCGCGTTCGCACGCTGACGTCGATCATGTCGAGCACGGGCGATCCCTCGCTGCCGCCCGCCACGCCGCCCGCGGTCGCGGTCTTGACGCGCGAACTGCCTGCCGACAAGGCCGGTTACGTCGAGAGCTACGTCAAAGCGTGGGCGGTGCTGAACGGCGACCAGTTACCGTTCAACGCCGAGCGCACGGCCCGTACCGCCGCGCTCAGTTTCGACCGCGGCCTCAACCGCGAAGGGGTATCGCGCCAAATGCTCGCGATCATCGCCTCGGGCAATCGCACCGAAGCGCTGGGTACGGTGCAGTTGCCGACGCTCGTCATCCACGGAACGAACGACCCGCTCGTACCCCCCGAAGCCGGCCACGCAACCGCGCGCGCCGTTGCGGGCGCGAAGCTCGTGCTGGTCGAGGGCATGGGACACACGCTCCCGCGGGAAGCGTGGCCGCAAATCGTCGACGCGATCGCCGACCACGCGCGTTAGCTCGAGAAAGGACGACCCGATGGCCGACTACCCCTGGATCGCATCGTACCCGTACCCCGTCCGCTGGGACACTCCGATCCTGACCGGTCCCGTGCAGGGAATCCTCGACGACTCGGCCGTCACGTTCGCGGACCGGCCCGCCGTCGAATTCATGGGCAAGCGCGCGACCTATGGCCAGCTGAAGTCGCTAGCAGATCGGGCGGCTGCCGGTTTCCAAAAGCTCGGTGTCGGCCCCGGAGTCCACGTCGGCCTGTATCTTCCCAACGTGCCGCACTACCTGATCGCTTTCTTCGGAGTGCTCAAAGCCGGCGGTACGGTCGTTAACTATTCGCCGCTCGATGCCGAGAAAGTGCTCGAGCACAAGGTCGAGGACAGCGAAACCTCGATGATCGTCACGCTCGACCTGCCCACGCTGCTCCCCCAGATGGAGTCGCTGCTCGGGAAGACGGACTTGAAGAAATTGATCGTCGGCGGGATGGCCGATCTGCCCGGCTTCCCCGAATGTCCGCGCCTAGAGAACGTACGCCGCGACGACACCCACGTGCCGTTCTGCGATTTGCTCGACAACGACGGGACCTTCGTGCAGCACCCGATCGGCGACCCGGCCGAGACGATCGCGGTGCTGCAATACACCGGCGGCACGACGGGCCTGCCCAAGGGCGCGATGCTGACGCACGCCAACTTGACCGCGGCGTCGCAGCAGTATCACGAAACGACCAAGATCCACCCGCCGATTCTGATCGACGGCCAAGAGCGAACGCTGCTGGTGTTGCCGCTGTTCCACATCTACGCGCTGAGCGCGTGTATGCTGCTCACCGCACGAATGGGCGGTGAGACGATCCTGCACGCGCGTTTCGACCCCGAAGCCGTCCTGACCGACCTCGCGAACAAGAAAGTGACCTGCTTCTTCGGCGTGCCCACGATGTTCACGGCCCTGCTCGCGCATCCCGGCGCCGCCTCGCTCGACCTGCGCTCGATCAAGTACGTCGCCTCGGGCGGCGCGCCGCTCCCGCTCGAAGTCCAGGTCGCCTTCGAGGCGGTCACGGGGGCGAAAATCAACGAAGGCTGGGGCATGACCGAAACGTCTCCCTCGGGCACGTTCACGCCGTTGACCGGCAAGCGCAAGAGCGGCTCGTGCGGTATCCCCGTGCCGCAAGTCGTGCTCAAATTCGCCGATGTCGGCGATCCGGCCAAGTACGTCGCGCGGGGCGAGAAGGGCGAGATCTGCATCAAGGGCCCCAACATCATGAAGGGCTACTGGAAAAACCCCGAGGCGACCGCCGCAGTCACGACCGCCGACGGCTTCCTGCGCACCGGCGACGTCGGCTACATGGACGAGGACGGCTTCGTGTTCATCGTCGACCGCATCAAGGACATGCTGCTCTGCGGCGGCTACAACGTTTATCCGCGCAACATCGAGGAAGCGATCTACACGCACCCGTCGGTCGCGGAAGTCAGCGTGATCGGCGTTCCGGACCCGTATCGCGGCGAGAACCCGAAGGCGTTCATCGCGCTCAAGCCGGGCGCGGCCGAATTCACGATCGACGAGCTGAAGCTCTTTCTGCGCGACAAACTCGGCAAGCACGAGATGGTGCAGATCATCGAGTTCCGCAGCGCGCTTCCCAAAACGCCGGTCGGAAAAATCCAAAAGTCCGTCCTGGTCGAGGAGGAAGCAAAGCGCCGCGCGGAAGCTCCGGTTTAAAGGCTCGGCACGTTGCGCCGAGCCTGGCGCTCCGGTCAGCTTTTTTGACTTTTGCCAAAAAAACGGACCTGCACGCCCCCGCACCACTCCGCGGTGCGGGCCCCCAGTTTAAGCTGGTTTAAAAACGAAACTTAAACACGTTCCTTAGCGGGTTTGCTTTGGCGTCGCGTGGGCCGAGCGGTTGCAGGGCCCAGCGCTTCTCGATCAGCGCGAGAATCGACACGGTCTCGTACTCGGTATGGTCGACGAAGCCGCGCTTGGCCCAGGGCGAGATGACGATCGTCGGGACGCGCGTGCCGGGGCCCCAGCGATCGAACGGGCCCGGCGGCGGCACGTGGTCCCAGCGGCCGCCGTTTTCGTCGTAGGTGATGATGATCGCCGTGCTCGGCCAGGCGGAACTGGCCTGGACGGCGGCCACGAGGGCGGCGACGTGCTGCTGACCGGCCGCGAGCGAGGCATAACCGGGGTGCTCGTTGTCGGTGCCGAGCGGTTTGACGAACGAGACCGCCGGCAACTTACCGGCCTTCAGGTCGGCCAGAAAATTCGTTTCGTCTTGGAGGTGCGCGGCCTTGGCGGCCGTCCCGTCGGCATAGTTCTGGTAATACGCGAACGGCTGATGGTGAAACTGAAAGAGCGGGTCCGGGTTGCCGGCGAGTGCGTTGTCCCAGCCGGCCGAGTACCACTTCCACGAAATACCGGCGGCGCTCAGGCGGTCGCCGATCGTCGGGTTGGTTTGGTCGGGAAGGAGCTTTGCGGCCGGTACGCTCGCGGGATGCGGCGCGTTCACCGTGTAGGCGGTGTTGACGACGTACCCGTCCGGCGTCACGAATCCGTCCTGAACGATCTTGCCGCTCGGGTCGAGCGCCAGTTGTCCGGTTGCGTCGAGCTTGGCGACCACGCCGGCCGGCGCGTTCGGAAATGTCGGCGTGCACGCGCAGATCAGCCAGTGGTGGTTGAGCAACGAACCGCCGAAGGCGCTGTGAAAGAAGTTGTCCGCCAACACGTATTGCTTGGCGAGCAGGCCTTCGGGCATGAGCCGGGCGTCGAAATTGCTGAAGACCAGGCCCGGGTTATCGCTCCAGGTCACGAACTTGTCCATTTTGCCGCCGTCGATCTGCGACTGCTCCTGGTAGAAGCGGTGCACCAGGTCACCCGTCAACGCGGTCGGCAGAATGTAGCTCGAGGCGTTATACGGCTGGACGGGCAGCCCAGCTGGAAAATCGGGGTCCGGCATGCCGTTGCCGATCAGCGGTTGCGGTAGCTGCCGGATCGGGGCTCCGGTCAGTTTGTCGATTTGCGGGATCGTCGCGGACGCGTTGCGCAGGCCGTTCGCACCCGCAAACGAGCCATACAAACTGTCGAAGCTCCAGTTCTCTTGATAGATGACGACGACGTGCTGGATCGCGCTCTGCAGCGTAGGCGCGGTTTGGCTTTGCTGCGCGGGCGCGGAAGCAGCCGTGGCGCAGGCCGCGGCGGCGAGCGCCAGGCCCAATGCTCGTATGGTCTGGCGCTGCACGAATTGGATGGGACCAGAATGCAATGAACGAGGCCTCCGGCAGTGCGGGGAGCGGAGCGACGCCTCAACCGTGCCGCCTACGCTCAAAGTCTAGCATAACGTCTGTTTAACGTTGCATTATCGCGCAGCCGACGACGCGACCTCGCGGGAGACCGCGAGGCGCGCGTACAAGCGCGCCCGACGCACCATGCTCCGACGCAGGCTCCGGCAGAGCGCGTTTCCAGGCATTGCGGGCGCCCTTGTCGCCGCGCTTCTCGCTGCTTGTGCGGCACGCGCTCAACCGCTCGCGGATGCGCCGCAGGGCCGCCCCGATATCTTCCCGGCGATACCCGAGGTCCGCGCGCACGGCGGCGTGGCCGCGCTGCGCCTCGATGCGATCCTCGATCCCCGCAGCGGCGAGCCGGCCTTCACCTACGCGGGCACGATCGGCGTCACGCCGACGATCCGGGTCTCGCCCGGCGACACGATCGATCTCACCCTCGGCAACGAGCTGCCGTTCCAGCAGCATCAGATCAACGCGGTCAACCTTCACTTCCACGGCCTGACCGTGTCGCCCAACGCACCCGGCGACGAGACGATCATGACCTTGGCGCGGCGCGGGCAGGTGCTGCGCTACAGCGTGAAGATTCCAGCCGAGCAAGAACCCGGGCTGTATTGGTATCATCCGCACTCGCACGGCGAATCGTATCGCCAAGTGACGGCGGGCATGTCCGGGGCGATCGTCGTCGAGGGTTTAGAAAAGCACGTCCCAGCGCTAGCCGCCATGAAAGAGCGCATCATCGTGCTGCGCGACGTCGCCACGGGTGCCAACTACGTCGACGAGGACGCGCCGATGCAGACGCGACCGGGGTCGGCGGCACCCGTCGTTCGGCCTCGCGCCGCCAACAACGGCAGCCCCTGTCGCGCCGAGGATGGCTTGCAGCCCACGCTCAACCGGCTAACGCACGCGAGCATCGGCATCGAACCGGGCGAACGCCAGTTCTTCCGCGTCGTCAACGCCTCGGCCGCGCGCCACTTCGACCTTTCGATCGACGGCAGCCGGCTGCAGCTCGTCGCGATCGACGGTGTTGCGCTGGATGCCTTTCCCGGCACGCCGGTGCTGACGAGCGTTTCGCACATCGTGATTCCGCCGGCCGGAAGAGCGGAGTTCATCGTGACGGGCTTGGAGCACCGGACCGTCTTGCGCTCGGCCTGCTTCGACAGCGGCTCGGCCGGTGACGCGAACCCGGCCGTGGTGCTAGCCGATCTCGTCGACCCGCGGACGGTGTTCGGCACGCCCGTGGCGGAGCAGCCGAACTCCGCTGCGGTGGCCGAACCGGCATCGCTGGCGATTGCGGCGACGCTGCCGAAGACCGATCACGGCCCAAAGTTCCCGCGACCGGCAGCGCGCCACACGATCGTCTTCAGCGAAGACACGTACGGCTTCTACATCAACGGCAAGACGTTCGAGATGGACGCTCCAGCTGCGATCACGGCTAGGGCCGGAACGGTCGAAGACTGGACGATCCGCAACCATACCGATGAAGTCCACGACTTTCACATCCACCAAATCCACTTCGCGGCGCTGCGCATCGACGGCCGGCCGGTCGCGCAGCCGCATTGGCAAGACACGGTCGTCGTGCGGCCGCGCGGCAGCGTCGAGCTGCTGATGGATTTTCGCGACCCGGTCGTGCGCGGGACTTTCCTCTATCACTGTCACATCCTCGACCACGAAGACCAAGGAATGATGGCGAAAATTCGCGTCCTCTGAGCGGGGGCGCACAGGAGCTAGTTTCGATGGCGATCACCGGCATGGCGTTCACGATGTATCCGGTTAGCGACCTACCGCGCGCGCTCGCGTTCTATCGCGACGTGCTTGGCCTCGAGCCGGACGGGCTCTCGTCAGACTACTGGGTCGAGTTCGGGGTCGACGGCGCGACCTTCGGCATCGGCAACTTCGAGCAGGTCGGCAAGCCCGGCAGCGCCCAGTCGCTGGCCCTCGAGGTCGCCGACCTGCCGGCGTTTCGAGCGGCCCTCGCCGGCCGCGGCGTCGAGGCAAGCGAGCCGCACGAACTGGCGGCGTGCTGGATCTCGGTCGTCAACGACCCGGACGGCAACCGGATCTTCCTGCACCAGGCGAAGCCGCGCTGAGCTCGAGCCGAGGACCCCGAGGAAGGCTCCCAAACGGGCCGGCCAGCCCCGTGCGACGAACGTCCTTTAGTCCCGGACGCTCGTACTATAAGATGAAAAGAAGTTTCATGAGCCCAAAGGGACCTCCAGCTTGATCAAACACGATGTCGTGGTCGTCGGGGGCGGACTCGCGGGGATGCGCGCCGCCGTTGAAGCCGCCGAAGCCGGCGCGGACGTGGCGATCGTTTCCAAGATGCACCCGGTTCGCAGCCACTCGGGCGCGGCCCAGGGCGGCATCAACGCCGCGCTCGGCAATCGTGACGACGATTCTCCCGAAAATCACGCTTTCGACTGCATCAAAGGCTCGGATTACCTGGGCGATCAGGATTCGATCGAAGCAATGACCGAGGATGCCCCGCGGCAGATCGTCTGGCTCGAGCACCGCGGCTGCATCTTTTCGCGCCTGCCGGACGGCCGGATCGCGCAACGTCCCTTCGGTGGTGCCGGATCCCCGCGGACCTGCTACTCGGCCGACGTCACGGGGCTGGTCATTCTGCACACCCTCTGGGAGCAGCTCGAACGCTTCGGGGTGAAAGTATACGAGGAGTATTTCGCGACGGCATTGTGCGTCGAGGACGGCATCGGGACGGGCGTGGTCGCCTACAACCTGCGTAACGGCGAACTCGAACTCGTCACGGCGAAGGCCACGATCTTCGCGACCGGCGGCCTCGGCCGCGTCTATGCGAAGACGACCAACGGCTACGCGTCCACGGCCGACGGGATGGCGATCGCGTACCGCGCCGGCATCCCGCTGATGGATATGGAGTTCGTCCAATTCCATCCGACCTCGTTGAAAGAGAACGGCGTGCTGCTGTCCGAGGCGGCGCGAGGTGAAGGGGCCTACCTCCTCAACAGCGAGGGCGAACGCTTCATGTTCAAGTACGCCCCCAACAAGGGCGAGCTTGCTTCGCGCGACGTCGTGTCGCGCGCCGAATGGACGGAGATCCAGGAGGGACGCGGCATCGAGGGCTGCGTGCTGCTCGATTTGCGCCACCTGGGCCGCGAAAAGATTTTGGAACGCCTGCCGCAGATCCGCGAACTCGCGCTCGATGCGACCGGCAAGGACGCGATCGACACGCCGATTCCGATCTTGCCCGGCATGCACTATGCGATGGGCGGGATCGAGACCGACAAATTCGGCCGCACCAGCATTCCGGGCGTGTACGCTGCCGGCGAGTGCGCCTGCGTCAGCGTCCACGGCGCGAATCGCTTGGGCGGCAACTCGTTGCTCGAGACGATCGTGTTCGGCGCCCGCAGCGCGAAGGACGCGATCGCCTACATCAAGGGCGTGCCCAGCGTGCGGCAGTCCGAACGGACCCTGCGTTCCGAACGCGAGCGCATCGACGGGATCTTGGCGCGCAGCGGCGGCGAACGCCACGCCCACGTGCGCAAGCGGATGAACTCGGTGATGTCCGAGAACGTCTTCATCTTCCGCAACCAGAAGGAACTCGAGAAGGCCGTCGCCGGTTTGAGCGAGGTTCGCGAGGCCGCTAAGACGATGACGGTCATGGACAAGTCCAAGACCTTCAACACCGATCTGATCGGCCTGCTCGAAACCGAGTTCCTGGTGGACATCTCGCAGACGATCGCGCTCGGCGCGCTCAACCGGACTGAATCGCGCGGCGCGCAGGCCCGCACCGACTATCCGGACCGCGACGACGAGAAGTGGCTCGTCCACACCCGCATGCACTACACGGGCGCCGATCCCAAACCCGACTACGACCGCAAGGTGACGCTTACGAAATATCAACCCGAAGTGAGATCGTACTAGCCATGGGCCAAATCACGCTCGATCTCTTCCGCTACGACCAAGCGACCGGCGACGACCCGCGCCGCGATCGCGTCGAAATCGATTTCCCCGAAACCTCGACGGTACTCGACGCGCTCGAGTACGCCAAGGCCGAGGTCGACGGGTCGATCACGTTCCGCCGCTCGTGCCGGTCGGCCATTTGCGGCTCGTGTTCGATGAACATCAACGGTGTCACGGGCCTGGCCTGCAAGACGCCGATTTCGACCGTGCTGCGCGAGGACCGCTCGATCAGGATCGACCCGATGCCGAACTTCGAGCCGCTCAAAGACATGGTCGTGCACATGGACCCGTTCTGGGACAAGTACTCGCGCCTGAAGCCGTACTTGCAGCCCGCCGACCGGGACGAGGACCACGAGCGCGAGCGCCGCGTCTCGCCGGAAGACATGAAGAAGCTGGTCGCGGTCGCCAACTGCGTGATGTGCGCGACCTGTTACGCGCTCTGCCCGGTCGTCAGCGTCGACCCGTCGTTCGCGGGGCCGGCGGCGATCGCGTACGCCTACCGCTTCATCGAAGACACGCGCGACTCGAAGACGAACGAGCGGGTCGCCCAGATCAGCGACGACTACCTGTGGCTGTGCGCGCACTGCTACGCCTGCTCCTACTGCCCCAAGCACGTCGAGCCGCACGACCGCATCATCGACACCAAGCGCAAGTCCGTGGAAATCGGAATGACGAACGCCGCCGGCCCGCGCCACGCACTGGTCGTCGCCAAGACCATCAAACAGACCGGAATGCTGGCCGAGAACGAAGTGATCGCGGGCACGGTCGGCAAGTTCAATTTCCGGGGCTTGCTCAAGATCATGCCGCTCGGCCTTCGCATGGCAGCCAAGGGCAAGGTACCGCCGCTGATCATGCATCCGGTTGACAAGGTCGACGAAATTCGTGCGATCTTCGACGCCATGGAGGTCCCCATCGCATCATGACCGCCGTCATTTCGCAAACCGCACCGGCCAAACGCCGCTCCAAGTCCGCCGAGATGAAGCGCTACGGCTTCTTCCCCGGTTGCGTCGCCAAGGAGTCGTGCACCGAGCTGTTCAACTCGACGCTGCTGCTGGCCGATCGGCTCGGCATCGAGCTGATCGAGCTGACGGCTGCTTCGTGCTGCGGGGCCTCGGTGCTCAACGACGTCAACCGCGACGTGGCGCGGGTGCTCAACGCCCGCACCTACGCGCAGGCCGAAGCGCTCGGGCTCGATGACGTGATCACGATCTGTTCGACCTGCACGGGCCACATGCGCGCCGCCAACAAGGAGCTGCTCGAGGACGAAGCGCGCATGGAGCACGCCAACGGGATCCTCGGCAAGTTCAACGCGTCGTACAAGGGCACGGTCACGGTCCGGCACTTGCTCTGGCTGCTGATCGACGACATCGGCCTCGACGAGCTGCAGAAAATGGTCGTCAACCCGCTCAACGGGCTCAAAGTCGCGCCGTTCTACGGCTGCCACATCATCCGGCCTGAATCGGTCAACGGCTGGGAGTCGGCGCGCAACCCGCATTCGCTCGAGGACCTGATCACCGCGCTCGGCGGCGAACCGATCGACTACGCCGGCAAGACGCGCTGCTGCGGCTTCCACGTGCAGCTCGAGAAGGACGGCATCGCCGCCAACATGGTCGGCCAGAACATGCGCATCGCCAAGGACAAAGGCGCCGAGGCCGTGCTGACGCCGTGCCCGCTCTGCCACTTGGCGCTCGACGGGTACCAAGCCGATTCGGCCGCGCGCTGGGGCCGCACCGATCTGCCGACGTTCCACCTGCCGCAGCTGGTCGCGCTCGCGCTCGGCGTCGACCCGACGAAGCTCGGCATGAAGCGCCACGTCATCTCGCCCGGCCCGATCTTGCAGGCGCACGATCTGGCTCCGATGCACGTCGCGTAGCGCGAGCCGGCTTCGAACCGGTGGCGAGTTCTCGCCACCCTTCCCGCGTCACCAGCTGCCCGCCAGCCGCCTTCGGCTGGAATGGCCGGCGTGGCCCTCGGCACAATCGTTAGGGCGCTCTGGAGCCTGAGCCGCCGCGACCCGTAGGCGCCGCCTGCGGGCGGTCCGGGCTTCAGAACGGGGCAGAATGTGACGAAGCTATCACTAACGGCTTTTCCCTTAGTGAGGACCATGGACTACTCGAGCGTACCGAAGACGATCAGCCTCGGCGACGACGACATGCGCGTCGTTTTCGGCGTCGAGGACCTCTGCCGCCACACGATGATCTTCGGATCGTCGGGTTCCGGGAAGACGACCCGGGCCTATAACCCAATGCTCCTCGACATGCTGGAAAAGTTCGAGGCCGGCGCGTTCATCATCGCGGCGAAGGTCGAGGCCGTCCACGAAGCGGTCGAAATCTGCCGCCGCGCCGGGCGCGACTGCATGGTGATCGAGCCCGGCAGCACGGTGGGTCTCGATCTCCTCAGCGGCAGTCCCGACGTCGACGCCATGTACTTCCGCGATACCTTCGGCCGGGTCGGCGAGGACGCCAAGCAGTGGGTCGACGCGGCCGTCGCGCGCATGAAGAATGCGCTGCGGATGCTCAAAGCCGCGGGTTCCCAGTACTATACCTTCGAGCACCTGACCGGCTACTGCTTCGACGAGAAATTCGCGGCGATGTGCCGGATTCAAGCGATGGAGCGGCTGCGGGCGCTCTCGCACGACACGGACGAAGCTTGGACGATCCGCGAAGCGATGAGCTACGAGGACACGCGCTATCTGCAGTTCACGCCCGAATCGCGGCGCGCGGTGCAGTTCGCCGTCTCGATGCTGCTAGAGCCACTGCGCGACGTCGCGATCTCGCGCACCTTCGCGCGCAAGCACAACCTCGTGCAAGTCGAGCAGGTCTTCGACGGCAAAGTCATCATCCTGCACGTCCCGCGCACCAAATACGAGCGGGCGGCACAAGCGATCTACACGATCGCCAAGCGCCGCTTCTTCACGGCCTGCGAAAATCGCCGCGCCGATGCAACGCTCGACCAGACGCGCCCGATCGTCTTCGGGATCGACGAGTACCAGCTCTGCATCTCGGAATCGGATATCCAATCGCTCGGCATCATCCGCTCCGCCGGCTGCATGGTGCTGGGCACGACTCAAGGTGTGTCCTCGCTGTACTCGGTGCTGCCGAAGTACCATGTCGACGCCGCGCTGCAAAACTTCACCCAGAAGATCTTCTTCAAGACCGACGACGACGACACGCTGGCCGTGCTCGAACGCGCTACAAAACACAATGTCAATAAGATCGACACCAGCGAGCTGTTCTCGATGAACCGCAACCAGGCGCTGTGCCACGTGACCGTCGGGGACGACTCGGTCGACGCGGTCCTGACCATGGCGCCGCTCTTTATCACGCCCGACCCGGCCCGGGCGGCCAAGACCCTCATTCACGCCTAGCCGCACTACGCAACGCCGGGGCACACAAAGAAGCGTCTCGGTATTACCGCGACGCTTCTTCGCCCCCTTGCCTCTTGCGGACAAGATTTTCAGCACAGCGCGCCGAGTGGCGCAGCTGACATGCTTCACTACTAGAATACAATAAAGCCGAACGAAACTCGATAAGGCTAAGGTAAAGAACTCTTCACCCGGTCGAGGATCCGCCGCACGCGATCGAGCGGCAAAGCATAGAACGTGAGACCGTGTGCGCCGCCCAGCGTGCGCGCGGAAAACAAGGCGTCGTCGACGGCCGCTTCGGTCGCCTCGGCCGTTGCCGCGAACAGTGCGTCCATCGTGTCGTCCGCGTTGACCAGCGCCACGGCGACCGGCGCGACCGGATCGCGCGGATAGAAGTGCGTCGTGCTGAACGCGATCAGCAGGTCGCCGCTCGAGGTGTGCGAGGTGATGCCGGTCCGCGCGAGGCCGAGCGTCGCGCGCTTCGCCAACTCGTGCAATTGGCGCGCATCGAGCGGCGCGTCGGTCGCGATCGTGACGATGATGCTGCCGTCGGCCGCGCGGCCGCTCGTGCGCAGGGCCGCATTCTTTGGAAACGTGGGCAGCAACTCGTGCGCGAGGATCCGCCCGATCGGGACGCCGTCGATTCGCAACTCCTCGCGGGCACCGGTGTTCGCGTTGACGAGCACGCCAACCGTATAGCCGCCGGCACTCTGCGCCACGACGCGCGACGCCGTACCGATCCCAGCTTTGAAATTGAATGCGCGCATGCCCGTGCCCGCTCCGACGTCGCCGCGTTCGAAACTGCCCGAGGTGGCCCCCTCGAGAGCGCGCACGACGTCGGAGGCCTCGACGTGCCGTCCCTGGATGTCGTTGAGGCCCTGGTCATCGCACTCCGCCACGACCGGCAGCGGCACGTCGTCACGCACGCCAAGCTCGGGGTGCTTCGCGATCATCCAGTCGATGACACCGTCGTCGACCCGTCCGACGTCGAGCGTGTTCGTCAGCGCAATCGGAACCTCGAGAAACCCCGCTTCGTCGACCCAATGCGTGCCGGTCATCTCGCCGTTGCCGTTGAGATCCAAGAACGACGCAGCGACGCGCTTGGTCCACGGGTCGGGGTCGGGGAGCACGACCGTAACGCCGGTCCGCACCGGGCCGCGGCCCGGTACGAGCGGCCCCATCGGGCCCTCGATCTTGGTGACCTGGCCGACCAGAACGCCGGCGACATCCGTGATCGCGTCATTTTTCCCCGCCGGCAGGGTACCGATCGTGATCCCCGGCGTGCGTGCCACACCAGCAGCGGCAGTGGCGAGCAGCGTAGCGAGCGCAAGCAAGGCGAGGCGCGGAACGATCATGCGGCGGCGTTCTCGACCGGACGTCGCGCGCCATGCGGGGGTGCTATGGCGCCGGCCCGAAAACTGCGGCCATGGTAAAAGAATTTTTTCGGCACGGCAGCAACGCCGTGATCGCCGGCGGCGTGGCTGCACTGGCGGCCGCAGCGGTGCTGGGGGGGCCGAAACAGAAGCCGGTACCGCTTGCGATCGGCGCGCTGCTCTTTTTCCAGAGCGAGTACACGACCCATCGCTACCTGCTCCACGCCAAGCCTTCGAAAAACCGATTCATTCATGGCCTGCAGCGCCGGCTCCACTACGACCATCACGTCGAGCCGGCAAAGCTCGAACTGCTGTTTCTGCCGCCCTGGGCTCTTGTCCCGACGCTGGCCGTGTACGCGGCGCTGTATGCGGCCCTGACGCGGAATCGCGACACCGTCGCCTCGCTCGTGATGGGCAACCTGCTGGGCCTGCTCTACTACGAGTGGGTCCACTACGTGGCCCATATTCCGTTCAAGCCGATAACCCCATACGGGCGCTGGATCAAGAAGTACCATCTCTGGCACCACTTCAAAAATGAACAGCTTTGGTTCGGGGTTACCAACCCCGCCGCAGACTACGTCGTCGGAACCTACCTCGACGTAGCCGACGCCGAGCGCAGCGGGAGTACCCGCTTCCTCTACAACTAGTCCGCGTGCGAGGCGCCGGCCGGCAAATTCCCCCCTCGACGAGCGCGCGACACTGAAACCAAGTTCCAGCGACAGATGTGTTCGCGAGAAAGATGGTTTCCGGGTATAATCCCTAGAAGTAACGAGCCACATACGGACCTTTTGCCCTGAGGGACGCGCAGGCCGCTCGAAGGTCCCGGCGAGAAACTGAGACCTCTTCCCGCTTTGGAGGAACGCCGCCATTCTTACGCTGCCCCCGATCGATTCCAGCCTCCGTAAGCATCTCGAGCAGCTTGGTTTAGCCGGCTCGCCGGCCGTCCACCGGAACCTTTCGGTCGCCGCGCTGTACGAGCACGCCCTGCGCAAGGGCGAGGGGTTGCTGGGCGCCGCGGGCCAGTTCGTCGTCGACACGGGCGAGCACACGGGCCGCTCGCCCAAGGACAAGTTCTTCGTCCGCGAACCGGGCAGCGAGACCCACATCGACTGGGGCGAGACCAACAAGCCGATCGACGCGGCGACCTTCGATGCCCTCTTCGATCGCGTAGCCGCCTACTTGTCGGAGCGCGAACTCTACACGATCGACAGCTACGTCGGCGCCGACGAGCGTTATCGCCTGCCGATCCGCGTCATCACGCAGTACGCTTGGCACTCGTTGTTCGCGCGCAACCTCTTTATCACGCCGGCCGTCGCCCCCGAGGGCTTCTCGCCGCAGTTTACGATCGTCGACGCGGCCGAGTTCGTGGCCGAACCAAAACGCGACGGCACGCGCAGCGGCACGTTCATCCTGGTGAACATGGCCCGTAAGATCGTGTTGATCGGCGGGACGCGATATGCGGGCGAAATCAAGAAGTCCGTCTTTACGATCATGAACTACCTGATGCCGCTGCGCCAAGTGCTGCCGATGCACTGCTCCGCAAACGTTGGCCAGGCCGGCGACACCGCTATTTTCTTTGGCCTCTCCGGAACCGGCAAGACCACGCTTTCGGCGGACTCCAACCGCCCGCTCGTCGGTGATGACGAACATGGCTGGTCGGCTGACGGCGTCTTCAACTTTGAAGGCGGCTGTTATGCCAAGGTGATCCGCCTCTCGCAAGCTGCCGAGCCCGAAATCTGGGCCGCATCGCACCGCTTCGGTACCGTTCTCGAAAACGTCGTGTTCGACGAGTTGACGCGCGAGCTAGATCTCGAGAGCGAAGCCAAGACCGAGAACACGCGCTCGGCATACCCGGTCGACTTCATTCCGAACATCGTGCCGGGCCTCGTGGCGGGACATCCGCAAACGATCGTGATGCTGACGGCCGACGCCTTCGGGGTGCTGCCTCCGATTTCCAAGCTCACGCCCGAACAAGCGATGTACCACTTCCTCTCGGGCTACACGGCAAAGGTTGCCGGCACCGAGAAGGGCGTGACCGAGCCGACCGCCACCTTCTCGACCTGCTTCGGCGCACCGTTCATGGTTCACCATCCGACCGTCTACGCGAAGCTGCTCGGTGAGCGCATCGCGCAACATGGCGTGACCTGCTGGCTCGTCAACACCGGCTGGACCGGGGGCGCCTACGGCGTCGGTAAGCGGATGGCGATCGCCTACACGCGCGCGATGGTCAATGCCGCAATCGACGGCAGCCTGAAGGATGCGACCTTCGAGCGCGAACCGTTTTTCGGGCTTGCGATTCCGAACGCCGTGCCGGGCGTGCCGAACGACGTGCTCAATCCGCGCAACGCCTGGCCCGACCAAGCGGCCTACGACGCAGCGGCGAAAAAACTGGCCGGCCTTTTCTTCGAGAACTTCAAGAAGTTCGAGCCCAACGCGAGCGACGGGGTCAAGGCGGTCGCGATCAAGCCCTAGCCGACCCGGCCCTCATTCACCTCGGATGCGATAGCGCAGGTGAATTACTCCGGTGCCGAAACGGCTCGTCTCGAGAAGTTCGAAACTCCGTTGTAAGCCGGCTCGGAATGCCGGCTTTCCGGCGCCGACGATCACCGGGTTGAGAAACAGGTGACATTCGTCGACGAGATCGCCTTCGAGCGCAACCCCCGCAAGCTCGGCACCGCCGATGCTGATGTCGTGTTCCGATTCCCGCTTGAGCTGCCGAATAGCCTCGAGGTCGAAGTCCCGCTCGATGCCCGCGTTACGTGTCGAAGCGCCTGTCAGCGTTCGTGAAAAGACGATCTTCTCAGCCTTCTGCCAGACTCGTGCGAACTCGCGGCGTTCGGGTGGATAGGCCTCCAGCGGCGCATCCCAGTAGGCCATCGTCTCATAGAGTCGCCGCCCATAGAGATAGGTTCCGATCGGCCGCAGCAACTCCGTGATGAACTCGAACACCTGATCGGGATTGATCCAATCGAAGCCACCGGTTTCGTCCTCCACGTACCCGTCGAGCGACGTATTGGTGATGTAGATTAACTTCGACATGCGTCACCCGCTCGAAATCCCGAAACGCCATTTTTCATTTGATTCTCACCCACGGGCGCAACGATCGTAAAGAGAAATCCGATATAGTATGGCAAAGCTAAAGGAGCCGCCCGTGTTTGTCCGCCCGTATCTCGCCATCCTCGCCATGCTCGGTGCCCTGCTCGGCGCGACCGTGGCCGCGCGCGCGCAGGCGTATCCGCTGCCGACGGCGCCGCCGGGCGCGGCGGCAGCGCCGCAAAACGCTGCGCCGGGTGCCGCGCAGCGTCGCCGGCCGCGCCTGCGCATGGTGCTGCGCCAACTCGACCTCACGCCGGCCCAAAGCGGCCAAATCCGTTCGATCGTGCAGTCGTTTCGCGCCTCGCGCAGCAGCGCGACGCCGATGACGCGGCGCCAAATGCTCGGGCAAATCGAAGGCGTGCTGACGCCCGGCCAGCGCGGCCGGTTTGAAGCCGGAATGCATCCGCACCGCCAGCCGCAAGCGGCGCCGCAGACCTAGCCTAAGCGTTCGATCAGCGTCGCGTTGGCCATGCCGCCACCTTCGCACATCGTCTGCAGACCGTAACGGCCGCCGCTGCGCTCGAGTTCGTAGACCAGATCGGTCATGAGGCGGGCACCGCTCGCACCAAGCGGGTGGCCGATCGCGATCGCGCCGCCGTTGACGTTGACGCGCGACATGTCGGCGCCGGTCTCTTTCTCCCAGGCAAGCACGACGCTCGCGAACGCCTCGTTGATCTCGACCCGGTCGACGTCCGACAGCGCGAGCCCGGCGCGCGCGAGCACCTTTTTCGTAGCCGGAATCGGCGCACTGAGCATGATCACCGGGTCGTCGCCGGCTAGCGCAAAACCGGCGAAACGTGCGCGCGGCACGAGTCCCAGTCGCGCGGCCGTGCCGCGTTCCATCAAGAGCAGGGCGGCCGCACCGTCGCTGATCTGCGATGAGTTGCCCGCCGTTATCACGCCGCCCGCCCTGAAGGCGCTCTTGAGGCCGGCCAGCTTGTCGAGCGTCGTGTCCGGACGGACGCCTTCGTCACTCGCAAAGAGCCGCTCCGAACCGTCCTCATTTTTTACCGCCACCGGGAGGATCTGCTGCGCGAGTTTCCCGCTCGCCGTGGCGCTCGCGGCGCGGCTGTGGCTCTCGAGCGAGAACGCATCGATGGTGGCGCGGTCGAGATGCCAACGCTCCGCCATCATCTCGGCACTGATGCCTTGATTGACCAAGCCGTCGTGATAGCGCGCCTTCATGCGCGGACCGAATGGAGCGCCAGGACCCGGGGCCGTATTCGAACCCAGCGGCACGCGGGACATCATCTCGACGCCGCAAGCGATCGCAATATCGTAGGCGCCGCTGATGATGCCCTGGGCCGCAAAATGCGCCGCCTGCTGGGACGAGCCGCACTGGCGGTCGATCGTGGTCCCGGTCACGGTTTCGGGAAACCCCGCCGCCAGGGCCGCGTTTCGGGCGACGTTGAGCGATTGCTCGCCGACCTGCGAAACGCAGCCGGCGATCACGTCGTCGATCGACGCCGGATCGATCCCGGCGCGCCGAACGACCTCAGCCAGGACCAGGGCCAACAAGTCGACGGCGTGCCAGTCCTTCAGGGCGCCGTTGCGCCGCCCGACCGGAGTCCGGACCGCTTCCACGATCACCGCTTCGCGCATAGAGATAGCCATGTGCAGACGTTGCGGCTTCGGGCGTGCTGAAACCTCGCCGCGCGCCGGCGTTTTTCGGG
>Ga0302325_10011909_pt1 | contig 18710 bp, 28 predicted proteins | sample Palsa_T0_2_FD_201948 | JGI IMG/M metagenome (GOLD analysis project Ga0302325, IMG submission 201948) | Peat permafrost microbial communities from Stordalen Mire near Abisko, Sweden - Palsa_T0_2 | ecosystem: Environmental > Terrestrial > Soil > Palsa > Peat permafrost | place: Sweden: Abisko...
AGCCAAACTCACCATGCGAAAATCCTATGGGTTCCGCACCTTCCACGTCACCGAAATCGCCTTGTATCATGCACTTGGCAAATTGCCCGAACCTGATGTCGCCCACAGATTCTTTTGACGAGGCTATCCTTAATGGTAGTCGCGCTGTAATTCTCGATGCTGGCCGCTACGCTGAGGTGGAAATAGAACTCGCCGGCCAGCGACGTGTGCTCCCAAGAAATCTGCTTTTGCTTCGTCGCAGCCCCAAGGGTGTTGCGAACCCGCTTGAACATCGCTTCGACCGGGAGGTCTGGCTCCTCGATGTGCTTCAAGAGCGCCTCGGTATAGAGGCCATTGCGGCCAGCGCCGTCGCTGGCAAACTGGCCGGGGGACGTTGCGAAGGCCACGAGCGTCCCGCGCGGGGCGTAGACCGGCGCCAAGCCGCGAGGCGTCCCGCGCCATTTGCGATCGAACGGATTATCCCGGCAGGCATCGAGGATGATGATGCTGGTGCGCGTGGAGCCATCCTTCGGCTCCATGCGACTAATCACCGCATTGAGGGACAACGCGCCGGTTTCGATGTCCGTCTTGTCATCGGCTTCGGTGTCTTTGGCTACCAGATAGTTCACCCCGTCTACCTCGACGCCGTGGCCGGCGAAGAAGAAAACGGAGACCGCACCGCCGTTATCGGCAGCTTTCTCGAAAGACTTCAGCGCCTTCTTCATTTCCTTGAAGGTTGCGTCGGTCAGCTTGACCACGTTGAAGCCGCCATCGGTCAGGACCGTGGCGATGTCATCGGCGTCGTTGGTGGGGTTCTTGAGCTTGCGCCCATGGTCGTAGTCGGCGTTCCCGATGACGAGGGCGTTCAGGCGAGGGATGGCAAGATCCGGCTTTTGGTTTGAGAGCGTTTTGGGTCCAGAGCTTTGATGTTTCGAACTAGGCCCTCAGGGCCAACATCACCCTAGAGATCGTGTCATAGCTCAAGCACACCAATTGTGCCAGCAGGTTGGCATAGCCGCTAGCTGAGCTCCCCGAGGATAGTGGTCCAGTTTGAAACCACATTGGAACATATTCCTACGCTTCGTAATTGAACGCCGCACGTCCGGTGCCATACTCCGTGGCATGGCAATCAATCGTCTCCCGCGCCCGCGCGACCCACTCCAACTCGGCAAGCTCATTGTCGATACCGCAACCGGCCAGGTGGGCGATGCCGTTGACGACGGCAAGGACGCCGGTGCATCCGCTCTTGGCAGGCGCGGTGGCCTGAAGGGCGGTAAAGCCCGCGCGAAGAAACTGACCGCCGGATCGACGCTTTGAGATCGCGCGCAACGCGGCAAACGCCCGCACCGATGGCTAGTCCTTTGACAGCGTTGTGGCCGCCGTGGCGCTTTGGCGGCAATATAAAAAGCAAAAACGACGCGGATATCGAAACATTGTCGGATGGCTGCGTCACAGCCGAATGGTGCTTCGCGGGGCTAGTCATTGCGGGAATTGTTGGCGAATTCGTTATCGCGGCGATCCACCCACCATACGACTCCCTGCTTGGCTGGTGGGGGCCGGCGTATGCCGACCTTGTGGTTGCCGTCGGCATTGTGTGCGAAGTTATTGCTGGCGTGGCTGCGCACACATGCCAAAACGAACTAACCCGCCGTTCAAATGACCGACTTGCCCAAGTCGAGTTTGACAACGGTTTTTTGCAAGAAAGCGCTGCACTGGCGAACGAGCGCGCCGCTAAGCTAGAAAAGGAAGCCGCTGAGGCGCACGAGAGGACCGCTAATGTAGAACTGCTAACAGCGTGGCGGCGCATTTCGTTAGAGCAAAGACGTAAAATGGTTGATTCACTGGAATCCGTTACGCCTCTCCTCAGGTTGTTTTTTGAGTACCAGAATGGAGACCAGGAAGCATTTTCGTATGCTGCCGAGATTGCTAATGTATTCGTGGCTGCCGGAATCGTGGAGTCTATAGCCCACAGACCGAACTTATGGATGCAAGGCGGCTTGTTCGGCACATCCATATCCGTATCGCCCGACCTTGATGCCTCAGCGATTCTCACCCCGTTTGAGGCTGTCGAAATACCTCTCAGGGTTACTCCATGGGACCCGCTAAAGCTCTGGCCAACACGACAAGACCAACCACGGCCAAACGTATACATCGCGGTGCATCCCAAGCCTCCTCCCGAGTTTCCCACAGCCGAGAACGCCTCGGATTGAAAAGATGACAAGCCACAAGGCGCGCCACCCGCCACGGCCAGACAGGATGACAGTCCGCACAATAGGACTGCGTTCAGGAGTCAGCGCGCTCGAAAGCAAACTGCACCACCACCTCCCCTAGACGCGACTCGACTCCCCGGCCGTGTTCCTTATATGTTCCCCGCCCATGGAGCAAGGCAGTCTCTTCCCTGATCCGCGGCCAACGGTGCCCGACGACGAGCTCGTCGCGGTGTTCCGCGGTGCGATTTCGCGCGGCGGGAGGTTATCGAGGACGGCGGACCTGTATCTCAATGCCGTCTGTGCCGAACACCTGGTGCACGAGCTTCGGGTTGCCGGGCTGGAGGTCGTGCGGCCTGCGCCGCCACGGTTGCGCGAGTGACGCCATGCCCGAGCTACCCTTTGGGTCTTTGCCCGTCCCTGCGACGCCGGTGTGGCAGCTCAGTAAGCGGAGCGTTGAGCACACATTGCGCGACGCGGTGACGGTGTGATGCGTATCGCCCATGGAGATGGACGACGAGCCGGGGGAACCGGGAGCTGAATTAGAGGACGCTCATACGATCAGTCGTATGAGCGCTCGCAGTCAGCGGATCGAGTTGATCACGCGAGGTGAGCGACGGCGACGCTGGTCTGTCGAGCAGAAGCGCGAGATTGCCTCGGAGAGCCTGGAGCCTGGCATATCGCCAATCACGGTGGCGCAGCGCTACGGCATCAGCAGCGGCCTGCTCTACACGTGGCGGCGACACCTTCTGGAAGGATCGTTCGGGACCACGTCCCGGCCGATGGCAGAGTTCGCGCGTGTTGACGTGATGGCAATGCCGGCTCACCCGACACCGCCGCTCCGGCAGCCGGTGCCTACGCCGAATTTGCCGAACCACCCTGACGGGCTGATTGAGATAGCGCTACCCGGCGGCGTCAGCGTGCGGGTGGATGCGCATGTGGACGGCGGCGCGCTGCGTCGGGTGCTCGCCGCACTGGTGCGGCGATGATCGCGCTGCAGTCCGACGTCCGGGTCTACCTGGCCTGCGGCTATACCGATATGAGAAAGGGCATGCAGGGTCTGGCGATGCTGGTGCAGCAAGGCCTTTCAGAGGATCCGTTCAATGGCGCGCTGTATGCTTTCCGCGGACGCCGCGGCAATCTATTGAAGCTGGTCTGGCATGACGGCATCGGCCTGTGCATGCTGACCAAACGGCTGGAGCGCGGTCATTTCATCTGGCCGATGACGAGCACGGGCTCGATCGCGTTGTCGGCAGGGCAATTGTCGACACTGCTCGAAGGCTGCGAGTGGCGGGCGATGGCGCGCAACCTGAGACCCGAGCTGGCAGGTTGATCAGAATCGGCACGATCACGCGGGAGTCATTGGCAGCGACGCGGCGACGTGCGTCATCATCCTCGCGTTATGGAGATCGATCTCGCGGCGCTGCCTGACGATCCGGATCTCCTGCAGCGGATGCTGCGGGAGGTGGTGCCCGGGCTGCAAGCCGAGAACGAGAAGCTGTGGCAGCTGATCCAACGTCTGCTGCGGCACCGCTACGGTCCCCGTTCGGAGAAGCTCGACCTCGATCAACTGCAACTGGTGCTGGAGGATGCCGAGCAGAGTGGTGTCGAAAGCGACGCCGCCAAAGACGCGGCAGAACCGCCGGAGAGACGGCGGCGCATCGAGGTGGCCAACCGCAATCGCGGCGCGCTGCCCGCGCACCTGCCGCGCTACGAGGTCGTCATCGATATTGAAAATAAGCAATGCCCTTGTTGTGGCGGTGCGCTGCACGTCATCGGCGAGGACCGCGCTGAGCAACTCGACCTCGTGCCCGCCCAATTGCGGGTCAAGATCCTGTGTCGTCCGCGCTACGGCTGCCGCGCCTGTGAGGGCGCTGTGGTGCAGGCACCCGCGCCCGAGCGGCCGATCGATGGCGGCATGGCGACGGAAGCGCTGATCGCGCATGTGGTGATCAGCAAGTTCTGCGACTCCCTGCCGCTCTACCGCCAGGCGCAGATGCTCAAGCGCCAGGGTATTACGCTGGATCGTTCGACCCTGAGCGCTTGGGTGGGACGCGCGTGCTGGTGGCTGACGCCGCTGTATGAGCTGGTGCTGGGCACGGTGCTATCGACGGACAAGGTGTTCGCTGATGAGACGACCCTGCCCGTGCTTGACCCCGGCAGGGGCAGGACCAAAACGGGACGACTCTGGTGCTACGCCGTCGATGATCGGCCGTGGGCCGGTTCCAGCCCTCCGGCAGCAGCCTATGTCTACTCCGAGGACCGCAAGGGCGAGCACCCAGCCACGCACCTGGCCGCCTTCAGAGGGACACTCCAGGTCGACGGCTATGCCGGGTTCAGCAATCTGGCCGATGCGCGCAAGGATGCCTCGATCCAGCTGGCTTTCTGCTGGGCGCATGCGAGACGGCCGTTCTACGAGTTCTATACCTCCACCCAATCACCGCTCGCGGCCGAGGTGTTGGCACGCATCGCCAGGCTCTACGAAATTGAGGGCGACATCCGCGGCCAACCGCCCGATGTACGCAAAGCCGTTCGTCAGCTACGAAGTCGACCGTTGGTCGAGGATCTGCACGTCTGGTTACAGGACCACGTGCCGCGTATTCCGGGCTGGTCAGACCTGGCGAAAGCCATGCGCTATGCGTTGCGACATTGGGGCGGGCTGATCTTGTATCTCGACGATGGGCGCCTTGAGATGGACACCAACGTTGTCGAGCGGGCCATCAGGCCAGTGACCATTACGAGAAAGAACTCATTATTCGCTGGTTCCGACGACGGAGCCCGCCGTTGGGCAATCGCCAATACCTTGATCCAGACCTGCAAGCTCAACGGCGTCGAACCGCTGGCATATCTCACCGATGTGCTGCAGCAAATCGTCTCCGGGCGCACCAAAAACCGCGATCTGAACGCACTGATGCCGTGGAACTGGCGTTCGCCATCCTCCACCGCCGCCGCGTAGTCACCGCTACGACAGACTACCGTTCCGTCGCGTTGCCACGTCAACCAAATGCAGCCGTGATGATGGCGCGCCGCTTACGCAGCTCAAGGGATGGGTGCTGGATATCCGGTGCTCCAGGTGCAGGCGGCATACCGTCCTGCACGTCAGTGACCTAGTTGACCGGTATAGCCCGGAAGTCTCCGTGACCGAGGTAGTCAGGCGGCTGCGGTGCGGCGGTTTTCGGGGCGAGGACAAGTGCCGCGCCAAGCCCTCGCGTGTGACGCTGATTGAAGTGTCATATCACGGGAAATCTTGGCGAAAGTTGCGTGAGGTGGTTGTCGTGGATGTTCGCGCAACGCAGCTCGTGATGATGCCCAAGCCCTGATCCCGTACCTTACTGCGCATAATGACAGATGCGAAGGCCTTGCCGCGCAAGCTTCGCGCAAGATGTCGATCACCGCCTATACATATCAGGGGCAATTGACGCGTACGATGTCTCGCAGGTGGTCCGCGAAGAATCTCGGTATCGACAGCTGCTGGGTGTGAAGAACGATAATTCTCTCTCGCGCCTCGATACACCGCGTGGCTCGGCACAACGCTTCTATCTCTTTCTGGATGTGGTCGAAGTGTGCGTCACCCATCATTGCGGTTGCCATGATCACTGCACTCAGGTGTGCATATGTCTCATCGATGATCTTCTGTTCGTTCTGATGGACTGCGATCTCGTCTTGAGTGAAAAGGCGAGAATAAAACGGCTGAGGCTTCCTGATTTCGTTCGAAAAAAATGCAGGCGTCGATGTTCCCTCCGGCACCACGATGTTGGGACTGTACGTAATCGTGTAGATCGGCACGAGCTTCGATGTATACAGAAATGGGAGGATGGCACGAATGGCTTTCTGCCAGGCAACGGGCGCGTTTGACATCTGAACAAGCCGCGTTCGGTATGCTTTGTATTCAAAGAAACAGAAATGTATCAAAGACTTGACGGCCGGCATTGCCGGCTTGAACAGGGTCTCGTGTAGGACTCGTGCCATCGCTCGGCTATCGAGGTGAGGCTCGTCCTTACCCAATTCTGTAACCATCGACTTACAAAATTGCACCAGGACATGTCTGTGCATCTTTGCCTCTATGTCCAAGTCTGCCAGAAATTTCCCGTACTCAAACAATATAGCCATCGAGGCCACTGTGGTCGGACTTAGCGTGGATTTCATGTATGCGGCGAATGTCGCCGCAAGGCCTACCTCAAAGTTTCGCTTCGTAGAACCCGGGCGCCATTCAGGTTTCGATGTTATCGCCGACATGGACTCCAAGAACGCGGCAAAGAGGCCTATGACCGAGTCGTTGTCGTCCTTCTCCGCAATTACGCTTGGGTCCAGCATATCATCTGTTCGCCTTGATGTCCGCGCTAATCTCGATCGCCAATTGCTGACTCACACGGAAGCTAAAACCCGAGCGAGTGAGTTCAAGAGCAACGCATGCGGTGAGCTCATCCCAATTGACCGTCTGGTCGGCGAGCATCGGTTCTATCTCTATTGCGATCACGGAAATTTCCTCGGATGAGGCCTTTCCTTTTGCCAATCTGGACCGCAAGCTCAGTGCATAATCAGCCCCCTTTTCGCCCAGCCTCTCTATGAAGCCGCGCCACAGACCTTCGATAATCCCGGAGAAGGCTGCGCCAACTGCGGCCGCGATCGCTGCTTCGGGCAGAAACTGGCGATACTCCGATGGTTGTAGGTAGTCCGCTTTATCAGCCACGTGCTCGTAAACGGCCAAGTAAAGTGCTTCGCCTCGCTTCCCTTGCGTAGAATCATTCATTTCTGCCCCCTCAGTGCTATGACTGCCATGCACCCGTTCGGAGAAAACCACTCCGCTTGCATGTCATACTCGCAAGAAATTCAACAGGATGCTGTGACCTAGTTCACACCCCGGTCGCCGCCACCACGACGGCGGTCGAGGGCCTTGGCGGATGCACTACGGTCTTATAGATCGAGATTCCCCGGATGGCCATCGATTTCGTGCCTTCGTCGCTGACCGTGGTCGGTTCCCATGTCTCTTGACAAGAATTTCGGCGGTCACGGCGGGTTGACCGCTTTGTTGCGGTGCAGTGGTTGGTCAAATGGCGGGTCGTCCGATCGAAGGCCCGGGCTTTGGGTGCACACTGCCCGAAGTCGGTACGCCGGCCGTCAGAACGCTGCCCCCAGCATCGAACCGGCAGCAGCGGTAGGAGTGCCGTGACAGCGGCGAGGAATTTCCTAGAGCCGGACACTCGGCAAGGATGTGAAGTAGACGCTGCCGCGCCAAAAAGCCGGGTTCGCTTGAAGTGCGATATGATGAACGGAATGGGGAATTCCGTTCATACCGTCAACCAGAATTTGCGCCCCATGCCACCGACCATGACCGACGCAGTCCAACCGGCGGCGTCGCTCATCTACGATCGGGCGGGGAACAGGAAATACCTGACCGCGACCGAGCGAGGAGCCTTCCTTCAGTCTCTCAGCACAATGGAACCTGAGGTGCGCAGCTTTTGCCGCGTGCTCGCCTATACCGGTGCACGGGTCTCAGAGGGCTTGGCGCTAACATACGGCCGGATCGATACCTCAGCGAAGCTGGTGGTACTGGAAAGCCTGAAGAAGCGCCGACGCGGGGTGTTTCGTGCGATCCCTCTGCCGGATGAGCTCCTTGCCGAATTGGACAGTGTGCACGGTCTTCTTGTCCATCACGACGACCCCGCCGCACGGAGCCGCCGGCTTTGGCCATGGTGCCGCACCTTCGCCTGGTCGCGGGTGAAGGAAGGGATGGCACTAGCGCACGTGGTCGGGCCGCAGGCCACACCCAAGGGCCTCCGCCACGCTTTCGCGGTGACGGCGCTCCAGAGCGGCATCCCGATCAACCTTGTCCGAAGGTGGTTGGGCCATTCGCGGCTCAGCACTACGGAGATCTATGCCGATGCCATCGGCCCCGAGGAACGAGCGATAGCCGGGCGCTTTTGGGAATCGTTCTGATCACGTTTCCCGACGAACAGAATTCCCCATTCTGTTCACGGATGCGTTCAACACGCCGCGAAAGGCTCCGACGATAGCAGGCTATCTCGACTCGGCGCCCTACACCGCGTAATCCTTTTTATCCTTACCTTCAGCCTCCAATGCAACAAGCCAGCGAGGCCTCCGTCCTCGCCCGGTCCAAGTGTCGCCGGGGTTCGGACCCTTGAACTTTATCGGCGGGCTCGCTCTCTTTGCAGCACCTTTTTTGGGTGCGGCTTTCTTGACCGGTTTCGGTGCAGACTTGCCGAACAGGTCCGTAATCGATACGCCAAGGCTTTTCGCCCGGGCTGTCACCTCTTCGATGAAGGACCGCTTTTCGCCTTCGGTCTTCTGAGCGATCAAGGCCGTTGCGCACTCTACGACTTTTCGCAGAGCCGCGACGGACATATCCTCAAGGGCGGTCAACAGTTTGTCCATCTCAGACGGGGCACGTTCCACGCGGGCGGCCCTCTTAACGGGAGCGGCTTTCTTTGCGCGTTTGGCGGCGGTGCGAGCCATGAGGTCTCCTGTGGTTTACCTGCCGTTATCGTATTGGGTTTTACGAAAGAGGGAAAGCGTAGCCAATTAGGATTCGATCAGATGGGATTGAAGGCTAATAGTTATGAGCTATCCCCCACCCACTGCGTACGGACCTGGCGCATCCACTCGCGCACCTCTGACGCTTGGTGCGAAACGAGGACTTGCCCAGCCGTATCCGAATCGATGCGTCGCGTTACTGGATACTGCTAAGAAACTCCATGACCGGCGGCAGCACGCCGGTGCTCTCAACGAATCCCTGCAAATGCGAGAGCTCTGGCAGAGAGAAGAAGCGCGTATTCGGAATGCGCTCGCTCGCCGATTTTGCCTGCGCAAACAACGGATCGGCCTCCCCGGCATAAAGGCAACACGGCATCGCCATCGTCCCCAGCATGTCCTCCATACCAACCCGGTCCTGCGCTGCTGCCAAATAGGCTTCGAGGTCGGCCGTGCGCAGGCGCGCCGCGTAGCCGTCTGATATCGGACCGGCCATTTTCTCGAAGGCAGCAACAAAGGCATCACCACCTTCGGTCATCCCTTCGCGGATCAGTTGTCGAAAACCCGCCTGGTCGCGCGCAAAGGGATGCTGGCCACCGATCACCAGCGCATCGACCCGGTGAGGCGCATGCCGCGCCATACCGAAGCCGATATAGCCACCCATCGAATAGCCCCAGAAGTGCGCCTTTTCGACACCCACGGCATTGAGCACGGTCGTCACGTCGGCTACTCGCCGGTCTAGCGCATAGGAGGCTTCATCGTGTGGTTTGTCACTGCCGCCATGCCCTCGCGCGTCGACCAGGATCAGCTGATATTTGGACCGCAGTGCCGCGACATAGCCGCACTCGGACCAATCTTCCAGGCATTGCGTAAAGCCGTGCTGAAGCACCAAGGCCGGGCCGGTGCCCTCCACTTCATAATGGATTCGGATTCCGGCATTGTCTGCGTATGGCACATCATCCTCCCCTTCCCCAGCGACAGCCCGGTCGGCTAGCCATTCGACCTCACGACGGCCAATGTCACAGAGTGCCGCGGTGCGAGCAACCCGTGCTCGCATGCCGTTCAGGGAATTACCGCTACTGCTCCGTCCCGATTGCTCGCCCCCGTCACTTCGGGGCGTACTGCATCTGGCCATTGCCGAAGGACCAGTCCTCGCGGCCGGAATCGACAAGGCTGATCCAGATGTCCTGCTTGCGCACGCCCTGCTTGGCGTGAATTTCATCGGCGATGTGTTGATAGAACTTCTTCTTCACTTCGGTCGAGCGACCGCCGACCCAGGTGACCTGGATGATGATCAGGTCGGGCGTGTAGTCGACGCCCAGATAACCCTCTTCCGGATAGATGATCTCGTCCGACTCGTGGCGGGTGACGATCTGAAATCTGTCGTGTTGTGGCACGTTCGCGACCGCGATCATCGCGTTGTAGACGGCGTTGCCGACATCGCGGACGCGTTCGCGAGAAGCAGTCTTGCTGATGTCGATTCTGACGAGCGGCATGATGGCGTCCCCATTGGTTTCGGACGACTCAAACTTACGCTCGACAGTTGAATGCTTCAATCACCCCAAGGTCGAAGCCACCGTGACGCTAATATACGTGGCCGGGAAGCGGTCGCGTGAGGACTCAGTCCCGTGTCTGGTCTCGCGCGCCGTCCATCCGACCGACTAGGGGTCCAGCCTCTCCTTATTCAATTCATCCGCGAGCTCATTATCGGGAGCCGATGTTGTCGGTTCGTAGCGAAGTCCAAGCTTCATGCAGACTTGGTAATGCCCGACCCCGCCATCGACAATATGGCCCTTGATCTGTGTCACCTCAAACCATTCAAGGTTCCGAAGCGTTTCCGCCGCCGCCTTAATACCTTGCTGGATGGCATCCTCGACACTCGCTTTCGATGTTCCGATGATCTCGGTGACGCTATACACATGGTCGTTCATCTACGGTCTCCATCTGAGGTTCCAATGCGGGTTCGCGAGGAAAGGTTGCAAAGCGGCGAAACTGGATAGACGGAAGCGTCCCGGCGCTTAAGGGTCGGAAACTACTCAGTGCCATTGTGGCTCACGCACTGCTATTCCAGGGCATGTGCCGCATGCACGACGCCGAACCGCCTTTTTGGCTAACATCGCGGCCGAGCACCTGCTGGAGGACGACGCTACTGGTCATCGGATCGTCGACGTCGGCCCCGGAAACCTCTCCTCAGGGCTGTCCGGGATCAATCGGCATCACTGTCCGGCTACGTGCGCGAGCGCCGGCGGTGATGCTACAATGCGTAGACAAAATGCAGAAGGATTTTTGGAGATGGCATGCAATGAAGGAGACGATCAACGATGGTAAAGGAAGTGCCTTCTTTCATGAGCGAGAGGTATGGTGGTGTGCCCTCGGGGCAAACATCGGTTTTGAACAAGATGGCAGCAGCGACCAATTTACGCGGCCCGTTGTCATACTTTCTAAGTTCAATCTTGATGCCGGTTTGGTGGTGCCGCTCACGGCCAAATCCAAGGCAGGCAAATACTACTTCTCAGTGGGCGAAGTTTCCGGTCGCGACGCGGTTGCGATACTTTCACAAATCCGATTTGTGGATCGCAGACGACTGGCTATGAAAATCGCCACTATGGACGAAGGCACTTTCGATTCACTGACCAAGGCGATCGTAAGAGCTTGCTTCCCTAATATTGACTTCTAAAATGTTTTCCCCCCGCCTTTTGGACGGGGGGCAGGCCGAAGCCGTTTGTAGCCAAAGTGTATCAGACGCGCTTGTGATGTCAATGAGCTGTGCCAACCCCATTGTTGAGATTGGCATTTTAACGGCGCCTGGCTTGGCCCGCGTCCCCGCTCCCCTCTCCACGACATCGGAGTATTCGATCCCGAGGTAGCTCGACGGTCGCACGATCTCGACGGCCGGTGCGTGCTCGTTGACGATTTGTCGGCATCTTCCGTACCCGATGCCGCCGTTGCCACCCATTTCTGGGGCGGCCTCGCCTGTCATGCCGAGCGGCCGGCACGCTATGCAGACTATCTCCGCCTAGCTGTTGGTCTCGAACAGGTCTACCAGCCAACCGGCCGCGTTCAGTTGGAGCTTCCTAATCTCATCACGCACTGCGATCTGGTAGATTGGTTGGAACAGCACGGTCAGATTCGCCTGATCGATCATCGCCTTCTCGTACTCGACATAGAGCAGGGTCCGCTTCTCCGCATCCTGTTCCTCCGCCGCCTGCGCCACCAGCTTCACGAACGCCTCCGAGGGCGTCCAGTGTAGGCGTTTGGCGACGCGCTGCACTGTGGCCGAGGCCCAGACATCTGTCTCTACGCCCGAGGGACTCCAAGTCGACAGTATCGAAGTCGACTTCCCAGTGTTGTACTGCGTGCGCATGTTCACTGGGTCCATGGGGTCCAGGGTCACCCTGATTCCTACCCGCGCCAGGTCTGACTGCAGCTTCTGCGCGAGCACCGAATAGGAAAGTCCCATCACTGCCGCATTGCCGTAGGTCAGTTTGAACTCGAATCCTTCCGAGAGGCCCACCTGGTGCAGCAGCTGTTTGGCCTTGTCAAGGTCCTGATGGTAGCCGAACTGCTTGGTCGTGTCGCGCGTCGAGCCGTAGAGGCCGATCGGGATGAAGCTGGCGGGGCGGATCGCGTGACCGCCGAGCATGCTGTTGATGATGCCGTCGTAATCGATTGCATACCAGAGGGCCTGGCGTGCCTCTTTCACGGCCAGAGCTTTATTGAAATCCGGTTCGCAGGTCAGCGTCATGTAGAGGAAATCAAGGCTTTCCAGCCCTTCTACCCGCACACGCGGATCGTCCGTCAGCGTGGCAGTCTGTTCAGGGATCAGGTTGAAGGCCACGTCGATGTCGGCACGTTTGATCGCCAGAAACTGCATAGCACTGTCGCCCATGTAGCGCAGTACCACGCGTTCGAAATGCGCCGGGCCGCGCCAGTAGTACGGATTGCGCGTCAGCATGATCTGCTCGTTCCGCATCCAGCCCACCAGGGTAAAGGGGCCGGCACCGGCGGAATTCTGGTTCAGCCACGAGGTCGCCTTGTCCTTGGTGTTGGCGTCGGAAGCGCTGGTGCCGCCGTGCGCCTCCACCACCTTGCGCTCCAGTACGCCAAAATTCGGGCCGGTCAGCCATCCCAGCAGCGGCTGCGACGGATCTTTCATAATCACGTCAACCGTCTTCGGATCGACGACCGCCACATGATCGACGTTCGTAATATATTGCGACGGCTGATCCTTGATATTGATCACTCGGTCAATGCTCCACTTGACGTCCTCGGCAGTCACCGGGTTGCCGCTGTTGAACCGGATTCCCTGCCGCAGCGTGAAGCGCCAGCCCTTGCCGTCAGACGTCCGCGCCCACGTTGTTGCCAGCGCTGGCTTTACGTTCAGGTAATCGCCGGGCGCCATCGTGAGTAGCGATTCATAGGCGGCCGTCAGCGTCAGCGGCCCGGTGTACTGCGCCTGGCGCGCCGGATCGAATGTCACAGAGTCACTGAGGTCGAGGCCGAGAACCAGCGTATTCTTGGTGGCCGCCGCGTGCACACAGCGGGGAAACCCCGCAGCCATAGCGGCGCCGACGCCAAGGAGGTGCATTACGTCCCGCCGACCGATCCAGCCGATTTCGCGCACGACTGCCTCTCCAAGTTATTGTGTTAGTGAGCTTCCACCGAAGCCGCATTCCTTGCAACATCGAACGGCGGAGCGAAAGGATGGTTGTAAGGCATCTGGAATAGCCGGGTGTGCCGGTACCCGCCGTCGTGCTGGCTACTGACTCGGTCCGCCCCAATTCGATGGCTGGGATGACCCGCGCACGTGCTGCCCTCGCTGCCCTGGTTGTCAGTCCTGCAAGGTTAAGCGTATCATTATTGAGAACTGGCTGCGGCACTGCCGGACGGATGGGGATGGACACTCGGATCAAAGCCTCAAAGCACTGCGACGAGGCAACCAAACTCTATAACCCGTTGGATTGGCGTGCGTTGCGGCGCGGTCAGATCCGCACAGGCAATATGCGTTGCCATCTCGTCCGCATTGGGTGCAGGCTACCCGAAATCATCAGGATGGCGTGCGCATCCGTGTCACTTACACCCGTCGGCCGTGGCCGATAGTCGGGTTCATCACTGGCCACTGCATCTGGAGCACCGATTGATGATCACTTCCGTTCGTGCGATCGATCCGGTCTCGCGGCCATTCTTCGGCGGTGAGGTCTCCGGCATCGACATCACCAAGCCGCTGCGGCCGCAAGACGTCATTGCGCTGTCGGCTGAGATGGACAAGTACGGCGTACTGGTGTTCCATGACCAGCACTTCGACGATGCAACGCAGGTTGAATTCAGCCGCAACTTCGGCGCGCTTGAACAGGTTGCCGGTGAAATCGCCCAGGGCCCGGGTCACGGCCCTTCGACGGCCGTCCTCGGCATCTCCAACCTCGACATGAACAACCAGATCCTCGCCCGTGAGGACCGCCGCCAGCTGCATGGTCTCGGCAACCGGCTGTGGCATTCGGACAGTTCGTACCGGGCAGTGCCGGCGAAGTATTCGCTGCTGTCGGCGCGGCGGATCCCGGGTAGTGGCGGCAACACCGAATTTGCCGACATGCGCGCAGCCTACGACGCGCTGGACGCTGAAACCAAAGCGGAATGCGAGAACCTGATCTGCGAGCACAGCCAGTTATTCTCGCGCGCCTTTCTCGGTTACACCGACTTTACCGACGACGAACGCCGCGAATTCGTGCCGGTCAAGCAGCGCCTGGTGCGACGTCAACCATCTACCGGCCAGAAGTCGCTGTTCCTCTCGTCGCATGCCGGTACAATCCTCGGCTGGCCGATCCCCGAAGCACGAGCCTTCCTTCGCGACCTGGCAGAGCACGCCACTCAGCGAAAATTCGTCTACGCCCACGTCTGGAAGCAGTGGGACCTCGTAATGTGGGACAACCGGGTGACGATGCACCGCGCCCGTCCATTCAAGGCTACCGACGTGCGCGATATGCACCGTATCACCGTGGCGTGCGAGCAGTCCACGATGGATCAAGCCGCGTAGCCACCATGAGAACGGTCCTGCTCATACGCAAAGCTGAGTTCACCCACGGTCTGTCGCCTTTTTTTCGATCGGCGGACGCACGACATCGTCTATCCAACGGGCGGGATCTTCGTGTTTCAACCAGTCTGCGCGATGTTGACCGGAAGAGGACAAAGACAAACTAGAGCGGCAATCGAGTGGTTCTTACCGGCAAGGGGCCGTGCAAGGACTACCGCTTTCCACAGGATGTTTGTACGAGAAAGTTCGCCGCTGCTTCAGGTGGCGACGTAATCCTGGCGAAAATTACGTGAGGTCGTCGTGGTGGATGTTCAGGCAGCCCAGTTCGCAGCAATGCCAAAGTCCTGATAACAAGTCGGAGCCCTCTCCGCACCCACTGTCGCGTCGGGTGCGCTTGGAGTGCGATATGATGAACGGAATGGGGAATTCGGTTCGCCGCGAATCGCGGTCAGAAAGATTCCCAAAAGCGCCCGGCTATCGCACGTTCCTCGGGGCCGATGGCATCGGCATAGATCTCCGTAGTGCTGAGCCGCGAATGGCCCAACCACCTTCGGACAAGGTTGATCGGGATACCGCTCTGGAGCGCAGTCACCGCAAATGCGTGTCGGAGGCCCTTGGGTGTGGCCTGCGGCCCGACCACGTGCGCCAGTGCCATCCCCTCCTTCACCCGCATCCAGGCGAAGGTGCGGCACCATGGCCAAAGCAGGCGGCTTCGCATAGCGGGGTCGTCGTGATGGTCCATGAGACCGTGGACACCATCCAATTCCGCGAGGAGCTCATCGGGCAGAGGGATCGCACGAAACACCCCGCGTCGGCGCTTCTTCAGGCTTTCCAGCACTACCAGCTTCGCTGAGGTATCGACCCGGCCGTATGTGAGCGCCAACCCCTCTGACACCCGCGCACCGGTATAGGCGAGCAGCCGGCAGAAGGTCCGCACCTCGGGCGTCATGGCGCTGAGAGATTGAAGGAAGGCTCCTCGCTCGGCCGCAGTCAGGTACTTTCTGTTCCCCGCCCTATCGTAGATGAGCGACGCCGCAGGCTGGGCGCCGGCTACGGTCGGTGGCATGGGCGGCAAATTCTGGTTGACGGTATGAACGGAATTCCCCATTCTGTTCACTGATGCGTTCAACACGCCGCGAAAGGCTCCGACGATAGCAGGCTATCTCGACTCGGCAGCCTACACCGCATAATCGTTTCGATCTTTACCTTCGTCCTCCAGCGCAACCAACCAGCTAGGCCGTCGTCCCCGTCCGGTCCACGTGTCTTCGGGGTTCGGACCCTTGAATTTTATCGGCGGACTCGCTTTTCGTGCAGCACGCTTTTTAGGTGAGGCCTTCTTGACCGGTTTCGACGTAGATTTCCCGAACAGATCCGTGATCGATACGCCGAGGCTTTTTGCGCGGGCTGTCACCTCTTCGATGAAAGATCGCTTTTCTCCTTCGGTCTTCTGAGTGATCAGGGCGGTTGCGCTCTCAACTATTTTGCGCAGAGCCGCGACGGACATGTCCTCAAGGGACTTCAGTAGTTTGTCGATATCAGATGGGACACGCTGCACGCGTGCGGCCCTTTTCGTGGGAGCGGCTTTTTTTACGCGTTTGGCCGGAGTGCGAGCCATGATGTCACCTGTGGTTTGATTGCGGTGATCGTATTGGGTTTTACGAAAGGGGGAAAGTGTTAGTCTGGTATGGGTTCAAGGTAGAGGGGATTGAATGCCAACACATATGAGGCGTCCCCCATCCCCTACTTACGGTCCCGTTATCTCCGCTCGTGCGCCCCTACGCTGTGCGCCCTGACGCTTGGTGAGAACCGAGAACCTACTTATCCTGACAGCCGATTCCTTACGTGATGGACACGTCATGAAGCCTCCCGACCGCTTGCGTGCACCCTTGGCTGAACCTGGCTTTGTCGTCATGCCCGACGAGTGAGACGGTCTAAGCGCCAAATTCTTTTCTGCGGCCAGTTTCAAAACTGCCTTCCCGTCCGGCTCCTGTGTGGCCGCAAGCGACTTACTCCGTGCTGCAGTGCTGATTGCGACAAATGCACTGAGCACATTGTGGTGCCGGGAGCGACAGGGCGCATTCCGTCCGGAACCGCACCGGTTTCGAAGGCTATTGCCCGGACGATCGCGATAATCGGAGCGGCGATGCAGATCTGGCGACGGCGCGAGATATGCTCGGCCGCTTCCATCGTCTCATCGAACATCAGCAACTTAAACGGCTTGACGAATGACCTGGAGATGCGAAGCAGGGTCTGATGGCTTCGTTCGCTTCCGGCATTTCTCAGGACCACGGCGCGGTGCAGGCGGCACTGATCGAACCATGGTCGAATGGCGAGACAGAGGGACAAAACACGAAGCTGAAGCGGGTCAAGCGCCAGATGTTCGGTCGAGGCAGTCTCGACCTGCTGCGAGCCCGCCTTATCGGGCGACGTGATCGTGGCCGACCTCAGCAGCAACAGCGCGTCAGAGCCAAAACTCCACACCGATCCATAAGAAGGCGCCTCGGCTGGGTTCAAATAAGCGGCAGCGCGCAATCTACCCAGCTACCGTCATGCAAATGCGATCGCAGCACCGCGTCGACGAACATCATCCCGCGCGCGCCGTCATAGACGGTAGGATGCTGCACCAACCCTGGGGCAAGCTCTCTTGAGTCCCGGCGCGCAGCGACCGACACCGAGAATTCCAGATAAAGATTCGCCCAGGCCTCGAGCCAGCCTTCCGTGTTGCCCTTGGCGATGCGGGTCAAGCGCTCGGCTTGCGGATAGATTGGGCAGCCGAAGCCTCGACGATAGAGCTGCATCGGCTCGCCCAGTCGGCTCACCGGTAGATAGTCAGGATTCTCCTGGTCCCACTGCAATCCGCCCTTGTCGCCGAACACGCGCAGACGTAGACCGACGAAATTGCCTGGAGCGGCCTGAGTTGCCCACAGCAACCCTGGCACATCGCCATCATAGCGGGCGTTGACGAAAAGCGTGTCATCTAGTTGCTTCGGCGCACCGCAGACAAGCAGTTCGGCACGAAGTCTGGTCATCTCGAGCCCGGTCACGAAGCAGGCAAGGTGATGCGCATGCGTGCCGATATCCGAGGTACAGGCGGTTGCGCCACTTCTTAGTGGGTCCTGACGCCATTGGATATGCGGCAGATCGGTCAATGTGTCGTTCGTCATGTTCTCCTGGGCGTACTCGACATGGATTTGGCGGATCCTGCCGATTTCCCCCGCTGCTATCATGGCTTTCGCCTGGCGAACCATGGGATAGGCGGCATAGGCATGCGCCACGGCAAAGACCAAGCCAGTTCGGCGAACAAGGCGCACCAGCTCAAGCGCCTCCTCCAGGGTGGTCGTCAAAGGCTTCTCGCAGATCACGTCAATGCCTGCTGAAAGGAAGCATTTGGCGATCTCGAAATGGGTGTTGTTCGGTGTCATGATCGCGACCGCGTCGATGCCGTCGGGGCGGCCGGATTCCTTTTCGGCCATTTCGACAAAGGTGCCGTAGCACCGGTCTTCCGCTATTGACCACTCGGTGGCTAGCGCCTTCGCCCTGTGCGGATCCGCCGAGAACACGCCCGTCACGATTTCCCAACGATTGGTCAGACGAACCGCCATGGCCTGCACCTTCGAGATTCGCCCGCCGCCCACGAAGCCGATCCGCAGCCGGCGAGATGCCCTAGGAAAATGCGATCCGTCGTCGATCCCGAGGCGGCCGGGATCGCTATTGTGTGTGTTCATTTCGTTGCTCGTCCCATTATGCTATAGCTCGTGAGGACTCCTCGAAAGCGACAATCCGGCTCCCTTTCGGATTCAGCCCGATGGAACGAGAACGATCTTCGCTGCGGCGCTACTGCTCTGGCTTAACTCGGCGAAGGCTGACGGCCCTTCACTGAGACCACGTCGTTCCACCCAGTCGAGCTTGCCAAGGATACCCTGACGCAGTGCGCCGATCGATACGAGAATGTCTTTCGGCAGATACGTGTAGGAGCCGATTAGCACGATCTCGCTTGTGGTTAGCCT
>Ga0302325_10011910_pt1 | contig 18708 bp, 22 predicted proteins | sample Palsa_T0_2_FD_201948 | JGI IMG/M metagenome (GOLD analysis project Ga0302325, IMG submission 201948) | Peat permafrost microbial communities from Stordalen Mire near Abisko, Sweden - Palsa_T0_2 | ecosystem: Environmental > Terrestrial > Soil > Palsa > Peat permafrost | place: Sweden: Abisko...
CGAATCGCGGCCTTGGCGGTGACGTCAAGACCGATGGTGGGCTCGTCGAGGAACAGCAGGCGCGGCGCGTGCAGCAGACTTGCCACGATCTCGCACCGCATCCGCTGGCCCAGCGACAGCCGCGCAACCGGCTGTTCCATGAGACCGCCGACGCCGAACCGTTCGACCAGGTCATCCCGGCGGCGGGCGAAGGCGGTGGCGTCCTGGTCGTAGACGCGGCGCAGCAGCGCGAACGAGTCGCGCACCGGCAGCTCGGTCCACAGCTGGGTGCGCTGGCCGAACACCACGCCGATCTCATAGGCCAGCGCCCGACGCTCCCGCCACGGCGTGTGGCCCAGCACCTTGGCGCCGCCGCCGCTGGGCTCGAGCACGCCGCAGAGCATCTTCAGCGTCGTCGACTTGCCGGCGCCGTTAGGCCCGATGATCGCCACCCGCTCGCCCGCCGCGATGTCGAAGCTGACGCCCGCGACGGCCTCGAGTTCGACGATGTCTGGATGAAAGAGCCCCGCCAGGGCCCCGAGCGCGCCGCGCCGCCGCCTAGAGAAGCGGTAGGACTTGCGAAGCTCCTGAACGGTGATGGCGGGGGTCATTGAAGGGCTCGGGACGGGGTTGAAGACGGGTCGGATCGGTCATCTGGCAGGCGCACATCGGCGCGGCCCGCGACGTAAGCGGGGCGGCGTAGCCTGCAAAATTGGACCGACCGGTCCGGGTCATCGGATCAACCTCTGGGTCTTAAGCCCACGCCGGCCATAGCGGAGCTTGCGGCGCGGGGCAAGCGTGCCCGCTTAGCGGCGCCCCAGCGCCTCGGCGGCGGCGGCGGCGATCTGGGAGACGTTGTAGGGTTTGCGCACCACCGGCGCGTCGAAGCCCTCCGGCGCTAGGGCGGCGTCGCCGTAGCCGGTGGCGAAGATGAACGGCTTGCCGCGTTCGCGCAGCGCCTCGGCCACCGGGCTTACCGAGGCGCCGTTGAGATTGGCGTCGAGCACCGCCACGTCGAAGGGCTCGTCGACCAGGTTCAACGCCTCCTCGACATTGGCCGCCACGCCGATCACCCGGGCGCCGACCTCGGTCAGGCTGGCCTCCAGCTCCAGCGCCAGCAGCACGGCGTCCTCGACGATCAGGATCCGCAGGCCCTTCACCGCGTCCGCGGCGAGCATCCCGGACGAGGCGCCGGCCTGCGCCTCGGGGGCGGGCGGGCGCCGCTCGAGCTCCGGCGCGGCGGGCGCGACCGCGGCGAGCGCGGTGTGGTCGGCGACGATGGTCACGCGCACGCCGGCCTGGTGGAACTCCATGCGCGTCTCGCCGCCCAGCTCGCGGCCGGTGACGCGCTCGAGCAGCGTCGCGCCGAAGCCGCGCCGGGTCGGCGACGCGACGGGCGGCCCGTCGCGCTCGGTCCAGATCAGCTCGAAGCCGCCACCCGCGAGCCGCCGCGTCCAGGTCACGTCGACCCGGCCGCCGTCGACGGAAAGGGCGCCGAACTTCACCGCATTGGTGGCGAGCTCGTGCAGCGCCAGCGCCAGGGCGTTGGTGGCCCTGGGATTGAGCAGGATCTCCGGGCCGGACCAGCGCGCCTGGCCGGGCGCGAGGCCGCCGAGCTCGGCCGCGGCGATGTTGCCGATCTCGGCCCCGCGCCAGCGCGTGGCGGTAAGCAGGGTATGGGCCGCCGCCATGGCCTCCAGCCGGCCGGCGAAGGTCTTCAGGAAGGCGTCGAGCGAGGTGGTCTTGCGCGCCGACTGCGCGGCCAGCGACTGCACCGAGGCCAGCACGTTCTTCACCCGGTGGTCCAGTTCGGCCACCAGGGCGTCGCGCGCGTCATCCTCGGTTCTGCGCCCGGAGATATCCTGCACCACGCCGATGACCCGGTTCGGCTGGCCGTCCGCGTCGCGCAGCGCGACGGCGGCGCTGTACATCCAGAGCACACGCCCGTTGTCCGGCCTGACCATCCGGTACTCGCCCTCGTACCGGCCCACGCCGCGCAGGGCGTCGGTCACAAGGCGGCGCAGACCGTCGACGTCGTCGGGATGGACATAGCGGTAGACGGCGGCGCCGCCCTCGGCCGGCATGGCGCCCGCGGGCAGACCGGTGATGTCGGCCATCCTCCGGCTGACGATCAGCCGATCTTGATCGATCTCCCACTCGAACTCACCCATCCGCGCCGCGTCGAGCGAGAGGCTGGCGCGCTCCTGCTCGAGCGCCAGCTGATCGGTGGAGGTGCGCGTTGGCGGGGCGCCTTCGTCCATCTGCCCAACATAGGACCGTCCGCGCTCCCACGCGACAACCAAACCCGCATCGGCGTACTTGATGGCGCAATAGCTAGGATCGCGCGCTGGCGAGATTGCGGCTATAAGGCGGGCTAGTGTGAAGCTCGGCCGGAACGCCAGAGGATCGCGCGCGTTTTGGCGTTGTCCTTTTTCCGCCCGACCCAAGCGAACGTCCGGAGACCCATCATGCCTGCAGACGCCCTCAATTCCGTCGACGAGGAAATCGCCTCCACCGCCTCGAAGGTGAAGAAGGCGGCCAAAGCCGCGGTGGACGACGCCACCGAGAACGGCCAGGCGCGGCTCAACGAAGCCATCGATGCGGCCGAGCGCGGCATCCGCGAGGCGGCCAAGCGGATCGAAAAGGCGCTGCGCGACGGCGTCGGCACGCTGCGCGAACAGGCCGGCCCGTACCGCGAAGAAGCCGGGCAACGGTTCGACGAAGCGTCGAAGTTCGTCGTCGAGCGGGTCAAGGAACGGCCGCTCACGGCCACCCTCGCCGGTCTCGGCGTCGGCCTGCTGCTCGGCCTGCTCCTGGCGAGCCGTCCCAGCAAGTGATCTTTCGCCGGCTGCTTTTTCTCCTCGCCGCGGCGACCATGCTCGCGGTCAGCGCGGGCGTGGTCGTCATCGCGCTGGCCTTTGCGCTGTTCGCCCTGGCCAGGCCCTATGTGGGTCCGGCCGGCGGCGCGGCGATCGTGGCCGGCGCGGCGGCGCTGCTGATCGGCCTGATCGGGCTCACCTTCGCCCTGCTGGGTCGCCGGCCCAAACGCAAGGCGAACCAGCCGGAGAGCGTCACCGAGCGGGTGGTCGATTTCGTCAAGTCCAAGCCGATCACCGCGGTGGGCGGCGCCATCGCCGCCGGCATTCTGGCCATCCGCAACCCAGGCTACCTGGGCTCGGCCATCCGCGCCTTCATCGAAGGCCGCGAGGCGCCGAGGGGGCGCAAGCGGTAGGGTTCAGATTCCAAGCCGAACCGCCCCTCACCTCTCCCCGCAGCATCCCTCTCCCGCCTGCGGGAGAGGTGAGGGCGGTCGCCAAAGAGAAGGGGCGGCTCGGGTCTTACCCAAGCCGCCCCAGTCGCATCATCGAGATAAGGGGTGCGGAGACGGCAGGCTGACTATCGCCAGCCTCAAGTCGGGGGGGCGTCGCCGCCTCCGCAAATACACAACGGCATCGGCGTCAAAGCGTTCCCGGTCTCGAGCACATTTTGTCGGCTACACGACGGAGTTTCCGCGGATCGCCCGCATGATGAAGCTGATCACCAGCAAAATCAGGAAGATGAAGAAAAGCAGCTTGGCCACGGAAGCGGCGAAGCCGGCCAGGCCCACGAAGCCGAGCGCGCCGGCGATGAGGGCGAGGATGGCGAAGACGAGGGTCCAACCCAGCATGACGTTCTGATCCTTCCTTGGGCCGGACGATCACGTCCGGGGTCGAAGGTAAGAACGTGGACCGGGAAGCTGCGTTCCAGCGGCGCTTGTTCGGCGACGCGCGTCAGGCCGGATTTCGGGCGATCAGCTGCCGGGCGATGATGATCCGCTGCATCTCGTTGGTGCCCTCGCCGATCATCAGCAGCGGCGCGTCGCGGTAGAGTCGCTCGATCGGATATTCCTTCGAATAGCCGTTGGCGCCGTGGATGCGCATGGATTCCGTCGCGACCTCGAAGGCGGTCTCGGTGGCGAACCACTTGGCCATGCCGGCTTCCAGGTCGACGCGGCCGCCGCGGTCGTAGGCCTTGGCGGCGTCCTCGACCAGGAGCTCGGCGGCGCGGGTCTTGGCCGCCATCTCGCCCAGCTTGAGCTGGATCGCCTGGTGCTGGGCGATCGGCTTGCCCATGGTCTGGCGGATCTGGGCGTAGGCGACCGCTTCCTTCAGCGCCCGCCGGGCGATGCCGACGCCGCGCGCGGCGACGTTCACCCGGCCGATCTCCAGCCCGCCGGTGGCCATCAGGAAGCCCTTGCCCTCCTCGCCGCCGACCAGGCCCAGCCGCGCATCCACCGGCGCGTCGTCGAACGAGATGCCGCCGGTGTCGATACCGCGGTAGCCGAGCTTGGGAAGCTTCTTGCCACGCGAGACGCCTTCGGCCTCGGCCCCGGTCTCCTTGTCGCGGGTCGGGGCGATCAGCATCGACATGCCGCGGTGGCGCGGCTGGGCGCCCGGATCGGTCTTCACCAGCACCGCCAGGATGTCGCCCTCGAGCGCATTGGTGATCCAGAGCTTCGACCCGGTGATCCGGTAGACATCGCCGTCGCGCCGGGCGACGGTGCGGATGCCCTGCAGGTCGGTGCCGGCGTCGGGCTCGGTCAAAGCGAGGCCGCCGCGCAGCTCGCCGGTGGCGAACCTCGGCAGCCAGTGCTGCTTCTGCGCCTCGGTGCCGAACTTCTGCACGATCAGCGCCATCATCAGGTGGCTGTTGAAGAAGCCGGTGAGGCTCATCCACTCTTCGGAGATGCGCGCCACGATCCGCGAATAGGTGATCGCCGGCAGGCCGAGGCCGCCGTACTGCGGCTCGATCAGGGCCCCGAAGAGCCCCATTTCGCACATGTCCTCCACCAGCTCGCGCGGATATTCGTCCGCCTGTTCGTACCGGGCGGCGACCGGCGCGACCTTCTTCTCCAGCCAGCGGTCGATGGAATCGAGCAGCGCCTGCTCGTCGGCCTCGCTGATCGGGACGATCTCGTTCATCGGGTTCCTTCCCTGGTCACGACAGCGGCTGCCCGACATGGCCCGCGCCGCCGGGCGTCAGCAGCCCTTGGCCGGGCACGTGGTTGACCTCCAGCCGCACCCCGTCCGGATCCTCGAACAGCACCGAATAGTAGCCGGGCGCATAGCCATCGTCTTGCGGCGGGTGGACGATCTTGGCGTCGATCGAGACCAGGAAGTCGTAGACCTCGTCCACCTCGTCGCGCTCCCTGGCGCGGAAGCAGACGTGGTGCAGCCCGACCCGGTTCTGCACGAACCGCTCGCCGGCGTGGTCCGGCGACGGCGCGCGCACCGCGAAGCCGGTGCGGCCGCCGACCGCATAGTAGACGCCGGCCGCGTTCATCACCTCCTTGAGGCCGAGGAACGGCAGCAGCTTCATGTAGAAGGCCTTCGACTTCTCGAAGTCGCCGGCGGTGACGAAGATGTGCGCGACGCCGTTGATCTCCATGGGCCCTCCTTGCACCGGGCTTATGCGCCCCTGACCCTGCGATAGCCAATCTCGCTTGCGACAGGCTGGCGAAGGGATTTGACTGCGGCAAGGCCAGAAATGGCGCCGTCGATTTCAACAGAAAAGCCATTGGGAGGACCAGCCGTGACCTACGAAGCCATTCTCTACGAGACCCGCGGCCCGGTCGCGATCATCACCCTGAACAAGCCCGAGCGGCTCAACGCCATCGGCCCGGCGGTGCGCGAGGAGGTGCACGCCGCGATCGAAGCCGCGCACGAAGACGACGCCGTCCGCGCGGCGATCATCACGGGCGCCGGCAAGGGCTTCTGCTCCGGCGCGGACCTCTCCGGCGCGGCGACCCGGATGGCGGGCGGCGCGGCCCTGCCCGCGGCCAATACCCACGCCGAGCGGCTCGACGAGATGGGCTGGGTCGGCCGCTGGGCCAAGCGCTTCGCCTATTTCGACAAGCCGCTGATCGCGGCGGTCAACGGCGTCGCCGCCGGGGCCGGGATGAGCATGGCGCTGGCCTGCGACGTGCGCGTCGGCTCGACCGCGGCGCGGTTCAAGACCGTGTTCGTCGAGCGCAACCTCTCGCCCGACTCGGGGATGAGCTATTTCCTGCCGCGCATCGTCGGCTATTCGCGCGCCGCCGACCTGGTGTTCTCCAGCCGCGCGGTGAACGCCGAGGAGGCCTACCGGATCGGCCTGCTGGACCGCCTGGTTGCGCCGGAGAACCTGCTCGACGAGGCGGTGGCGCTGGCGCTGGAGATGGCCCAGTGGCCGCCGCTGGCCGTGCGCATGGCCAAGCGCGTGCTGCAGCACAACCAGGACGCCGAGTTCGAGCCGGCGCTGCGCTACGAGAGCGTTGGCCTGGGCTTCGCCCGCAAGGCCGTCGCCGACAGCCGCGAATCGATCGCGGCCTTCGCCGAGAAGCGAAAGGGCGTCTATACCGGCGCCTGAACGTGCGTGGTTCGAGACGCCCGCTGTCGCGGGCTCCTCACCATGACGAAGATTGTTGAGTTCGAACCAAACGCGTCATGGTGAGGAGCGCCCGCAAGGGCGCGTCTCGAACCAAGCACCAGCCAGGAGCACCCGATGGCCCTCGACGCCGGCGAGACCCGCAAGACCTTCCAGTGGGATGACCCGCTCGATCTCACCTCGCGCCTCTCGGAAGAGGAGCGGATGGTCGCCGACGCCGCCCGCGCCTACGCCCGGGAAAGACTGCTGCCGCGCGTCGTCAGCGCCTTTCGCGAGGAGCGGTTCGACCGCGAGATCATGACCGAGATGGGCGCGCTCGGCTTCCTCGGCCCGACGCTGCCCGAGGAATACGGCGGCGCGGCGGTGAACCACGTCGCCTACGGCCTGATCGCCCGCGAGATCGAGGCGGTCGACTCTGGCTACCGCTCGGCGATGAGCGTGCAGTCGTCGCTGGTGATGTACCCGATCTACGAGTTCGGCTCCGAGGAGCAGCGTCGACGCTGGCTGCCCGGCATGGCGCGCGGCGAGATCATCGGCTGCTTCGGCCTCACCGAGGCGGACGGCGGCTCCGACCCAGCCTCGATGCGCACCGTCGCCAAGCCCGTGGACGGCGGCTTCGTGATCAACGGCGCCAAGATGTGGATCACCAACGCGCCGGTGGCCGACGTCGCCCTGGTCTGGGCCAAGCTCGACGGCATCATCCGCGGCTTCCTGGTCGAGCGCGGCTCGAAGGGCTTCGAGACGCCGAAGATCGAGAACAAGCTCTCCTTGCGCGCCTCGGTCACCGGCGAGATCGCGCTCTCGGACGTGTTCGTGCCCGAAGAGGCGATGCTCCCCGACGTGCAGGGCCTGCGCGGCCCGTTCTCCTGCCTCAACAAGGCCCGCTACGGCATCGCCTGGGGCGCGATGGGCGCGGCGGAATTCTGCTTTCACGCCGCGCGCGACTACGTCGGCTCGCGCAAGGTGTTCGGCAAGCCGCTCGCCGCCCGCCAGCTTGTGCAGAAGAAGCTCGCCGACATGCAGACCGAGATCGCGCTCGGCTACGAGGGCGCGCTGGCGCTCGGCCGGCTGATCGACCAGGGCGCCTGGGTCCCCGAGGCCATCAGCCTGATGAAGCGCAACAACTGCGGCAAAGCGCTCGCCATCGCCCGCGAGGCCCGCGACATGCACGGCGGCAACGGGATCTCCGGCGAGTACCACGTGATGCGCCACGCCGCGAATCTGGAGACCGTGAACACCTACGAAGGGGCCCACGACGTCCACGCGCTGATCCTGGGCCGGGCGATTACCGGCGAGAACGCGTTCTAGGGCCGCCGCCGCGCCCTTACCACCGCCGCGTCCAGCGATTGCAGGAAGCGCGAGCGGTCCGCCGGCACGAACGGCTTCGGGCCGCCGGTGATCTCGCCCATCGAGCGCAGGTGCTCACCGATGCCGCGCGAGGCGAGGGCGGCGCCGATGTTGTCGGCGGTGAAGACGCGGCCGGTGGGGTGGATCGCCTGGCCGCCGGCCTTCAGCACCCGGTCCGCCAGCGGCACGTCGGCGGTGACCACCACGCTCGCCGCATCCGCGCGCTCGGCGATCCAGTCGTCTGCGACGTCGGGCCCGGCCTCGACCACCACCGGCGTGACCAGCGCGATCGGCGGCGTGCGGATCCAGCTGTTGGAGACCACGAACACCGGCGCCTTGTAGCGCACCGCGACCTTGTAGACCTCGTCCTTCACCGGGCAGGCGTCGGCGTCGATGAAGAGTGTGACCATCGGCTCGCCTTCCGCCCGCCGCCCGCGGGATGCTAGACCCGCCGCGATGGGGAGGGCTTATGACTGAAACCGCGGCGCCGCGCACACCCATGCGCACCGTCATCGCCGCCTCGGCGGCCGGCACCGCGTTCGAGTGGTACGACTTCTTCATCTTCGGCAGCCTGCTGACGATCATCTCGAAGAATTTCTTCGCCCAGCTCGGACCCACGGCCGGCCAGGTCGCCTCGCTCGCCCTGTTCGGCGTCGGCTTCGCCTTCCGGCCGCTGGGCGCGCTGATCTTCGGCCGGGTCGGCGACCGGCTGGGGCGCAAGTCGGCGTTCCTGATCTGCGTCTCGATGATGGGCGGGGCGACCTTCGCCATCGGCCTCTTGCCCAGCTACCAGCAGGCGGGTCTGATCGCGCCGGTGCTGCTGATCGGCTTGAGGATCATCCAGGGCACGGCGCTCGGCGGCCAGTACGGCGGCGCGGCGATCTATGTGGCCGAGCACGCCGCCGCGGACAAGCGCGGCTGGTCGACCGGCTGGGTGCAGACCTCGGCCTCGTTCGGCCTGGTCGCCGCCCTGACAGTCATCTTCATCACCCGCCGCAGCGTCGGCGAGGCGGCGTTCGCGTCGCCGGGGTGGAGCGGCGGCTGGCGCATCCCGTTCTTCGTCTCGGTGGGGCTGGTCGCGGTCTCGATCTGGATGCGCACCCGGCTCGACGAGAGCCCCGCCTTCGCCCGGCTCAAGGCCGCCGGCGAGCAGAGCCGCGCGCCGTTCGCCGAGGCGTTCGGCCGCTGGTCCAACCTGAAGCTGGTGCTGATCGCCTTCTTCGCCCTGATGTGCGCCCAGGGCGCCTACTGGTACACGGTGTTCTTCTACGCCGAGGTCTTCATGGAGCGGTTCCTGAAGGTCGAAGGCGACGTCGCCAACCTGCTGATCCTGTGCGCCGCCCTGCTCAGCGCGCCGCTCTACGTCTTCTTCGCCTGGCTCTCCGACAAGATCGGCCGCAAGCCGGTGATGCTGGCCGGCATGATCCTGGGCGTGATCAGCCTCTTCCCCGGCTTCATGGTGCTCAGCTCGGCGGCCAATCCGGTCCTGGCGGCGGCCGCGCGGGCGACGCCGGTGACCGTCGCCGCGGACCCGGCCGACTGCACGCTGCAGTTCGACGTCACCGGCAAGCCGCATGTCGTCACCAGTTGCGACATCGCCAAGGCCGCGCTCGCCAACGCCGGGGTCGGCTATGCCACCGTCGCCGCGCCGGCGGGGCAGGCGTCGGTGGTCAGGATCGGGTCCGCTTCCGTGCCCTCGGTCGACGGCCGCGGCCTCGTCCCACCGGCGCTGAAGGCCGCGACGGCCAAGGTGAACGGCGCGATCGCCGCGGCGTTGAAGCGGGCCGGCTATCCGGCGAAGTCCGACCCCGCCAAGCGGAAGTTCTGGACCATGCTGGCCGTGCTGGCGGTGTTCACCGTCGCCGCCACCGCGCTCTACGGCCCGATGGCGGTGGCGCTGTGCGAGCTGTTCCCGGCGCGGGTGCGCTACACGGCGCTGTCGCTGCCCTACCACCTCGGCACCGGCTGGATCGGCGGCTTCCAGCCGGTGGTCTCGTTCTCGATCGTGGTGGCGACCGGCGATATCTACGCCGGCCTCTGGTACCCGGTGATCTTCACCGCCATCAGCGCCGTCGCCTGCCTGATCTTCATGCCCGAGACGCGGGGGCGTTCGCTGGACGCGTGAGCCTAGGCCCTGGCCCGTGCTCGCCGCACAAAGGCGCGGCTCACCAGTTCCGAGGCCAGCACCGCGCCGACCGCCAGGCTCGCGGACACCAGGCACAGCGTCAGCGCCTCGCCCTCGTGGCCCGGCGACTGGGTGGCCTGGTAGATGGCGGTGGGCAGGGTCAGGGTTTCGCCCGGGATGGCGCCGACGAAGGTGACGGTCGCGCCGAATTCGCCCAGCGCCCGGGCGAAGCCGAGCACGATCCCGGCGACGAGCCCCGGCGCCGCCAGCGGCAGGGTGAGGCGAAAGAAGCGCACCAGCGGCGGCGCGCCGAGGGTCAGGGCCGCCTCGTCCACCTCCGGCTGGATGGCCTCCATGGCGAGCCGCATCGGCCGCACCATCAAAGGGAAGCTCATCACCGCCGCCGCCAGCGCCGCGCCGGTCCAGTGGAAGGCGAGCACGACGCCGGCGCGCGCCAGCAGGGCCCCGACGGGCCCGGCGCGGCCGAACAGCACCAGCAGCAGATAGCCGGTCGCCACCGGCGGCAGCACCAGCGGCAGCGTCACCGCCGTCTCCAGCGCCACCCGGCCGGCCAGGCGGCCGCGCGACAGGGCGTAGGCGGCCAGCACCGCGAGCGGCGATTCGATGGCGACCGCGACGGCCGCCACCCGCAGCGACAGCGCGATGGCCGCGAGATCGTCGGCGCCGATCACCCCTCCGGCGCCGGATCGAGCCGGCGATAGGGCGCGCCGAGCGTCGCCAGCGCCCCGGCGATCGGCGCCAGCGCCGCATCCGTCGCCAGCACCACCGTCTGGCGGCCCTCGGTGGCTTCCTGGGCGAGGAAGGCGGCGTCGATCCCGGCCAGCGGCCGCTGCGGCGCGTCGCGGCGCGCCAGGGCGACGACGGCCGGATCGACGCCCTCGCCCAGCACCAGCGTCTCGGCCTCGGCCAGGGCCCGGGCGGCGCGCAGCGAGATCAGGTCGCGCGCCGCCGGCGCCGCGATCAGCCAGACCTGGCCCAGCGCCGCCGCGCCCCGGGCGATCTCGGCGCGCACCGACGCCTCGGCGGCCGCCATGTCGTCCCGCTCGGCCGCCTCGGCCGCCGGTCCGGCCAGCAGGGCGCGCAGGAAGCTTCGCCGCTGGGCCAGGTCCGGGAAGGCGGCGACGATCTCGGGCCGCATCCGGCCGAAGAGGCCCGCCAGGCGTCCAAGCCCGGCCGGAATCCGCGCCTCCAGCTCGGCGCGCAGCAGCGCCGCGACGATCGGCGCCGCGCCGCCCGTGCCGATCGCCGCCACCACCTGGCCCCGGTCGACGATGGCCGGCGTGTGGAAGTCGCAGAGCTCCGGGTGGTCGACCACGTTGACCGGCGTGCCGGCCGCCCGCGCCGCGCGCGCCGCCGCCGCGCAGAACTCGGCGCTCGGGCTGGCGACGAAGGCGATCACCGCGCCGGCGTAGCTCTCGGCCGCCCGCGCCGCGTCGCCTCGCAGCCGCGCCACGGTGGCGGGGGAGCCCTTCAGCAGCCGCGCCTTGGCGTCCGCGCCCTCGCCCTCGCCGGCGATCACCACCCGGGCGCCGGTCAGCGGGAAGAAGGCGGGGAAGGCCTCCATCGGCCGGTCACTTCACCGTTTTCAGATAGTCGATGATCGCCTGCCGGTCGGTCGGATCGGACGCGCCGCCGTACATCTGCGTGCCGGGCGCGAAGGTCTTCGGGCTGGCGAGGAAGGCGTTCAGCGCCGCGTCGGTCCAGGCGCCGTCCTTGGCCTTCAGCGCGTCGCTGTACTGGAAGTCCGGCAGGCTGGCGATCTTGCGGCCGATGACGCCCTTCAGCGACGGCGCGCTGTCGGTGCTCCCCGGACCCACGGTGTGGCACTCGGCGCATTTGTCGTCGAACAGCGCCTTGCCGTCGGCGGCGAAGGCCGGCGTCGCGGCGAGGACGAGCAGCAGGGCGAGGACGGCGCGCATCGGTGAACTCCGGCGGAACGGGACCTTGCGGCAGCGATACCGCGCCCGGCGCGCCGCCTCAATCTTCGCGGCGGCTGGCCGGTCGAGATCGCGGCATGTCAGCCCGACCCCTGTCCCCACGCCCCCATCCTTCCTATGCTAGGCGACTCATGACGCCTTTCGACGCCGCCTCGCCGCAAGTCCGGGATGGCGAACGGTCCCGGCCGCTCGTCGACGGCTTCGGCCGCGCCGTGCGCTATCTGCGCGTCTCGGTCACCGACCGCTGCGACCTGCGCTGCGTCTACTGCATGTCCGAGCGGATGACGTTCCTGCCGAAGGCCGAGGTGCTGACGCTGGAAGAGATCGACCGCATCGCCTCGGCGTTCGTCGGCCTCGGGACGCGCAAGCTGCGGCTGACCGGCGGCGAGCCGCTGGTGCGCAAGGGGGTGATGACGCTGGTGCGGCGGCTGTCGCGGCATCTGGCGAGCGGCGCGCTGGACGAGCTGACCCTCACCACCAACGGCACGCGCCTCGCCGAGTTCGCCGGCGAGCTGGCGGCGGCGGGCGTGCGGCGGATCAACGTCTCGCTCGACACGCTGAAGCCCGACCTCTTCGCCAAGCTGACCCGCGGCGGCGATCTCGCCCAGGTGCTGGCCGGGGTCGAGGCGGCGCGCGCGGCGGGGCTCGCGGTCAAGATCAACACCGTCGCGCTTGCCCACGACAACGCCGCCGAGCTGCCGGCGCTGATCGGCTGGGCGCACGGCGCCGGGCTCGGCATCACCCTGATCGAGACCATGCCGATGGGCGAGGTCGAGGCCGACCGCACCGACCAGTTCCTGTCGCTGGCGGCGGTGCGGCGCGAGCTGGAGAGCTATTGGACCCTCACCGACCTGCCGCTCTCCACCGGCGGCCCGGCGCGCTATGCCCGAGTCGCCGAGACCGGCGGCCGGCTCGGCTTCATCACCCCGCTCAGCCATAATTTCTGCGAGGCCTGCAACCGGGTGCGGCTGACCTGCACCGGCACCCTGCACACCTGCCTGGGCCGCGAAGACGCCGCCGACCTGCGCTCGGTGATCCGCGCCGGCGGCGATGACGCCGCGCTCATCGCCGCCATCCGCGCGGCGGTCGACGCCAAGCCGCAAGGCCACGACTTCCACATCGGCCGTGGGCTCGGCCCCGCCGTGGCGCGGCACATGTCGACGACGGGCGGCTGATGCGCGTGCTGCTCTTCGGCCGCCTGGGCGACATCGCTGGCTGGCGCGAGCGCGGCTTCGACCCGCCGCCCGTGAGCCTGTCGGCGCTGAAGGCGCTGATCGCCGCCGAGGACGCGGCTTTGGGTCTCGCGATCGACGCCAAGGGCGTCCGGGCGGCGGTGGACCGGGTGATCGTGCGCGGCGAGGCGGTGCTGGAAGCGGGCGCCGAAGTCGCCTTCCTGCCGCCGATGAGCGGCGGATGATCCGGCTTACGGAAGCGCGGTTCGATCCCGGCGCCGAGCTGACAGCGTTCTGCGCCGGCCGCACCGAGAGCGGCGCGGTGGCGAGCTTCGTCGGCATCGCGCGCGGCGAGGGCGGCGACGCAACCGCGCTGGAGCTGCAGGCCTACCCAGGCTTCACCGAGGGCGAAATCGGCCGCATGGTCGAGGCGGCGATGACGCGCTTCGATCTGCACGACGCCCTGGTGATCCATCGCCACGGCCCCATCGCGCCTGGCGAGCCGATCGTCATGGTGGCGACCGCCTCGGCGCACCGGCGCGAGGCGTTCGAGGCCTGCGACTATCTGATGGACTATCTGAAGTCGCGCGCGCCGTTCTGGAAGAAGGAGCACGGCCCTGGCGGCGCGCGTTGGGTCGAGCCGACCGAACGCGACTTGGACGACCTGGCGCGCTGGGACTAGACCCAGGTTTCGAACTGAGGGATTCTGACCCGATGACCACCCTTCTCGCGCCCGGTGGCAAACTCGACGAGGTGGCGGCGCTGACGCCGGTGCGCATCGCCGTGCTGACCATCTCCGACACCCGCGACGAGGAGAGCGACACCTCGGGCCACGTGCTGGTCGAGCGCCTGACCGGCGCCGGCCACGCGCTGGCGGCCAAAGCGGTAGTGCGAGACGACGTCGGCCAGATCCGTCGCCAAGTGAAGGCCTGGACCGGTTCGGGCGACGTCGACGTGATCCTCACCACCGGCGGCACCGGTCTTACCGGGCGCGACGTGACCCCCGAGGCGGTCGAGCCGCTGCTGGACAAGCGCATCGAGGGCTTCTCGGTGATCTTCCACCTGGTCAGCTACCAGACGGTCGGGCTCTCCACCCTGCAGTCGCGGGCGCTGGCGGGGCTTATCGACGGGGTGTTCATCTTCTGCCTGCCGGGCTCGAACGGCGCGGTGCGCGACGGCTGGGACAAGGTCATCGCGCCGCAGCTCGACAGCCGCCACCGGCCCTGCAACCTGGTCGAGCTGATGCCGCGGCTGCTGGAGACATGACCGGCCTCAGCCACCTCGACGCCGAGGGCCACGCGCGGATGGTCGATGTCTCCGGCAAGCCCGAGACCGCGCGCGAGGCGCTCGCCGCCGGGCTGGTGCGGATGTCCCACGAGACGCGTGACCTGGCGCTCTTGGGCGGCGCCCGCAAGGGCGACGTGATCGCCGCCGCCGAGATCGCCGGGGTGATGGCGGCCAAGAAGACTTCCGCCCTGATCCCGCTCTGCCACCCGTTATCGATCTCGAAGGCCGAGGTGCGGGTGCGCGCCGTCGACGAGGGCCTCGAGGTCACCGCGCGGATCGCCACCACCGCCCAGACCGGCGTCGAGATGGAGGCGCTGACGGCGGTCTGCATCGCCTGCCTCACCCTCTACGACATGCTGAAGGCGGCCGAGCGGGGCATGACCATCGAGGCGGTGCGACTGATCGAAAAGACCGGCGGCGCGTCCGGGGACTGGCGGCGCTAGGTGGCGCTGCCGTCGGTCGAGGCGGCGCGGGCCCGGATGCTGGCCTGGGCCGTGGCGCTGCCGGCCGAGACCGTGGCGCTCGCGGATGCGGTCGGCCGCGCGCTCGCCGAGGACGTCCACGCGATCCGCGACCAGCCGCCCTATCCGGCCTCGGCCATGGACGGCTGGGCGCTCGCGGCGGCGGACGCGCCGGGCCGCTTGCGGATCGTCGGCGAGAGCGCCGCCGGTCACCCGTTCGAGGCAGCGCTGGCGCGGGGCGAGGCGGTGCGCATCTTCACCGGCGCGGCCCTGCCGTCCGGCGCCGACACCGTGGTGATCCAGGAGATGGCGCGGCGCGAGGGCGATGTGGTCGAGGTCCCGGCGACGCCGCGCGGCGCATATGTCCGCCCGGTCGGCTGCGACTTTCGCGCCGCCGAACGGCTGCTGGCCAAGGGCGAGCGGCTCGACGCGTGGCGGCTGTCGCTGGCGGCGGCGGGCGGGCGCGGCGACCTGGCCGTGGCGCGCCGGCCCAGGGTGAGCTTCCTTTCCACCGGCGAGGAGATCATCAATCCGGGCGCGGCGCCCGGCCCCTACCAGATCTTCGACGCCGCCACGGTCGCCCTGGTGGCGCTGGCGCGGCAGTGGGGCGCGGCGGCGACGCGGCTGCGGCCGGTCGGCGACGACCTCGCCGCCACCGCGCAGGCCGTCCGCGCGGCCGATTGCGACCTCATCGTCACCGTCGGCGGCGCCTCGGTGGGCGACCACGACCTGGTCAAGCCGGCGCTGGCCGGGCTCGGCCTGGAGCTGGCGGTGGAGGGGGTCAACGTCCGCCCCGGCAAGCCGACCTGGTTCGGGCGGCTGGCGGACGGGCGGCGCGTGCTCGGTCTGCCGGGCAATCCGGCCTCGGCCCTGGTCTGCGCGGAGCTGTTCCTGCGGCCGCTGCTGGCGGCGATGCAGGGCGCCGATCCGGCCCTGCCGATGATCCAGGCCCGGGCCGCGGCGGCGTTCCCGGCCAACGGTCCGCGCGAACACTGGATGCGCGCCCGGCTCACCTCCGGCGCGGACGGGACAGTGACGGCCGAGGCGTTCGCCGACCAGGACTCGTCGCTGGTCTCGGTGTTCGCGGGCGCCGACGCCCTGGTGCGGCGGGCGCCCGACGCGCCGGCGCTGGAGGCGCGCTCGCTGGTGGAGGCGCTGCCGCTGGCGCGGGCGTAGCGCCCAGAATCGCGCACGCGCTGCGTCATGCTTAACAGCCGGTCAACCGCCTCGATACCGGTTCTTAAAGGTGTGGGGCGCACCATCGCCTGCAATGTGCATCAAGCGCAAAAAGATGGTGGGCGCAGCATGAGACCCCAGCTGAACAAGCTCGGGCTGGGCGCGTCGCAGTTCCCAAGCGGCGTTTCCGTGCGCGGACGGCCGCCCGAGGCCGAGGTGCGCGACATGCTCGCCGCCGCCGCGCGCGCCGGTCTCGGCCTGCTCGACGCCGGCCAGGCGCAGCCCGCCGCCGAGCTCACGCTGGGCGCCCAGATGCCGCGCCCGGCGCCGTTCCACATCATGCTGCGCTCGATGCGCGGCGACCGCGGTCCCGACGTGGTCGAGGCCGAGGTGCGCGCCTCGCTGGCGCGGCTGGGCCTCGCCAAGGCGCGCGCCGTGGTGGTGCAGAGCGCCAGCGACCTCTTCGCCCCCTCGGGTCTGGCGCTGTGGACGCGGCTGAAGCTGCTGCGCGACGCCGGCCTCTTCGACCAGGTGGGCGTCTCGGCCTATGCCTCCGACGATCCCGCCGGGCTCGCTCGCCGGTTCAAGCCCGATCTCGTCCAGGCGCCCGCCTCGCTGCTCGACCAGCGCCTGCTGCTCGACGGCAGCCTGATGGCGGTCCGCGAGATGGGGATCGAGGTGCACCTGCGCTCGATCTTCCTCAACGGCCTCTTGTTCCTGCCGCCCGACCGGGTGCCGGCGCAGCTGAAGGGCGCGGCCGGACGGCTGTCGCGCGCCCGCCGGATGATCGCCGAGGGCCGCTCCGATCCGCTGCAGGCGGCGCTGGGCTTTGCCCTGTCGCGGCCCGAGGCCGACGCGGTGATCGTGGGCGCCAGCAGCGCCGCCGAACTCGCCGCCGTGATCGCCGCCGCCTCCAGCCCGCCGCCAGACCTCGACTGGGACGAGATGGCCATCGACGACCCCGTCGCCCTCGACCCCCGCCGCTGGGCCGCCGCTTAACGGCGTCCGCCGGCCGAGGCGCGGAAGGCGGCGGGAGCTCAGCCCTGCAGGTTGCCCGCCGACATCTTGCCGCTCTTCTTGTCGCGCTCGAGTTCGAAGGTGATCTTCTGGCCCTCGCTGAGCGAACCGAGTCCGGCTCGTTCCACGGCGGAGATGTGGACGAACACATCGTTACCGCCGTCATCCGGTTGGATGAAGCCGAAGCCCTTAGTCGCGTTGAACCACTTCACTGTGCCGGAGGCCATCTTTGTCATCCATGTCGTCGCGAAACTCGCGTCCCATTGGACTGCACGCGCGCCCAAGGAATTGCAAGCCGCGCGACGTCCGCGCCGACGATCGAGCGGCGCGAAACGACTAGGGCTGGGGAGCATGACCCAGTTCGCTCAGGGATCGACAGCGGCAATGGGCCTCCCCGCAAGAAGCGGACGTCGGTTACCGGCCCGCTGACACGGCGGCCTTGGGGCTTGACGGCGCGCACAAGCGCGAGGTTACTTACGGTCTCGGCGTCGCCGCCGGCCGGTCTTTGACATTGTGAATCCGCAAAAATCGCCCGCCAGCGGGCGGGCTGACGTGCGCGTCGGCCGGGCTGGACTGACCCCTTTGAGTGAGCGGTCGATCTAGGGCGGCTGGCCGGCGGCGTCAGGGCAAGCCTCAGCGGCGAGCGCGGAAGAAATCCCGGAGCAGCGCCGCGCTCTCCTGCGCCAGCACGCCGCCCGCGACCTCGGGGCGCCAGTGGCAGGTCGGCTGGTCGAAGAAGCGGGGGCCGCTCACCACCGCGCCGCCCTTCTCGTCGGTCGCGCCGAAGACCAGGCGGCCGATGCGGGCGTGGCTGATGGCGCCGGCGCACATGGCGCAGGGCTCCAGGGTGACGACCAGGGTCAGGCCGGTGAGGCGGTAGTTGCCGAGGCTCGCGGCGGCGGCGCGCAGGGCCAGGATCTCGGCGTGGGCGGTGGGGTCGGAAAAGCCGATCGGGCCGTTGCCGGCCCGCGCGACGACCGCGCCGGTGGCCGGGTCGAGGATCACCGCGCCGATCGGGGCCTCGCCGCGCGCGGCGGCGGCTTGCGCCTCTTCAAGGGCGATGCGCATGGTCGCCGCGTCATGGTCGCTCATCAGGATGACGCAAGCCCGCCGGAGGCCGAAGGTCAAGGCGACGGCGGAGAAGTCGGCGCCGAGCGGATCGCCAAGCGGCTCGCCCGCGCCGGCGTCGCCTCGCGCCGCGAGGTGGAGCGGCTGATCGAGGCCGGCCGGGTGGCGGTGAACGGCGAGCGGCTGACCACGCCGGCGGTGAAGGTCTCGCCGACCGACCGGGTGACGCTGGACGGCCGGCCGGTGGGCGCCGTGCAGCCGACGCGGCTCTTCCGCTATCACAAGCCGCCGGGCCTGATGACGACGCACCACGACCCGCAAGGCCGTCCGACCGTGTTTGACTCGTTGCCCGCCGGCCTGCCGCGGCTGATCTCGATCGGCCGGCTCGACCTCAATTCCGAGGGCCTGCTGCTGCTGACCAACGACGGCGAGCTGGCGCGGCGGCTGGAGCTGCCGTCGAGCGGGCTGGTGCGGCGCTATCGGGCCCGGGCGCGCGGCCGCGTCGATCCGGCCCGGCTGGCGCGGCTGAAGGACGGCATCACCGTCGACGGCGTCCGCTACGGCCCCATCCTCGCCGAGGTCGAGCCCGGCCACGACGCCGGCGCCAACCAGTGGCTGGTGCTCAGCCTCGCCGAGGGCAAGAACCGCGAGGTGCGGCGGGTGCTGGAGGCGCTGGGCCTCACCGTCAACCGGCTGATCCGCATCGCCTACGG
>Ga0302325_10011911_pt1 | contig 18707 bp, 10 predicted proteins | sample Palsa_T0_2_FD_201948 | JGI IMG/M metagenome (GOLD analysis project Ga0302325, IMG submission 201948) | Peat permafrost microbial communities from Stordalen Mire near Abisko, Sweden - Palsa_T0_2 | ecosystem: Environmental > Terrestrial > Soil > Palsa > Peat permafrost | place: Sweden: Abisko...
TTGAACTCGTTGAACTTGAACATCTCGGTCAGGATGCGGCTGACCATGTCGTTGAGCGTGGCCATGGAAACCTGGCCGGACTCCACCGCCGCCTCCAGCGCCGGGCCGTAGAACTGCGGGGCGGGCATCTCCTGGTCCAGGCCCGCGTCAGCGGACTGCACCGTGGAGTGGGTGGCCTGGTAGTCAGAGGTCACGAAGCCGGGATAGTCCCACTGCTGGTCCAGGGTGGTCTGTATCAGGTACTGGTTCTGGCAGGCGGCCTGGCCGTTGATCGTGCTGTAGGAGCACATCACCGACGCCGCGTGGGCCTGCGTCGTCCCGGCCCAGAACGCGGGAAGGTAGATCTCGCGCAGCGCCCGGGTGCTCACGATCGCGTCGTCGGCAGGGGCGTTGCGGTTCGTCTCCTGGTTATAGACGGCGAAGTGCTTGATCTGCGCCATCTCGTCCTGGCTCTGTACGCCGTCGATGTCGGCGACCGCCAGCGTGGAGTTCAGGTACGGGTCCTCGGTGTAGGTCTCGAACGAACGTCCCCAGCGGGGGTCGCGGTCGATGTTCACCGTCGGCCCCAGGTCGATCATGGCTCCCTTGGCCCGCTCCTCCGACCCGTCGACCTGCCCGTACTGGTAAGCCAGCGGGGTGTCGAAGGAGGCTGCCAGGGAAACGGCGGCGGGCATCTGCGTCACGCCGGTCATGCCGTCGCCCACGCCGAGCGGGCCGTCTTCCTCGCCGATCGCCGGGATGCACAGGCTCGGGATCGCGGAGATATAGAAGACGTACGGCTCGCTGAACCCGGCCCCGGTCACCATGTTGATCTTGTCCGCCAGGGTCATCTGCGCCATCAGCATCGATACCCGCTGCTGCACTGACAGCGACTGGTTGAGCCACGGGCAGGAGGCCGTGTCCGTGGTCGTCCGGGCCGTTGCCCCCGCCTGGACCGCGGAGCCGGAGGAGGGGGCCGCGAGCGCCGCCAGCGGCAGCGCCAGTGCCGCCGCGGCCATCGCTAGTGTCCTGCGATATCTTGCGCCGGGGAACGACTTCACGACAGCCTCCTACTACTCAGCAGTCACGTTATGTCGTAGTCATAACCCGGCAAGCGGAAGCCGACAATACCCAACAGCATTAAAAGGCGTTAATGTCACAGGCTGTAAAACGGGCTCAGATCCCACAAACCTGCCGGCGTCACAGGCAGCCCGCCACCATCCAACCCCGCGCGCGGGCCCGCACGAACCCCAAACACCGCACTGCCCATTACCGCCCGCCTCGGACCAGGACCGCTTTTGTGTCCTCAGCCGTTAGCTCGTGCGGGCACGCCGGCTCCATCCGGCGTGCCCGCACGAGCTGGCCGGATGGATCAGCCGTGGCCCTCTTGGGCGCTGGGCAGCACGGTGACGCCCTCGGCGAACTGGACCAGCTGATCACGCGAGAGGTGGATGTTGCTCCATGACTGCACCTCGACGTTGTGCGTGCCGTCGCTGTAGGTCAGGATCAGCACGCCGTCCTGGTCGCTGATGCGGCCCGGGTGCCCGCTGACGCTCACCGGCGTGCCCGTTGCGGGCCCGGGAGAGTCGTTGAGCATGACGACGAGCTTTCCGTCGAACGAGTCCAGCGAGGAGTGATCGCCGCTCTCGGCGATGTCCAGGACGCTGCCGGAGATGCCCTGCAGGACGTATCCCCTGGGAACCCGGTTGACGGTGTAGCCGGGCAGCTGCCTGCCGCGGTAGGCCGCCAGCTGGATCGCCGGCGTCGATGCCGATGTCGCGTTGCCCGGCGCGTGCGTGACGACGGTGCGCGGCGCGATGGCCTGCGGGGCGCGCGAGCCGCCCCCGCTGGCGAGGGCGTAGGACAGCGAGCTGACGGCGGCGACGCCGAGTGCGGCCGCCCCGGCGGCGGCGGCCCGGCGGCGGCGGCGGGTGACCCGCGCGCCGCGGCCGCGGCGCAGGTCCGCGGCGATGGCGGCATCGTCGGCGGCGGCGGGCGGGCCGCCGTGCAGGGCGGCGAGCCGGGTCATGGGATCTGGCATGTTCGTTCTCCTTCTCGCGCACCGCAGGCGCGCGGGTCCGTGGTGGCTGACGTGCGGCGGCCCGGGGACGGGCCGACGATGCCGGCCGATGCTGCCGCGGCGGCGGGCCCGCCGGGGCTCAGCAGGTCGCGCAGCTTGCCGAGCCCTCGTGAGGACTGGCTCTTGACGTTGCCGGCGCTGCACCCGAGCGCACTAGCCGTTTCCCCCACCGACAGTCCCTCTACGTGGCGCAGGACAACCGCGGCCCTCATCCGGGCCGGCAGCGCGGCCAGGGCCGCCGTCAGCTCCGGGTCGACGCTGCCGGCGGAGGCGGCGGCCGCCCGCTCGGGGGGCTCGGGCGTCGAGCGCTCGCGCCGGCTGAACGGCCGCCGCTCGTGGTCGATCAGCCCGTTGACGACAGCGCGGCGCACGTAGCCGCGCAGGTCCCTGGTACGCGACGGCCTGGCGAGGTAGACACGGACGAGCGCGGCCTGCACCAGATCCTCGGCCAGGTGCGCGTCGCCCGCGGTCAGCGTGCCCGCGAAGCGGACGAGCCAGGCCCGGTTCCCGCGCACGAACGCTTCGAACTCCTCATCACGCGCCGCCCTCACCGTTTCGGCTCTCTCATGCGGTAGTCCCTCTGCCGGGGAACCTCTTATCTGTCATGCCTACAACACGGAATCGGATCTCGATCGGTTGCACAGGTTCCCGTTGTCTTCGGTTCGCGTCCCGCCGGGAGAGCGGCCGGAAGGGAAGACAGCCACCCCGCGCCCGTTCCGGAAAATCTTCAATCTTTCACCGAACGGACGCGGGGTTCCCGTAACAGCGCACGCGGAAACCACCGGAAAGGGTGGCCGAAGGGCAGTAAAAGCGATACCTGTGCCGCGCCGCCCGACAGCAGGGCAGGCTATTTGACCAGGTCCTCCCGAGACGGCTCGCCCTTGCGGGCCCGGGGGCCGACGAGGCTTCGCCTGCGCGGATGCTGACTGGTCACCGGTGCCGTTCCAGGGCGCTCCTGCCTCTCCGCGCAGCCGGGCGTTACCAGTCCCGGGCTGACTCGACCCCGTCGATCAGGCTCTGCCTGGCTGCCGCCGTCGATGAATTTCCCGCGCTGCCGCGGTCATTACAGAGAACTATGGCCAGAAACGCCAGACTACGGACCAGACTACTGACCAGACTACGGAAAGGAATACTCGTGGCACACCCGGTTGTGCACTTCGAGATCATCGGCAAGAACCCGGACAAGCTCCGGAGCTACTTCGGTGAGCTGTTCGGCTGGCAGTTCGACACCAGTTCCCCGGTCGCCGAAGCGGTGTCTGAGCCGACGAACTACGGCTTCGTTGACCGCATCACGACCCCCGACGGGACCGGCATCCCGGGCGGCATCGGCGGAGGTGCCCGCTACCCGGGCCACGTCATCTTCTACGTCGGCGTGCCCAACGTCGAGGCCGCCCTGGCCGAAGCCGAGCGCCTGGGCGGCAAACGCCAGATGGGCCCCGAACGGGCACCGACAGGCCTGGTGGTCGGCCACTTCACCGACCCCGAGGGCAACCTCATCGGCGTCGCCGGGACTGCATAAGGCCAGCGCACTAAGCGGACACATGAACGAACGCCGCCCGCATCGCCGACGTCGTGCAACCGACGAGCACTGGTCTGGGGGCGGCGTGCCCGCGTACCGAAAATCGGGACTCCACTGCGCGATCTCGATGGGAGCGGGCCGGCCCGCGAGACGGCTCACTTTCAGGCCCGTGTTACCCAGGCGGGTGTATTCCATCGCGATCTCCTTTGCCTACAGGTGAAGGATCAGGCTGCCGGTTCTGGCCAGTCAGCGGGCGGTGATGCCGTCGCCGACCGGGAGGGCGACGGCATCACGATCTGTCGTGGGCCGAGGCGTCCGCGTGAGCCTGGACAAGCTGGCCGAGGGCCTCGGGACCGTTGGCCACTCGGTCGCGCTGGGCTGAGCCGAACGGCCCGTAGGGATAGGGAGCCGGGTTCGGGTCGCTGGCCGCGTCGAGTATTGCCATCTGGTCCGGGTCCAGGTGCAGGCCGCCGACGGCGAGGCTGTCGGCGAGCTGCCGGGTGTCCCGGGCGCCGACGATCGCGGACACGACGCCCGGCTGGCTGACGACCCAGCTCAGCGCGACCTGGGCGGGCGCCATGCCCGTCTCCTTGGCGACCTGGTTCACGGCGTCCACCGCGTCCCAGGTCCGGTCGGAGTTCTCGTAGTTCGAGGAGGTGTACTGGTACAGGGCGTGGTCCTGGCCGGCGCGGGTGCCGGGCGAGCGCTTCTCGCCACGCGCGTACTTGCCGGTCAGGAAGCCGCTCGCCAGCGGTGACCAGGCGAGGAGGCCGAGCCCGTTGTGCAGTGCCGCCGGTATCATCTCCCACTCGGTCTCGCGGGTGGCGAGGCTGTACTGCGCCTGGAGGGTCACCGGGACCTGGAACCCGCCTGCCCGCGCGGTCGAGACCGCGAGCTGGAGCTGCCAGCCGGTGAAGTTCGACAGACCTGCGTAGCGGATCTTCCCCGCGCGGACAGCGGAATCCAGGAATGACAGCGTCTCCTCGATAGGAGTCAGGGGATCCCACGCATGCAGCTGGTACAGGTCGATGGTGTCGGTCCCGAGCCGGCGAAGCGACGTGGCCAGCGCCCGGTCCAGGTGCCGCCGGGACGTCCCGGCCTCGTTGACGTCCTCGCCCGTCCTGGTCCGACCCTTGGTGGCGATGACGGCGCGGTCGGCGACGTCTCGCGGGCGGGCTGCCAGCCACCGGCCCACTGCCTCCTCGGCCATGCCGCCGTTGTACACGTCGGCGGTGTCGATCAGGTTGCCGCCGGCCTCGATGAAGGCGTCCAGCTGGGCGAACGCCTCCTCCTTGGGCGTCTCCTGAGTCCCGAAGTTCATCGTGCCCAGCGCCAGGCTGGACACCAGGGTGCCGCTGCTGCCGAGATTGCGGTACTCCATCACCGTGAGCGCTCCTTTTCATTGGCGTCTAATGCGGGTTCTGCGGTCGTCTGGGCACAGGGCCCGGGCACCGGGTGTGGCGCGCAAGGCGTCTCGTTCCGGACGCGCCATTCCGGCCCAGGGCACTGCCTACTGGCCACGTTCCCTCCGTCTTCCAGATAACCCGTGATCGTGCGGGGGCGGGGGGTTGCGGTTATAGGGGTCCTATCCCAACCCCCCTGCCTGCGGCGATCCGACATAACGTGGTGTCGTGGACAACCGAGCCGAGATCCGCGAGTTCCTTATCACGCGGCGCGCCAAGATCACCCCGGAGCAGGCGGGGCTCCAGCGAGGCGGTGGCCCGCGGCGCGTGCCCGGCCTGCGGCGCGAAGAAGTCGCCGTCCTGGCCGGCGTGAGCACCGAGTGGTACGTGCGCCTGGAAAAGGGGCACATCAGCGGCGTCTCCGACGAAGTCCTCGGCGCCGTCGCCCGCGCCCTCCAGCTTGACGAGGCCGAGCGGCTGCACCTGTTCGACCTCGCCCGCGCCGCGAAACCCTCCCGGCCGCCGAGGCGCAAGACCCGGCAGGCCGTGCGGCCCAGCGTGCACCGCATCCTGGAGTCGATGACCGGCACGCCGGCGTTCGTGCGCAACGGGCGCCTCGACGTGCTCGCCATCAACCCACTCGGCCGCGCCCTGTACTCACCCGTCTTCGACGACCCGGGGCGCCCCGCGAACCTGGCCCGGTTCTGCTTCCTCGACCCCGTCTCCCGGGACTTCTACCCAGACTGGGGCGACGTCGCCCGCGCCACCGTCGCGCTGCTTCGCACCGAAGCCGGCCGCGACCCCTACAACCGCGAGCTGACCGACCTTGTCGGCGAGTTCGCCACCCGCAGTGAGGAGTTCCGCATCGGCTGGGCCGCGCACGACGTCCGGCTGCACCAGAACGGGACCAAGCACTTCCGGCACCCGGTTGTCGGCCTCCTCGACGTCGCCTTCGACTCGATGCCGCTTCCGGCCAGCGAGGACCAGGGCCTCACGATGACCTGTTACACCGCCGAACCCGGCTCGCCGTCAGACGACGCCATGAAGGTGCTCGCCAGCTGGGCTGCCACGACCAGCCCGAGCCAGGGCTCCGGGGATGACCAGGCCAGAGTACTTCCCGGCCAGGCCGGGCAGAAGACGTGAATTGGCGTCAAGCGCTCAAATGATTACCGAGAGTACGCACCCGTGAGTTCGGGAAGGAGCATGAACGATGCCAGAGGACAAGGAGCCGTCGGGCGCCGCGAAAAATTTCGGTGACTTCGCGCCAACCACGAACGTGTAGTAGCCATAGCGGTCGGCGGCGACCTCACTGTCGTAACGGCAGCCGTAGTCGATCTGCCCGCCGGGAAGCGGGTTGGCTACCAGCGGCAGAGCAGGGGTAAGCAGGTAGTTGCACAGCGACCAGTAGCGTAGGCCAATGAAGGGAGCCGGCCACGGCGAGGGGTGGCTTCCCCGGGCAGCGGTAGGCGCCTTGCCCCGGATCACCAGCACGTCGCCGTTGGCGGGCGGTGTGACTACGGCAATGAGGTAGCCGGAGTCGGCGTTGGGGAAGCCCTCGGAGGGCAAGGGGCGAGCAAACTCGGGGGTCTGGGCCGTGGCGCCGGTTGCGGGGCCTGCGGCCGCGCTGGCGGCAGGCCATGCGGGCATGCTGGCCTGCAGGTGCGTCGGCGTGCTGGCGGGCGCTGGCGCGGCAGGGGCAGACGCCGTGCTGGCAGTGCCGGGCGGGCAGGCCGGGACCTGCTGCGACACGCCGTCGAGGGTGAACGTGACCACGGGCAGCGGCACCCGCGAGAAGTCACCGTCGGCTGGCAGGTAGACGCGGTAGACGAGGTAGCCGGCGGTACCTGGCGTGGTGCCGGCGGGTGCCAGCGGCAGCGTGTTGGCCTGCCCGGGCGCCACGTCGGACTGCAGGGTCACGGTGAACGCGTTCCCGCGTCGCCAGGGATGGCCCGGCGAGTACTGCCACGGGTTGACGCTTCCGAGATCGGGCTGGATCTTGTAGTCGGTCAGCGCCGAGGTCACGCCGTTCACGGTGAACAGGGTGCCGTCGGACTGGTAGGCCTGCAGCGAGGCGTACCGGCTGTCGGGATAGCGCCCGTCGAGCCGGATCTGCAGGCCGTCTTGCACCGTGAACGGCAGCAGCCACTCAGCCGCCGCGCTGTCCTGCGCGCTCTCGTTGGTGGTGGTCACCGAGAGCTCATACCAGGCGCACGCGGGCGTCACCGGGCCTGCGGCCGGCGCGGCGGATGCCGTCGCCGGCAGGGCGAGCGCGACAGCGGCGATAAGCACGCAGAACGAGCTGAGCAGGGTCTTTATTCGCACTTGGTCCTCCAGCGGCCTCCGTCTGATCGCCGCGGTGAATAGGTCAGGGCTTGGAGTGGCCGAGGAAGTGGAGCACGGCGAGAACTCGCCGGTGATCGCTATCGGCGGGCGGCAGATCGAGTTTGGTGAATATGTTGTTGATGTGCTTGGCTACGGCGCTTTCAGTGACGACAAGCCGGCCGGCGATGGCCGGGTTTGAGCGTCCCTCGGCCATGAGGGCGAGTACCTCCTTCTCGCGGCTGGTGAGGCGGTCGAGGGGGGTTTCGGCGCGGCGGAGGAGCAGCTGGGATACCACGTCGGGATCCAGCGCGGTTCCGCCTGCCGCCACCCGGCGAACGGATTCCGCGAACTCCTCCACGTTGGCGACCCTTTGCTTGAGCAGGTACCCGACTCCGTTCGTGCTGGACGTGAGGAGTTCGGTGGCGTAGCGCTCTTCGACGTACTGAGAGAGAAGGAGCACCCCGACGTCCGGCCACTGCCGCCGGATGACGAGGGCCGCGCGCATTCCCTCGTCGCTGTGTCCTGGAGGCATCCGTACGTCGATGATGGCGACATCGGGCTGCTGGCTATCGATGGAAGCGAGGAGGCTGTCGGCGTCGCCGACAGCGGCGATGACATCGAAACCGAGGGCTTCAAGCACTTTGGCCAGGCCGGCCTGCAAGAGCACCGAATCCTCGGCGATCACGACTCGCACGGCAGCTCCACGGCGAGGATGGTTGGCCCTCCGGGCGGGCTGTGGAGGCGGAGCGTCCCGTCGACCGAGCGCACCCGCTGCGCGAGGCCGTTGATCCCGCTGCCGCGGCCCGGGTCGGCTCCGCCGATTCCGTCGTCAGTCACGACCACGTTGAGGGTGCCGGCGATGCGGTCCACCGCTATGGCGGCGCGGCTGGCGTTAGCATGCCTGGCGATGTTGGTCATCGCCTCAGAGACGACGAAGTAGGCGACCGCCTCGATGGCCGGCGAAGCCCGCTCCTCGACGTTGACGTGGAGGCTGACCGGCACGGGCAGCCGGGCCGCGAGGGCGGACAGGGCGGCGTCGAGGCCGCGGTCGTCGAGCACCGCCGGGTGAAGCCCGCGGATGAGGTGGCGGAGCTCGTCGATCGCCTTGATCGTCTCGTCCTGGGCTTCGGCGATGATCGCTATCGCGTCTGGGGAAATGTCGGTTCGCGTGGCCCGTGCCAGCCCGAGGTTCATGGCGAGGGACACCAGTCGGGCCTGGGCGCCGTCATGGAGGTCCCGCTCGATGCGCCGGCGTTCGGTGTCCGCTGCTGCCACCAGCCCGCTGCGGCTCTCGGTAACGCTGGCCAGTTGCCTCTCGGCCCGGTTGGGGCCGAGCAGGTCGCTCCCGATGCGGGTGTCCGCGCCGCGTACCCGGCGCAGCGTCCACGGAGTGGCGCCGAGTAGCGCGAATCCGGCCACGGTCATCGCGACCCGCACCTGGAGCGGATGCGTGCCGTTGACCGCCGAGATCCAGAAGAAGACAAGGCACAACGTCACGCCGAGACCCAGCATGCCCAGCGCGATCAGGCCCGCGGCCGCGAGGACCGGCCCCACGACCAAGTGGTAAGACAATTGCCGCCACGTGGCCTCACGTCCTAGCCAGGCGCGGAGGTCACGAGCCTGACGAAGGCGGCCGGGCGGATCCGGGCGGTCAATGCTGACGCCGGCGAGCGCGGAGAACCGCCACCGCTGTGCGGCCGTCAGCCCCGTTACTACCGCCACCAGCAGGGCAGCCGGCACGACGACTGCCACCGTGATGGCCAGCGGCGCGCTGCCGGCGAAGATCTCGGCGCGGAGCTTGTGGCGGAGGAGGATCGGGCACAAGGCGACGCAAGCCGGGGCCACCGCACTCAACGGCGCACCGGACACGACCAACCCGATATCGCAGGCCAGCGCGCCCAGTCCGGGGCGCCGGTCCGCTGCTGGTGCCGACCGGCGTGCCGGACTCCGCCTGCTCATACAGCCACCATAAGGACCTGACGTACCGCGGGCAGTACTGCCCGGTGCAATCCTCTGCTGGTGCTGGCACCACCATGAACGGGGATCCTGCGCTAGTGATATGGCCGCGAAAGCCATCCATCCTGGGTGGGTATCTGACGCCGGATCGTGCGGGACGGCTTCTGGGCGACGAGCGCGAACGCCTCCCGCTGGCTACTGCACAGCGCTGCCGCACGAGAAAGCCCACTTCTGTGGCGGGCAGGCATATCCCACGCGAAACGAAAGGACGCCGCCTGGTGAACACGCCGGCATTCACGCACCGGCTCTTGGCTGGGGTCCGGACCGTCGCCGGCCGGCTCGCGGGAGCCCAGCCGACGCGCCTGGCCACGGCGGCCACCGCGGCTGCCCTTCTCGTGCCCGCAGCGGCAGCCTCGGCTACGGCAGCTCAGGCCGCGGCCGCTCCGAGCGCGCCGCGGGTTCCGGTGCTCCACTGGCGCTCGTGTGACGGCGGCTTTCAGTGCGCCACCGCGCGGGTGCCGCTTGACTACCGGGCCCCCTGGGGAGCGATGATCAGCATCGCGGTCATCCGGCACACCGCGACCGACCCCGCGCAGCGGATCGGATCGCTGTTCTTCGACGGCGGCGGCCCCGCGGAGCTGATCGACGGCTTCCCGGCCATCTACGCTCAGCTTCGGGCGGCGCTCCGGGCGCGGTATGACATCCTCACCTTCGACCCTCGCGGCTTCGGCTATAGCACCGCGGTCCGCTGCTTCCCGACCACCGCGGCCGAGCAGCAGTTCCTGGCCGGGCTGCCCCCGTTCCCCGTCGGCGCTCAGCAGATCGCGGCGTGGGGCCGGACCTGGGCCGAGTTCGACACGCGCTGCGCTAGGTACGGCGGCCCACTGCTGGACCACGACAGTACCGCCGACGTCGCCCGCGACCTGGATCTGCTCCGCCAGGCGGTCGGTGACCCGGTGCTGAACTACGTCGGTATCTCCTACGGCACCCTGCTCGGGGCGACCTATGCCAACCTGTTCCCCGCCACGACCGGGCGGATGATCCTGGACGGGAACATCGACCCGGCGGCCTGGACTCGCAAGGACGGGGTGCTCACCGCAGACCTGCGCCAGGGCGAGGACGTTGCGGCCGCGGCGACCCTGCGCGCGTTCCTGAACCTGTGCGGCAAGGCCGGCGTCGCGGCGTGCGCATTCTCCGCGGGCAGCCCGGCGGCGACCGTGTCCAAGTGGCACACGCTGCTGCGCCGCATGCGCGCGCACCCGGTGACGCTAGGAACTCCGCCGCAGGCCTACACCTACGCCGGTGTCGTCAGCGCTCTGCCGCTCGGGCAGGTAGCGGAATGGCAGAGCGCGGCTAGCATGCTGCAGCAGCTGTGGACCGCCTCCGCCTCCGCCTCCACGAGCATGGACCTGCCCGCCACAGCCATCTCGCCCGTCGGCACCGCGGCTCCCGCGCCGACTGTATACACCGGCAAGGACCAGAACCTCGCCGAGGTATGCGCCGACAGCCCGCAGCCCCGTGATCCGGGCGCTTACGCTGCCGCCGCCCGAATGGCCTATATCCGCAGCGGCCCGCTCGGCCCTCCCAGCGCCTGGCCCGGCGAGGAATGCGCAGCCTGGCCCAAGGCCGCAAGCCAGGACCGGTACACCGGCCCCTGGAACCGCCCGAGCGCCCGCACGATCCTGCTCCTCGGCAACACCGGCGACCCGACGACCCCCTATCAGGACTCGGTGGCGATGTCCCGCGAACTGGCCCGCGCCCGGCTGCTGACCATCGACGGGTACGGGCATACCGCGGCCAGCAACCCCAGCACTTGCGCTACCGGGTACGAGGTCGGGTACATGCTCACCGGCACCCTCCCGTCCCCAGGAACCGTCTGCAAGCAGGACGCCGTGCCGTTCCCTACGCCTTCCTCATGAACCATCCGCCAGCCCGCCGGATAGTGGTTGTCTCCAGTCCGTGTGCAGATCCTGACAGGCTTCCCGCGATCTCCAAACAGCAGGCTTCAACGGGCGCGCGGTGTAGTTTCGGACGGCGTTCCCGCTCGTGAGTTACCTGGATGCTGCCCTGTCTCGTCCGTTGCACGGGCCGCGCCGACCGGTGAGGCGCCCCGACCGCGACTCGAACGCGGGACCTACCGCTTAGGAGGCGGAGATGCCATTTCGAGATGCTAGCGGGCGAGAATGCCTGCGACAAAGTGTTTGTAGTTTTGCGAGATGCTATTGGGCGGTGTCTGTAGCGCGTTCGAAGCGGTGCCTCTAGCTTCTCTGCGAACCGTTCGGCAATCTCGAAGCGCCGTGCGGATCGTCAGCTGGCAGGGATAGGCCGCCGGTATGTCCGATGGCGGCTGGATGGCGGTGCGGTGGCCACGAGTCGGCCCTCTTCGACCAATTGCGCGAGATAGCGAAGTACCGAGGCCCGGCTGAGACCGGTGTCCCGCATAATGTCCGCTGTGCCAAGTGCCGCCTGCCCATGGAAGAGCGACATGATGTCCGCGGCCCTGCCCTCCGGTAGGCCGGCATGCCGCACTGGGGCGTCGGCGGAAGCCCGGTGCGCTGACCGGGAGAAAACGAAGGTGAAGTGGCTTATCGCGTTTGAGAACTTGACCGATGCGCTTCCTGCTCGCCGGAGCTGCTCCAGAATCGTCGGGATCCCTGTGCCGCGGTTTTCACAGATCACGTGATCGGAGTCGGGAAGGTTGACTTCCTGCAGGAGAGCGGAGAGCACTGAGTTTCGTGACGAGGAGACCCCCTCAGTACCCAGTTCGTCCTCGGAGACAGCCCCGAACAGTCCGCCCGGATTCCGGACGAGGAGCCGGTCAGGGTACATCTCTACCTGGACTTGCGTGCCCCGGGCCAGCGGTCCGTAGTCTCGGTGCATGAGGGCGTTGACCACCGCTTCGCGCAGCGCCTCAACGGGGTACTCATAGGTGTCCTCACGTCCCACTCCCTTGACGGTGGCTGCGACGCGCATGTTTCTGGCGATGGCATCCACCGCGTCGACCACCATCAAGGGAATCGGGCCGCCGAATGAGCGATTGTCGATGAACCGGGGACCGCCTTCCGGGGTAACCCCCTTAGACGCAGCCGGCAGCACCACGAAGGTGACGTTCAGCTGGGGAAAGAACTGCTGCGGGTAGACACCGAGCGTCAGCAGGCCCGCAAGCGAGGGCACGAGGACATCCCGGTCCGACCGGGCCGGCACGAGGACACCCAAGCGCTGCAGGGCCACTTCCTCGGGCACAGACCGGAACGCACGAGGCTGGCGTCGCCGGACACGGCGCAGGAGTGCGGCCACCGCGTCCTCGTCGAGGTCGGCCATCGACGCCTCATCAACCGGGTCGCGGTCATGGCGCGGCTGCCCCCGGTTGGCCCGGAGCAGTCCGACCTCGTACCCGGTCAGCTTCCGGTCGCCGTCGCCGCCCCGGATGAACGAGCCCTGGTGCTCTCCGCGATCCTTGACGTAGCACGGCTTGCGGACCGGATCGATCTCTGGAACGTGCGCGACAACCACGTACGCACCCTCAAACGGCACGATCTCTATGTCGGACCGAACCGGCGGCGCGATGTCATCAGCACAGGCCCGCGCGAGCGCCTCACGCATCCGCACGGCGTCGAATCCCGGGCGTGTCGGTCGACCTGACGACCTTGAAGCAGGCCGACGAGGCGCTCAACCCGAAGTGGGGCTACTGGACCGCGCCATGACATGAGCCAGTGGCAAGCAGGACGGCACCCGGAACTGTCGGTCGGGCACATGCACCCCGAGCACTGCCGCGAGCCAGCGCGACAGCGACGGACCCGGTGCCGCCCCGCCGAGTATGTCGGTGACATCCTTTGAAGTCAGCTTCTACCGGACCTACGCTTCCGCAATACTAGAGAGGCTATAAGCGCCAGAAACGCGATGATCCATATGACGTAAAGAACGGGAAATGAAGACGACCGACCACAATGGCAGCAAACAAGCCGATAATGATCACCGCTGACATCATCTTTGACATGACATCTACCGGCGCCGAATACCCACCATCCATGTTTCAAGTCCTCACGCGCAGCACGAGGGAGCGGTAAACAGTGGTCCGCCTGCCTGGAGTACCGCACCGCGTCGCTGAGCGAACTGCTTCCCGCCGCCCGCACCGGCCGAGCCGTCGCCAGCTCACCGGTCCGCTCCGGCACTTCTGCCGTCATCTTTCCGTGCGGCGCGTTCCCTGCGGTGCAGCACAACAGCAACCACTATTGCTATCAGCGCTGCCGCCAGAATAGCAAATGGATAGTCGCGATGCGGTGCAGCAGACGCGAGAGCGATAAGCACCAAGCCTACACCGAGCCTGGCGATGGGCGTGGACCAAGCCGTGCCCCCGCCTATCCCCATTGCACCTTCCGATCGCGGAAGCATGCCGATCAAGCCGCGGAGCGATTGGAAGAGAAGAATAGCAGCTAGCACCAATTCAGCGACGCGGAGCAATAGCAGCACCATCCAGAACCTCCTGACCAGAAATGGAGGGGCGGGAATCTGTCCCGCCCCTCCATCCTATTTCTTGGTTACTTCAATCGCCAGAGGCTACCATCAGTTATGCCGGCTGCAGCCAGAAGGCATACGGTATCCACCAGCCGTCCCAGGCGGACCAGATCAATTCCCCCCACCATGTGATGCCGCTGATGTACGCGCCGACCCATCGCCATTCGTCGAATTCGGCATATTCCCCATTTCCGTTATCCATCCATACCATATATATGACGGCGGTGGCTGCTATGCCCAGGGCGAGAGCGCAGATCGGCAGCGCATCTGCGCAGAGCGCTCCGATTGCGGCTCTCTCAGCAAGCGCCATCGACGTTCCGCCCGCAACGCCATACATCCCCAGTGCGGCCTCGACGGTGTTGATTTTATACTGGGGGATGTAAGCCCAGCACCTGCGGGTACTGGACCACGAGTTGGTCCGCGTGCAGGCCCACTGCCCGGTGGGGTCGGTCGCGGAGACCGGATTGCCGTTGGCGTAGCCGTATGGCTGAACCGTCTGGCTGAGGTCGGGGTCGACGGAGATGAACTGGCCGGCCTGCGGATCGTAGTAGCGGTTGATCAGGTACACCAGGCCAGTCGGGTCGGTATACCCCCCTGCGTACCCGAACGGCGTGGCCGCGGTCAGGCCGCCCGAGGTTTCCGGGTTGCCCCACGCGTCGTAGCTCGTCGTCCCGGTCAGGGCACCGGAACCGCTGATGGTGCCGCGGACGGAGCCGAGCGAGTCGGTCACCAGGTACGTGATGGCACCCGTGGCCAGGTTGACCTGCTCGGCCGGCGCGTTGCCGCCGGTGTAGATGTAGGCGTTGGTGGAGTCGGTCAGGACCTGCGGGACCTGGCTGACCGTGTCCCAGGTGAAGTCCTGGGTCGTGCCGCCCGTCGTGTCGGTGGCCCGCTCCCCGTTACCGTCGTAGGTGGCGGCGGTCATGGACGAGGCCTGGCTGGTGTAGGCGGTCAGCTGGCCGGCACCGTTCCAGGTCCCGGAGACGACGGTGCTGCCGCCAGAGGTCTCCGAGAGCCGCTCGCCGTCCTTGTCGTAGGTGTAGCTGGTGGTGGTCCCGTTCACCGCCGACGAGGTGAGCTCGCCCGCGTCGTCATAGGTGCCGGTCCCGCCGGTCGGCAGGGCGGTCAGGCTGCCCGAGGCGTCGTAGCTGTAGTCCGCCGCCGTGCCGGTGCCCGGGGTGTCGGAGGTCACCCGGCTGTCGGCGTCGTAGGTGTAGCTGGCCGGGGACGTTGACGACGACGGAGCGTCCGTCTCCGACAGGATGGTCCCCGAGGGCGAGTCGGAGTAGGTGAACGACTGCAGCGTGCTGGTCGAGTTGGCCACGCTGATCTGCGACGTGTTGTCGGCGGCGTCGTAGCTGGTGGTGCTGGTATCGCCGGTCGAGCCGAGCCCGACGGTGTTCGGTGCCCCGTCAGCGTTGTGGCTGATGGTGATGTTGTTGCCGTTGAAGTCGGTGACCTTGTTAAGCAGGCCAGCGTCGTCGTAGCCGAAGTTGACGGTGCTGGTCGTGGCCCAGGTCGCGGTCGACGGGAGCGGGTAGCCGATCGACGCCACGCTACCGGTCGGGGTGTAGCCGTAGGTGACCGTCTGCCCGGCCCCGTTCGTCGCCGAGGTGAGGTCGCCGAACGGGTCATAGGAGGACGACGAGGTGCCGGTGGCATCCGTCATGGACACACGGTTGCCGTTGGCGTCGTAGCCGTAGCTGACCGAGGGAGCCGCGCTGGTCCCCGAGTAGGCGACCGAGGCTTCCTTGTTCAGCGGCGTGTAGGTCCATGTGGTGGTCGTGCCGTTGGGGTCGGTCCGAGTGAGCATGTTACCGGCCGGGTCATACGTCCCGGTCGTGGTGGCGCCGTTAGGCGCCGCCGTGGTCTTGGGAGTAGTGGTGGACACCAGTTCCCCGACCGAGTCGTAGTTGTAGGTCGTCTGGTACGCCGCCGCGGTGGGGTACGTGGTGGGGTCGACGATGTTCGGATAGCTGGAGTTCGTGCCGCACGGCTCGACTCCGTTGACGTTGCCATCGGCGTAGATCATTGCCGTCTTGTCGCCGGCGGCGTCGTGGCAGTAGCTGGTCGTGGCCGCGGCGCTGGTGCCGTATCCGGTGGTCTGGCTGGCCGGCTGGTTCGTCGTCGTGTAGGTGTCCACGGCCACCTGGCTGGAGCCGCCGGTGGCGGTGGCCGGGGCCGTGGTCTGGATCACGTTGCCGTTGCCGTCGTAGGCGTAGGTCGTGGTCTCATATCCCGACGCCGACGTCTGCCCGACCGGGACCGGCGTGTACATCGCGGTCTGGTGGTTCAGGCCGTCGTAGGCGTAGGACGTCGCGTCGGTGGCGAGCCGGGTGGTGTAGCCGGCCGGGTACGAGGTCGGGCAATTGGCGGCGGTCAGGCTGTTGGCCGCGACGCCGGTGGCCGGGACGGTCTGGGTGGTGTTCCCGTCGCCGTCGTAACAGGTCAGCGTCTTGTTGCCGTCGGGGTCGGCGACCAGGGTGGACTGGTCGTCGGCGTTGTAGGTGGTCGTGGTGGTGTAGCCGCGGGCGTCCTGGACGGTGGTCTGGTTGCCGTCGGCGTCGTAGCCATAGCCGGTAGCGCGCGCGGTGACGGTTGCTCCGGAGCCGCCGGCCGCGGTGACCGAGGTCTTCCTCCCGTCGGCGTTGTAGGCGGCGACGGTGGTGTAGTTCCCCGCGTTGGCGCCGGGCAGGTTCCCGTCCGGGCTGGTCGTCGAGGTCTGCTCGCCGTCACTGTCGTGGGCGTAGGTGGTGGTCGCCGTCTCGCTGTTCGCGTTGCCGTCCGGGGTGGAGCTGCTGGTCAGGTCACCGTTGGCGTCGTAGGCGAGCTGGGTGACCACGCCGTCCGCGTTGATGGTCGCACAGGCCAGCGTGGGCGACGGTGCCGCGGCGGCGCAGCTGATGCTGGTGCCGTTGAGGGTGACCGAGTCGCTGTTGAAGAGCTGGTAAGCGGTGCGGGCATAGGAGGCCGTGCCGACCCCCGGCTGGTAGACCCCGGTGGTAGACCACAACTGGTTGCCGTCGGTGTCGTACTGCGTCCAGGTGATGCCCAGCGGCGGGATCGACGCTGGCGGCGTGATCACGCCTCCCACGGCTACCGGGCCTGGGCCCGGTGACGCGGTGCAGGTGGACGTCGCCAGCAGGCCCTGCGCGCAACTTGCCAAGTCCAGGCTCGTGGACTGCTGGGTCGTCTCCGACACCTGGCTGCCGTCGCCGTCGGGCGCGGTGATGGCGACCGTGTTTCCGCTCGTGTCGTAGCTCGTGGTGGTGAGGTTGCCATTGCCGTCGGTGACGGCGGTGTCGAGCTGGGTTCCGGCGGAGTTGTCCCCGCTGGTCGTGGACTGGTCCGCGACGAAGTCCTGCTCCGAGGTCAGGGTTGACCCGGTCCAGGTCGACTGGGCCGCCAAGGTGGCGAGCTGGTAGTAGTAGACGGTCTTGTTGCCGTCAGGGTCGGCAATGGTGATGAAGCCGCTGCCGGTCGACGGGTTGAAACCGGTCCAGGTGTAGCTGGCCTTGAAGCCCATCGGGTCGGTGGACGAGGTGACTTGGCCGACCGAGTTCCAGGTCAGTGTCGTGTGCTTGCCCGCACTCGACCCGCCGGTCTGGCCGTTGGGCTTAGTGATGGTCAGGATGTCGCTGGTCAGCAGCGGGTTGGCGTTGCCGGTGTCGTAGCCGTAGCTGGTGACGTTGCCCAGCGGGTCCTGCACCGTGGTCAGGTTGTCGTCGGTGTAACCGTAGGCCCAGGTACGGCCCATGGGGTCGGTGACCGACCGGACCAGGGCGTGGCCGGAGGAGTCCTTGGCCAGGCCGAGGACCAGCGTGTGGGCCGTGCCACCGCTGCCCACCGGGGCGGTGATGGTGTCGCAGCTGGTGATCGTCGTGGTCGTCCCGCCGACGGTGACGCTGGCGGGGCAGGTGACGCCCTGCGGGTCCGCCGCGCCGACGGCCGGGTTGCCGTAGCCCACGGTCAGGGTGTTGACCGCGTTGCCGCTGGCGTTGGTCTGTGCCTCCGCTATGAGCTGCCCGGCGGAGTTGTAGGTGTAGGCGGTGCCGGGCTTCGGCTGGAACGTGTAGGTGCTGGTGGACGAGTTGTAGGTCAGCGACGTGCCGGTGTTTTCCGGCCGGGCGCAGTACTGGCCGGCCACCAGGGTGTACGGGGCGGTGGTGCAGGTGCCGCTGGAGGACTGGCTGTAGAACGTGGCGTCGGCGCCGCCCGGCTCGGTGACGGTGATGCCGCCGGGCGCGGGGTACAGGGCGCTGGTCAGCGACGGGGCCGGGGTGATGGTGGCCGGGGTGGCGGAGACAAGCTCGCGGAGCCGGTTGTCGCTCTTGTCGGTGACGTAGACGTCGCCCTCGGGGTCGAGGGAGACGTTCTCCGCGACGGTGAGCCTGGCCGAGGTCGCGGGGCCGCCGTCCCCGGAACTGCCGCTGGCGCCGGAGGAGGAGCCGACGACGGTGTACACGTCGTTGGCGGTCATCGCCTGGCCCCACTGGGTACCGGAATCGACCGGGACCTCCTGGACCCGGTTGCTGGCGGTGTCGGAGATGTACAGGTTGCCCGCCTTGTCGACGGTGGCGTTGCCGGGGCCGTTCAGCTCCGCGCTGGTGGCGAGGCCGCCGTCGCCGGTGGTGCCCGCCGTGCCGTTGCCGGCGATGGCGTAGATGTCGTTCTTGGTCATCGACTGGCCGCGCTGGAGCCCGGTGGCCGCTGGGACCTCGCGGATGCGGTTGTTGCCCCAGTCGGAGATGTACAGGTTGCCCGCGCCGTCCACGCCGAGGGCGTCCGGCTCGTATACCTCGGCGGACGTGGCGGCGCCGGCGTTACCGGTGTAGCCCTGGGTGCCGGTGCCTGCGACGGTGTAGATGTCGCCCTTGGTCATGGTCTGGCCGAAGGACTCCCCGCCCTCGTAGACCTCCTCGACCCGGTTGTT
>Ga0302325_10011912_pt1 | contig 18706 bp, 17 predicted proteins | sample Palsa_T0_2_FD_201948 | JGI IMG/M metagenome (GOLD analysis project Ga0302325, IMG submission 201948) | Peat permafrost microbial communities from Stordalen Mire near Abisko, Sweden - Palsa_T0_2 | ecosystem: Environmental > Terrestrial > Soil > Palsa > Peat permafrost | place: Sweden: Abisko...
CCCGCGGCGTACCCTCGAGCAGGATGTTGAGCGTCTCGCGCACGATGGAGAGTGAACTCCACAGAATCAATGCAGCAATCAAGATAGAGAGAACCGGATCGATCCAGTTGTGACCGGTGAAGAGGATAGCTGCGCCGCCGACTATGACCGCTGCGGTGGAGAGCGTGTCGCCCAGCATATGAATGAAGGTGCTGCGGATGTTGACGTCTCGCGAGGTGGTCCAAAGCAGGGCGGCGATTACGCCGTTCATCAGAACGCCGGCTGCAGCCACGATCATCATCAGCTTGGGTTGCACTTGGACCGGCTCACTCAGCCGATGGATGGCAGAAATGGCAATCCAGACGGCGATCAACACCAGGGTCAGGGCGTTGAGAAAGGCTGCCAGGACGCCGGCGCGCTGGTAACCAAAGGTCTTTTGATCCGTAGGCGGCCGCGTCTGGAAGTAGACGGCGACAAACGACAGCAACAAGGCGAGAAAGTCAGAGACGTTATGACCGGCCTCGGAGATCAGGGCCAGCGAGTGGGCATGCACTCCGGCGAAGAAGGTAAGGGCCACATAGGCCAGCGTGGCCAGCAGCGAGATGCGCAAAATCCGTTGCGTCTTCTCCGACGCCGCGCCATGAACGTGCATACCCATAGTGTACGGGAGCGGCAGCGGACGGGAAAGCGGCGGCTATCGTAGCGAGGGAGCCGCGTCTTTGGAGCGGTGAACCGGGACGGAGTTGGCCGTATCGCGCAAGCCGCTCCAGCCTTCAGCCACAATCAGGGAGTTGCCAGGGTTGTGGGGATCGTAGCGGACAGATGCGGGAAAGCCCAGCCGGCAGTCGTAAATGTTGACAATGTGGCGCAGCATGGTCACGTCCTGGGAGCACTCGTAGACCACCCCTGCCGCCTCATATTTGTAAAGAATCAGCTGCAGACCGTTGGGCCGTCCGCTCTCTTCGGCATTGAGGTCGGAGATGTCGATGACAGTAGCATCGATGATGCGACCCTGCTGGACCAGCAGATCCCGGCGCTTGCGCTCCTCCTCGTCGGGGCTGACGCGGCGGCGTAGAAGCGCATACGCGGCCACGCCACCGAGGCAGACTCCGAGCGCGGCAAAAGTGCCGAAGAGCTGGGAGTCGCGCAACGGGAAGCTATTCATGAAAGCTCCAGCTCAAATTGGGGTACACGATGCAGGATATCGCAGCCAGCGGCTCCTGGGAGAGGCGGTGCGGAGGCTGGACCGCATTCGGCAACATTACCTCCGCGCGCGGAGCCTCGCGAAGCGTGCCGGCCTGCCTGCGCTATACTGGGAAGAGATGTCCATTCGTTCGTCGGTTGTCCGAAGCTCGACGGCGATCGCCGTTCCGCGAGCCGCCTCTCCCGCAAATTCCCGCTCCGAACTCCGGCGCATTCGCTCCACGACCGTTCTGTGCGTTCGCCGAAACTCGAATGTGGTCATGGCGGCCGATGGCCAGGTCACCCTCGGTGACAGCGTGATCAAACATACCGCGCGCAAGATCCGCAGGCTTTATCAGGATAAGATTCTAGCTGGGTTTGCCGGTTCGACGGCGGATGCATTCTCGCTCTTTAGCCGCTTCGAGGCCAAGCTGGAGCAATATGCCGGCAACCTGGGGCGCTCGGCCGTGGAACTGGCCAAGGACTGGCGCACGGATAAGATGCTGCGCAACCTGGAGGCCCTGCTGGTCGTTGCCGACCTGCAGCAGACCTTTCTCATCAGCGGCTCAGGCGATGTGATCGAGCCCGACGAAGGAATTGCGGCCATTGGCAGCGGTGGCAGTTTTGCCCTGGCAGCGGCCCGGGCCCTGATCGAGAACTCCGACTTGCCGGCGCGCGCCATTGCGGAGAAGTCTTTGCGAATCGCGGGCCAGATCTGCATTTACACCAACGATCAAATCACGATTGAGGAACTGCACGGCTAAGCTTTCTTTGCTCTAAGCTGCCGCCCAAGAGGAGAAGGCAAATGGCTATTTTTTTACCGGGAACCGCGGAAGAGCTGGAACTCTCGCTCGAAGACCTTACCCCACGGGAGATCGTGGCCGAGTTGGACAAGCATGTCGTAGGCCAACGCGCTGCCAAGCGGGCTGTGGCCATCGCGCTGAGAAACCGTATGCGCCGGCAGAAGCTGCCGCCCGATATCGCCGAAGAGATCATGCCCAAGAACATCATCATGATCGGGCCCACCGGCGTGGGCAAGACGGAGATCGCCCGCCGCCTGGCCAAGCTCACGAACTCGCCCTTCATGAAAGTGGAAGCCTCCAAATTCACCGAGGTCGGTTACGTCGGGCGTGACGTGGAATCGATGATTCGCGACCTGGTTGAAATCGCCGTGGACATGGTGCGCGAGGAAAAGCTGGAGGAGGTGGAAGACAGAGCGGAACTCAACGCCGAAGAGCGCTTGCTGGACCTGCTGCTGCCTCCCTCCCCCGCTCCCGCCAGCTCATCGGGTGGTGGTGGTACCCATTCCGCCCCAGGCCCGGTCGTAGTTGACGGCACCAACTTCCCTCCGGCAAGCCAGGAAAGCCACAACCGCACCCGGGAGAAGCTGCGGCAGCAGTTTCGTGAGAGCAAGCTCGATGAGCGCACGGTAGAGATCGATGTGCGCGAACGCAGCACACCATCGTTTGAGATCATCTCCAACCAGGGCGTCGAGGAGATGGATATCAACCTCAAGGATGTGCTACCCAACCTCTTCGGCCAGCGCACCAAGAAGCGCAAGATGAAGGTCGGCGAGGCCTTCGAATACCTGGTGCAGGAGGAAGAGACGCGGCTGGTTGATATGGACCAGGTAACCCGGCTGGCAGTGGAGCGGGTGGAGAACTCGGGCATTATCTTCCTGGATGAGATCGACAAGATCGCCGGCCGGGAGGGCGGTCACGGTCCGGATGTATCGAGGGAGGGGGTGCAGAGAGACATTCTCCCCATCGTCGAAGGGACCACCGTCAATACCAGGTACGGCATGGTGCGCACGGATCACATTCTCTTTATCGCGGCGGGCGCGTTTCACGTTTCCAAGCCGAGCGACCTGATTCCCGAACTACAGGGCCGCTTTCCTATCCGCGTGGAGCTGCAGTCGCTTACGGTGGAAGACTTTGTCCGTATCCTTACCGAACCCAAGTCTTCGCTGACCAAGCAGTACACCGCCCTGCTCGAAACCGAAGGCCTGAAACTCAGGTTCACCAAGGAGTCGTTGGAGGAGATGGCGCGCTTCGCCTTCCGGGTGAACGAGACCACGGAAAACATTGGCGCACGCCGACTGCACACCATCATGGAGCGGGTGTTGGACGAGATCAGCTTTATGGCTCCCGACATCATGAAAGGCCATTCCGCTGATGGCCCTCTCATCGAGATTGCAGCCTCAGCAGCGGAAAACGGCGCCACGGTGCCTCTGCCAGTAAGCGACGTAGAGACGACGGACGGACGAGAGCGGGTGGTATTGATCGATCCGGAGTACGTGCGAGCCATGGTGGCTTCGATCGTTAAGGACCAGGATTTGTCCCGTTACATCCTTTAGGAAGCGTTGGGCTTCAGGGCGCTGAAATGAAGGTTGGGCAATTCCTCAACGGCGCGACGCAATGCCTGCTCCCAGCAGGCATGCATCAGGTCCAGTTCGGGGTCGTCGGCTTTAAAGCGCCGGTAGCGGTCAAACTCCAGCTTATCGTTCTGATACAGCAGTACTTCGAGCGGGGGCCCAACAGTGACGTTGGAGCGCATCGCAGCGTCGAGCGATAGCAGGGCGTAGGTACCCGCGACCTCCAGGCTGGTGGAACCGAACTCGATGCCCCGGTCAAGGATCGGCCGGCCGTATTTCACCTCACCGATTTGCAGATAGGGCGAATCCTCCGTCGCGCTCAAGGGATTTCCCTGCGGATATATGAGGAAGAGGTCCGGCTTCTCTCCTTTGACCTGACCGCCTAACAGAAGATGGATGTTGAACTTGAAGTCGTCCTTCTCCAGCGCGGCGCGATCCATATCCGACACGCGGCGAACGCAGTCCCCTACGATGCGGGCTGCCGCATACATGGATTCGGCCTTCGCCAGACCCTCTCCAGACTCGAAATCGTTGCGCAAAAGGGTGATGACCGACTGCGTCAAAGACAGGTTCCCGCTGGTCAGGATGACGAAAGCACGTTCTCCGGATTGGAGAAATGTATGCATCTTTTGGCAGACGTTCACCTGGTCGAAGCCGGCGTTGGCCCGGGAATCGGACGCCATAACCAATCCTTCACGGGTCATGATGCCCAAACAATAGGTCATTCATACTCTCCAGCTTGAATGCTAGAGCATTTTCCGGGAACGCGGTATAACGATAGAAAGAGGTGGGAACCGATCCTGCTTGTCTGATAGTTTTTTGAGCAAAGGCAGGGTCACGGGGAGGCTCCAGGGGGCGGTTATGTAGGCTTTTTCTTGAGGAAAAAGCCTGTTCGGCGCACAGTTCCTTATTTAAGGCTACCCTGCCTTTGCTTTCGCATCATAATTTTTGCGACAAGGACCTTGTCGTTCCTGTCGAACTTGCCCGGGGGAGACCCTGGGCGATTCGCTCTTCAGGGCTCGATCGAGGGAGTGCAATGCTTATTCGCTTAGGTTATGACATCGGTTTCAACATTCCGGCCCCGGTTACGATCGTCGCGATGCTCCATGTGCATCCTTCGCGGGAGCCGGACCTGCTCGAGCCTGACGAGCTGCGGCTGGATCCGGGCGTGCCTCTTACCAGCTATATCGACACCTTTGGCAATCGCTGCTCCAGGTTTGTAGCACCCGCGGGACATATTCAACTGACCGGTTCGACCCTGATCGAAGACTCCGGCCTGGAAGACCCTTCTCCGCCACTGGATACGGGCGAGCATCCCGTGGCGGATTTGCCCAACGAAACCCTGATCTATCTGCTCAACAGCCGCTACTGCGAGGTCGATCGACTCTCCAACGTAGCGGTGGAGTTGTTTGGCGACATGGCTCCGGGCTGGGGCCGGGTCCGCGCTGTCTGCAGTTGGGTTTATTCCAAGGTGGCTTTTGGCTATCAGCATGCCCGCTCCACCAAGACCGCGCTCGACGTCTTTACCGAGCGGGTTGGAGTATGCCGGGACTTTCAACACCTGGCGGTGACCTTTTGCCGCGCCCTCAACATACCGGCGCGCTATGTGACCGGATACCTGGGGGATATTGGTATACCGCCCACCTTTACTCCCATGGATTTCAGCGCCTGGTTCGAGGTCTACCTGGCCAACCGCTGGTGGACGGTAGATGCGCGGCATAATCATCCGCGCATTGGCCGGGTATTGATGGCCGTGGGCCGAGATGCCTCCGATGTGGCGATCACCACCTCGTTCGGGATCGCCAACCTCACCCACTTCAATGTGATCAGCGACGAGGTGGCGACCGAAGCCGCGTCAGGATTCAAGCCGTGAGCCAGGATGGCCAAATGGAACTAGCCCGCCCCAGCACGTTTGCTAATCCGCTCCTGAAGGACTATGTCCTGGACAACACGTACGACGAGATGTTCTCTGAGGACGGGCTGGTAAGACCGCATTACGCAGAGGCATTAGAGAAATTTCTCAACCTTCCGCCGGACGAGATTGCACGCCGCAAGCGCTCCGTTGACCTGTCGTTCCTCACCCAGGGCATCACCTTCAACGTGTATGGGCACGGAGAAGGAACAGAAAGAATTTTCCCCTATGACTTGCTGCCGCGCATCATTACCGGAGCGGAATGGCAACACATCGAGAAGGGACTTATCCAGCGCATCACCGCTCTCAATCTCTTTCTGCACGATGTTTATAACGAAGGCAAGATTCTCAACGACGGCCATGTGCCGCGCGAGATCGTCTACAGCTGCCGCCAGTTTCGCAGAGAGATGCGCGGCCTGCAGGTTCCCCGGAATGTATATATCACCGTGACGGGCACAGATCTTCTTCGCCTGAGCAGCGGTGAATTCGTGGTGCTGGAAGATAATTTGCGGGTGCCGAGCGGCGTCTCCTACATGCTGACCAGCCGCCGGGTGATGAAGCGGACGTTTCCCCAGCTGTTTCGCGATTACGGGGTGCAGCCCATCGAGCACTACACTCAGCTGCTGCTGAGCACGCTGCGCTCGCTGGCCCCGGAGGGGCGTCACGATCCCTCCATCGTGTTGCTGACCCCGGGCGTTTACAACTCAGCCTATTTTGAGCACACCTACCTGGCCCGCCAGATGGGTATCGAGCTGGTCGAAGGACGCGACCTGGTCATCCACGACAACGTGGTTTACATGCGAACCACCGCCGGGCTGAAGAGGGTGGATGTCATCTACCGCCGGGTGGACGACGACTTTATTGATCCGCTGGCGTTCCGTTCCGACTCTATCCTCGGAGTCGCCGGCCTGTTCAATGCCTACCGGGCCGGCAATGTAACTTTGGCTAATGCTTTTGGCACCGGCATCGCCGACGACAAGGCGGTCTACGCCTACGTGCCGGCGATCATCCGCTACTACCTGGGGGAAGAACCGATCCTGAATAACGTCGAAACCTATCTCATGACCGACCCCAAACAGCGCAAGTATGTTACGGAGAACCTGGACAAGCTGGTGGTGAAAGCGGTGGGCGAGTCGGGCGGTTATGGGATGCTGATAGGACCCCATAGCAGCGCTGAGCAACGCGAGGAGTTCAAGCGCATGATCGAAGCCAATCCGCGCAATTACATTGCGCAGCCTACGCTCGATTTTTCCCGCGCCGGGTGTTTGACGGAGAACGGCATCGAACCGCGGCATGTGGACCTGCGGCCTTATATCTTGTATGGCGATAAAGTGCGCATTGTTCCGGGTGGACTGACGCGGGTTGCACTGCGGAGGGGCTCGCTGGTGGTGAACTCGTCGCAGGGCGGGGGCAGTAAAGATACCTGGGTCTTGAACGACTGAGGGCATATGCTTTCTCGGGTTGCAGACAGTCTCTATTGGATGAGCCGCTATCTCGAGCGCGCCGAGCACACGGTGCGCCTGCTCGACGTGAACATGGGTCTCATGCTGGACAAGTCCAGCACCAGCGCCGAGGGAAGATGGAAGCGGGTGTTGGCCGCACTGGGAAATCCCCAGGGAGTGAGCTGGGAAAACGACTATTACCAGATGGTTCATTCGCTGACCTTCGACGCAGAGGTTCCCGCCTCGGTGACTTCCTGCCTGATTGAAGCACGGGAGAACGCCCGCCAGGTGCGCGACGAGATCAGCTCCGAGCAGTGGCAGCAGTTGAACCGCATGTACCACTGGGTGATCCAGCCACACTCAGAGTACGGATTGAATACGCGACTGGCCGATTTTCTTCCTGCGGTGATCGACGGAGTCCACCTTTTCCAGGGTGTCACCGATACCACCATGAGTCACGGCGAGGAGTGGCAGTTTATCCAAATGGGCCGCTACCTGGAGCGGGCCGCCGCCACGGCCACTCTACTCGACCTCTATCAGCCGGAGCTTCTCAGCACGCCGGAGATCGCAGCAGAGGGACGCCATTATCAGGAATGGGTAGGCTTGCTGCGCTGTTGCACGGCCTTCGAAGCGTATTGCAAGGTCTATACCGCGGATCTGACGGCGGAATGGATCCTCGAATTCCTGCTCTTGAACCCTGAGTTTCCGCATTCGCTCAGGTATTCGATCGATTGCGTGCGCCAGGCGCTGGTGGCCGTGCAAAAGTCGAGCGGAAGGCAGCCGGTGGATGACCTGACCAGGGTCTCCGGCAAACTGCAGGCCTCGCTAAGCTTTGTCGAAGTTTCCGACATTCTCGCCCAGGACGCCGGGGCGTACCTGCATAACATCCTGCAACAGTGCCGGAAGACGCACGACCTGATTTACCGTTTTTATATTCAATATTCGGTGGAAGCTGCTCTCGCGATGTAATGAGTTTCTTGGACACAGGGAGTTCGACAGGCGATGGATTTTTATCTGATACGGCACTTGACCAAGTTCCTCTACCCGGACCAGGTGAGCGAAAGCCTCATGGAAGCGCGCATGCACCCGCGCAGCGATAACAATCAACGCTGCCTCTCGTTCTCTTTATCGGTAAGCCCACGTTGCCGGGTTTTCTCCTATCGCGATCACCTGGGCAACAACGTCCATCACTTCGATATCCCTGGAGAGCATTCACAACTGGTGATGGTGGCCGAAGCACTGGTGGAGCAGCAGCCACTGCCCGAGATTCCGCAATTGCTCCGCCCGGGCGCCTGGAACGAACTCGACGCACTGGTAGCCCTGGGAGACTTCTCGGAGATGCTGCTGCCGAGCGAATTCGCCAAGCCGTCACCCGCCCTGCTCGATCTGGCGAAACTATTGGATGTGCGCCGTCGTGACGACCCCTTGGTGCTATTGCGGCAGTTGAACGCCTCGCTTTATCACTGGTTCGACTACGATCCGCGCAGCACGCACGTCAACTCTGCGATCGACGAGGCGCTCGAATCCCGCAAGGGCGTATGCCAGGACTTTGCCCATACGATGATTGCGCTGGTGCGGCATGTGGGCATTCCCTGCCGCTACGTGAGCGGCTACCTCTATCATGGCGAGGAGAATACCGACCGTTCCACGGCAGACGCCACGCATGCCTGGGTAGAGGCCTTTTTGCCCCAGGTGGGCTGGGTAGGTTTTGATCCGACCAATAATCTGCTGGCGCACAACAGATATATACGCACCGCGCTGGGAAGGGATTACGCGGATGTGCCGCCGACCCGCGGCATCTACCGCGGCAGCAAGGAAAGCGAGCTTTACGTGGCAGTCAAAGTGTCGAAATACGTTGATTTGCCGCCCCTTGACCGCGATATGCCGGTCCCGGAAGACTGGTCCATCCTGGTGGAGCGAGCCCAGGAACCTCCGCCGGCCCCCGCTCAGTTGCTGCACCTTCAGCAAATGCAACAGCAACAGCAATAGAATCACCGGCCCGCATGAGGGCCCTGACCAAACGTAACCTCTGCGTTTCTTTCTTTCTTTTACTGGGAAAGGCCAGATCGCGTAGTTTAGCAAAGGTGATCTATGGAACAGGTCGGTTACTTTTGCCGCGCCTACGTCGGGCAAGACGTTCAGGCTAATGTGATCGCCCGCACGCTGCTGGAAGCCGAGCTTGAAATCACCCGAATGATCCGTGGAGGAGCCATGTCAGCACATGCGGTGCAGCACGGAATGCCTGATCACGAGCCGGTGCTGGTCGCCAGCGCCTCCGACGGGACGGTCGCCGGAGAGATGTGGCGTTACCTGCGTTCGAACACGGGGCCGGAGTTCGAACGCTGGCAGGTCGCGTACCGCTCCAAAACCAAGATCCTCGACGATCGCTGGGTGGTGATCGAGCTCTCCTCGACGGGAATCAAGGAATACAGAGCCTTCGGCAAGGCCGTCCGGGCAATCTGGGCCAGCGCTGCCACACCTTCACCCGCTCCTTAGCCGTACTGATCCCAGAGCCAATCGATGCCCGGGGGCGACCCGCGGAATCCCATAGCTCAAAAACGAGTCTTTTTGGGCACGCCTTCCAGAGCTTCTGCTTGACGGGGTGTGCCTGATTCTCCTAAGGTCAGAGCGCAAGTAAACGTTTGCAAGATTCTGTTATTTTGTTCCCTATGCTCGAAGCGACCGACATCAGCGCCCTGGACACACTGAAGGAGCAGGTGCTCGAAGCCAACCTGGAACTGGTCCGCCAGGGACTTGTTCTCTTTACCTTCGGGAACGCCAGCGGCATCGATCGCCAGCGCGGACTGGTGGTGATCAAGCCCAGCGGGGTTGACTACTCGGCGCTGGCCCCGGCAGACATGGTGGTCACTGACCTGGACGGAAAAGTCATCGACAGCAGGCTACGGCCATCTTCTGACCTGGCGACGCATCTTCTACTTTACAAAGAGTTTCCTGGGATTGGCGGGGTGGTGCATACGCACTCGGAATATGCCACGGCCTGGGCCCAGGCAGGGCTCGAGATTCCCGCCTACGGAACCACCCACGCGGATTACTTTTACGGCCCCGTTCCCGTCACCGAGGAGCTAACGGCGGAAGAGATAGGCGGAGACTACGTGCACAACACCGGAATAGCGATCGCTCGCCGTTTTCAAGGTCTCGATCCGCATGCGATTCCGGCCGTGCTGGTGGCGGGCCACGCGCCCTTCTGTTGGGGGAAAACACCGCACGACGCGGCGCACCATGCGGCCGTGCTGGAAACGGTCGCCCGCATGGCCTACTTTACGGCTACCCTGCGGCAAAGCTGTAGCGGGGTTTCCCAAGCGCTGTTGGATCGGCATTATTTTCGGAAACACGGCGCCAGCGCAACCTATGGACAGGAGAAATGATGGGGCAAAAGCGAATGACAAACACGGGTAGGAGCCGGCGAGGACACGCCAGGTTATGGTGACAACCCTGGCCTTGGCGGTCTCTACCCAGCTCGCGCGTCTGAACTGGATCGACATCCTGGTGATCGCGATCTACTTCGTGATCGTGATCTTTATCGGCTTTTATCTGCGCGGCTCCTCCAATACCAGCGAAGAGTTCTTCATGGCCGGGCGCGAGATGACGGCCTGGATCGCCGGCCTGAGTTTCGTTTCCGCCAACCTGGGCTCGCTCGAGCTGATGGGTTGGGCCGGGTCCACTTACCAGTATGGAATCCTGGCCATGCACTGGTACTGGATCGGCGCTATTCCGGCGATGCTCTTTCTCGGCATCGTCATGATGCCGTTCTACTACATCTCGAAGACCCACTCGGTACCCGGATATCTAAAGCTTCGCTATGGTGACGGGGCACGAGCTCTTTCCGCGGTCAGCTTCGCGTTCATGACCATTCTCATGAGCGGAATCAATATGTACTCGATGGCCATTGTGATGAAGGTGGTTCTGGGCTGGGACCTGAACTTCAGCATCTGGGTCTCCTCGGTGACGGTGGCAGTGTATGTTGCGCTGGGCGGGCTAAAATCGGCGATTTACAACGAGATCCTCCAGTTCCTGCTCATCTGGGCGGGCGCCTTGCTGGTGCCGATTCTGGGCTTGATCGAGGTGGGTGGCTGGACCAACCTGCGGCAGCAGATCGCGACCAACCTGGGCCGTTCTGACTATGTGCACCTGTGGTCGACGTTGGGGCACTTCAGCGCCAACCCCATGGGGGTGAACTGGTTCGGCATCGTCTTTGGTTTGGGCTTCGTGGTCAGTTTCGGCTACTGGACCACGGATTTTCTGGTAGTGCAGCGCGTGCTCTCGGCAGATAGCATCCGTTCGGCCAGAATGGCTCCGGTGATCGGCGCCGCGTTCAAAATGGCGGTGCCCTTCATTGTCATCCTGCCTGGCCTGATCGCCCTTTCGGTGCTTCCTTTCAAACTGGTGGCGCAGGATGTGGCGGTGAAGACCGGCCAGCATAGCTTCAACGAGGTCCTGCCCTTGATGCTGGTGCGCTACTGTGGGCCCGGTCTGCTAGGGCTCGGCGTGACTGCGTTGATCGCCGGCTTCATGTCTGGCATGGCGGGCAACGTCAGCGCGTTTTCGACCGTGTGGACCTATGACATCTATGGAGCCTTTCTGAACAAGAAGGCTACCGACCGGCACTATGTAGCCATGGGCCGCTGGAGCACCCTGATCGGCGTGCTGGTCTCGGTGGGCACAGCGTACCTGGTGCAGCACGCGGCCAGCATCATGGATTACGTGCAGCAATTATTCAGCTTCTTCATTGCGCCGCTCTTCGGAACCGTGATCCTAGGCATGCTCTGGAAGAGGGCGACCAAGGAGGCCGGCTTCTGGGGACTACTGGCCGGCACGGCAACGTCCATTAGCCTGTGGCTGTGGGTGCAGCACGATCCGCATGCCTTGCGCTACGTCGCCCTTTCTCCCGACGCCAAAGATATGGCAGAGAATGTCTATCGCGCATTGTGGGCGTGGCTGGTCTGCGTAGTGGTTACGGTAGTGGTCAGCTACATGACCAAACCCCGGCCAGTGGCGGAACTGGAAGGGCTGGTCTACGGCGCTTCTGTCCTGCCCAAGGAGCACGACGACCATTGGTACCAGCGTCCGATTGTGTGGGCGGGCACGGTGGCGGTGGTCTTCATCTTCCTCAACATCATCTTCTGGTAAGGAGCCAAGGCAATGCGAGAGTCCTTTTCTATCTGGTGGTTCGCGGGCGTACTACTGTTGGCCTATGGCGTGGTGATTTTGAGCACTGGCCTCTGGGAACTCGGTCACCCGCTGCCCAATCCACCGGTGCTGAGCAATCTGCACGCGCCGATCTGGTGGGGCGCGCTGCTTACGATCGCCGGCCTGGGTTATACGATCGGCTTTCGCCCCCGGCAAACGGTTAACAAGCGAAGGAAATGACTATGGCGAAACAGATGACGTTCGGCGTGATTGTCGGTAACCGCGGCTTTTTTCCTGATCAGCTGGCGAAGACGGGCCGCGAAGAGATCCTCAGAGTCCTTGCTGCGGACGGCATCCGCACCATTGCGTTGACTCCGGAAGAGTCGAAGTTCGGCGCTGTGGAAACTCCGACGGAAGCGCGTACGTGCGCTGATCTCTTCCGTAAGCATCGCGATGAAATTGACGGCGTCATTGTTACGCTTCCCAACTTCGGCGAGGAGCGCGGGATTGTCGATGCCCTGCGCCACTCTACGCTGAAGGTCCCGGTGCTGGTGCAGGCGACCCCCGACCGGGCAGCGGATATGAAGATCTCCCACCGCCGTGACAGCTTTTGCGGAAAGATGTCGGCCTGCAACAACATGATGCAGTACGGCATTCCCTACTCGCTCACCGCGCAGCACACGGTGCAGCCGGACTCCGATGAGTTCCGCAAAGATCTGGCCTGGTTCTCCTCGGTCTGCCGGGTGGTGCGCGGCTTTACTAATCTTCGCGTGGGCGCGATCGGCGCACGTCCCGCAGCCTTCAACACGGTGCGCTACAGCGAGAAGCTGCTGGAGAGGAGCGGCATCTCGGTGGACACGCTCGATCTTTCGGAAGTGCTGGGGCGCATCGAGCGGCTCAAGGACAATGACGACGCGGTGCAGGCCAAGTTGGCGGCCATCCAAAAGTATGTATCCACCAACAATATTCCCGTTGCTGCATTGATCAAGATGTCCAAGCTGGGCGTGGTGATCGAGCAGTGGATGCAGCAGACGTATTGCACGGTGAGCGCGATTCAGTGCTGGACGTCGCTGGAAGAATACTTTGGCGTCGTGCCCTGCACGGTGATGAGCATGATGTCGGAAAATTTGTTCCCCAGTGCCTGCGAGGTAGACATCTGCGGGACTATTAGCATGCATGCTCTAGCCCTCGCCTCGGAGACTCCAAGCGCGCTGCTGGATTGGAACAACAACTACGGTTCGGACCCCGACAAGTGCGTTTGCTTCCACTGTTCCAATTTGCCCAAGCATTTCTTCAAGGACGTCGTGATGGACTTTCAGGCAATCATAGCGGGCACGGTGGGCAAGGAGAATACCTTCGGCACCTGCGTTGGCCGGGTCAAGGCGGGCGCCATGACCTACGTGCGCTTCTCCACCGATGACTTCCATGGCAAGATCCGGGGATACGTCGGGCAGGGGGAGTTCACGAACGATCCGCTGGAAACCTTTGGGGGCGCCGGCGTGGCCAAGATTCCACGATTGCAGAAGCTGCTGCGACTGATCTGTGAGCAAGGCTTCGAGCATCATGTCGCGGCCAATTTCTCGCAAGTGGGGAGTGCGGTACACGAAGCAGCCACGCGCTACCTGGGCTGGAGCATGTACAACCACGATCTCGAGCAGGCCTAACGGTGGCGATCGTTGCAGGAGTTGATTTCGGCACACTGAGCGTCCGCGTCACGCTGTTCGACAGCACTCGGGCGGAGAAGGGTGGATTGGCCACGGCGTCGGCCAATTATCCGTTGAAACGGAAGCGGGAAGACCCGGATTTCGCGACTCAATCCCACGATGATCAAATGAACGCGCTGGTCAGCGCCATGCAGGCGGTGCTGGCCAAGGCGGGGATTTCGGGCCAGCAGGTTGAGGCGATAGCGCTGGATACTACCGGCTCGAGCGTCGTCCCGGTCGATGCCGGAATGCAGCCGCTCGACGACTACTACCTGTGGTGCGACCATCGCGCCAAGGGCGAGGCGCAGCAGATTACCCAACTGGCCCACGCCGAGCACCTGGAAGCGATTGAATGGTGCGGCGGGGTCTACTCCCATGAGTGGGGATTCGCCAAGTTGCTGCACTGGCTGCGCCACAACCCGGAGAAGCGGGGGCAACTGGCGAGCGCCTTCGAACACTGTGACATGGTGGCTGCGACTCTCTGCGGCATTACCGACCCTAAATTGGTAAAGCGCAGTATATGCGCCATGGGCCACAAGTGGATGTGGAATCCCAAGTGGGACGGGCTGCCATCCCAGGCTTTTCTTTCGAGCGTGGATCCCCTGTTGGATGGCATTCGCAACAAGCTGAGTGGCGAATACCATACGTCCGATGCGTTAGCAGGCCACCTTGCGCCCGCGTGGGCGGAGAAGATGGGCTTGCGGGCGGGTATTCCGATTCCCGTGGGCGCCTTCGATGCTCACTGGGACGCCATCGGTGTGGGATGCAAGGAGGGCGATGTGGTCAACGTGGTCGGAACCTCGACTTGCATCATCGCCATGCAGCGGAAGACCACGCTGATTCCGGGGGTATGCGGGGTGGTTCCCGGTAGTGTGGATCCCGGCTATACCGGCATTGAGGCAGGGCTCTCAGCCACTGGAGACATTTTTGAAGCGATTGCGCGGCGCGCCAATGTCAAAGTCGCGGAGTTAAGCCGCGGGTTGGAGAATTACCAGCCGGGACAAACCGGCTTGCTGCGGTTGAGCTGGGACAACGGCGACCGCACGATTCTGGTCAACCCTGAGCTCGGAGGTATCACGCTGGGCTGGAACTTGGTCCACACGGCACAAGACGAATTGTTCGCTGCGATTGAAGGCACTGCGTTTCACACCCGCATTATCCTTGAGCGCCTTGCCGAATATGGAGTGCCCGTGGATCGCGTCATCAATGGGGGCGGAGTGCCGCAAAATAATCCTGTGCTCAACCAGGTGTATGCCAATGTATTGGGCAAACCGGTGTTGGTGCCGGATGGCATTCCCACCAGCCTCGGGTCCGGCATCTTCGCGCTGCTCGCGGCTGGGGCTTTCCAGTCGGTGGAAGATGCGCAGGAGAAGATGTGCCTGCCGTACCAAACTTATCAGCCAGAGGCTAAGGCTGTGCGCGTGTATGAGGAGCTCTACCAGCTTTATCGGAAGGTGTATTTTGCTTTTGGCTTGCGGGGCGCCCCGGCAGTGGAGTTGGGAGATGTGCTGCCGAAGTTGATCGAGATTCGATCTGCGGTGTTGAGTGATTAGTCTGAACGAGAGCTTGGGGTTTAGGGCCGTGGAATCCCACATCTCGCGAAAAACGAGCGAGATGTGGGGCACCCGTCGTTCGTGGTTAGGGCAGAGTTTGAGGGGTGGGGTCGCCCTTACGTCAGCGTTGGATGCTGGATGAGAAAAACTGCAGATCCCTCGGCTGCGCTCGGGATGACAAAGGGTGTGGTGGCTCTTCCAGGGGGAACTGCCTTGCGGCTGAAAGAGGCGCAGGTCGGTCGTTCACTTCGGAGAATTCCGCGCTCCACGTGGGCCCCTCACCTATCGTAGTTTGGTACAGAGTTTGACGGGTATTGGGCACTCTTCCGGTTGTAGTCTGGATGGATGATTTACCTTGAGCGCAAGCCGGCGGCGGCGTTGGCTGGGTGCGTGGAGATGCTCTGGTTCGCTTGCGCCCCGGATTTGCCGCACCAGCGGGAGCTGGTTTTGCCGGGGGGCAAGATTCAGTTCGTTATCTCGCTGGCAGCGGACCATCTGACCCATTGCAGTCCTGAGGGCGATGTGCCCATCGCGCCGGCATTGCTGGTCGGTGCGCGCACATCCGCAGAGTTGGTGGCAACGCGTGACATGAAGAGGCTGGTTGGGGTGGTCTTTCGGCCCGGAGGACTTGGCCCATGGTTGCGGGAACGCGCGGATCTCTTCTATGAGCAGTCCTTATCGCTGAGCGACCTGCGGCCCATGGGATTCGTGCGCGATCGGGTGCGCGAAGAGGGCTCGACACCTGAGAATGCGCTCCGCGTATTGGACGACGTGCTATGCGAACGGGCTCTGGCACCGGAACGGCGAACCCACGTTGTGAGAGCGCTCAGCTTGCTTCGTTCTCGTAGCGTTGGTGAGACGGCACGCGAGCTTGGCATCAGTGAGCGCCGCCTACACCATGTGTTCACGGAGGATGTTGGTCTTTCTCCCAAACAATGGAGCCGGGTGCGGCGCTTTCAGCGCGTAGTGCGTGCTCTGCACCAGGGCGTCGAGATGCGATGGGCGGAGCTGGCCGTTGTATGCGGATATGCAGACCAATCGCACTTCTCGCGCGACTTCCATAGCTTCTCCGGTATCGATCCGACAACCTATGCCGCGTCGCGCGGGCGGTGGCAGAACCACGTTGCCATGTAGCAGGGGGTTCCGATTTCTTCAAGACGCCCAATAGGCCATGTGGCAGCATGAGGGCATGGCTAACTACGCGAGAGATTCCAAATCCACCGTGATCCCTGGCATGCGCTATCGCGATTGCCTGGCGGCAATCGAATGGCTATGCACTGCACTGGGATTTGATAAACGCGCTGTCTATATGGGAGAAGGAAAGAGCGTGATGCACGCTGAACTCACGTTCGGCAATGGCATGATCATGCTCGGCTCGGCGAGCGTTTGCACCGAATTTTCGAAGTACTCTGCCATGCCCGACGAGTTGGCAGGACGTGAGACACGCAGCGTCTCCCTCATGGTGAGCAACTGCGATGCTGCGTATGCTCAGGCTAAGGCTGCCGGCGCCGAGATAGTCTTCGACCTGGTAGAAAAGGAGTACGGCGGCAAGGCTTTTACCTGCCGTGACCCGGAGGGCCATCTCTGGCAGGTGGGCGATTACAATCCCTGGGAGACTACGGCGAAAGACTAGGGACCGTAGTCGGCGGCAACGGTCTCGGGCACACGTAACCAGCCATAGAGAGGAAAGCCCTCGACCAGTTCCAGCACTTGTGCTCGTATCCGGCGCAGTGCCTGAGGGTCATTGCGCTGATCTAACGCCTGGGTGATCCACTTGGCGATGGTATGCATCTCCGGCTCGCGCATGCCACGCGTGGTCAAGGCTGGACTACCGATGCGGATGCCGCTGGGCTTGAGCGGTGGATTCACATCGTAAGGGATGGCGTTCTTGTTGACCGTGATGCCCGCTTCATGGAGCGCGTTTTCGGCTTCGCTGCCCAACATCCCGCGAGAAAAAACGTCTACCAGCATTACGTGGGTATCGGTTCCACCGGAAATTACGCGGTAGCCCTCGCCCATGAGGGTATCGGCCAAGGCCTGCGCATTCACTACCACCTGCTGCGCGTATTGCTTGAAATCCGGCTCGAGAGCCTCACGAAAGGCCGCGGCTTTGCCGGCGATCACGTGGACCAGGGGGCCACCCTGCTGGCCGGGAAAGACACTCCTGTCGACAGCGGCGGCGAATTGCTGCTGGCAGAGAATCATGCCGGCACGGGGACCACGCAGGGTCTTATGCGTGGTGGTGGTGACCAGGTGCGCGTGAGGCACGGGCGAAGGGTGGACGCCACCAGCCACCAAGCCGGCGAAATGGGCCATGTCGATCAACAACAACGCTCCGACCTTATCCGCAATCTGGCGCATGCGGGCAAAGTCGATGATCCTGGGGTAGGCGCTGCCTCCTCCGATGATGAGCTTTGGCTTTTCCCGCTCGGCGATGGCTTCGAGGTGATCGTAGTCGATGCGCTCGGTTTCTTTATCTACGCCGTAGAAGACCACGCGATAAAGCTTGCCGGAGAAGCTGAGCTTGTGCCCGTGGGTCAGGTGGCCGCCATGGGCCAAATCGAGGCCCAGGATGGTGTCGCCGGGGTTGATGACCGCCATGTAGGCAGCCGCATTTGCCTGGGAACCGGAATGGGGCTGCACGTTGGCGTGCTCGGCGGCAAAGAGTTGGCGGGCTCGATCCCGGGCCAGGTTTTCGACCACATCGGCAAACTCACAGCCGCCGTAGTAGCGCTTGCCCGGGTAGCCTTCGGCGTATTTGTTGGTGAAGACTGACCCGACAGCCTCCAGCACAGCCTGGCTAACAAAATTTTCCGAGGCGATCATCTCCAGGCCCTCGTGCTGGCGGCGGATTTCGTGATCGACAGCCGCGGCGATCTCTGGATCGGCCTCGGCAAGCGTGCGGCGCATGCGGTCAGACATGTTGCGATTCTAGACTATTTGGCGTTGGGGTTTTGCTGGATAGAGCGAGAGCATTGGAGGGGCTTCGCCCGTCTTTTTCGGCCCACGTACGCTTTGGCGAACGTGGGGCACCCGTCATGCTTCCGGATGATTTGGTGTGACGGCGAAATCCGAAAAAAATAGCGCTAAAAGAGCGAAAAGAGTTTTAAGTTACTTTTTATTACTTTTGTACCCTATTCGTGTGCCTCAGCGAGCGATTAATTCTTTCTCCGGCGTGGGCAGGGCTGGGGTCGTAGCCAGGTGTTTGAAGGCTCCGTGGATGAAGGAGCCGATGTACCAGCCGTCCATGAACTTGTACGGGGTTTCTCCGGTGGTGTAGTGGCCGCAGGGCAGGACTTTGGAGACGAAATCAATGCCGCGGCGGCGGAAGTTCTCAATCACCTGGAGCGAGTACTCGCGGAGGAAGGTGAGGTCGTAAGTGGCGTGGACCAGCAGTACCTTTTTGGGGTGGG
>Ga0302325_10011920_pt1 | contig 18700 bp, 16 predicted proteins | sample Palsa_T0_2_FD_201948 | JGI IMG/M metagenome (GOLD analysis project Ga0302325, IMG submission 201948) | Peat permafrost microbial communities from Stordalen Mire near Abisko, Sweden - Palsa_T0_2 | ecosystem: Environmental > Terrestrial > Soil > Palsa > Peat permafrost | place: Sweden: Abisko...
GGTCTCGTCGAAGTCATTGCGCCAAAAACCAGGCGACGGTCGGGCGCCGCGTAGATGCCGAAGTTGGAGAGATGCGCATCGCCGGAGAGCTGCGCGTAAAGCCCCGTGCGCGAAACGCCAGCAAGATCCGAGGCCATCACGGAGGCTGCGCCTCGAAAAAACGCAAACGACGACACAAGCATCCGCCCGTAGCGGATGGGTACAAGCTCGGGCACCCGCCGAGAGGACTGTTGCTCGAGTACCGCAACCGGATCCCGCCTCCCCGACGGTCGCTCCCAGACTCCGTGGGCCGAACGCGGTGACTGCTCACGCGCCGCCTTCCCACGCACGACGCGGTCGGCTCGCGAGAGGATGCGCCCGCGCATCCGCACTACCGGCCCCATCAGCGGCAGGATTCGTAGTGCCTCCGCTCGATATGCTCGTCAACGTCGTCTTTAGCGCCGCCTCCCCGGCCGCCAGCGCACAAATCACTCGCGACACTCCAGCTAAACCGGGCTCGAGTCTTGGAAGCGCGCTTGACGCCCTCGCTCCAGACATCTTGCCTCCATCGTGCGAGAACTTTTGTCTTCGCGCGATCGAACTCTTCGTCGGTGAGCGCACCGCGGTCTCGGAGGTCGGCAAGCTTGCTGATGTCGTCCGCGGGTCCGGCTGAGTCCACGCCGTAGACGTACTGCCGGAAGGCGTCATTATGCGCACGATCGTGTGCTTGATGCTCGTGCATCAGGTGGCCGCGCAGGATGCGTACGCCGACGTGTGGGAGCGCAACGATGAATAGTGGTGAGCACGAAAAAACGACCCCGCGCCTGTCCTGCTGTGGAAGAGTGTCCCTACTCTGACTTCCCTCGTTATGAAGGGGTCCGCGGTTCAGAATCCGCGCGTCGGCTCTCTGACAGCTCCGCTCATGCTCAGGCCCCGTTAGTTGTCAGTGAACTCCTCGGCAAGCTCCCGCCCATGCTCGATCACCTCGGCTACGGTTCTCCCGCGCGCTCGACCGATCGAGATGCCTGTCGTGTCCTGCACGACGTCGATGTCGAATACGTCCCCGTTTTTCGTCGGCGCTCCCTGAAACGTGAAGCCAGGATGTTCCGGAACCTGTATCCGGCCGAGCCACGCGATCTTCTCCTGCTCGGAGATGTCGTCGGGTTCTTCGACTTGGTCGGTGCTCTCGGGATTTGTCATGGCGAAGCCATCTTAGCTTGGGCGCCGGAACTCGCATAACGATGCGGCTCAGCGGCGTCGTGCGGGCATGGGGCAACGCGCCGAGGTGCTCTTCGACGGCAAGCGCGAGGGCCGTCCCTTCCGCGCGAGATCGCGACCCAGACACGAAGAAGCGCCGCAAGAAGGCGAACAAAACGCAACGACGTGCGTTCGCGAAGGAAACTCGAAGCAGTAGGAGAACGCCTGAAAGCGGGCGATGCGACCCGTTCCAGCCCGCGGTGACAGGCGGCAACCAAGGCGCCTGAAGTGGCTAGAGCTCCGCGAGGCGCGGCACGATCTTCGACACCACGCGCTCGACGAGCGCGGCGGGCTCGCTGCCGAGGAGTCCGAGCTGCACGTGCTCGAAGCCGAGCGTGGCGTACTGCGCCATCTCGCCGACGAACGCGTCGACATCGGTGTCGGGGTCGACGCGGCCGATGGTCGTGTTGCGGATCTCCGACCTGTCGCGGCCGACCTCCTCGCAGTGACGTGCGAGCACGTCGAGCTTGTGCCGCACCTCCTCCGGTGAAGTGGGGAAGAGATTGTTCGCGTCCGCGTACTTCGCGACCAGCCGGAGCAGCTTCCGTTCGCCGCCGCCTCCGATCATGATCGGCGGATGCGGCTGCCGGATCGAAGGTGGCGCGTTCAGCGTCTCCGCGAGGCGATAGTGCTTTCCCTCATACGGGCCATCGTCGCCGCTCCACATCTGCAGGCAGATCTGGAGCGTCTCCTCGAGCCGCTCGATCCGTTCCGCGATGGGATAGAACGGAACTCCCAGGCCGAGGTGCTCGCGCTCGTACCACGCCGCGCCGAGGCCGAGCATCCCGCGTCCGCCGGAGAGGACGTCGAGCGTCGTCACGATCTTCGCGAGGAGGCCCGGGTAGCGGTAGCTGACGCCGGTGACGAGCAGGCCGAGCGTCATCGTCTCCGTGCGGCCCGCGACATAGCCGAGTGTCGTGTAACCCTCGAGCATCGGGTCCTCGGCGCATGTGAACTGCTCCATCTGGAAGTAGTGATCCATGCACGAGAACATCGTGCAGCCGGCGTCTTCCGCCGCCTCCGCTGTGTCGCGCACGTGCGCGCGCAGCGCGCCCGCGCCGCCCGAGAGTGTCTGGTTGAAGAAGTGGATGCCGACCTCCACGATGCCCAGCCTACTGGTCGCCGCGAACAGCATGAGGAAGAACGAGTCCGTTGCCACCCAGAACGAAGCTCCGCGACGGCGTTCTCTATTCTCCAGGCCGACGCTTCGTGGTTTTGGGCGGCAGTCAATCGCTGCGGCCGCGCATATCGCACGAGCGTCGCGCTCCACGGCCACCGCGGACATCACGGGAACACGTGATCTTTTCTTGGTCGGGCTCAGGCGAAGCATGCAGCGTGGTTGCCGTAGCCCGCCGCTGACGAAGCTCCGCTCGCCATGCACAGGAGACACTCGTCCAGCTCTGAGAAGAGCGCTCGTGAAGCGTCTCACTTTTGAGTATCTAGTTGATTGAGGGCGACGCGGCCGCGGCGGACCGTGGCGAGGATCTCGTCGGCGGTGGCGGTCCAGACGAACGGCTCGGAGTTTTCGTTGTTGGCTTGGAGGTAGGCCTCGATCGCGGCGATCAGGTCGGGGACACTCTGGAAAACGCCGCGGCGGATGGCTCTGTCTGTGAGCTTGCCGAACCAGCGCTCGATCATGTTCATCCAGGAGCTCGAGGTGGGTGTGAAGTGGAGGTGGAAACGGGGGTGCTTGGCGAGCCACTTCTTGACGTTCTCGTGCGTGTGGGTGGCGTAGCTGTCGAGGATCAGATGGATCTCGAGGCCGTCGGGGACAGCGGCGTCGATCGTACGCAGAAACGTCAAGAACTCGCTGTGGCGGTGGCGGGGCAGGCACTGTCCGATCACGCCGCCGATGAGCACGTCGAGTGCCGCGAACAACGTGGTGGTGCCGTTGCGCTCGTAGTCCTTGGTCACCGCGCCCGCCCTGCTCTTCTTCATCGGCAGCGACGCCTGGGTGCGGTCAAGCGCCTGAAGCTGACTTTTCCCGTCCAGGCACAGCACGATCGCCTTCTCCGGCGGGTTGAGGTAGAGCCCGACGACATCGACAAGCTTCTCCTCGAACCGCGCGTCGCTCGACAGCTTGAACCCCTCCACCCGGTGCGGCTTCAGACCCCGGGCTGACCAGATCCGCTGCACCGTCGCCGGGCTCACCCCCTGCGCCTTGGCCATCGAGCGGCAGCTCCAGTACGTCTCTCCCACAGGCTTCTCATGCAGCGTCGCATGCACGATCATCGCGACCTTCTCGGGCGGGATCGACGGCTTCCGCCCTCGGCCCGGGCGCACAGCCGCAAACCCCTTCAGACCCTCCAGCTCAAACCGTTCACGCCACGCCGCCACCGTCGCAGGCGACAAACCCTCCTGCGCGGCAATCCGCGTGCTCGCCACACCCCCAGCGGCCAACAGCAGCACGCGCGCCCGCTGCACCTCACGATGAGCCGCAGCCCTCGAGCCCGAAAGCCTCTCCAACACCAAACGCTGCTCACCGCTCATCTGCAACGGCGGGCTAGGGAGCCGCATACCGCAAGCCTAACACAATCACCGCTTATTTGCAAGACACTATAGAACCAGATTCTGAACTCGAAGCAGTGACCTCGGGCCGTCGAGCTTCAGCGTCGTCTGCCTCCTCCGAAGAGGGATAGGAAGAGAAGGAAGACGTTGAGGATGTCGAGGAAGATCGATGCCGCGAGCAGCGGTGCACTCGCGATGTTCTTCGTCCTGCGCAACCGCTGGAAGTCGAACATTGTGATGCCGGCGAAGATCGCAAGCCCGAGGATCGCGTAGATCAGGGAACCGTGAGGGATTTGGACGAAGATCAGGACAACCCCGAATCCGATGAGCGCGACGAGCGCCCAGAAGAACGCGCGCGCGTACGCCGAAAGGTCGCGCCGCGTCGCATACCCAGCAGAGCCGAACCCGGCGATGAAGAGGCCTGTCGCGCCACCCGCCTGCCAGACGGCGTCCGGGTTGCTGTTGGCGTAATAGGCGACCGTCGGCGCTACCGCTAACCCCATGAGCACGCCGAAACCGAAGAGCAGACCGATCGCAAGCTGCTCGGATTGCCGTGACGCGAAGTTGATCCCGAGCAGACAGACGAACGCGGCGATGAACCAGAGCAAGCCCAATCCAGACGACTGGTTGCGGCCCAGATAGGCGCCGGCGGCGAACAGGCCGGCGGTCAACGAGACGAGTCCCATCGTCTGTCCGAACAGGGCCTGCGCCCCTTCCCGACTCACAGCGGGTTCGAAGGCCGTATCGGGGTACATCACTGCGTGACCCTAGCCATCGTCACGGTGGCGCGCAAGCGTCTGCGGTCGCGCGGGAAAAGACGCGACCTCGTTCCTGATCAACGAGACTGCGATCGCTCGGATTTTCAGCGAGCGCGGCTTCACCTGCGCGGCCGAGAGCCATATTGACACCGCTCTGGCGCCTCCCCCGACGGCCACTGCCAGTCGCTTCATCGATCCCTGCCGGACGCCCCCGGCGGCGAACACTGTCGGAACGCCGGTCGCGAACCGAGGTGGCGCCCGGCGGAGACAAGCCCAACCCTCTCCAAGATCAGCCGGCTCGAGCCGGACGTCTGTGAGAACGAACCCGTGCGTGTCGAGCGCGACGCCCGAAATCCAAGACGTTGCGGGTTCGGCGCCGAGCCGAGGCTCGGCTACACGGCCAGCGCCCGTCCCGCCTGGGGAGAGATAAGAACGCTCACACCTCCGTCGCGGCCCGAGGACAATCGCTCGGCCAGCCTGCAGAGCATCTCACCTGATTGAACCTGACGGTACGGGCACGGTAGCGCGTGCTAAACACGCATAAACAAGCATAAAGCTGCTATAACACGCAGGCGGTGCTGACGGCAGAACGCAAACAGGCGATTCTCGTGTGTCTTGAGCGCGATGGGAGGGTCGTTGCGTCGGAGCTGGTGGCGAACCTCGGCGTCTCTGAAGACACCGTACGGCGCGACCTGCGTGACCTCGCCGAGCAGGGGCTTCTCCATCGCGTCCACGGCGGCGCGCTTGCCTCACCGCCGCCGACGGTATCCTTCGCTCAGCGGCTGGAGGTCGGGCACGAGAAGAAGGTGGCGCTCGCCGATGCCGCGCTGACGCTGCTTCAACGCGCACGTGTGATCGTGCTCGACGGCGGGACGACGGCTTTGGAGCTTGCTCGGCGGCTCCCGTCCGTCTACGCAGGCACAATTGTGACCAACGCTCCGCCGGTTGCATCTGCGCTGGCGAGCCACCCGAAGGCTAGGGTCGTGCTGGTCGGCGGCAGGTTCCTGAAGGATCAGCAGGTTGCGGTCGGCTCGGCCGCCGTCGAGGCGCTGCGCAACGTGCACGCGGATGTCTGCGTGCTAGGCATCTGCTCGCTTCATCCGGATGTCGGTGTCACGACGCTGGATAACGAGGAGGCCCACGTCAAACGCGCGATGGTCGCCTGCTCCGGTCAGGTGATCGCGCTTGCGACGGCGGACAAACTGCGCAGCGCGAGTCCGTGGGTCGTGGCCCGACTCACCGACATCGACCACCTTGTGACCGACGGCGGCGACGAGTTGACGCGCCCGTATACGACGGCAGGCATCGATGTGGTGAGGGTGTGACGCCGCGCCTTGCGACGTTCTCGATCTTTCTGATCAACGGCGCGATGATCGGAACCTGGGTCGCGCACATCCCGTGGCTGCAGGACCACCTCGGGGTCTCGAAGGCAACGCTCGGATTGTGTCTACTGTGCATGGCCGCAGGCGCCCTGGTCTCGATGCCGGTGACCGGCTACGTCCTCGACCGGCGACCGAGCGCGTCGGTGGCACGTGCCGCAACCCTGATCTTCTGCCTGATGCTTCCGCTGCCGCTGATGGCAAGTAGCCCCTGGATGCTCGCCACGATTCTGTTCGTGTTTGGGGCATGCAACGGCGTTATGGATGTCGCCATGAACGCGCACGGGGTCGCCCTCGAGCGTGAGCTGCCGAAGCCGATCATGTCGTCGCTCCACGGCGGCTGGAGCCTCGGCGGCTTCGTCTCCGCCGGGACGGTCGTTATCGCCGCCTCGGCGGGAGTCGACCCGCGCGTGGAAAGCCTGATCGTCGCCGTCGCGCTTTGGTTGGCGGCGCTATGGATCACTCGCCGGTTGGGCAACGCTTCAACCCGCCGCAAGACAGCCGCCGGGTTCGCGCTGCCCTCGCGCGCGGTGATCTTGATCGGCGGCCTGTGCTTTCTGGCGATGATGACCGAGGGCGGCATCGCCGACTGGAGCGGCATCTACTTGCGTCACGACGCCGGCGCGAGTGCGACTGCGGCGGCGATGGCGTTCACCGGCTTCTCGTTCGGGATGGCGGTTGCGCGCCTCGGCGGCGATCTGCTCAACGAGCGCCTCGGTGCAGGCAGGCTGCTGCGCGGCGGGATGGCGCTGGTGGCGATCGCGCTCGGCGGCGTGCTGCTGATCGGCGAGACGGCACCCGCCGTGATCGGCTTCGCGTTCTGCGGTCTCGGGATTGCCAACGCCGTCCCCCTGCTGTTCAGCGCGGCAGGCCGACTTAAGCCGTCCAGCCCGTCCCTCGCGGCGGCGTTTACCCTCGGCTACACAGGCTTCATTGTCGGACCGCCGACGATCGGCATCCTCTCTGACCAAGCTGGTCTGCCGAAGACATTCGTGCTGCTCCTGCTCGCAGCGCTCACCGTCGCCGCACTCGGTGGCCGCGCCATGACAACCAAACCCGGCGAGCCCCACCCCGACAGAGCCGTACCCAAGATCGCCGGGCAAGCAGAGGCTGCCGCGCGCTAGCGAGCCTACCCGGCGCCCGCTACTTAAGCGATCGTGTCGTTGTCAGGGCAAGCGGAGAAGCATCGACGCTCCGCTTGCTCCGGCCGCTTCTTTGGCTCGCCGCAACGAGAACGAGCGGAGCGGAGGGTCGAGGAATAGAGCCCGACTCTCCTCCGCCCATTCGACCCCGTCATGCCCCGAGCTTTCCTACCAGTTCGCTCAAGGGGCTTTCGACATCACGTACGAGCTTGTCAACCTGATTTCTCGGCGTGACTGAGCTGGGTGTGCCAGCCGGTGAGGTATCGCGTGACACGGTCTTCAGCGCGTCCTTGGCTCAATCGACGAGAGCCAGCTCAAAAGAACAAAGCTTGCACTCGAGGTCGAACTCCGACGCGTGCAGCGCATTGGAGAGTGTGTGAAGCGCCACACTAAGCACCGTGCCGTCAACGCCCACAGCCACCGTCGACAGGCTCACCGCGCCGAGCGCCCACCACCTACGCGCCCCGGTGTGCGAAGCAGAAGCCGCGTCCATTTACGACACCCCCTCTTACGAGTACACGCCGGCGAGTCGACCCCGCCACCACCGGCCACCGCGCAGTCTCGAGAACGCACCTTTCCCGTCCCGATCGATTGCCGCCGTGTGCGTCACGATTAAGCGTCCGGGAGTGTAACGGTCAGACCATGCCGGCCGCGGTGCATGCCGAGCGCGGTGCATGCCAACCGCGGTTCGCGCGCAACGAGCGTCTTCTTCTTCGGACTGGGGATGACGCGTCGAGGTCGAGGAAGGACGGTGCTCACTGAGGCTCCTCGGCTGCCTCCGCGCGATCGTGAGGGATGATCACGACCGGGCAGGGTGCGTGGTTGGCGCACTGTTGGCTGACCGATCCGAGCAGGAGGCCACGGAAGCCACCGAGGCCACGCGATCCGACGACGAGAAGATCGGCGCCTCTCGCTTCGGCGCAGAGGATGTGGGCCGGTTGCCCCTCGCGCAAAACAGGCGTCACCGTCACGCCCGAGTTGGCAGCGCCGGCGTCCGCGAGACTCTTGTCGAGTTCCGTTTGCGCGATTTTCGCGTAGTCATCCGGGTCGATAGGGACAGACCAGGCTGCGCCGTAGGCGAGCGGCGGAACATTCCATGCCTTGACGGCCTTCACTTCGGCGCCGTGGCTGCGCGCCTCCTCGAGCGCGAATCGAAGCGCCTTCGCTGATGCTTCGGAACCATCGAGACCGACGACGATCATGTGCATCTTGCTCATTCTCCCTCCGGCCGGTTGCTTCCAGACCTGTGCATTGGATCCGTCGCCACATCGGCATTGATTTCCCGTCGCGCCCGCCCGGATGCCGTGTTTCAGCGCTTTTGGCCGGAACGGAGAAGCAAAACCCGACGGGCACGGACGTGATCGGCACCACCTGCCCCCAAAGACCAGTTCAGCGCGCGAGCCGTCGTCCTGCATGCTCGCCCACCAGGTCGCCTTCGAGCTTCGGGAACGTGCATCCGATCCGGGTTCTAGCTCGGTGCGAGGCCCTCGCGCAGCTTGACTGAGCCGCGGGGCGCGAGGATCTCGGCAGTCTCGGGTGCTCGTCGGGCATGCCAGAATCCGAACCCGACCAGGAGCGCCATCACCGCCGCAAGGACGAAGGCTGCGATCCCCGCCCAAAGCGCGATCACGCCAAAGGTGGAGAAACCGTAGGCCTCGAGCAGCAGGCCGCGCAGCGTCGTGCCGTTGAGAGAGGTCTGAACCTCCGCGGCGAGCGCGGCGTTCTTGGGATTCGCACGCGATGCCGTACTGACCTTCGAGTACACGCCCCCGTAAGGCATCTCGCTCAGATGAACGGCGATGAAATGGTCCGCGTACGCCTCGGCCTGCTGCCCGGTGAGGAGCTGCTGTCCGGCGTACTTCTCCAGGTACGGAATCATCCCCGGCGTGATCTCGGTACCTGCTTTCGCGTGCGCGAATGCCGCCTTCGGCGGGAAGAAGATCTGCTGCTGGGCGAGCTGGTTGTGAACATTCGAGCTGGCGACGCTATGACCCCACAACGACAGCGCACCAGCCACCACCAAAACGACCACGACGACCGCCCCTCCGGCGCTGACGAGCACATCAAAAACCTTGCGACGCATCACTTCCTCCTTGGCTCGGACGGTCGGCACACGGCGGCGCGATCAAGGTCACGCCAACCTCACGGCACCCACACCGCCCACGCTCCTGAGGGAGGAACAGCACTGCGAAACCAGTCAACCTGAGGTCTCGCGGCCTTGCTCGGACGCTGCCAAGCTTGCACCGCCTGAGAGTAAGGCTACCAGCCGCGTACCCTGCCACCCCGAGTGGGCAGCCGTTTCGCGGTTCGGCGAAGCCGAGCCGACCCGTAGCGAAGCACCGAGTAGGCCACGTCCAGTCGCCGCCATCGACGAATCCCCGGCAATCAGACCCGAAGATCGGCCTGAGCCGTGGGCTGACGGTCGCGACTGCCGTGGCGATCAGCCGTGAGTCGGCCGCCGTCGGCTTTGGCGAGCCCCCTCACCGTGTCAGTCTCGTCGTTCGGCGGATTTCTGCACCCATCACGCGCGGTGCGGCTTCCGTAGTGCGCCAGAACTCACGCAGGAAACCTTCGGCTACCGACCGAGACCAGCAACTGGTCGAGACACTCGGTGCAAACTGTCCGCACCCAATGCATCAGCGACACCGTTCGCGCGCGGCTCCCGCATCGGTGCGCCTGAGTCAGACGCGGGTCGCTTCGTCTGCTTCGTTGCCTACGATCACGCGACGTGGCTGGCGACAAGTCGCAGGACATGAGCGGGCTCGCGCCGCCCGCCTACAACCGTTCCGTTGCGCACCGTCAGCATGCACGATGACGGGATCAGTGCCGGTCGCAACAACGAGGTGCGCAGCCACGACCATACCGTCTCCGATCGTCACCGTCCCGGGCCCGCGATCTTCGTCGAGATCCGAGATCATAAAGTCGCGACACGAGCCGAATCTGCGTACACCTCTGCCGCAGCTATGCCAGACCGCGCGCAAGTCTCGCCTCCATCCGTACCTCCGACGCCCGCAGCACCGCCTTGCTCGGCACGCACGCCGAATACGCACCCTCCCCCGGTGCTCCCGGTTTCGAGAAGCGACCCTTCCGCGGGCGGCGCTCGGCTCGCACGCGTGACTTGAACGCTTGAGAATTCTGGAAATCTCGAACCACGCCCGGAGCAACGCAACTGTCGGCCACGGGGATGCAGCCCATGGCAGGGTTGATCGTCATAAGGAGCCACCGCATCTCTCGCAGACCGACCTAAGCGATGGAGGCTGCGATCGATCGGAGCATGAAGCCGAGCCGGCGACGTATCAACCGGGTCAACCAAAACCAAGCAATGGTAAGTACACCATCTGCGAGATGGTCGCGACGAAACTGGGCAGAGAAGTCGGGTACCAAGCGAGCACCGGTGACCTTCACGGCCTCCGTCGCTACCGGATCGTCTACCACCTCCCTCCCCGACTGCGAACAACCCGCTTTGAGCGAGGTCATCTTGATCGGCCCCCGAGTGCAAACCTGCTGGACGGCTGCAAAACCGACGCGCCGAGTAATCGTGCGCGTTGCTGCCGCGATTGTGCTGCTCAGGGGGCGCATTGATAATCGGCACTCAGACCGCTGTCAAGGCGGAGCCGTGGCCTCTAGCTGAGCCGCCTGCGGGCGCTGGGTTATCCTCCTGCTGCCGATGGGCGTCCGCGTGCTCGTCAGGATCGCAGTCGCCGCACTCGCGGTGCTCCTCGTCGCCGTCGCGGTCATCTTCGCAGTCTCCCTGTGCCGGCATATCCCCTCCCCGCTCCGGGGTAAGGAGACGGGGTCGAGCGACCACAGGTTCGCCTACGCCGCCGCCTTCGTTCTCGTAGCGCTCGGCCTTGTCACCGGCTCGTTTGCGACGCGCACCTGCCGCCGGGCACTCTGAGGCGCTGGGAGGAGTCCGCGCCGAAGTCGGCGGGCAGGGGCCCGCCGGGGGTCGGGTGCACCTCGCGCTCGGGCCGGCGCTGCTCGCCGGCTTTATCGCCGTCGCCCTTGCGCTCTGCGAGGCGCGCCTCTTCTTCGGCGTCGACTTCACCGACGAAGCGTTCTACGTGGCGGTCGCCTACCGCTTCGCGCTCGGAGGCACGCCCTACCTGGACGAGCTGAGCGTGCCCCAGACGACAGTCGCCGTACTCCTTGCACCACCCGTCGCCCTCTACCACGCCGTCGTCGGGCGGGGTGGGTTGGTCCTTTTCGTGCGCGAGCTCCACTTCGTGCTCGCGCTCGGACTTGGCTCCGCGGTCACGCTCGCGCTGCGGCGGCCGGTCGGCGGGGCGAGCGCGCTCCTCGTCGCTGTGGTCGCGGTTGCGTTCGTCCCCTACGCGATCCCGAGCGTCAGCTACGACAGCGCCGGCTGCGAGCTCTTCACCGCCGGCTCTCTGCTTGTCTGGTGGAGCCGAAGCGAGCCCCGCGTCCGCCTGGCGGCCGGACTCGTCCTCGGGCTCGCTGGCTTCGTCTACCCGCCGCTATTCCCAGCGGTGGCGCTGTGCTGCCTGCTTTCGCTCGCCCTCGCCGACGGCCGCGGCCGCTCGCTCCTTCTGCGCGCCGTCGCGCCTGCGCTTTCGCTGCCGCTGCTCGGCTTCGGCGGACTTACGGCGCGCGCCGGGCCCGGTCATGTCCTGGCCGACTACCACCGCGCCGCCCACTACTACGCCGAGGCCGGCGGTCTCAGCAAGCTACGAGAGATCGAGACGCAGTTCCGGCACAGCTTCGTCTGGTGGATGCCGCTCGCCGCTGCGCTGCTCGTCCTCCTCTGCGCACGCATCCGCCGCTGGTCGCGCCTGAGCGCGCTCCTCGTGGTCGTGCTCCCGCTCGGTCTGCTCCCCGCCCACCCGCTTCGCTACACGGCCTCGCTCGCATTCGTTGAGGACGCCGGCTTCCTCGCCCTGCCGCTGCTAGTCCTCGCGCGCGGGCGCAGGGAGGCGCGCGAGCTCATGTTGCTCGTCTGGCTACCCGCGCTCGCGGGCGGCATGCTCACGGCCTACGCAAGTACGAACGGCGGCATCGACTTCGGTGTCGGCTTCTTCCCGGCGCTCATCGTCACGCTCGTGCTCGCGAGCTGGGCACTCGAAGGGGTGAACGTCGGACGGCTCGCGTTCGCGCCTGCACTCCTCGTCGCAGCCGCAATGCTCGTCATCGGCGTGATTCCGGTCTACCGCGACGGGCCGCTCTGGACGCTCGGAACGCGCGTCGCAAGCGGCCCCTACGCCGGAATCGCGACGAGCAGCGGCAAGGCCCAGTTCCTCATCCGCCTCGAGACAGACCTTGGGCCGGTCAGCCCTGCCTGCCGGATCGCCTTCTTCGACGACTTCCCCGCCGGGTACCTCCTCACCTCCGCCAGAATCGACGCCAACGAGGTCTGGACGACGAGCCTCCCGCGCACGCTCACGGGCACCTACGACACAGAGCTCGTGCGCTACTTCTACCGTCACGGGCTACCGAACATCGTCGTGGTTATGCGGCGGATCCCCTATTCGCTTCCCGGCGTCTGGCAATCGGAAGGCTACGCGCCCGACAACCCGCTCCTCGTCGCGGTCCGCGCGAGCAGCTACCGGCTCGTCGCGCGCCGGCTCGACTACCGCGTCTACCGGCGCGGTCGCTGCTGACGGCCCCGCTCAGGGTTCAGGTAGCCGACCTGGGGCGCGCCGCGCTCGCAGCGAGAGGCACTGACAAACGGCGCTCCGCGCGATCGGCCCTACGGTACGCACTATTACGCGGCGTTCGTTTTCGGTCCCGACGGGCACAACCTCGACGCCGTATACAAGGACGAATGAGCCGCTGTCAGTGTTCGCTGGCGGGCACTCCAGCGCGAACACCACCGGGATCTATAAGGCTGATACTCAAACGCGTTACGCAGTCAGCCGGACATCCACGCTAGATGGCAAACCAACAGCCGCCGCGGATGCATCATCGGGTTCAGTCCCGGCTGAAGGACGAGTTCAGAGCTCCCGAGCGGCCTACTTCATTATCTCGGCGACGTATCTCGGCGAACGGGCCGCGACCGGCGCCATCCTGCTTGCACATGGAGCCACGCACCCGGCAACTAGCATCTTCAGCGCAGAAATCTGTACACTTATTTCTATGGCACGCATTGTTCCCTTCACCGAAGCACGCGCCCATCTCACCGAACTCCTCGACGACGTCGAAGCCCGCCATGAACATGTCGTGATCACACGCATGGGGCGGCCCGCCGCGATCGTCGTCTCCCCGGAAGAATGGGACGCGATCGAGGAGACCCTCGACATTCTCCAAGACGACGAGATTCTCCAGGCGCTTCGAGAAAGCGCCGAGGACGTCAAGATCGGGCGTCTCTACACCCTCGACGAGGTGAGACGCGAGCTCGGACTTGCCTGAGCTCCGGCTCACCCGACGAGCCAAGAACGACCTCACCGACCTCCCCCCAGCCGTCCGCGAAGCCGTCCTCAAAACGCTCGATCTGATTTCACGCGAACCCGAGAGGAACGGGAAGCAGCTCGTCGGCCGCATGAAAGGCCTCTGGTCAGCTCGAGTCGGCAACTACCTCGCGCTCTACACCAACGAGCCCAGACAAATCATCATACGCGCGATCCGCCATCGAGCCGTCGCCTACCACCGAGCTCGCTGACCGCAACGCCGCCCCGACAAGCACCGACGCGACGCCGGAAGACCGGAAGAACGTCATTCGGACCATGCTCAGTCGGCGACTACTATCATCCGCGTCATTCAGCGGATGGTGCACCCCCAGCGGGGACAGGGCACCAGTAATCGAAACTGTCGACGCTCAGCAGACCGTCTGTTTCCCTCGCATTCTTGGCGTCGGACAGGTCATATCTATCTCCTGACTGAGCGGAATATTGGCTTCTCCTCTCAGTGAAGGCCTGGCTCGGGTGGTAGCCGGTCTGACCTGTGCGCCGGACGGTCTCTGACGGACATTCAGCGAGACCGTCCGGCACACCACGCACAGAACTCGTGCCGGACAGGTGTACGAGGCGCATGTCTCAGGTCACCGTGATCGCCACCTTGGTGGTGACGGGGATGTAGCCCGGGCCTTGGAGAGTGGCGTAGGCATCGATCGTCTGCCCCTTGAGAGATGTTGGGAGCTTGAGCTGGAGTACTGCCTGACCGCTCGCGACCTGTCCGGAAGCAAGGAGCTGTTTGCTTGCTGGCGCGTACGAAACCGTCTTGTATGACCCGGAGAGCTTCACCGAGAGGCTGCTGTCGTCGAGAGGCGACCCCGTTGCGTTACGAACGACCGCGACCAACTTTCCCGTGGGCGTGAGGGTAGCAGTCGCTGGGAGGAAGAGCTTGGCATCACCGGCCAAGGAGACGCCGGCCACGATCGGCCCGAACCCGCCTGTGAGACAGGCGAACTCGAGGGTGGAACTCGTCGAGGTTGCCGTCACTACTTCCTGTCGCAACGTCCAGTGCATGTCGGCGCTGGTCACGCCCGTCGAGTTGAAAGGCACCGCGGCGACCAGCGCATTGTCCCACAAAACACGCGTGACCTTGATCCCCGGCTCGTACCCGTTTGGGTACCCCGACTCGTACCACTGCACCAGGTACGTCCATCCCGGCGTGGTCTTGATCGTCTGGGTGACGCTCCCCCCAGTCGCCGCATACCACAACAAGAGGGCCTGACCAGCGTTGGGCGGCGCCTGCCAACCGTACGCCTTCGTCGACCAATCCTCAACGGGGCCTCCGACCGCCCAGCCGGGTATTGACCCTCCCGCCGGCGGGTCGTAGACCCCATTGTCCTTCGCCGGAAGGGAGAACGAACCGTTAGCGAGAAGATTCGGGCCGAGCGTGGGCACGGCCGCCGGTGCCGTCACATCCGTCGCACTGCTCCCCGCTCCACAGCAACAGCACATCAACGCGGCACCCAACAGCCCCGCGACCGCGACCCCGGCCCTCCCCACGAACACTCTTGGTCGTCGCATCATGTAGCTCCCCTCGCTCGAAGGTGACGAACACACCGCGCCATTCTCGCTCATCACCGAGCACCACGAAGGACGGCGCCGCAGTCTCTCTGCGTCTCAGCCGATTCGCTCCACTCGGCAGACGCACAGGAAGCTCCGGGCGCCATCCCGAGCGCGGCGACGCCCGTCGCGACAGCTGCGGGACTCGCCCCGCGGCCGACACCCGCCGTCTGCAGAAGAGGCCAGACGAGCCCTCACCCGGACCCCACGGCGGAGAGCTGATCGCGACGTGAGAGCGCGCGTCCCGACGCGCGGGTCGTGCCAGGCGCCGAACGGGTCGTGTCGTACTCTGCCAGCCCGGCCAGGTACGCACTCCGCGAGAGGCCGCGGACCTCCGCAGCCTCGTCGACACGCCGAACTAACGCGTCGTCAAGCAAAAAAGAGAACCTTACCATCCAACGTCAGGGATATCCTGGATATCCAGATCGTCAATCAATCCGAAGGCAGGAGAACCGAGGGAGAGACGGGTTTGCGCGACGTTCGGTTGGCGAGGATCGGCGGACAGCTGGCAATTCCCTAGAGGACCGCCAACTGCCAAATGTCCATTTTGCGGTACCTCTCACCTTTTTCGTACGAGCCGCCGATACCAACCTGACTACATCAACCGAGGGAAGGGCAACAGATGAGCGAGAGCGTGAAACTCAAGCAGGCAGGGAAGGCGACAGACTTGAACTGCCAACCCGCAGCGGGCTCGCTTTCTGAATGGTGCATCGACGTATGCGGCGGAGACCCACTGCTTGCGGTCGACCTCGCCGTCACGAGATATGAAGCGATGCGGCGGTCAGCGACGCCACCTGGCGCGCATGTGGCTTGGTCGACAGCCCTGGATCAACCGCAAAGGGCCGAGGGCCTCATGACACGCTTGAGTTCGCTGGCGCCGACTGGTGTTTCGCGATGAGCCCAACGCCGAAGGCTCCCCTTCTGGAACTGCGCTGCGAACTTCCGCTCGCCGCGGCCGGCTCGCATGAACTGCGCGACTAACACTAACTCGATGATCGTGCCGACGAAGTCGAGGAGCTCGAACAACTCCCCTCGGTCGCGGCACCGCCCACCGACTTAAGGCTCTGGCGCGCACGACCGATCATGTCGTTGCACGGAAGCTGAGCGGGCTGCGCCGGGGCGCGGTAATACGTGCAAGAGGGGTCGTGATTCACCTGACCGATGAGCGGAGCCGCGTATGACACGCGCGAGGCCCAGATGCATCGCGCCCGGCTTGACTTGTCGTCGAGGGTCTCGAGCGTGAACCCCGGGATCAGATGAGCTAGGCCGAGACACCTACCGGCGCGAACATATCTTCGAGGGCTTTGAGTTTCGGCTCCGTTCCGATCGCAATGAGCACGTCCCCTGCCGCGATTGCGATATCGGGGCTAGGGGTCACGATGAAGGTGCCGTCGGGCTTTCGCAACGCGATCACAACGGCACCCGTCGAGCTGCGGATCCGCAGCTCGCGGATCGTTCGGCCGGCCGCCGCGCACTCGCTCGCAACCTCTATCTCTTCGAAGCGCAGGTCAGGACCCGCGTGTGAGGAGACGAGTTCGAGGAAAGCCGCTACCTGCGGCTTGAGCGCAAGCTTGACCATCTCTGTCCCGGCGCTCGAGTACGGCTGCACGACCCGATCGGCGCCTGCGAGCATGAGCTTGCGCTCGGCTTCGCGCGTCGAAGCGCGCGCCACGATGGTGAGCTCCGGTCGCTGGGAGCGCGCCGACAGTGTGATGTAAAGATTCTCGGCGTCGGAATCGGCGCAGGCGAGCAATCCGCTCGCCCGCGCGATCCCGGCGGTACGAAGATGATCGTCCTCCGAGCCGTTGCCCTCGATGTAGAGCACGCCGTGGTCGCTCGCCTGCCTGATCGCAACCGGACTCATGTCAAGGACAACGAACGGCTGGCCCGAGGCGGCGAACTCCTCGGCCGCCCGCCGCCCCACACGACCGTAGCCGCAGATGATGAAGTGACCCTCCAGCTGCTCGATCATCGCCCCCCGCCTCTTATCTCGCCGCGCCTCACCCACGACTTCATGCGCAACCGCCTCGAGCGCCTGAGCCACGAGGTAGCCAAAGATAGCCAGGCCGCTGACCGCGAGAGCGATCGTGAGGTACTCGGCCCCGGGGCCTCGCGGCGTCGTGTCAAGACCGGTAAGAGTCGTGGTCATCGCAGTCCGGTAAAAGGCCGCGTGCCATGACTCCCTGAGGATCGCGTGGAAGCCGAGCGTCCCGGCACCGAACACGATCACTATTCCGGCAACCGCGGCTGCAACACGCTCGCGAACGCGAGAGCTCATGCCGGGTCCGACCGACCGCTCAGGCGGAAGATCGAGACGGTCGCGCCTGGCCACATACCTCGAACGAACAAGACGGCGCTGGAAGACGCGAATTCCGTCACAAAGTCACGCAGGAAGCCGCGTGCCGACGATCCGCGTACATGAGCCTCGAGAACAGAACGCCGCCGCACCGACGACAGTAAATACTCAATAACTCACGAGTGTACGAGTCGCTCCCCGGCTGATTCTCGGACTCTGACCGGTTCGGAGTGGATTCTCGCTCTGCCGCCGTGAGATCGCGCGCCGATCGTCGGTATCCCCGTGTTCGAGACAACCGGTCTCTGTCGCGTGCTCCTCGAGCGGTTCGTTCGGCCGGCACCATCCTCACTCCGCATGCTCGACAAAGGTCAGGCCAACACCTTGCACGCGCGTCGGTGTTGTCTTGGTCCTTCGTCAGGAGTAGGCTCACAGGCGTCGATGCACTGACGTGATCTTGCATCTCGGTTGCGACCGAGACCGGATCCGGAAGCGAGGAGGCGGACACGTCCGAGGTGATGGTTTCTCAGCTGCACCCGATCGGCCTGATCGTCGATGACGACCTCAAACGCACCCGGATCACAGTCCTCTTTCGACTGCTGCTCGTGATCCCGCACCTTGTCTGGCTCACGATCTGGGGGTTCATCGCTGAGATCGCCTTGATTGTAGCCTGGGTCATAGCGCTGTTCACCGGCCGTGTCCCTGATGGGCTGCACAACTTCCTGGCGAACTTCCTCCGCTACCTGACGCGCGTTAGCGCGTATCTGTTCCTGCTCGCAGACCCCTGGCCGCCGTTCTCCAACACCCACCCCTACCCGGTCGATGCCCGAATCGAGGCCGCCGTCCCGCAGGCTCGGCTCGGCATCCTGTTCCGGATCGTGCTTGCAGTACCGGCGCTCCTTCTTGCCTACGTCTTCCGCATCGTCAACAACATCGTTGCGTTCCTTTCCTGGTTTTACGCGATCATCTTCGGCCGCATGAACGAAGGAATGCGAAACACGAGCGCTTGGCTCTTTCGCTACGAGCTCCAGACCTATGCCTACATCTTTCTCCTCACGGCCCGCTACCCGAGCCTCGCGGGCGCACCCACCGTCTGAGCAGGGTGATCTGCTGGACTGGCGGGAGGCTCTTAAAGGATGGGCCGCGCGGAGCACCACCCAACGCGCCCGGGCCGGATGATCGGACGGCAATCGTCGGGGATACGGGGTACCTCTCGAGCACGGGCGCCTCTTCGACATCGGCGGCCTCTTGTTTGTGGATGAGCTCGCCGAGAAGCTCAAGTCGCCGGATCGACGAAAGCGCGGCTCCGGGATCGACGGAGAATCGGAAGGCACCCGTTGAGAACGGGTTCGGCCACGCCGAGGCTTCGGGTTCGTGGGTCACTTCGGGTCCGCAGGTGCCGCGTACGGATGCCGGT
>Ga0302325_10011921_pt1 | contig 18699 bp, 25 predicted proteins | sample Palsa_T0_2_FD_201948 | JGI IMG/M metagenome (GOLD analysis project Ga0302325, IMG submission 201948) | Peat permafrost microbial communities from Stordalen Mire near Abisko, Sweden - Palsa_T0_2 | ecosystem: Environmental > Terrestrial > Soil > Palsa > Peat permafrost | place: Sweden: Abisko...
AGACGAGGAAGCTCTTGGGGGAAGAACGTGTATGTCTTGCGACTATGGTAAAGCTGGAACCAATGCCGACGATACGACTCATTTTGAAGGAATTTGCTACTGTTTTTGAGACCAAAGAGGTAAGCTGTAATAAAATCCATCGTTGTCGCATTCCAAAGGTCGTGAACATCAACACCATCTGAGGAGCGAGCAGAGTCCGCGATAGATGTAACTATGGGAAGAAGTCGTTCATAGAGGATAAATCTTGCTTGTTCGGCCAGAGCTGGAGAGCTGTGGATGTTGGATTTGGAATAGATGTTCGAGATCATCCGCTTTCGTGCTGAGTGTGTACGAGAGTGCCAGGTGGAGAACATGCATGGGACTCTGAAAGATGTATCAGCCAGTAAGTCTGGGGTGAAAATCACAGCCTACCCATAGTTGTCAAAGATAGAGTACCACTGCCCTTTCTCAAATCCACCTGCATACACAGTCCTTAAGCCGCCAATATCATTCACACTTAGCTCATTTGGAGCAAGACGAACAACTGACCCATGCTTCAAATGAGCAGCATGGACCTCCCTGTTTTCTTGGCACTGGTATCTGGTCCACAATATCCAAATGGGCGAAATGGGAGCGGACCAGTGTGCGTTTGGGATCTTAGAGAGTGGTGAGATGAGGGTGGGGAAAATGATGAATTTATAAATGGCAGCAATTGAGATGGCAATAGATGCCAGAACAGGGATAGTGAGTAACGACATTCCAAGAATCCACCTGGCTTCAAGATCCTGTTTGAGAGCTCGTCGTTTGTTCAAACTCTTGAAACGTTGAGGAAAGTAGTGCCACGTGAGCTCTATGGAAACTTCGGTGAAGGTCGAAATGGTGAGAGTGGCTTTCGCTGTTTTTAAATATTTTGTCGTATGGTTCTGAGATGTTACCGTTACGTTATGTAGGGTCCTTCATTGGGTCCGTGGATGACATGAACAGAGATTCTCGTTCTGCATAGGCTTGGATGGGCTTTGGTTGTGGCACAGAGTATTGTGGAGTTTATAAACTTTCGATGAGTGGTCAACATTCCCGAACGATAAGGAGGATGGTAAGGTAAGCCTAAAGGGGAATCTGCACCCGAGCTAGGCGGCCGCCCCTTTACGTAGAGACTCCCTATGATTGGAGAAACTACTTTCTTCCTTGCAGAACCCGGAATAAGCAGTTTAAATCAACCTCGGATCCTGACTTCTCAGACCAGGGATCTCTCTTCAATACAAAGAGCAATAGACTTCATCGACAACAAGCCTATATCTCTAGTCTTGTCACATTCACCGAAATCTTACCTGTAATGTCATTTCGAAAATCCAGGCTAGGCAAAGGCCATTGCGTTGTGTGGTTCATTAAACATACACCAGCTGACAGCAAATTCTTCATCATCTTACCATCATTTCATTTCCTCATTCAAAATAGCTTTCTAAACAGTTCCTGATTGACCGTCTAATAGCCCTGTCTCTCTTTTGGTGCATATCCCACCTCAAGATATGCGATATCCTCAGCAGTCAACTTGCCCGAGCTTGCAAACTGTACGCTCTCCACAGCTTGATCGATTCTCTCTTTACTGCTCAAACCAATGATCGGGTTCACCTTGTCCTTGCTTAAACACCACGCAGTGGCAATGGTTGTCATTGAGACGCCATGCTTCTTCGCAATCTCCTCTACCCTTTCAATCACACGCTTGTCGACTTCTGTTTCCTTTGATCTGATCATTGCGTTGAGCATTCGATCGCTCTTCTCACGAACTGTCGTCCGGTCGTTGAAGGGACGTGCAAGAGCTCCCCGAGCAATGGGAGACCAGGGGATGAGTCCAACTCCTGCGTCGCGGCAGTAAGGGATCATTTCGCGCTCTGCAAGAGTCAGTCCACACCTTTGAGCGGCAGAGAAATCTGAACGTACCCTCTTCACGATATAACAAGTTGTAGTAGTTCTGCATAGAAACAAATTTGTGCCATCCATGCTTGTCTGCGATGTTCTGCAACGTCTGAAACTCCCATGCGGCCATCTGAAACTCGTAAGCATTCTGATCTTTTACTTCTCTCAATGACTTACACTACTAGCCCCAATGTATCGGACTTTGCCACTCTCGACAACATCATTCAAAGCTCTCATGATTTCCTCTCTTGGAGTATCACGATCAAGTCTATGAATTTGCAAGACATCGATATACGTCCCCAATCTTGCGACACTCTTGTCGACCGCATCCAAAATATGTTTCCTGCTCAGGCCCACCTGGTTGACCATCGCGCCATCATTCGTAGCCGCCGCAGCAATCGGCGGTTGCGATCCATCTTCTTGAACCCCGAAGTAGCATTTGCTTAAGATCACAATCTTGTTTCGCGGTATTTTGTATTGTTTGATGGCTTTACCGATGATCTCTTCAGACTTCCCGTTCGAGTAAACATCTGCACTGTCATTAAGTCAGTATGGAATGCTCCTGAAGTTGGATGAAAGCCTTAGGAGCTGAGGAGCTAAGCTCCCAAGACAGGATGTGTATGGCTGCTGAAACAGCTTCCACAGAAGGGAAATTGCATATTTGGGAGGAAGAATACTTACGTATCCCAGGTGTTGAGGCCGACATCATAGGCATGTTTCAGAAGAGGGAGAGCTGCATCTTCGTTGATGACCCATTGTTGCCAGTCGGAGCTTCCAAAAGACATGCAGCCAAAGATGACTTTGGAAATCTTCAGTCCTGAATTTCCAAGCTTGGTGTACTCCATCTTTGGGGCAGATTTTTCGGCCATTTTCAATCGATTCTGGTTGAGAAGTGAGCAATTGTTACCTCGGCTGGAGCTCAGTAACTGTGTTTATTGGGCAGATAGTAGGCTTATTGAGAGCCCCGGTCGATTGGATAGGTGAAGAGAAGGGTGTGAAAAAAAAGGTCAGATCTCCGAAGCTGCAATAGTTGCAAGAGAGCTGGTTAAATAATTTTGAGGAGCTTCGACCCCGCCCCCGCCCAGTGCCCCCCCGCATGTCTCCACCAGCTCCTAACGAGTAACTTACATCACCGCACTTTAAGTCCGACTCAAAAGCCGAGTGCAACTGACCGTGCCCTCGATTAGGCTTAGGGTGAGGTGCGTGCTAACGCCTCCTTTTCTGTTGCCTCCCGGCAACACAATGACAAACCTCATTCGAACCCTTGTATGATTTTCCCCCGACCTGCATTGCATTAGGTTTAAATTTTCTTTGAATATTCTTAACATGCATCAAGCGATAACTGCTCGTAACACCAGTTCATGCAAGTGAGGGTCTCCTGAGAACGGCATGACTCATTTCAAGAAAGCGTATTGACCGCCTTCATGGAAGATCTTCATAAGGCTTCATTTGTTTAAATTTCCCAGTTGCTCTGCAGATTGAACCGGCAAGTGCCTTCATACTTTCTGAATTCCAATTCACTCTTTCAAACCTCGAAAACAAAGTCATTTCCGCTCTCTTCCGGTGTTCGGTTTCAGCTCAAAGCATGGCGCAAGAAACCGCGGACGAGGTCTCCAAGAAGGTTCAACAGAGCCTCAAAGACAGCCCATACGCCTGCAGCTCGCTCGTCGAACTCTCTGGCGGTACAGCAAACTTCGTATACCGCGGAACCCTCGTTACACCTCTCGGGGATGGCTCCAAGACTATTGTCATTAAGCACACCGAGCCGTACGTAGCATCGAACTTCAATTTCAAACTGACAACCACACGATGCGTGAGCCTTCCTCCGTCTCCCAAGAGGCTCCATGAAGAACTAGTCGTTTACACGTGACGTAGGAATTCGAAGAAACCATCCTCACAGCTCTCCACGACCTCCCACCTATCATCCGTGCAGGAGTCACAGTCCAAACTCCTCATCTTTACCATTTCTTCCCGGACACCGATACACAGATCTACTCCGACCTCCCATCATCTCTGGATCTGAAAACCTATGTTCTCAAACACCCACTCACTCAAGCTCAATGCTTGCGATTTGGTCATGCCCTCGGTCTCTGGGCGAAGAAATTTCATTCTTGGGCTAATGCTCCCGAGCAAGAGAAGTTACGAGACCATATGAAGGGCAATGTGACACTGTTGGAAATGAAGTATCAGATGAATTATGGGACGAATCTAATTGCCACTGTCGCTAAGTTTCCGGAGCTGCTCGATGGAAGTCGGAAGATCTTTGAGGCGGTGAGTAAACGTGTAAGAGATGAGCTGGATTCGGGAGATGGGAGCTTGATTCATGGCGATTTCTGGAGTGGGAAGTAAGTTCCCAGAAATTTATGGACTTCAAGCAATTTCTCATGGTCACAGTGTTCTCCTTCCGGATATCCTCCTTTCAGATCACGAAATGCCAATTAAGCTATTTGTGATTGACTGGGAACTCAGCCACATCTCATCCCTAGCGTTTGATCTCGGTCAAATGTTCGCAGAGTTGTTCGAACTTAAGCACTTCAAGGACATAGACGCCGGAGTTTGGCTCATTGAGGCTTTCATGCAAGGTTACGGACACATAGACGATGACTTTGCGTTCAGGACTGCAATTCATGTGGGTGTGCATCTGATATGCTGGGGCCCGACAATTCAAGGTTGGGGAACGAAGGAGCAAGTTGAGAAGGTTGTCGAGATTGGCAGGAATTTGGTGGCCAAGGGATGGCAGAAAGATAAGCCTTTCTTTGAGGAAACTGCACTGAAGTGTCTATTTCATTGATCGGAAAATCAAAATCAGTACAGATCAAGGAACGGTTGAGATACATGTGCGCTAAAACCGCCAAAATTCCCATGCTGTCGTTGCTACTGGGTCTCTACCCCTCAAATCACTCCCCACGCCCTGTCAATTGGCAGTGAGACGCCATTTATCCCTCTAGCCTGATCACTAGCTAGAAAGAGAATGACGCTCGCAACTTCTGCAGCTGTGGTCTGCGGTTTTTGACCAGCTGGGTTATGCAGTTCCCAAATTGGTCTGCAAAGTTCAGCCGTTCAGCCCAGAGAGCGAGCGTGGGTAACTTACTGGAGTCTTGAGAATGTGTCTTGATCAAAATGCTCTTTGTCGACAGATGAATTGATATTCGTATCGATGGCTATGTTATGTTTAATAAATGAACGGAAGCCGAGGGATGAAAACTTACATCCAGGCAATACAGCATTACACCTAATACCCTCCTCATGAAACCTCCATGCCGTATGTTTCGTCACACCAAGCTACATTCAATCAGGCCTTTTTCTAGAATTACATTTCATTTCACCAGAAAGTGAACTTACCAATCCATGCTTCGAAGTCGTATAAGCAACACCAGCCGCGGCACCACTAATAGCCGCTTTGCTAGCAACATTGACGATAGAGCCGCTTTTCTTAGCTTTCATGAAAGGAAGCACGGCTCGAATCATGCGCGTGGGAACGGTGAGGTTTGTGGTCATTACACGGTTCCATTCGTGGTCTGTGATTACGTCTGCTGCTTCGTAGGCGTCCATTACTCCAGCGATGTTTGCTAAGACATCGATTTTTTGCCTGTTGCTGTTAGATCTGTGACTTGAAGGAGGGAGTTACTGCTATGTTTTGCTGAGAAGCCCAACTTCCCAACAAATAAGTCAACGCTCGTAAATGGACCGAATATCGCTCTCAAGAGCCTCAAAAGCAAGAAATGTCTTCAAGGCGCCCGTCAAGGAAGAACAATTAAATCGAGACAAGTCACATGACACGACTCACCCAAACTTTGCGGTGCAGATCCTCACAGCCTCATCACACTCCCCTTCCTTCGCCAAATCTCCCCTATGGAAATGCAACCGTTCCTGATCCCTAGGATCGATCTTCTCATAATCGAGTTCCTTGATATCGACGCCGAGGACTTCAAATTGGTGAGAGAGGAAGAGCTGTGTTGTGGCCAGACCGACGCCGGATGAGCAGCCGGTTATGATGGCAACTTTTCCAAAGCCTGTGCCATCGATGGTGCTGCGGTTTTCAAGGGGAGAGGAGGGATTGTAGTAGGAGAAGGGCATTTTATCTTATTGGGGGGTTGAATAGAGGATTTTGGGATGAAAGTGTAGAAAGCTAGGTGATGAGGGTGCAAGACACAAGTGCTTGCGAATGAGAAATCTGGGGAAGGGCGGAGGATATAAGAAAAACTGGGGAAACAAAGCTCTCGATATGACAGAGGAATGAACTTATACCCCTCGATTTTACTCCGTAGCTCGCTTGGCCAAGGAGTGAGAGGCGAGCGTTCGGATGAGGCCGAGTCGTAAGTCATACGACTTTTCAAGAGCTTAGATTTATCCTCAATGGTGTGGCTGGTAAGCTTTTAATCAGTGGCAAAGAATAACTCAGATTGGAACTGCAGAGACCCATGAATATCTTCGAAATCGTACGACTCCTCGGACGATGTTAAATGATGCTGTCTTGAGGTTGTGAGTTAGTGAACGTGATGTTGAAGTGAGAGAAAGAATTTTGGACATTGAGATGGGGTCATGGGCTATTCTGAAATATGCGCAGAAGGGCAGATTTTCAGTATGTTTGAGCACCCCTGGGCTGAAAACATCTTCGCACGGAAATGGGTAGAAACTTTTGACGGATGTATCTCTGTATTTTCCCCTCTTAAACATATACTATTGTAGTAACTGTGGCCTTAAAAACTAACAGCTATGAAAACTGTAGTGGAATAAAGCCATTCAGATAGAACATTGCTCTAAATTCTCTTAAGACCAAATAAGGTGGAGTTTAATTTAGGTATTAGGTAGGCGACGCATTCGTGCTTTGCCGAACAACGTCATCCAGTCATCACCAAATGTGGCCTGGAGTTCCTCGCAGCCTCCCGATTTCCTTTCCCCTTGATCTTCGAGTGCATGATCAAGAAAAGGCAGTGAGTAAGGCGTTACTTCCAGGTAAAGCACACAAGCAAGCAAGATGTTAGATATAGAAGTGCAAAGCCAGATTCTGTTTTGAAGGCAAAGCAATGCATTCTATGCGCACTAAACATCCGAGCCAAGTCGAGAGGAGGTGGTTTATTGCCACATGATTTCTCTTAGTCTCTGCTTTTCATCCTCGCTTTCAAAAATGGTGTCAATGGCTCCCCGCGCAAGCTCGCATATCTCCTCTCTGTCAAGGTTGAAGTGTTCTGCGATAAGGGTGTATTCATTTGAGAGTGTGCTGCCAAAGACACCAACATCATCGGTCTATATTTATCAGCATAAGTGTGCAGGACAGACTCGGATAAAAGTGGGCGGGAGGAACGTACGCTCAAAGCAATCGGACATCCCGTCTCCCGCCACCATCCAAAGTGATGGTCTGAATACGTGCCCGTAATCATCTTGGCATGGACATTACAGCTCAAGCAAAGTTCCAATCCTAGCTTCCTCTTGATGATCTCCTCCTTCACATCATCAGGAACATGAATCACGTGGCCGATCCGATCAGGTTTGTAAGAGAGCAATGTCCACAGTTCCTTTGTGGTAGACGATTGAGGTGCTTCAGCGAAATGAATGGTGATCTTGAGGTTGTTTTGCTTTGCCTTTTCAAAAGCAGGCTGGAAGATCGATACATCTCCTACTGCTGGGTCTCCGCAAAGGTCAACGCCTACCACTCCATGGTCTCGGAACTTGATGGCTAGGTCCACGACTTGCAGAGCTGTGGGGAGGTCATTCCGACGATCGATGGAGAGGATCAGGTTCGTCTTCATGGATGAAGAGGCATTGAAGTTTGTCATGCAGCCAAGAATTGTTTGCACGTAGTCATCTTTCGTAATGTTGGCTGATGGGATGGCTCGAGGCGTTGTGCGGAGCTCAAGATAGACAACTCCGTCTGCTTGGAAGTCTTCAAGGACGGAGTTTGTGGTGTGGATCAAGGATGTCCGATCGTTGCAGAGAGCGTAAATATATTTCGAGAACAAGGAAAAGAAGCTTTTCACATGTAAGATATTTAAGGCAAGAAAGCAAAGATATTGAATTGTGCAAGGACCAAGGAGAATCAACTCACGTATCCAAATCGTAATCAAACTTACCAGCTGGCATCTCAACCAAAGGATCCTCCAAAGTTGTCTCTGCTCGCTCCTTTTTCTGAAGCCATATCTCATGCAGACATTCTCGACTAATACTCCCACTCAGATGGGCATGCAGCTGGACAAACTAGTCAGCCTTATATCAATAATTGCGTGTCCCGCAAAATTGTATGGCGGCAGAGAGACGGGGATGCAGGCGCTGCCCGCTGCAACCATAGGCGGAGTGCATGCAAGTCATGGATGGTGCACCTTACCTCTATCTTGGGTAAAGCCCGGAAGTCCATGATCGAAATTGGAGATCAATTTCCCATAAAAAGTCAAATTTATTGTGGAATCGAAAGGTTCGGCAGCCAGTTACTTTCGACTTTCTGAGATACTGACGGAGAAGGTGTCTCTCTTTGGTGGGGAGAGGCAAGACAACATGTGCGGCTGAGTCATGTTTGAGCGCCACAGAACACCTCAGTTGAGAGATCTTCAGGACCAGGCGTGCGGTCGAAAATCTGATAGTCGGATTGAGCACTGGCCTCGGCTTGAACTTTATTTTCCGAATTTAAGGGTATCGGTTTGCCGTGGCGTACACGGGAAGGGAGATGTGGTTCCCGAGCAGAATGGAAGCAGTTCATCTTGTCCAAATCCGACGCTGCGCTGCACTGCACTCGGGGACGCTAGCCAGCAATGGAGACGTTCCGGCAGACAGGTCTCGAAGAGTCGAAGCAGAGGCAGGCGAGCCAGCCCTGGCGATCAGACAGACGCCTGACTGACTTGCAGAAAGGAGGGGATTTGGCTTTGCAGCAGTTCCGAATACTTCCACCGCCGCACGATGGTCGCACAGCGCGGTATCAACTGTGTACGTACAGACAGCCATCACAAGCAGCCCGGGTGTGGAGGCTCGCAGTGCAGACAGGCCTGTCCCGCTCGGTAGTGGACCCGTCTCCGTTGTCTCCGTCCCTAGTGACCGCAAATGCATCGTAATTTAAGAGGTCGCCATCCATGCTGCCCGCTGCATGTGGTGTAGGTGATATGAAGCCGAAATCCCTGTGTCGACAGGAGAGGCAGCTGGGAGAGGGGAGAGGATCAATTGGTAATTCCAGGGCAGCGGATCAAGCGAAGCTGTTGGCATATGGGAGCCAACGAACCAACGGCCTGCTCAGCACCTTTTCACCTCACACTGCGCTTTGACGTCCTCATCCGCAAGCCGACGGATCAAATGCCGGCCATAGGAGAAGGGGAGGGTCCCAGGAAGGAGAAGTCCAGGCTGCTGCAAATCCTCATTCTCTGCTCTTCCTTCGCTGCAACCTCAATTCACCTCGGGCATCTCGTCTCTCTTTCCATCCCATGTGCACCAGCGCACTCGTACCACCACCACCACCACCACCGCTCCTCTGATCCGAGTTTATTGTGCATCCAAACCCGATCCTGCGGCGGAGGCTGCGACGACACCGAAAGCCGCACACGCTGCTTGCTTTGCTTCTCCGGGCTGCTCCAGTAAGCAGCAACAAGACAATAGTTGACGGGTCAGAAGTAGCCGTGGCTTGTCGCTTAGCTGAAGTGCCCCCCAGTTCTGGTTAGCCAAAATTGAGAGTAGAGGGAGGCGAGGGAGGTAAGCAACTAAGCAACCTCCACAATCAAACCCTCACCTCCTGCCCAATCCACTTCCCATCGCGTCGACGACCTTGCAATTGAAGCATCGTCTCTCTCCCCCCGCATCGCCCTCCCCATCGCCAGTGTCTGCCTCGATCCGGAGAGGAGCTGCCAGTCTGCTCGACAGCATTGTCAACAGCCTCGGGGAGCTATCTTCCGTCTGGCGCACCCCCTACCCCCAGCCTCATTTCAATCTCGAAACCGTCTCGCTACTCGATTAGCAATTGTCTCCTTCACAACCCGCCAACATGTCGAACGACGTCTCCCCCGACCAGATGCAGGCGCGCATCCAGCAAGCCCGTCGTGAAGCCGAAAACCTGAAGGATAGAATAAAGCGCAAGAAGGATGAATTGGCCGATGGCACTCGTGAGTACCCGACCGTTTGAGAGCTCCAACACAATTGCTAGAGCTGCCAATACGCCGTCAATGCCATTGTAGGCTGACCAATTTGTTTACAGTCTCGGGCATTGCCAGAAGTCAACAGGAAGCTCTTCCCAAGAACCAGATGATGAAGACCCGGAAAACATTGAAAGGACATCTAGCTAAGATTTACGCCATGCACTGGTCAACGGATCGGAGACATCTGGTGTCAGCGTCGCAGGATGGAAAACTTATTATTTGGGACGCCTACACAACCAACAAAGTCCACGCCATTCCTCTCCGTTCTTCGTGGGTCATGACCTGCGCATATGCCCCAAGTGGTAACTACGTCGCTTGTGGTGGTCTCGATAACATTTGCTCCATCTACAACTTAAACTCAAACCGTGATGGACCAACTCGTGTTGCCCGGGAGCTCTCAGGACACTCCGGGTACCTCTCTTGCTGTCGGTTTATCAATGACCGAAGCATTTTGACCTCTTCGGGCGATATGACTTGTATGAAATGGGATGTGGAAACTGGTTCGAAGGTAACTGAATTCGCGGACCATCTCGGTGATGTTATGAGCATCAGCATCAACCCCACCAACCAGAACACCTTCGTCTCCGGTGCTTGTGATGCTTTTGCCAAACTGTGGGACATTCGTGCTGGCAAGGCCGTCCAAACCTTCGCTGGCCACGAATCAGACATCAACGCCATCCAATTCTTCCCCGATGGCCACTCCTTTGTCACCGGTTCCGATGATGCTACCTGCCGATTGTTTGATATTCGAGCTGATCGGGAACTCAATCAATACGGAGTATGTTCGATCTACTACTGGGATAATGCTTGCTAATGTACAACAGAGCGAAGCCATCCTTTGCGGCATTACGTCGGTAGCCACCTCCGTTTCTGGCAGACTTCTCTTTGCAGGCTATGATGATTTCGAGTGCAAGGTAAGCTGGGTCGTGGGCAACCTGCAGGTAAATAAAAAGCTGACATATGCACTTAGGTGTGGGATATTACTCGGGGTGAGAAGGTTGGATCGCTGGTCGGCCACGATAACCGAGTCAGTTGTTTGGGTGTCAGCAACGATGGCATGAGCTTGTGCACTGGATCTTGGGATTCATTGGTAAGAATTGGATTCTGCCACATAAAATGAGACCTGCTGACGATGTCTAGCTCAAAATCTGGGCCATGTGAAGTACCGTAACTCTAAGACTACGGATGGTATACGTCGAGCTGTGCAGACCATCTCGAAGCTCAAATGCATCCAAAACAAACCGAATATCCGCGAATCCTCTAATTACCCACCTGATGCGCCTTCTTAATCTCTGCGAATCGGCGCAGACTGGACGAAGTTACGAAAACACTCCATGGCTTAGCGAAGCAGGTGTTCGTCAATGGGCTGCTGATCCGACCTGATCCTCGAGAGATGAGCCGTTTGTTGCGATATCTGATTCTGTGCTCAATAATCCTTCTTTCCAATATCCTTGTTCGTATGGGGGGTTCGTTCTTGCATTGCTTGCTGTTTTCCTGCGCGAATTTAGCCCAGGCTGTTTGCGATGATATCCTGCCGAGACACCTGTTCAAGCCCCTTTTACACCACACTTCCTCTATTTCCTTCTCGACATGTCTTTATTTCCTTTCGTTGCACTCATCCAAAAAGCTTGAGGATGTCTCGGTGGGGTGGGTTTGCTGCGCGTTATGAAAGAGGCTTCCGAACTGTTGGTACTAGTCGATAAGTCTGGGAGAGGCCTGCAAAGTACCTTGGGTATGTGTAGATAAGTCAATTGGTGGGCGTGAAGCAGCGGGACTCTTGGCCAAGGTTTTGTTGCTGCTTCGTCATTGCCAAGTTTTGATATTGGCGTCTCGGTCACAAAGCAATGTACAATAGCCCGAATAGCTGCACAACACTTCATAGATATCTGATGTTCCCGGTTCATGTGATCTGCATACTGTGTGATGTGATGAGGGATAGCTCGGAGGGGGGAGAGAGCCGCTAACTGCCGTGAGTCCAAGAGCGGTGATCTGCTTGGACGTTATACGACTGTGGAGGTACATGGCGGTGTCACTGCAGCTATATAGGTAACTCTCTGTACAAACCCTTGACGACAGGAGGCGCAGAGATCCAGCCCTACATCGTCACTAATGTTTTGGGGGCGTCCGCTTCTGCGTCTGCGTCCGACGGGGCCCAATCTATGTCACACTTTGACAGCCATGGCCAAGCTGCATTCCCGCTGCGCTGCATTAGGACTACTCCACCACTGCCGTGTCATAATGCCTCCCATCCGAATGGTACCTCGCAACTCTAAGCGGAGAATACCCAATCCGGTCTCACTTCCCTCCTGACAGCAGAAGGGTTTCCAGCGAGCATTGGTTTTGGGAATAGAGGCCAGAGTGAGACTCGGTGACGGTTTAAACTTCAAACCGGACTTAGAATGGCATTGGTAATTTGGTGGGCCGCATGGCATGTGAAACGGTCCGCTTAGTTTCTAGAAACCTGTCCGTGGTGATCATGAGCGTTCACGGTCCTGATTAAGTGCCGAGCAAATAAGCCCCTATTAATAGGTGCCGGTAGAGAAAGGGGAAAGCTCGTGAATGTTGAAGGTAGGCCAGTTTGATTGCGGAGGCACAAGGGAAACAAATTCGATTGTCCCATTGGGGCAATTTGTGAAGCGTGCGTTTTGAACGTTGTTGTTGGCGTCGAGAGAAAGGGGGAAGAATCGGCAATGCAATCCTTGGCAAATCAGACGGGTGCAAACTTGCATTTTGCGAAATTGCAGCCCTGCAGCCGACTTCTGCTGGCTTCCTGCAGGCTGCAGGCCGGCCCTTCCCCTCGAGAGACCGCGGCCCTCAGCTACGCCATTGTACAGACCAGCAACAGAACATCCAGCTACGGTGCAACAAATCCATCCACTGCATACCAGGCTATAAGTCGTCTCCTGCAGAATCGCCCTTCGTACAACGAGCGCAACCAATCCATACGAGCTCCTAAACAGCCATATATAGCCTATAAAGCTGACGAACTCTTTTGCTCGAGACGAGGGGTCAACCCAGCACCGCAAAGGCATAGGCAAGATTCATAAGATTGCCCTGAAACATCACCTTACATCACGCCCACCCCTCACCTCACTCCATCTCCCATCGCTCCACCCCAAGGAAAAACTTCTTCTTCCATTTCCCGAAAGAAGTGGCACTGGCACACCGACGTCTGGGCGTCCGAAGTCTGTAACAGCACGGAGATTCAGCCTGGCCAGAGAAAGACACTCTTCCTTCTACCGTGCTGACCATCCACCTTCTAGAAGGAAGCCGTTGTACGAGCCACCTCCGCACAGATCCACAACCCTTGCCCCCATCTGCCATAAAGAGCACGCGGTGCCTCTGCCCCATCTACCACGATGGCAGCCCGAACCGCCGCGCAAGAGGAATTTGACTCCATTGTCTCGAAGGCATCTGGTACATCCCGTCTGAATCATCACCCCTCAGACACGCACGATTACAGACACGACAGACCAACCGGGGAACAGGACGAAGAGACAGAGTACGTGCAGAAGAGGGTAGACGAGAACATGCGGATGCCGAGTTTGGACCCGAGGGGAGGCGTGCTCCACTTGCCGCATAGGGATTTCGACAGTGGGCGGACGACGGGCGTGAAGGGTGTTATTGCTGATGCGAGGAGTTACGAGGAGGCGAGACGGACGGGTGGTTATAGAGGGTCGAGGGGGAATAGCAGCACCAGGGACGCTAAGAGGGCGAGCTCTGCTACGTTCTTGAATGATGATGGAGAGGGCAGCGCGAGTGAAGAGGAGGAATTCATTGAGCGATGGAGAGCGCAACGGAGACAAGAGTTATCGACGATAGGCAACGATATCCGGAATCGGAGGACGAGTCCAAGTGTGAGGCGATACGGACGTTTTGATGAGGTGGATGCGATGGGTTACTTGGACGCCATTGAGAAAGTCACAAGAGATACAATCGTCGTTGTCTTTGTTTACGACCACGAGGTATGATTTCCCCTATCATTTATCTGTCAACCAAGACATACTAACTCAGTCTCAGTGCCCCGTCTCCCAAATCATCTCGGACGCCCTTGCTCCCCTCGTTCCAACTCACCCCGCAGTCCACTTCGTCCGCGTCCACTACGCAGATATCGAGTTCGACAACGCCGGCGTGCCCGCAATCCTAGCCTACAAGAACCAAGGCGACCTCTTCGCAAACCTCACTTACATCATCGACCAAATTCCAGACGATACTTTATTCGATACCCGTGCCCTCGAGACCATTTTACGGAAACACAAGATCATATAAGCACGTCCTTCAAACCCAGAATTCAAGATCTGGTTATGATTATGCTTATGCTTGTAAAGATCATATCATGATTACGTTGAGCAGGCGTTTGTTCTGGTATTTTTGTATCTGCGCTTCTCAGCGCATTGTACTTGCTTGCTGGGAACCATGTGTTCGTTTTGTAATATTAGATGTGTAATATGCTTCTATGGGAAGCCGTTGTGTTTACGCTGGGCGTTGGCAGAGGTTGTGGTGTTGGCTTAGCTTAACGGTTCTCATACCCTATCATCATATTTCATTCTCATCCATCGACCTTTCCTAATTCAGTAGCCAAATCAGAATTCTACAGGCAGCTGTGTGTATCAATGGTTTCCTGATTTGGTGTCGGATGTAAAGTCTTTCTTCCCCAGTGAGTTAGTGACAATGTCTCAGCTGCATCTGCAGGTACCCGAACCCCTGAACGGCACATGAAAAACAAGGACCCAAAATGTAGCTTTTGCAATGTTTCCTTGTCATTCCTTTTACAGGCCATTCTATATCATCCGTCAACGCCTTGCGTAAAACAAGCGTTTTGCATAGATATCATCACTCTTCCATACTTAGGCTAAGCGGAGTCAACTTCTAACCCTAAAATCCCGGGGCTTGAGGGTCAAAGTCCAACGCCATAAAATCAAGCAAGTCCATCCCGCCCACATTCACACCCTCAGCCGTCTGCGTCACACCCTGCTCATTCACATTCTGGAAGAAGGCCGCGCCGGGAGGCAGGTACCACATCTCGTTGCCGCCATTTCCCCAATCGCTCGCACCGCCAAAGACGTCACCCATATCATTCCCATAGGTCGAGCCAGGGCCCGTGTTATAGGGCGTTCCGGGAGCGGGAAAGAATGCCCCTTGATTGAGGTCGAATGGTGTGGCTGAGACGTTGAGATCTGATGCGGGTTAGTTAGCTTCCCTGCAGGAAAGTATATCTGAAAATGCATGGGATCAACTCACCTGGTCCATTTGTTCCCATGGTGAAATTGGGAGTTGCCGCGTTCCATTCCCGTATCTGCTCGCCGCGGTCTGTCTTGGCTCTCTTTGGATCTGATCCATCGTGCTGCAAGACTGGGCTGCGATGTCGGTCTGCACTTTCTCCTGGGGGCGGTCCGGTTGGAGCACTGATGAAGCGACTCCGAAGGCGGGATGTCAGTGTCTCGAGAAGATCTGCAAATCGAATACCTAAATGGACATCATCGACAACGCAGTTCCGTAGAGCGGACACGGCCCGGTCCATCAGTCCTATGCTAATCTCAACATCACTTTTAGATGCTCCCAAGGCAAAGGTCTTTAACAAAAACATTGCACCACTGATAATGCGAAAATAGGTTCGCACTGGTGCATGCTTGAGGTAGTCATCCGGCAGAAGCCCCTCTACAACCGTCCTAAGGAGGTTTCTGCTTCCGTCGACAACTTCTCTCACGTAGTCTTGATCGGCTGAACTGAATCCACCTAGTCTTGCTAGAGGTAACTTTCCGTAGTAGTTTTGCGTCTCGGGAGAGAGTGGGTTGCCGGTGTTATTACCGTTGTGACCCGCGGTGTTATGCTGGCCAGCGTTGCTGGTGCATCTTTCGACAACGGCCTGCAACGACAACGAGTTGACATAAATTCTAACATACTCGTACTCAATCGAGAGAATGTGTCGAATGTACTGAGGTAACCGAAAACGCTGGAATTCCTTCGTCCAAGCGGCCAGCATAGGCTGAAAATCTTTGAGAAGTTCAACATAGCTACCGTCCTGGATGATTTTGGTTGTGTATTGTCTCGACTTGAAGAGCTTCTCGTTGCCAATGCGCATTGCATTGCTGATACCAGCCCAGCAGTGGATAATCTGATCGTCAAGTTCCAGATCCGGGATGTAGTTGAAAGTGTTAGACACAGTCGTGTTAGTATCTGGGGTCTTGCCATCCAACGATGCTCTTCTCCTTCGTGGTGCGAAGGCTGGATCAGTCACACGCAAATTCTCCGGAACCATATTCGTCCATCCAAGACGGCCAGCTAATTGGGTGACATAGATCAGAAGGAGCCTCTTGATTCTCGCAGCTCTGAGTCGATAAGCTTCATCCTCATATTCAGGCCGGGTCATTTCTCCACCAGAAGCCAATAGCTCGTCCACATTATCGAAGACGCCGAGCTCGTAGGAGAGACCCATTGCCGTACTCAGAAGCATCCAACACATGCGGTCACTTCGCCAGGCTGGTTCAAGCCAGCTTTCGATCCTCTTCCCACCTACCCCTCTTGGTAACCGGTGGCCTCCTTCGTCGTCGGTACTGTAAGTATCCGGTCCTTCATAGGATGGAAGCATGAGCTCGTCCGTAGCCTCGGCCGGAGGAAAATGCAAAGCCCGAGGGTGCCACTCTGTTAATATCATCAGACTTTCGATGGTTCCCAAAGTTCGCAAACTTCCCTTCCGCAGTCCTCGCCAAGGAGCCGTGCTAGAGGTTTGGGCTTCAGCATCAGCTCCGGATCCACAAAAGCCCCCTCCGAAAGCTTCCTGACCCCACAAACACCTTTCGATCATGCCTCTGAGGTATGTCCAGAGCTGTTCGTGGATTGCATGTGATCTGCAATGACCACCAGCTCCGGGCATCCTCCTGTAACGTGTTGCTATTGTTAGAATGGTGACTGTTAGGATAGGCTCCTCCATTAAGAGCGTAGGGTGAGTTCCTGGATCTCGAAAAGTTGGAGGGGATATTGGCGTAAGTGGGGAAAGGTACTCATAGTAGCTACAGTTTGTGTAAGTCTCGATTCCATCGGACCAAGGAAATTAACCTACTAATCCATGTAATCGATTGCTTCCATAGGTGTAAACCAGCCAGCTCTGACAAATCTGAATCTAGACCAAGCCTTGATGGCATCCTTGTAGCCCTGTTCTTGCATCCGACTCGGCTTTTCCAAGTCTCCTGAAGTCAACGCGGGGTCGATTTGCGCCTCTCGGCGAGGTTCCGGGGGACGCATGTAGGTGTTCTCGTAGGGAGTTCCATTGTTTTGGATAGGAGATGCAAGATGTGGGTTGGAAGATGCGTTAGCGACCAAAATCGGCGACATCTGGCTGCTGTTTCTTTTGTGGCCAGGACTGAAAGGAGAATCAGCATGGCTTAATTATGAGCCGAGAAGATATGTACCTATCCGTTGCAGCTTTGTAAAGTAAATCTAGTGCATCATGCGGACCGTAGACCTCCCGGCGCATTACTTCCTGGGCCTCGAGGTTCTCTAGCTGCGTGTTGGACTCCTCGGAATGTCTGCCATCCATCCTATGCGAATGATCTCGGGAAGGCTGGTTTGGTCGGCGCAAAGGCTGAGCTCTGCCAATTGAACCGCCAGGTGTCAACGGAGGTCCAGCAACTTGCGCATTATCGCCATATTGCATCGCTGATCTAGCAGAAGTTGGAGCTCCCATTGATGATTGTCTGACCGAGGCCGGGGGAGAGGTATGTGCCATCTTTCTTCCATTGCGGATAGTGTAATCATCATACTCGTAGCCATCGAGACTGTCAGGCCCGCCGTCGTCATGCTTGCGCTTCCTTCTCGTGGCAGAGAAGAAACATTCCTTGCTTTCTCTGCGACATCGTACACATGGTGGGTCATGAGGGTTGTCAACGCTTCCCATGTCACACTTTACCTTTCGACGCCGACATGGTATACACGCCTGGTAGACCCGCTTGTGCTGCGGTGTCGCCTGTGGCTGTTGCTGCTGAGCAGAAGGCGAGCCGCTGGATCCATTGGAGCTTTCGGGATGCAATGGATACTGAGATGTTGTGGTTGCCATCGCAGTAGAGCCAGAACTTAGTCGTCTGGAGGGACGGTGCCCCTCGCTTTCCCACGGGTTAGGCTGCACGCGTCTTGTCGCGGAAGTATGTAAAGTGCACAAGGACCAAAGTGGGACGATTCCACAAGAGCGATCGTGTTTCGGCGCAATATCAAGACGTTTTTTGCAACTCGGAAGAAATTGTTGTTGATGTTGAGATTCAACATGCAGATGATGCTCGCATTGGCAGCTCTTATCGTGCGGCTCAAGCCTCGCCTGTGATGCGCCAGTTTCTGGTCACATGAAGAGTATCACCAGACTTGAAAACGAGTCACCGTTAAAGCCATTGTATTTCATATTCACCGCATCGTTTTCACAATGCCACCCTGTTCTCTCTGCAAGTTCATCGGAGCTGGCTCCTAATTCTCTTCCAATCGTATCATTGGCCCGAGAAATGGAATTGACGGTACGTCCGCGTTCTTTATTTATAAGAACATCCATTTTAAGCCGCAACCATGACTTATCTGACCGTTGCGACCCTCTTGTTATAAGTTCGAGGTCAAGGTGGGTATCTCGTGTCCTCCTACTATAGCCAAGAACTTTGACGGAAAGTCGAAGGTGGCGGCTCAATATTCGGGGTATTGACCCATCCCAATTTCACCAACT
>Ga0302325_10011923_pt1 | contig 18699 bp, 17 predicted proteins | sample Palsa_T0_2_FD_201948 | JGI IMG/M metagenome (GOLD analysis project Ga0302325, IMG submission 201948) | Peat permafrost microbial communities from Stordalen Mire near Abisko, Sweden - Palsa_T0_2 | ecosystem: Environmental > Terrestrial > Soil > Palsa > Peat permafrost | place: Sweden: Abisko...
GCGTCCTTCCTGACTCTCATGACCCTGTTTCTGTTGATCAACTGGCTGCCGACTTTGCTGATCGGTAAAGGACTGAATCGAGAAGAAGCCTCGCTGGTCCAAATCGTCTTCAATGTGGGCGGCGCGAGCGGAAGCGTATTGGCTGGTGCCTTGCTGGATAGGCACGCGCGCGCGCGCGTTGTTTCTTGGACCTATGCCACTCTCGGCATTTCTCTCGCCTTGATGGCGTGGTTGCACGTGCAGCTTACGGGCGCTGCCGTCATTGCACTGTTCATCGGCGCGGCGGCCATCGCGGCGCAAGCTGTGATCTTTGCAATTGCGCCTGAACATTACGCTGTGTCACATCGGAGTACCGGGATCGGTGCAGTGGTCGCTGCGGGCCGACTAGGCTCAATCTTTGGTCCGTTAGTCACAGGGATTCTGCTTAATGGCGGCGGCAGTGCCGAACGAGTGTTTCTGCAGCTACTACCCGTCATTGCATGCGCTGGCCTGTCAGGAGTTGCCATGGTCGCATGGCTTCGACCTCCGCGAGACTAGCGACGTTCAGAGAACGAAGCATCTTTGCGCTGAGGACTTGCGTTCCCAGTAGGCAAGCCCACGTGTTGGCAGACGCTCTTGAATTGCTTATTCGCGCGCAGCGGGTCCCATCGCGGTTCAATCCCAAGGAACGTGAGTCGCACGTCGCGCTCGTCGAGGGCTTCATTGAGTACCTTGGCAACTCCACGATCGTCGCCTAGTCCTAACAATACCATGGCGCGGTGCATCGGCGGAACGTAGCGGTGTTTGGAGCGTGCTACGAGGTCGCGCAGCACGCGGCGCGCGTCACGCCGATGACCCGACATAGCCAGCGTGTAACCCTGCAGGCCCACTGCCTCCGTGTTGCCGCTGGAATAGCGATGCGCCTTTGCAAATTCCGCTAGTGCGGGGCGAAACTGATTCTGAATTCCGAGAATCTTGCCGAGGACGATATGTGCCACCCAAAACCGCGGAGTCAATTCCAGCACTCGCTCCACGGAGCTCGTCGCCTCGTCGTAATGCCGCGCGTTGTACAAAAAGTGGGCCTGATGGGTATGCAAAATGCGTGAGACAGGATCGAGACGCTGTGCCGCCACGATTTCGCGAAGAGCTTCGGCGTGCCGACCAAGATTCGAATGCAAGTGCGCTAAGAACATCCAGGCCCCCGAGCTACTCGCATCGAGTTCGGCTGCGCGTCGAAATTCCCGTTCGGCCTCCGTCCAATTCCAGTCAGACCAGAAGAACACGATTCCTCGCGCAATGTGCGCCTGCGGAAGATCCTGATTCAGCGCCAGCGCTTTGTCGCTGGTTTCGCGCGCACGTGGAAACGCGTCGCGTGGCCGCGTGTCACTGGTAATAGCCAGTGTCGCGTAACACGACGCCAGGCCGGCCCACGCCGGCGCGTAGGATGAATCTCGCGCGAGCGCCTGTTCAAACTGGCGAATGGCGAGCCGAATCGCGGGCGCGGTGCGTTGATCCCACAAATAGCGACCGCGCAGATACATGTCGTAGACCTCCGGATCCATCTCCGGAACCGCAGCGGGCACCGACACGAGTTTCAGCCTAATCTTTTCTGCGACCGCCTTGCCGACCTCCGTCTGGACGCTCAGGATGTGGAGTAGAGGTCGTTCATAGGTTTCCGCCCAGACATGGGTTTGGTCGTTCACGGTAATCAACTGCATGGCGATTCGAACTCGCCCACGCTCGTGCCGGACGCTCCCCTCGATCAAGAAGTCCACGCCCAGTTCCTCACCGATTTGCGCGACGCTTTTTCGCGTGCCCTTGTAGCCCATTACGGAGGTGCGGGCGATCACGCCCAGCTCCTCCGGCGAGAATCGTCCGAGCTCGCTGATGAGCTCTTCGGTAAGACCATCACTGAAATAGTCCTGACGCGGATCGCCGCTCAAGTTTTCGAGCGGTAGCACCGCTAGCATCAGGCGCTTGGGCGCCTCCTCGGGCGCGGCAGAATTCAAGCGTGTTCCCGACACCGACGGCTGCGCGATGAAGCGATATCCCTTGCGCGCCACGGTTTCGATAAAGCGTGGTCGTCGCGGATCCTCTCCCAGAGCTCGCCGCACCTTCCTGATGGCTGTGTAGAGCGCCGATTCAACTTCGATAACCACGCCTTTTCCCCACACCGCCTCGAAAGCCTCTTGGTATTTGACGAGCTGACCGGCCCGTGCAGCCAGCACCAAAAGCAGCTCAAGCGGAATACGGTCGAGCTTTACTCGACGACCTCTAAGCCGGACCTCAAAATTGGCAGGATCCAATTCCAAGTCACCGTATCGGGAGATTGCCGAGGGCATCCGCTACTCAATTTTCGTGTGGAATTGGGAATGATCTTACGCTCGCGACCTCATTCAGAACAGAAAACCTCTAGAAATCGATCAGAAACACTACAGGACTCGCCGGGCACTCCGCGCATAGGCTTTGCGCCGTCGACTCGTCTTGTAAAATTCGTCAATAGGAGGTCACGATGAACACAAAGCTTTGCGGAGCTCTCTCTGCGGCGACGTTCGCGATTGCTTTGCCCTACTCAATCCCTGCGCAGAGCGATGAGATTTGTTCTCTCGCCACTCTCAAGGGTAATTATGCGTTCGTTGTCTCCGGCCAACTATTCAACGCAGGCGGAAGCACTCTACGCCAAGGTGTTTCCAAGACAACGTTTGACGGTCGAGGTAACCTGACTCAGGTCGATTTCGTCATGGCGACGCCACCTAGCGGGATATCGGCGCCCGTGCCCGCGGCACTAGACGACATCGATTCGATGACCGGCTTTCATATCGATGAAACTGGCACCTATGGGGTCAATCCGGACTGCACGGGCAGTGCGGTCATCAACTTCCCCGCACCGCCGGTTCCGGGGGCTACGGGCGCGGTTATTCATCTCATGTTTGTCTTGAGTAATCATGGCCGAGCGATCCATACAGTGGTCTCATTGCTCACTCCGCCGAGCCCTCCATCACCCCTTGGCGCCTATCTGGGTGCCTCGATTCATAGCGATGGCTGGAAGATTGATGGTCACGAGCACGCGGTTGACCGATGATGGTGACGTTCGACAGCGCAGGACAGAACACTGTCCTGCGCGATCCGTCGGCCACGACGTCGCGAATACAACCCACCATGGCCGTCGAGCGCCGGGGCGATTTAATCGGATATCGCAATGGGTTGGCAAGCCGATTCCTGACGCTTGTGCGGTTTGAGGCCACCCATTCAGGTGCTTCATAGTTGTAACAACGTCGCACAAAAAACCCCACTTTCAGTGTCTTTAAATTGCCCGCCGGCAGGTCCGCCTACTTCGGGTCGGTTGCTTGACATGTTAACCACATGCAACTATCATTTCCACATGTCTAAAATGATACAACTCCGCCATGTTCCGGACGCATTGCACCGACAGCTAAAAGCCCGTGCCGCGATGTCAGGGCTACCGTTGTCCGACTATCTCATTCGCGAAGTCCGCAAGCTCGCGGAACTACCCACGCCTGATGAGATGCGCCTGCGATTGCAGAGTCGAGAGCCGTATACAGGTAAGAAAACTCCGACCGAACTTCTGCGTGCGGAGCGAGACAGCCGTTGATCGTAATCGACGCTTCTGCGCTGCTCGAAATCCTGCTGCGCACGGAGCGGGCGGATCGACTGATGGAGCGCACCTTTTCAGGTTCAGAACAGATGCACGCGCCGCAGCTTCTGGACATTGAAATCACGCAAGTTCTGCGTCGCCTGGTCCGGCAAAAGGAAATCACCGCCGCTCGCGGCGAGCAGGCCCTACAAGACCTATCGGACGTGCTGATTGAACGCCATCAGCACCAGGCGCTAATTCGGCGAATCTGGCAACTTCGCGACTCCTTGAGTGCGTACGACGGTGCCTACGTGGCCCTTGCAGAGGCGCTCGCCGCACCACTGCTAACCTGCGACAGCAAATTGGCGGGTGCGCACGGCCATCGCGCGACGATCGAGCTCGTCGCCAATTGAAAGTTCGTGGTTCATCTTAAGTCGCCGTTCGGCGGAGCGCGCCTCAAGCCGCGAAGACCTTCCCCAGGGCGGCATCCTGATCGCCATAATTGCGTGCTCCTTATATTCCCGCTCCCGTTTGTTGGCTGCGGAATCGGCAAGCGGCCAGCAAATGCCACTATCTTCGAGCATATGCGCAAAAAATAAGCATGACCGCCTTGATGGCGCGGAGGCGACGATCAATCGAGGGAATGCAGGTTCCCGTTCGGAACATACTTCAATGGCTAAATTGAGGGTTGGCGCTTGTAAAATCCGGGATTTAATTCGCTATCTCCATGTACATGCTTGATCCCTAGCGCATGTACATGCTTGATCCCTAGCGATAGACACAAAGGTCGCGAACGTTGATATTCTGCAACGCAGGCATCGGATATGAGCTATTGGCGACTCACCCATGCCCTCGCCCGGCACGGCGAGTCAAAGGCGTGACCTCGACTCGCCCTTCCGGATCTCGATCGAAGCGCTCTTCGATCCGTTGCTACATCCCTGTAGCAATTTGCGCTCGAATCACTTCATTGTCCAAAAGTCCTTCCTTGGAGACCAGCCCTGTCAGCGACAGGCCAACTGCGGACGGTGACGGATCAGAACTGGCTGTCTCATAGCGGACTGGCATGTTATCTTTCAGCCGAACGCGGTGTGCCCTAAGAACACATCCAAGCGGGAGTCATCATGACAACGAATCAACGTGTACTCGGCAAGGTTTTCTTCGTGTTATCCATGGCTGCAGTATGCGGTGGAGCGGCGTTCGGCCGCGACGTTCACGTCTGCAGCACCTGTGCACACAAAACGATCCAGAGCGCGGTAAACGACGCGGTGAGCGGCGACAGCGTCCTGGTAGCGCAAGGTACCTATGTCGAGAACGTGACGATTACGGGCAAGGCGCTTAACGTTGTCGGCGGTCCCGGGATCACCAGTGTTGTGGGCGCTGGACGCGGACCGGTATTCACATTGGGCACTCCTACGGTGGAAGGCACCCCGTTCTTGGTCGGGATCTCCAATTTCACCATCTCCGGTGGCAACCACCTGAGTGGCACGGGGGACGGCGGGGGCATCCAGGTCCGAGCTGGCGCCTACTTGAATCTCTCCAACAGCATCGTCACAGGAAATGTCGCGGTGTCTGGCGCAGGCATTTCCATGAGCACGGTGCCCGGGCCCGATTACGGTTTCGCTAACCAGATTTCCCAGTGTTATATCCAAAACAACACGGCCACTGCTGCAGCGGGTGCGAGCGGGATCGGGGGCGGTGTCGCACTTTTGGAGGGAAACGCGATAATCGAAGCAAGCGTCATCACCCAAAACCAGGCAAATGAAGGCGCGGGCGTGTACGAAGGCGCTCTTGCCCACGCCCTGATCGTCGATGACACCACAATCTCGCTGAATATTGCGGACGGTAGCTCAGGAGGACGCGGAGGCGGACTGTTCGTAGCCTCATTCATTAGAATGTCATTTGATCAGGTCAGCGCCAATCGCTCCTTTGGGGATGGTTCTGCGGGTATGTATCTGATTCCGACATTCCCGCCTCCCGACGTCTATGGCGACGCGGGTTCGGACATTGAAAGCACTGATTTCAGCAACAACCAAGGCGGTCGTCACACCCCAAACCCAGCCGGCTTGGTCATCGGCACTCCTGCAAAATCCACAGGGGGATCAGCGGGGGTGTTCATGACCGATGTGGCTGTCGTACTGAACAGCGGATACGGCATTGTGAACAACGGCGGGATCCTCGGGGTGAACGTCCTCGTGCAACTCAACTCGTTGGGAAACTGCAGCGGAAGTGGTAGCGGCTGCCCGTAATAAGCAAGATGCCGGACCACGCAAGGTACCCATTCGGGTCTCCGCGCCCGTGCGGCACCCCGGCCCGTCATCGAGGTGCCGCAACCTAATACCGCAGTCTTGATTGGCGTAGACCGGACATTGACCGCGGTCCGCTGCGGGTCGTGAGGACTCATTCGACTCATTTAAGCGATAGAAAGCCCGCGTTGGAGATTTTGTGCAGCGGATAAACTAGATCGGTTGTGAAAGCTCAACGTGCACAATGGTGGGATCCACGAACTTGGTTGGCATTTGCCTTCTGGGAGCTACGCACGATTTTAAAGGGGTATCAAGGTGAAGACCTGGCGGACTGGAGCGCAACCGGCTTTCTCATCGTAGTTGAGTTACTGGGGCTCGGTGCGCTTACGAGCGCTTGGGCGGTCTATCACGAGCGAAGGCTGATTGATCACTATATTTACATTGTTGCTTTGGCTGTATTTATCCTGAATGTTGGAGCGGCTTGTGGTGGAAACAAGCGCTGGCAGCGACTTCGCAAAGAGTTTGAGAACTATCCAAGACCAATTAGGATTGGCGGCGGGGTTATAGTTATCGCCCTAATTATTCTTACGGTTGTCGCCGTTAATTATTTCGGCGCGGCTTATTCGCATCTGCCACGGTGAGATCCGTTTTGATGCGGCACGAATTCACCGTCTACCCACGTATACAGCGGGCGCACGTGAAATCGTGGGTCGCGGCTTTGGTAGGCTGATCTGGGTGCCGGGAAGCTGACCGTCGCCACAGACGGCTGTGGGTCCGATGGCGGTCTATCAATTTTAATGGCTTAGCCATCGCGTTTCGTCTCAGGACGTACCGTGGCGCTGCGTCGTCGCCTGCCGCATTGTGAGCAGCGCGGTCGCTTCACCACGTCAGCGAGTAAGGCATCCACCCGGCAAGCCTGGCAGTTTGCCCGTTACGCACGGTGCCGTAAGATTGGTGCATGAAGGTGAGCGCTCTAGTTGGTGGATGTGCTATAGCGTTGACTGCGTCGGTTTGCGGTCTCACGCGTCCGACGCAACACCCTTTGACGGTCAAAATCGTCGCCTTTAATGATTTCCACGGCAACCTTCAGGCGGGTAGTTCTGCGCCAGTTGCCGGACAGCCGGCCGTCACGGCCGGCGGAATCGACTATTTGGCCGCATACGTCGCCGAGTTGAAGAGCGAAAACCCCAACAACGTGGTCGTGAGCGCTGGCGATTTGGTGGGCGCCAGCCCGTTGATCTCCGCGTTCTATCATGACGAAGCGACCATCGAAGCGATGAACTTGCTCGGACTTGATTTCGGCGCTGTCGGCAACCACGAATTCGACCGGGGGCCAGCCGAACTGCTACGGAAACAGAACGGTGGATGTTTTCCCAGCGGGCTTCAAACATGCCTGGAGAAGCGTGCATTTCCTGGCGCCGCGTTCAAGTATCTCGCGGCGAATGTCGTGTACACGACAACTGGAAAGACCCTCTTCCCGCCTTACGTCATCAAGACATTCCAAGGAGTTCGCGTCGCGTTCATCGGCGTTGGATTGAAGGGGACGCCGAGCATTGTGAAGCCGCAAGGTGTCTCGGGGCTCACGTTTACAGACGAGGCAGAAACGGTAAATGCCCTGATTCCAGAACTGCATGCCCAAGGGGTCCATGCAATTATTGTGCTGGTTCACCAAGGCGGAACCCAAAGCCCGGCGACAGCTCCCGCGACAGGTGGGATCAATGATTGCGCGGGCGTCCTCGGAGGCCCGACGCATTCGCCGATCGTGGACGTAGTTTCACGCCTCAGCGATTCTGTCGATCTGGTCATATCCGCCATACCCACAAGGCTTACAACTGCCGTTTGCCGAACAGTGCCGGGCGGCTGATCCCGGTCACGCAGGCCGGCTATTATGGCCGACTTCTCAGCAACATCGATCTCAGTGTGGACAGATTGACGGGACGGGTGACGCACATCGCGGCATCCAATCTCGTGGTCAGCCACCCGGCGGCAGATGCCTTGACTTCGCCGGTACATCCCTTTTTGTTGTCTCCGTCGATCGAGCGAATTCGCACGCTAGTCGCAGATTACGCCGTCGCTGTCGCACCACTGGCTAACCAAGTGATTGGTGCGATCGCCGCGCCGCTGACGAACGCGCCAGGACCGAGTGGCGAAGAGCCGGCAGGGGACCTGATTGCGGACTCGGAATTCGCGGCAACCTCACCTGCGCAGTTGGGCGGCGCTGTCATTGCATTCGTGAACGCGGGGGGTGTGCGTCCCCCGGGTTTCGACGTGGCCGAAGCGACCTATCCGCACAACGTCACTTATCAGGAAGCGTTTGCGGTGCGCCCGTTCGGAAACTCTCTTGTGACTATGACGCTCACTGCCAGCGAAATTAAGGATCTGTTGGAGCAACAATTTCCCGGGTGCAATGGTCAAACAGCCAACCGGATACTCCAAGTTTCAAGCGGCCTGCATGTTGATTGGAGCGTGTCAGCAGCGCCGTGTCAGAAGATTGTTAATGTGACATTGCTTACGCCGGCGAATGACGATCCGATTGACTGGATCGTGGATCACGGTGTGGTCCAGCATCCGACAAAACTCTACCGAATAACTGTCGACAACTATCTGGCCTCGGGCGGGGAAAACTTTAGCGTCTTACAGCAGGGAACCAATCAGATTGGGGGCCCACAGGATATTGATGCACTCGTTGCCTACCTATCAGCCACCTACAAATCGCCAAAATCGCCCTACGACCCGAAGGATGTTGCACTGAACCTCCCTCGAGTTGTACGGCTGCCATGAGACAAGTAGCATCCCGCAAAAATCTATCGCCGCCCCCAGCGCCAACGAATGCTCAGTTGCCCACCGCGCGGCGGCGAGCGTGCCAAGGCTGCGTCCGGGGTGAGGTGCTTCGGCGCGAGCTGATACTCGACTGAGGTGACGATCACTTATGGCGCCTCGCTCAGCAGACGGCAGAAAGGGTCGAGGCTGACACCTCTGGCATTCTTTCCTCGCTGGCCGAGCCTTCCGCACGTTCCCTCACAGGCAGCAGCGTTCGTAGTCGCTTCCCGCTCGTACGTCTCTTCTATTCGTTCAGATCATCCTTCAATAGACAGCTTACCGTAATTGTCCCTTGCGCAATATTCATTCAGCCTAATCCTGCAAGCCTAGTTTGTTCAGTAGTTGGTTGAAGCGGGGATCCGATTGAACGTTTTTTAGCAGAGGGTCAACCCGTATAGATAACAAACCGTTATCACGCAGTCGGTAAGCCTCGTCAAGCCATCCGAACGCCTCATCCATTTTGCCTCGATTTGCATATACGAGCGCAATGGCAAAAGGCATGTCTTTCGGGTGACGTGCCTCCATCTCACTTAGTTGTGTAGCGGCTTCCGCGTTGCGGCCTAAGTTGTCGTACGCTAGGGCACGCAACAGAGCTTCTCCGCTTGCGAGAGAGCCCGTGCCCTCAGCTACATTCCCTTTTTCGCTGTCGATTTCTGCAAGAGCCGCTTGTGGGTTTCCACTGGCCAAGAGAACTTCAGCCTTGAATAGTCGGAGGCTCTCGCCTGTGATCCCGGGATTCAGATCTAGCATCTTGCGATAGGCTTCCAGAGACTCCGCATACTTCCGACCATAATAGAGAATTCCTGAAAGATCCTGGTATCGATAAGAGTTTACGGGATCCCCTGCAATGCTTTTTTTGATAGCTTCTAGCGCCTTACTATATTCGCCCCTTCGGCTGGCTTGCACCGCTACATATGAGAGAGCCCACGAATTATTAGGATCCAATTCAATCGCCTGTTGCACTTGCAGTTCCGCGCCGCGAACGTCCAAGTCATCAACCATTAGAATCCTGGCGGCGGCAATGTGAGCATCAGGTAATCGGGAGTTAAGCTCAAGCGCCTGCCGGGAAGCCGACCGCGCCTCGGCTTGCACCTGACTGGCAGGCGCAAATCCATCCTCCGCCTGCGCAGACAATGCGACAGACAACAATACCCATGCGTTCGAAAACCGTGGGTCCAACTCGAGAGCTTTATGCAAGTAATCGATAACATTGACGTAATCCTGTCGATCATTCGCATGCTGATAAATCGCTCGGCCTTGGAGGAATAAATTGTACGCTCCAATGTTCCGCGTGCCGGCCGATACAGGCTGCGATTCTCCGACGAGTGATATTTTGAGCGCGCTGACCACTTCGCGTGCGATGTCGTCTTGTACCTTGAATACATCGTCTAGTTGTCGATCATAAGTCTCGGACCACAGGTGATAGCCGGTGTCGGCGCGTATCAATTGGGTGGTCACACGCAGTACGTTGCCGGATTTGCGCACGCTGCCTTCAAGCACATATGCAACTCCAAGAGCCTTGGCAATGTCGGGGACGGTTGTCGGTTTCCCTTTGAAATAAAACGAGGAGGTTCTCGCGGGAACCCGTAGGTCCGGGATTTTGGTCAGCATGTCGATGAGTTCCTCCGACATGCCGTCGGAAAAGTACTCTTGGTCCTTCTTTTCGCTCATGTCGACGAAGGGTAGTACGGCGACCGACTTCTCGGGAGCCGTCGAGACGGCGGGTGCCGCTATCTTCGCCGAGACGGAATAGGTCGGCGTCCATTGCTTGACCGCGAATAGCGCAATCGCCACTAGAGTCAAGACGCCAACACATGCGCCGACCACCCAAGCGATGCGCCGTTTTGCTGACTTAGGATTGGCACCGGAACGGTCCTGGAGCGAACTCGTTTGCGTGGTAGACGGTGGAGAGAGGCGGATTCGGACTGCATTGACGACCTTCCTTAATGCTGCTTCGGTCCCCTCCCCCGCCAGGTCGACCCACTGCGATTCGCTCAAGAAATATTCGAGCGCGGTCGTCAAGGGTGCGGTGTCGGTGCGCAGCGTAATGATCGGGCGGCGCTTGGAGGAGGCACGTTCGATCTCCTTGCCGACATGCGGCGAGGCGATTGCACTCGCTGAGAGAACCAGCACCAGGACTTTGGCGCCATTGATCGCGCGAATGATACCGTCGGCGTACAAGTCGCCGGGGGTTACATCGCGAGGCGCAATCCAGCAAGTGATGCCGTTGCGCTCTAGAGCATCCACCACGGCAGTTGCGATGGCGGCATCTTGGGATGCGTAGCTTAGGAATACTTCACGGACGGAAGAAGAGCCTTCAGATGAAGAAGAATCTTGGGTCTTTTCGTCGGCCGATCCGCCGCTCTCGGGCATTGGTTAATCCCTTGGCCTCGCGACATACTCCGCGAAGGTGCGGGAGTTGGCAAGAAAAGGCGATTTGGGATGCTCAGGATGGGATTGTTCTCGCCGGCCGTTGCCGATGATGCATCTCGCGCCCTCTTACTTGTTACAGGACGTAGCAACGGACGGAATTCGGAAGGGTGAGGCGCATGCGCCGAACGACAATACACGGATGTGGTGGCTGGGCCGCAGCGAAGGCGTGAGCCAAAGCGTAGCGGTCGGGCCCGCGCGCCTGACTCGGCGATATCGGCCGAACACATGGACGTGTGAACGGGCCGACAAGACGAAGAATATTCACTTCGGAGCTAGTGGACAAAGGCCAGTGATCGGGCCGAAGGCTTCCTCGCCGTTCATGACTTTGACGACCTTGTAGTAGTCCCAGGGGTATTTGGATTCCTGCGGGGTCTTGACCTGCATGACGTACATGTTGTGGATCATCAGGCCGTCGGCGCGGATGTAGCCGCCATTCGTGAACATGTCGTTGATCTTCATCTTCTTGAGTTCCGTCATCACCCGGTCGGCGTCGGTGGTGCCGGCGGCCTTGACGGCGTTCAAGTAGGTCATCGTGGCCGAGTAATATCCCGACTGGATCATGGAGGGGTATTTTTTCATCTTGTCGAAGTAGCGTTTACCGAACGCGCGCGTCTCTGCGTTCAGGTCCCAGTACCATGCAGTCGTCAGGTAGAGCCCTTGAGCAGTCTTTAATCCTAAGCCGTCGATGTTATTCACGAATACTAGAAGACCAGCCGGTTTCATGGTCTGCGTAAGGCCGAATTCGTTGGCGGATTTCAGAGAGTTGATAAAGTCATCGCCGGCATTGGCTAACCCCAGCACCTGTGCGCCGGAGGCTTGCGCTTGGAGCAGAAACGACGAGAAGTCGGAGGTCGAAAGGGGCACGCGCACCGCGCCTAAGTTCTTGCCACCGTTCGCCTCTACAACTTTGGATGCCGCGGCCTGTAACTGGCTCCCAAATGTGTAATCAGCGGTCAAGTAGAACCAGGTCTTGCCGCCGCTCTTGACGATTGTGGAGGCGGTTCCATTGGCAAGGGAGGTGGTGTTGTAAACGTATTGAACAGTATAGGCAGTGCAGTCCTCGTTCACCAATGAAGCGCCGGCCGACCCGACGACGAAGTACGGCACCTTCTTTGCTGCGATAATTTTTGCCATCGCGATGGCGACGCCGGTGTTTGCCCCGCCCAACAACATGTTGAGGCCGTGCTGGTCCGTCCACTCTCGAGCCTTCGAGGCGCCAATATCAGCCTTGTTCTGGTGGTCCGCGGACAGCAGTACAATTTTCCGGTCGAGCACGCTGCCGCCGAAGTCGGCGATCGCCATCTTGGCGGCCTCAACGCCGCCTACCCCGCCATTGTCGGAATACACGCCCGACAGATCTTCGATGGCGCCAATCACGACATCAGGTCCCGCGGCGAGCGCTGGGCATTGGCCCCCAATCGCAAATACAGCTGTCAAGGCGATCGCCCTCAGCGCGGGTTTCATGGTCTTTCCTTGAAGTAGCTCAGCCACGTTCGGCCGCAGTCTGCGCTTGATGGCTGCGGTGGTCAAAGACGCCCGAGTCAGGCCAAGCGATTGATTTGAGATTACGAATCGGTGACGAGGACCGGGTTTGCGCCGACTTATCCGCCGGTTTGCGGGATGGAGGTTGTGCGGTGAGCCGAATGTCACTGGCTCAGGCGTGTGATGGGGAACTCGCGTTCGCCGAGCGCGATGCGCCATTGAGATACTCGCGGACCTCGGCAGCGGCACGCGCGCCGCTGCGCAGCGCGCCCTCGATGTAGCCTGCCCAGATTTGTGAGCTTTCGGTGCCGGCAAAGAATATTCGCCCTATGCTTTCGCGCAAGGTGGGTCCGAATTGAGTCAGCGCACCAGGCCCGAGCGTACCGGTGTAGCAGCCGAGGCTGTAGCGGTCTTGAGTCCAATTTTTCTCGACGTACTCGAGAGGCGCACCTGCTTCTAACCCAAAGGCACCGGTAAGGCAGCGAATCACTTCGGCGCGACGCTGCTCGCTGGTCCGTGCGCTCCACTCGACTGAATTTCTGGCGTCGAAGAATCCGGCAATGATGCCGTTTGGGGTTCCGGGCGGGGTGACGTCGAATGATGGTCCAAAGGCCGCCGTGTCGCTGCTGAAAAGGCCACTAAATCCGCGGCCGCGCCAAAAGGGCGTGGAGTAAGCGATCCAGATCTTGATCACCGATCCCATCGGCATTCGCTGAGTCAGCGCATCGCGCTTGTGAGGCAACAAGGGGGAATAGTTAATCCTGCCGGCGAGTGCCGGTGCGATGGCGATAATCAGGGCCTTGGCTCGGAAGGTCGCATCTGTGCCGGTCGCGGTGATTCCGTCAGCATCTTGTAAGATGTCGGTCACGGGCGAATTGAGAATCACGCGTTCCCCCAATTGATCCGCCATGCGTTGCGATAGCTGGTGAACTCCGCCTACAAATAGTCGCTGCTGAGCGCCGTTTTTGGATGTCGTAAGCTCTTCGAGGTTACCGCCGGATTTGAGGTAAAAGAGACAAAAAAGAAACGAGAGATCGCCCGGGTCTGCGCAGAATACCGCGCGAATGAGTGAAACCATGAAAGACATGGCACCGTCCGTGTGCGTGTGTTGATCCAACCAGGTTTGCATCGTCATGGCGTCAAATTGATCCGCCTTGGGATGAGTCCAGGGACTGTCTGGGTTGATCGAATCGGACAAGGCGGTCAACCGATAGACCAGCTGCGCCACGTCGAGCTTTACGGGAAGCGACAGGAGTGCAAGATAATCCTCCCCTTCCGAGGAATGCCATTTGCCGTTCAGTTCGATCGCGCTCTTGCCGGTGAGGTACTGCGGATAGGTCTTGACGCCATATTCATGCGCCAAGGCGTCCAACACCGTCTGCGTGGGGCCCACCCACATCCCGCCGAGATCAATCGTCAATCCGGCGATCGACCCGGGACAAGTTCGTCCGCCGACGCGATCGCGCGCCTCAATCACGAGCGGTTCGACACCGGCCGCGCGCAACGCCTTGGCGGCAGCCAGCCCTGCAAAACCGGCTCCGACGACAATGACATCAGCGGTGCGGCTGGGATTCGGTCGCTGAACCGCTGAAGCAATACGCGGAATCGTGGTGAGGCCAACAAGTCCTTGCAGTGCCGTGCGTCTATCCATGGTCTCGCGGAATTAGAATTCTTCTAGAATCGAGTTTGCGCTGATCTTCTTCATCTAGCCAGGCCGTTCGGGCAACGTCGCGCCGTCCATGGCTAATCAGCCCAGCCGGCACTTCCGTGTGCCGTCGTTCGGCGCATGCGCCTCACCCTTCCGAATTCCGTCCGTTGCTACGTCCCATCGCAATCCGATATCGCCTTCGCGATCTCACTCACTCTGCGGTATCAAGGATTGCCTATCGTCACACTTGGAACCGGAGCTTTGTTGGCGTCAGTCAGTCGACGATAGGACTGGAAAAGTGCTGCCGCTCCCCAAATGCCTAGTATCAGGTATCCAGCATAAAGAATCAGGGTGCTGTCGATGATTATGGCTGCCAGACGGAAAACGAAGGAATTCGAACTCAGAATTTTGATCAGGGCTGATGAAAGTAGGCCCATGGCGCTGGCCGCGGCTAACAGCACGAGGCTGTAATGTCGCGTGCGACGATAGGTGTAGATCTGCAGGGCCAGCAGGGTGATTTGCACCATGGGGGAACCCCAGCTGAAGATGAGTGAGTTCAGATGATTCATTGTTGGTCCTCGGGTCGGTCGGGGCTCATTTGCGCAGACGGCTGATGGGCTCCGCGGCTTCGCCCGTTGGGATGCGCCATTTTCCTGGCTCAAGTGTTTCGGGGTCAATTTTCGAGGTAATGATGGCGGACTCCATGATGATCGCGGCGCTGATGCGGGGATGAAGCGAGGACTTGGACATTCTCATAAACTCCGAGGCGACCAGTCCTAAAATGATGGGCCAGTGGATTTCTTGCAGGGGAACCTCTTGGCGGCGGAACAGCTGTTTGATCGGCGGTCGAGTCAAGATATTGAGGGTCTGGAGCCAAAACTTCCGGAGCGCCGCCAGGGGTTCAAGTTGGGGCGCCACTCCCGGCGGCACGCGGAGGGAATTGAGTGCGGCGTTCTGCGCCGCAAATCCCGCGAGCGCGCCTGTCACGGTCATTAGTGTTTCGGTGTGGATGCCGCGCTGAGTCTTGAGGGCGTTCATCAGCCCGACGCCTAAATCGCCGATGGCCCGGAGCGCGGTCTTGGTAGAGTCGGGCTGCCAGGGGTAGCTGGTTACGGTTGTTGTCGTTGCCATTTCTTTGTCGGTTCTTCGTTATGAGGGCCCTTCCTATTGGGTATCATGCGTTAGCAAGCACGTGAAGCTTTTCACACCAGTCATAGTGCGAGATGGGTCGGCAGCGAGTCTAGCGAGGGTTGGTCCGATGTTCATTCTTTGGAGCGAGCATATGAGATCATTTCGGCCACGCTGAATGACTCGGACAGGAGAGCGTTTCATGGAACTGACGGGCGGATGCTTGTGCAAGGCCGTGCACTACCGAATTGCTGAGCCACCGGTCACCGCGCGGGCGTGCTGGTGTCGGATGTGCCAGACGATCGGCGGTGGAAGTGGCACCGTCAACGCACTCTTTAACACCAGTGCCCTGACTATCAGCGGCGATCTCAAGGAGTTCTCGTTCATCGCCGACAGTGGAAATGTCATGTACTGCCGGTTCTGTCCTATATGTGGGACACACGTTCTCGTCACCTCGCAAAGGCGGCCGCATTTCACCGCGGTAAGAGTGGGCACTCTCGACGATCCGAATAAAGTATCGCCCGAATCTACGATCTGGACGTCGATGGCACCCACGTGGGCGGCGATCGACCCCAAGCTCCCGTGCCTCGACGGACAGCCTCCGCCAGGAAGATCAACGTAGCCTAGCGCAAACCGGAACGGCGGGTTCAGGAATGTTCAGTCGGGGGCGGGTGCGGTGCGCAGTGGACCGACTGCCGCCCATGACTGTATCCCATGACGAACTGGCGCTTTCGACCTAAGCGGACGAAGGCACTTCGCGCCTGGAGATTTGCGGCGTCCGCCGAGATACCTATCACCGACTGATCCGAGAGATTTAGATCTCGGGAAATACTTTTGCGGCACCAAAGCTTTCAGAAAAGTGTTGCGCGGCTAACGTGGCGCATTCATCGCAAATGAAAACGTTACTCCTCTCCGGCCCTCGGCTCGCGCGAAAAGCATCCCAGCCCCCGCAGCCTCCAATGAGGGACCGCACTTCGTGACGCGACTTACCACAGAACGAACACGTGCTCCACGGCTCGGCGGTTCGGGTCATCTGGGAGATTCCATTGATCTCCGGGTTAGCTTCGACATCAGCGAGCGGTATCTCGAGGCCTTCCTGGGCAGGCAGCTTGGCAGAGAGAGTGTTCCAATCAGCAAAACCAAATTGGCGTGCGACTATCTCTAGACATGTGCTGTGGGAAAGCGAGACATTTCGGCCGACGAGAGAGTCTCGAAGAGATTTCGCCATTGTCTTCGCATTTTTCTGTGTGAACATTGTTTGATCCTCCATTCACAGCGAACCATTGGATGATCAGTGCTTGCATTTCTGATCCGTTCGCCGGGTGGTTAAGGATCAATGATCTGACGTGGGTACATTCACCGTACCTTCCAGGGGAAGGCGCAAGCGGCGGGCCGCACCGAGCCTTCGGCGAACTTACAGCGGAAGCACGATCTCTGTCAACTCAGGGCTCGTCGAGTACCGCAGTAGCCTGCCGCATCGGAAATGACGGCTGCAGGAATGGTTTATCAGAGCGGCTACCGCCGTGACTGAATGCCGCTGATCAACTGGCGCTCTCGAACCTGAGCTGACTGTCTCTAACGGCGGCTCTTGGAAACAAAATCGGAATTCCCTGTTTCTCTTTTATATTGCACGCGGACTGAGCTCTCACCGATGTATCTTAGCGAGCCGCGCTCTGCGAGTTCGATGTTCGCATCAGGGAGGAAAATTCAGTCTTTGGAGCATCGCCGCGTAGCGCGGATCGGAGCGTAGCGATGCGAGACGGAGGTCGTTTTTAATGTCGGTAATCCCTCCATCCTGCTGGCGGTAGGCTCTCTCGAGCCACTCGAACGCCTTATCCTTTTCCCCTCGCCACCCGTAGACCTCGGCGATTTGATAGGCGGCGTCTCCGGCCGATGTGGCAATGAGCTTGTCGAGCGCTTGCTGAGAAGCCTTCGCATCGCCCAGCGTTTGCTCGGCCATCGCCACGCCGGCGCCGCGAAATTCCTCAATGGAATTGCTTTGGAAGGTGGCCAGCGCTTCCTGCGCTTTTCCGTCGATGAGCTGCAGAGTGCCCAATGCAAAGGTTGTGTACGCGTCCCCAGGCCGAATGACCAACGCGTGATGGAAAGCGTCATAGGCCGCTGCATGATCTCTCGACTCCGCAAGTGCGATGCCAAGGTTCTGCCAATTGCCCGTGGATAGAGGATCCTGTTCGATCGCTTTTCGGAGCATCACCGTGGCCTCCTCCGTCCGGCCGAGGTCACTCAACAATTTTCCATAGCGCGACAATACTCGGCTGTTCGTCGGTTCAAGCGCCAACGCCTGCCTGAAGTCGGACTCCGCGCCGACCCAGTCGTAGTGGTGTAAGTAGCGCAGAAACCCCCTGACCGAATAGCCGGTCGATAGATGGGGATCGAGATCAATCGACTTCTGCGCCGCCTGCTCGGCCAACCGCCCAAGAGCGACATCACCCGTATTGTCCGCCAAGAAATACTGGGACATGGCGAGATCTGCATACGCGTCGGCATAGCGCGGATCAAGATCGATCGCTTTCTGGTAGGCCTCGATGGCCTGGCGCGAGGTGGGGATTGTGCGTTGCGTATAGAGTTGCCGGCCCAGCAGATACGCGTTGTAGGCCTCGGGATTGGTGGTGCCGTGACCCCGGACGGCCGTGCTCCCCCCATTGAGCTGTACCTTCAATGCCATGACGACGGCTGCGGCGATCTCGTCCTGGATCGTGAACACGTCCTTGAACTCCCGATCGAAGGTCTCGGACCAGAGCCGTTGTCCAGAGTCAGCGCGGATCAGTTGAGTCGAGACCCGGAGGTGATTGCCTGAGCGCCGAACGCTGCCTTCGAGAAGGTTCGCCACATTGAGTTTCGAGGCAATCGTAGGAATATCGTCGGATTTGCCCTTGAAGGAGAACGAAGAGGTGCGGGCGATGACCTTGAGGTCAGGGGCGTTGGCAAGCTGCGCAATGAGTTCCTCAGCGAGGCCGTCGGAGAAGTACTCCTGATCCTTCTTCTCGCTCATGTCCGCAAACGGCAGCACCGCGATAGATTTTTCGGCAGGCAATTCACCCCTAACTGTGATTTGCTTTGAGAGCCATACATTGCCTCCCATGAAGTAAGCGGCCGCCAATGCAAGGGCGACGAAAGCGCCTGCGACGACCCAGCTTCGTCGCGGAGTTGCCGTCCTCCGCAGCATGACCGGGGCTTGAGGGGTGTGGACGGGTACGGAGACTCGCTGCACAGGGGCAATGAGCCGATAGCCCTTGCGTGGCACCGTCACGATATAGGTGGGTTTCGGATCCACATCGCCCAAGATCCTGCGCAGTTGCGACACCGCCTCATAAACCGACGCGGATCCCACCACCACGCCGGCCCACACC
>Ga0302325_10011927_pt1 | contig 18695 bp, 18 predicted proteins | sample Palsa_T0_2_FD_201948 | JGI IMG/M metagenome (GOLD analysis project Ga0302325, IMG submission 201948) | Peat permafrost microbial communities from Stordalen Mire near Abisko, Sweden - Palsa_T0_2 | ecosystem: Environmental > Terrestrial > Soil > Palsa > Peat permafrost | place: Sweden: Abisko...
CCGATGAAAGATGCATTATCTATCAACGAAGCATATCTTGAATATATCATCTATCATACCAATGCTCTACACTCCCTTTCCTAATCATCCACAGAACAACTACTGACAAAAGAAACGCGACATTACACGGCAACTACCGGGCTCAGCACATCTATCATCCCCAACCAAGAAGCATAACTCCCTTCTCCCTCTCTACTAAAGTTTCCTCTCGAATCCTAATCAAGTTAGTCCACGTTCCAAATAATTTCAGTGGAGGATTGTGGCAGCACCTACCCTTACGCTATTCCTAGAGGAACAAGCATCCTGGGTTCCGAAGAGGTAGTTCATCGCCGTCACAGTGATGACTGACAAGTTCAGCGAGGAGAGAAGTTCAGAAGACACGAGCGTGGCAACTAGGAGTAGTTTAGCAACAGCAGAGAAAGGCTCGTTTCCGATCCATTCGGTGCAGTTGGTTCTGAGATCTTGGATCCCGGAGAGGCTCGAGGTGAGGAGGAAGGCGCCTGCGATGAGGGCGGTGGAGGGGCGGTGTTGTCCTGGGATTAGGAGAGAGACAGCGAGGAGGGGAACGAGGTACGGTAGATGGCTCGAGATATCAAGTCCTGAGGAGGAGATCTAGGAGATGTTAGAAAACGAAGGGGGAAGGGGGGGGAAGCGTGTTAGGCAAGGGTGGATGCCATACGTTCGAAGCAAGTGCTAGCGACCCAATGATAGTGAGCGCTGCTACGAAGCTGAATTGTGTGTCGAAGACATTCGTTGGTGCAGTTTGGAGAACAAAGTTCGAAAGTGATTGAAGGCTGGTCGGAATTTGGAGAGTAGATTCTGCGCTGCTGGAAGGGAATACTTGTGTACTTGTTTCTTGAAGTACAGCGAGGGAAGTACTTCCGGTAGCGCTAGGCCGAGTGTCGTCGACGCTGTGCCAAACGATCCGGTCGGCAGTGGGGGATGGTGTTGCGACATCAAAACAAACTTGTTGGATGGTGGCAAGACCACCAGTCTGCTCGTCTTGTAGATTCGGTCCTGGGCGAATCTGTCCAGAAAACAACATCCTGCGGAGAGTTTCGTTGGGGTTGAAGGAGGATAGTGGCGACACCAATCTGTTCGACTCTATCGTAAAGTGAATGTCTCCATTTAGTTGCTCGGATCTCTCGATCGGTCTTGAATTCTCTACGCCATGAGGCGGAAGGTCACTCGACCGGCTCTTGAGAAGCGTTGAGTATCGGCGCACGCTGCGCACTGTTAATGCTTCAGCAGCGACAGCATCGTGTTCGTTTCTTGTTGGTGAGCAGACGCTATCCACATCTGGATAAATATCTAGTGTCTCAATGTTGCCATTGGCGCGTTGCAGTACGGCCTCGGTGGTTTCTACACCTGAGTTCGCAGATAAGCTTCTGCTACTCTGCCAACTCGTACTGCCACTGCTCTGTATACCTGAACCAAGGGTTTGGGGTTGTTTCTCATCAAGAGATTCGGACGGCGGGACCTGACGCTGCAAAATGCCGCCAGAGGTCAACGTCGGACGATTGTTTGTTGGTGAAGTTGTGCCAGTGTTGAAAACCTCGAAGATGTTGATCGTCACGCATAGTGACTGGATGAGGCGTCGTGCGGCAATCTGTAGTTCTCGAGCGTGATCTGGATGCAAGTCTGCACCCAATTTGTGACGTCTTCCGCCAGATGAGCGGGATCGCTCACCACGTGAGGACAGGACCTCTAGCTGGGTTCTCAAAGACTCGATCATCGTCATGGATGAATCGGATAGAATCGTCTCGGTGTACTGACTAGACGAAAGTCTGGCAAGTACACCTTCGAGCTGTTGCAACTCAACGCCCAATTCCGTGTATTCTACTGAAGCTCGCCTGATGCTCCTGAGAGATTTCGAGACATATTGAGCAAAGTTCTGCAGTCTGGAAATTTCCTGCGAAACCTTGGAAGAAGCGACCGAAAATTCTGGACATTCTTGGTCAAGTAAGACTTTGGCCAGTGAAGTCTTGGAGCCAGCTTGAGGATGGACTCCTTCTAATTGTTGCAGATCGGATGGGTCAAGAAGGCCAATATCTGGAGAATTCCGAATCACGTTGCCTTGGCCAAGTTGCTCGAAGGTTTCGCCAGATTCTTGTTCGTCAACGGCACGTCTCTTTCGGCTGCGTCGTGGTTCGGAAGCTTGGGAAAGTCTGTTGTTGGCAGTCTCACCTCCTGAAGATGAGCTATTCGCAACAATGGTTGACTCGAGTAGTGACCAATCCGGAGCGTCGGATAGTAACGGGCTGTCATTTACAGCAGAGTTCTGGGGTATTTGTGGGTGATCCACAAGGGCATCGCGCCAATAGTTGTCAGCAAACGTGGCGGTTATCGGAGAAATCAGGGATTCAGATTGCAACCAGCCAAATTGCCAATTGGCGTCTAGCTGTCCAGAATCGCCTGAAGGTCCGGCGGGATGAGGTTGAGAGTGAGAAATTGGCATAAATCCTTGCGGCTCTGCCCATTGATCCAAGCTATACTGATCATTCATGTTCGGTGTGTAAGCGGGTTGAGTATCGGGCTGGAAGCTGAATGGTTGTTGGTCGAACGAGAAGTCGAAGGATTGGTCAGTGTTCATGGATGGGTAGTCAGTGAGGTCGATATCGTTAATATCGAAGTTGAATTGTCCAAGGTCTTGAGTTTCAAGCTCCGGGAATGACATATCAGCGCCCCAGGACGAGCTGTCTTCTGGAAATAGTACGAAGTCATCGATAGCGTTGGAAGGACTGAAGGAGGGCAAGCTGCTCTGCGAAGCATGCCTTGTTTCGCGAGATAATGACGGAGTAAAGGCTGGGGGGCTGGGATCGAGACGGCCGGAGGAAGAAGTTTGTGTTGTAGAGGTAGATGTGCGTGACATGTCGTTGTGTGATCTTCGATGAGAAGGATCGCACTGTAGACATGATTAACAATCTCCCTGCAGAAACACAAGATTGAAAACTTACTCTGATCTTCTTTTTCTTGCAGGAGTCGCAAGCCTTCATGATTCTCATCAAGTGGGCATGTTCGCGTTGCTCCTTGGACTTCGTTCCCCGACCTGCAGAGTTCGTAACGTCAATGCCGTCCTTGGTCATGATCGAGAAACCAGGCAATCGGGCCTCGGCCGCCTTGGGAGTATCCTTCTTCGCCTTCTTCGTGACACGCACCCCTCGATTGCGGGTTGGAGGAGTCATGCTGATGGAGCCGTATGCAGAATCACCGAAGGTGGCAGAGGATCCAGGAGATGGGGTGTAGATGGGAGAGAAACCGGAGGACATGGATTGGGTTGGGCTTTGCTCGAAAGCATTGCTTGTCCAGGCAGAGGGGAAGACATTATATGTTCGGGTGAGGGCACCAGTGTTGAGGTCGACGGTGGCATTGTTATAACTAGTTGTAAAGTTAGCAAGGCGAGTCTCTTAACTGGATCTAGGTCACTCTACAAATCAAGGGTCACTTCAGAGAACTTGTCCTGCTTGCGAGCAGAACCTGTGACGAAGGTATCGATCAATTCCTCCAGCTCTTTGGTGCCAAGAGCAGGCTGGAATTGCAGAGGCGCACCCAAGAAAGGCTGGGTGATGGTGAAAGAGGTGGATGGGTTAGTGGATGCCATTGCGATTGAGTTTCGCTGGTAGCTTATGGATTGAAAGAGTGTGGTGGAGAAGGAGGGGTTGTTCTTGTGGATCTCAACCGAATGACTCAAACGTCGTCGAGAATACTCGAAACCGGTGACGGAGGTAATTTGGGGAGAAAGAAGGTCTTACGGAGGAAGAAGTTGGATGCCTCGAGGAAAAGTGACGGTTCTATAAGATCTAAAGCAACGTCCCATGCGGCAGAAAGCGAGGCCTTCGGCGTGCTCAAAAGAGGTAGCGCTGCTGCGGGAGCAGGGCTGAGCACACAGCCATTCAGAAGCCTTCCGCAGCGCAGTGGGGGGGCCTCGCGGGCTCAGTGTTCCACTCTCATTGGTACGAAGTACATTAATTTTCATGGATTCACGGCGAGCAAGTTCAGGTTTAGCTTTCCTGTATGACTCCCACCCCACCTCAAACCCTCAATATCCCACAGAGCAGCAGGACAATTGAGGGCTATGATTGATCAATTAACATCAATTGTGACTCTTTTCCTCCACCAGAATCTTGGAGGCCTCAACAGAGGAGAGCGCACACTATATAGATTCCTGCCGCACTAGGACGGGGCCGAGGTGCGGGTTCAAAATTGCTCAGCCACCATCCTGCTTGCCTGCAGCGGCCAAGAGAGGCCTCTCAGCCTCTGAGTCACAGGCGGGAGAACGATCAGTTCAATGTGGATTCATTTGAATGTTACGGTATGTAACAAGTCTCTGTGAAAATAAAGCAATTCTAAAATTCGCCCCGCATAACATGCCCCCCTCTAAGTTTTGAGCGCCGTGGAGAGGGAGAGCGTATAAAACACGTGACTACGCTAAACTTGAAGGGGTATCTATACATGCTGTGCTATGCACCAGACCTTCAACTCCAGCCATGAATGTAAATAGCTCCATGTCAGGAGCATCGTCGTATCGTTCGTAAAGAATGTGAGCCGTCAATCATAAGCGTCGATGTATTTTCAGAAGTCATGACGGTCGTCGCAACTCATGCTTCGTTGACGGCATTAACATGAAGTCGTGAGGACTTCGTCCCTTCATATCATAACCAAGCGTCACCACGCAAAGGAGGTTGAGATTCAATCGGTCGGCATTTAAATGGCAAAGGAGTGTGTGTAAAAGCGTGCAGAGGACATCGAGGTCTCTGAGGATGTCATCAGCGTGTTTCTTGGCCAGGTGATCCAGAATAATGGTGATACTCACGGATCGTGCTCGTCGTAGCCGTTGAACGGTGAGATGTTGTATCGATAGGCACATTCCAATGGACGCCATGAGGATAACGAAGCCTGTGACAGCTAGGTGTGAACGAATGCCGGCAGTGGCTCGAGGGATTGCCATTCGTGCCTTCCCAATGATCCAATCATAGGTAAAGCCGAGTGTGATAGCCAATAGGGCAAGCAGCAAAAAGATGAGAAATTTCAGGCGCCGACCCTTTTGCTGAGCCTTCGCGCACCAGAAATGAAATGTGTATGGGCCATCCCTGGCCATTTGCCGACCCCCGAGGAAATTCCCCTGGTGCTGGTTGCTACCTGACCCCGATCCAGTAGAAGCATTCCACCAATTCCCCTGATTCCCAGTTTTGCCATACCCACTTCCACCTCGATGGCTGTATTGGCCTTGATTGTTACCACCTCCACCAAAATTGTTACCGTTCATGCTTGGATCCCACGGAGGGTTCGTTGGTCCCGCATACGAGGTGGGGTCAAAAAAAGTTGACCCTGGCCGATATCCTTGGAAGTCCGACCCATCGGGAGCATGACGCTGATACCATGGAGTCTTGATGAAGTGTCCACATATCCACAGCTCAATAAATTCTGGAGTTCTGCATAAACAAGGGCCAGTAGGGCGAGGGGTGATGTTTTGGCAAGCTGAACAGATATAGCGATGTGCAGGATTGATTCGAGTGTAGAAGAAGTGCGTAGACTCAAAGTGGATCTGGAGTTCTTCTGCCGTCCTAAACCGTTGTGGACATAGCTGAAGATGCTGGCAATGAAATGCACCATCTCGGAAAACACCAAGAAGAAAAAGGGCGCCATGTTGAAATAAAGCATATGGATCGGGGTTGACAAGAGGAAAATTTGGAGCAACCAAATTCAGTGTGGCAGGTGCTGGAGTTTCCGTCTGGGTATTGCCATAATTCCCCCCTGGTCCCGAAGACAGTATGTCCAACTGTGTGTCATCGTCGATCTCCATTTCAATGTCCCGCAGTTGAGTATCTGGATTTGATCCGATACCGCGGAGTGCATCAAAGACTGAGCCACTGGGTGCTTCTCGCCTCGTAAGAGACCGGGCTGTTTTCTGCGAAGAACTCGAGGCGGCGGAGTGGGGTCGCTGGGGTTCGGGTTGTGTCTCTTGGGGCATCGATTGAGCAAGGTTTTCGAGGCATTCTATGTCATGATGATCTAAAGGGCACTGATCACAGTCAGATCAAAGGTTCAAAGTCATCATCAATAAGAAATATTTGCTCACAGGAACGCGGCGGCTTCGGCAAGGTGAGCATGATCCCAGATACCGGACCAATGCAGCCTTTGCCCTCGCCGTTGGATCCAATTTCTTTCTCGTGCGTGTCTTTACTTTCTTGCCGTCGTAAGCGACAAATTCCTTAGGCTTTGCAGATGTCGTGCTTAGGTCGAAGGAGACAACAGAAGAATAGTCCGTCACTGCATCACACATCGAGGCTGCAGTAGAAGGAGCTCCGCGGCGTTTTGAAGACCCGTGAGATGTGACAGAGTGGGCTGTGGATGGTCCAGGTACATCTAGATGATAACCATCGTGATTGCTTGCTGTGGGACTCTGGGCGAGCATCTCTTGGAGTTTGAGTTTGCGATAAAGGTCTAAAGCTTTGGGCTGCTTGTCGGGTGGTATTCTTATGGGATAGTCGGGGTATGGTTGCTGCGATGAGGAGGAAGACGGCGCTTGCTGGATTGGTTGTTTGCCCTGTTGCTTTGCCGTCCGGATCGTGAGAGAATTGTGTGGAGGTGGTGACGGCGGAGCCATATTCATCATAAATGGAGGATCCATCATGAGCTCCCGCTAGCTGTTCCCTGTTGATGGTTGATCACGATGTTGAACCTCAGACTGGCGAGCGAGCGCGATGTCACAGAAGCATCGACGCAGAAAGAGAGTAATGCGCAGAACGTAGGATGGGACTCCGCAGAGTTATACTGATCGATTAGATGCTCAAAAAAATATGAGAAACAAAAGGAAGAAATTCTTACACGGCTGTGGCAGGGAGCGACTGCGAGCCTTGTTATACTGGTCGCGGTTAGGCTCTTCAGAGGGCACATTCGCTCTTGCGTGGAAGGGCGGGCGCGCCAGCCTGAACCCGGGCCAACACAAGGGGAGGAATTCGGTGTGTGAATTGGAACAACACGAGGCCAGCGAAGGCCAATTGGCATCAGCAATTCGTGGCCATGCCGCAACGAGTCGCAAGAACGGGGGACTTTTGCAATTTGCAACTTCGATCGCAAAGCATAATGGAGCTGAAGAGGCGGTGGAATGGATTATGAAGAGATTTCGCTCGTTAGTGACGGCCAATCTCCCCCGAATTGTGGCTGAGGATCTTCGCCGCGAGCAGCTCAGAACCCAGAAGTGGGATCTCGTTATCTGCACTTTTGGCTCAAAGGAGGCGACGACTGCCCTCGTGGCGAGGAAAATAGGTTCAATTTGGAGGCGGCGCGATGCTCAGTGGCGAAGCAGATGAGCCATCGAGCAGCATACTGATGAAACACTTATTAGAAGCGCGTTTCAGAGTGCTCCCAAGCCTAGCAGTAATTGTGCAATCCCATTTGCACTTTGTTGGGAATACTCCGAGGGACGCCCTTTTTGCCCTCCGAGGCCTCCCGTCGGCCTTCAACTTTCCGCTGTCAGCCTCATCGTCGTTGTTAGTCACAGTCAATTATAGGATCCGGAATCGTTCAAGGTGGAGTTGCCAGGCAGAAGAGGTCAGATGAGGGGTTAGATGAGGGGCAGAAGGAGAGACTAGATGAGGATCAGCCCAACTAGTGATGAACGCAAAAAGACCTCGGGCTTGAGGCAATGAGGATTGTGTGTTTTGCATTCCAAAATTGACCTCCGACATAGCGAGGGTATTCTGGTGGGCAACTTCGTAGCTTGCTGCTGACGATTCAATGCCCAACTCTCTCAAGCCACAAAGCCCCAGAAATAAATGCATGGCCCAACTCTTCACCCTATCTCAGGGGGCTTCGAGATTGGAGATTGAGTCCAGCCAGGGATTAAAGGGCGTTGTGGCAGCTGCCGAAATGCACGGTACTTTGTCGCCCTTCCGAAGAAGGAAGAAGGTTCGGGGTGCGGGGCGGTTTTCTTGGAGTTCTGCCCGCAGGAAACGGCTGAGGGCGTTGAATTTGAACCAGTGCGCCACGAGTAAACGGGAAAGTACCACACGGAACAAGACAAAAGTCCCCAACAGAAAGGGCGATGGACAGTTGATAATTGTGAATGGACTAGATGTTTGCCTGCGCAGCGTTGGCCACGCCTCCTGCACCAGTTCCAGGCGGCAACCACGAACCGAACAAATCAAAAGATTCTCGACTCCAAGGCCCAGCAATTGTTCTTTTCCCCATATATCCACCAAGAGCGGCCCTTTCTCCTACAACAATATTTCTGTCTAGATTCCTCTGCAACCGAGTTATGATCCGTGGCGTCGGTGGAGGCGGGGGCATCAAACTGAACACTGGTGCCAGTGAATCAACTGTATTGGCTGCAATCGTCTGAAGTGACTTTCCCCGGGTTGCAGGGTTGACCAGCCTAGCCTTGGGGGCAGCTAGCGTGCCGTTCTTTGCTGCCAACACCAGGGCATCAGCCTTTCCACATAATCTATTCAAGCCTGTTGCTGGGTTTGACCCAGGTCCAACTTGAGAAAGCTCGGACGCCGTGTTCAAGAGTGGTTCAACAGGGGATGGCCTAGGAGATGACTTCACTGCGACTTCGCAAGAAGCTAACTGCCCTTTCTGACGGTGCAAGAGCACCGATGAAGCATGTTCAACGTGGTCTGTTTCTAGAGGTGAGGAAGATACATCTGCCAATTGGACTGTCAAACTGGCCGAAGACTTGATAATCGCTCGAAAATGCTCTGTTGCTGCTTGAATAGCGCTTGTAAAATGCTCGGGAAGTTCTGGCATTGGAGATTTTTGAGAGACTTTAGGTAGAGTGCCCTCCTTCTTTCCTTCACTCGATATTGTTGGAGGAGCTGCGGTAGTTTCACTCGCGGGTCCGCCCGTGGGAGTCACCCTAGGAGATGCTGCAATATTCCCAGACTCAATAGCAGAGTCATGAGAAGAAGTTGAATCGTCTCTCTCGCCGTTGATGGTCGATCCTGGCAAAGAATTCTGGTCTTCTGGACGGGACTGTTCATCGTCTCGAGGCCCAATCACAGCGCTTTCTAACACACAGGACGAGGTCTTCTTTGATTGCGACTTTAACAGATCTCCGTTGTTGAGATCGTTTGCAGGGCATAGCCGCTCAAACTGTGCGGTTGGTTCGAATTTCTGGCCGGTAGGCTTCATCTGAATCGGCCTATCCGTTTGTTTATTTTCCATCGGCAAACTATTGCGAGACAATAGAAGGTCGATTGTTTGATGGTCGATGCCACTATCTTCAGGGGAAGATATTGAATCCTCAAAGTCCAAGTTGGACCGTTTACCATTTAGACGTGCTTGAATGATTTCTTCTTGTTTCTGACAAAACGAGTTCAAGCGTATCGTTGCTTGTGAAAGTACCACTTTATTCGAAGCCAGACTCGAAATCTGGGGGTTAGGCTTCTGTCGATTTGCACTGGAAGGTTCGACCGTAACAGAGGAACGAGAGCTTGGGCGATCCATAAGCATCATCATCTTTCTTGGAGGTCTCGCTTTGATTCGCAGCGCTGAGACAGGTTGCTCGAGTGTTGCACCCGTGACAGAGGAGTTCTGGATTGGAGGTTTCTGAACAGTTTTGGTGGGCTTCGTTTTCGGCGGGGGAATGTCAACCATTGTTGGAGAAGACTGGTCTTCGAATGCAGGAACTTCTTTTGTAGACTTGGCTTTTTTTCTCGTTGAATCTCTTGGCGTCTTGGATATCGGTATAGGATCGTCAGCTAATGTGGGCGATGAGGAAGGGAGGCTAGATGCCGGATTCCGTTTGGGAGACTTGATGGCCTTCCTCTTTCTATCAGACTCTTTGGGGGGGTTCGTAAGCAGCTTAGACGCAACAGAATCGATGTCGATAAAACTCTCTTCATCTGATTGTGAAGAATCGTCACCCTCTTGTAGTATCGGTTTAGCTAACTTAATAGCAGGAAGAACCACGTTGATTCGACTTGATGAAAGTGTTTCGGGACGGGACAGTGTCAAGGACGCTCTAGTTAGGCTGCTTGCGTATCCGTTTCTTGCCGGAGATCTCTTGAGCCTTCTTTGACCTTTACCTCGTCGCTCACCTGGGGTCCGCTCTTCCATAACGCTTACCCGTCTCGATCCAGTATCTCGTTCCTCTTCATCTTCCTTGGCAGTAATGTCGATCGTCGGAGCTAGAATCTCTCGCTTACTTGGTCTTGCTCTCACTGGTTCGTAACATATTGTCGCGGTGCTCGGGGGTCTCGAAGAAGTCAAAGTCAGTGTAGCGCCCATCAGATTTTGAGCATAGCCACTCTTGCTGGGGGCATCATCATTTTGTTTCCGCCTCTTTGCTGGCCTTCCATTCTCCGCTCCATCCCGATTGCCATTCATCAGACGTTGTTTCTCCTCGAATGGTGAAGTATTATGTAACAGAGCTCTGCCGTAGTGTCCCGTGGGTGCCAACATAGTATTCAGCGGTTTGTGTTGTAGCGGGCCTGCCATGGCTGGAGTGCCCTGAGTCGTCCGGATGAGTGAAGCATGCGGGCGAGAAGGCGATGAAGCCGCGATCTTCGCTGCCGCCCTTTCTTCTCTTTCCTTCACTCTTTTATCGACTAACTCGAAAAGGTCTTGGTCTCTCTTCCCAACACATTCTCCAACCTCGACTAGTATTCCTCCTCGTTCCAGCTCCAACTTTTCTCCCTCGTCGAATGCTGTATCCTCCCGCCAATGGGTGTCTCCCACGAAATTGGACCTCTCATCGTAGACCATGGCCCGCTTGTTGAAGGTATGGAACTTGAGTCTGCCATCCTGCCAGCGTTTCTGCTTGCGTCGGAGATCTTGGGTGTAGAGGCATCGAAATTCGAGAACCGGCGCGGTATTTTGTGTCTGGGGAACATCCATCGAAGTGCTCGTTGAAAAGGACGAAGACGTCATGATATCCAGATCTCTATGGGATGACTCATGGCCCGGTTTGGTGGTGTGGACAAGCAGGCATCGGGATGGGACAAGCAATTGTGACTGATTTTGACGCGGACGTGGACGCGGATCGCGACTGGCGCACACACGACGAAAATACGGGGTCACGTGAAATTTTTATTATTGGCAGCCATGAATGCCGTCTCCCCCACGGGGCCTCCTCTGATTCCGCGTAGAGCCCATACTCCCCTGTACTCCTTTTTGCTGCTGCCGTCCAACACCAACGTCCTCTCCTTTCTCCCAGCGCACTCCCTTCGTGTTTTTTCTTTGTGGGCAAGGTTCAGTGTTGGGGATGGGGATGGGGATGGGGATGGGGATGTCATTTTAGGGGCAGGCAGCCTGTCCACCCCGCAGACGCGAATGCGAACCCTGTTTTGTTTCAGAAAGAGGCGAAAAGTTGCAGCTTGTCCATGGTGAATCGACCACTTACGCCGCAAGGAGACCGCAGCACAACATCCGCCGGTTTGAACGCGATCGTCCTCTGCGTGGCGGTGCGGCTGTGCCAATTGATAATCTAGTCCTGAGCCTTTCTGCCCTTTCTTTCATCTCTCATCTTCTAATTCATCCTCTCGAAGCATCAAGGCACGCCTTTGCCAGGCATATTGGCACAATTCAGTCACTACCAATATTTCGCAGATCCGACGACTAATTCCCCACTATGAATACCATGCACCGTCAGTTTGGAAAGTTGAGGAGGAAGGGAGGAGACCAAGCAAATGTCGCCATGCTCCTCAACGAGTATGAGGATGCTGACAAAATGCTCTCGAAGGTCTGTGGCCCATATTCTTGATTGATTAAGGCGCTTTCGGTCATCCCGCTGACAATACTAATAGATAATAGAGGCATCAAAAGCCTGGAGAGACGCCTGGGTTTCTATTCTCACCATTCAGGTAACGACGACTTCAATTTTCGAAGAACTCTACAACCCAATTGTTGGCGCCAGCCAGGATGGATACGGACATTCGCCAGTAATAACTTCCCAAGCCCAACTCGATCGAACGTCCAAATTGAAGGAGGCATATGCGGAACTTAAGACTGATCTGTTGGATGAGGTTGGTATGATGGATTCTCGCGTGATCAGGCCTGCAACGGATGCGAAGGAGTACTTGCAGCCCATACGCAAAACAATCAAGAAACGGGAGAACAAGAGATTGGATTGGGAACGCTATACTGACAAATTCAACAACGCAAACAAAAAGTTAAAGCGATCAGACCGTGAGAATGCTGCATTGGTGAAGGCGGAAGAGGACTTGTCAAGAGCCGCTGATGTTGGTCTTTTAATACCCAATTATCTGAAGTATGGCTAATCCTCGCAACAGGACTTCAAAGTTGCTGACGAACATCTTCGAGAAACCCTCCCTCCCATCGTTGCGTCTGCCTTCTCCATTCTCCCGCATCTGCTTGCCGTTCAGATCATGATACAAAACACGCTCTTAGCACAATACTATACCATACTCCATAATTACTGCGAAGAAACTGGGTTTCCATCACCTCCACCACCGATGGAGGATGTTATAGCTACCTGGAGCAGAGATTTCAAGCCCATTCAACAAGAAGTGGAGAGCATCAACTGTATCGCACGCGGGAAAGCGATCCACCAACCAATGTCTTTAGGGGATGATGGAACACGCAAGTCAATAACTGGTCTAGGCGTCCGGAATGGCATTGCAGGTCGCCGTGCCTCGTCCCAAAACAACATGATCTCTTCCCATCCGGTCTCTCCTCATCCCGAAGCCCGCGTGATGCGAATTCCCTCTTCGATTTCCATGAATGCGGTAGCATCACCCCCACCACCCGAACATTCTCCATCCCCTGAACCTACACCAGCCTTCACATCACCAGACTACTCAACACACCTTACTCCCCAATCCTCGTACTCAGCCTACTCCCCCGCTGGGCCAAGTATGGACTACTTCCAGCGTGGGGCAGCAGCCAAGAAGAAGCCCCCTCCCCCACCACCGAAACGGATCGGTTCTCAAAACTCCGGTGTCTATGCTGTAGCTCTCTACTCATTTAATGGAGAGAACCAAGGAGATCTGAGTTTCAAAGAAGGCGATCAGATCAAAGTGGTGAAAAAGACCGGAAGTGTGGATGATTGGTGGGAGGGCGAACTAAGGGGTGTCAAGGGGAGTTTTCCGGCGAATTATTGCAAGATTAACTGAAGGGACAAGTACGGAAAACTGAGTGAGAAGTAACAGACAGCAAATAGATCAGTGACGACTAATGACGGATTGAAAAAAATGGATACGGGCTGGCGTTCAGGCTTAGACATCACTTCGACAGTGATGATAGCGAAACTGAGTACACACAAATGGGGTTCGAGAAATCCAAGCTTTCTTCACATAATGAGACAAGATCTTCTTTCTAACATGAAGATGCTTACTTAAAAATTGAAATTTAAAGCTGGATATAGGTAGAATATCATCTCTTCTAATCTTCGCAGTTTCCTTTCCTCCAATTTGTTTCACAAACTCAGCGTTACGATCTCGTTTAATTGCAAAACTTGTTCTAAGAGAAGCAGCGAGTGCACTGCATCTAGTCTCTCAAGACGAAAACATCACAGAAGATAGATCCCCACCGATCACCTACCACCCCTCATCTTCCCCAAAAGAAAAAAGAGAAAAAAAAAGGCTCCAGCCACGCCCCATTCATTAGACATTAAAATCACAACCACATTCCAATCTCCCTCAATTCTCTCTCGTAGTTGATGCCTCGGATCCTAACCGACAGTATACGGGATGCACGACTGGTCGATATAGCACGAGAAGAGGCATTCTCTGAAGAGACCATGGCCGTTGCAGTATAGCTTTGGCGAATTAGCTAGCTAGCAGCGGGCTGGATAGGGGAAGGGGACGAACCAGAGCGGGTTCACCGGCATAACTACCGCAATAGACACCCTGGTGGCAGCTGTCGGCTGAGGTGGGGTCGAGTGGCAGGGCGCCAGTGGGGATGAGGATGAGGGCGAGAGATAGGAGTGTTGTGAGGAGTGAGGAGTGCATTTTCGGATAGATTGAGTTGGTTGGATCTTAGATTTAATGATGATGGTAATAAAGCAGGTGTGATTTTGGTCTTGGCGCGACGGAGTGGGAGTATGGGTTTTGAGCAGCTATTTATACCTAAATCTATATTTTCTTCCCATTCGGAAGAGAATTGAGGCATCTGATATTTTCGCGCAGCGAAAGCTCACAGATATCGCAGATAAGAGGCGTTTGATAGTACCAGTCAGCTCTCCAAGAGTCGGGTGATATCGAAAAGGGTGAGGATTGAGGCAAATTGTACCTCCGTGCTCTGTCGCCTCATTGCCATCTCATCAGAGTTATCGCCACGTCTAGAACGATTCTTCGTATACGCGGATGCGAGGAATTGGAATGTTTGTCTCCTAGGCTGGAGCGTATCTTGTGACAATTTTGATCAACTTGTTGAGGGAGTACCAAGTAGTGACGTGTTGGGGTGCAAGTGTTACGAGTAACTAACGGTGAGAAGCATGGTTTATTAAACTCCGTGAGGGGGATCATGGACTTTTAAACCGCTATTCATTCCGAGGAATCTGGAGATAGAACTGGCAGTGGATGATGTATGCTTTTGCTTTAGAGAAAGGAAGAAAGAGTGTGGTTTCGTCCGTTGGTACATTTTGTAGACGTGGTTCCGGTGAGGCGTCATAATGGAGGGGCTGTGAGACGAGCAGGTGGGGTACCTAGGTAGGTAGACAGACAAGCACGAGGTCTATCCTTGGCTGCCTTCCGAGCTGGGATGCTTTAGACGAATAATATTCATTACTCTGATACAGGGCTCCTAGACCACAGTTTACGTCTTCCATAAATATTCCATGTCTTCGGAGTTCCAAGCATACTTTTCTCGCCCCGTTCATGTGATCCATAGTCCTACCTTCCGCCCCGCTTATTATCAAAACATAGACCGTGCTTGCACATCAAAGATCTCATTCCTCCATCCTTTACTCGCATTATCATCAACCACTTCCCCAGCTCTCGCGGCTTCCTCATCCCACAGTTTCACCACGCTACCCGGCGCATAGACACCTGCAAAAATATTGCCTCTCTGGTCTGCAGCTCCCCTGACCCCAATATTGGTATACAAATCCGGATCATCAGCTGGAGTCAATCTTGTCAACACTGCTTTGACAAACGTCCTGAGATCTCTTGGATCCGAGATCCGTGTTGCTCGGAGACGTTCCCTGGCGAAAAGGAGCTCGCGATTCGCTGCGTGGAAGAAATCTCCGATAGCGGTGGCTAGCTGTCTCTCCAACACCTTCCTCAAAATAGGTCGCAAGAGAGGCTTGAAGAGCCATGCCAAGCATGCGAATTTACTCTTCCTCAAGGTATAGCTCAAATGGTGGATCTTCACTCTCACGTTCCGAAGAGATAGAATCTCCTCCAGCCTCTCTTTGCCCACTTCGACGTCAATTTCAACATCGATGCCTCGGTCGTCGAGTTCGAAGGATGCAATTCCTTCATCAGCCAAGCGGAGGAGGCCTTCATGAGCACGGAACCAGAAACCAACTTCATCAGCACGAATTGACAGTCCTTGAAGTTTGATGGTAACCAGAGATTTCACTGTACTCACTGTGCGGAAGCGAGCCTTTCGAATGGATAAATCACTGAAGGTTTCTACCTTTAGTTGGAATGGTAGGAAGGAAGTGTTGTTAATTGTTCGTCCAGGCTCAAGGATGAGATTTTCAAGCAGAAGATCAATTTCTGGAACGGAGATTTCGAGTCTGGGGATGGGAAGGTATTGAATTGCTTGAATTAGCAGAGGGAGAAAAATGGTGTAGGTGTCCGTGAGGAGCTCTGGGTTTATAGCTTGGCTGGCTGGGAAAAGGAGACCCCAGAGACGAAGAGAGGTTTGTAATAGCTTCGAGATATCATGATCATTCAAGACCGAGTCGTAGGTCTTGCGTGCTTGTTGGAGAAGGGCATCAATGTCTTTGCGGAGCGGTGAGTCGGTGCCAACTTCTTTCGACTTTTCCTTTAACTCCTCGACTTTATTGTTGACTGAATCGAAGAATTCTGGATCGGTGAGCATCTTTTGGATGGATTCTGCAAGTTCCTCCATAAGTTGTTCGAATTCGGGGTCTTTTTGACCATGCTCTATGACTTTGTTGAATCGCTTCTCGAGCTCTTTCCAAGCTTCTTTATCACCAAATGAGCTGACCAAAGACCACCCGTTCTTGATAGAACTATCTAGCTCCTCGTTGGTGTCCACATCCTCTTGGATAGTACTGATTGTCTTGTCCACCGCTCTGGAATAGACCTTGGCGTATCTTTTGATCAAGAGACCTATGGTAGAAACCGAGTCGGTGTAATCATTCCGCTGTCTTAGCTTCGTAACTGCAATTTTGAGACGGTGGATCAAAGTCTCTTTCTGCTGTCCCGTGACGTTCTCTTGCAAACTATTATGAGCCTCCCGTCCTGTCTTCTTGATGCCATTGGCAACGACATCCGAGATTTCAAGAGCTTCAGACTCTAACTCAGCGGCCGTGGGTGCAGGACCTTGATCTGCTTTCTTCAATGCTTCGCTTTCTCCATTTGAGGGTTCGATCTGATTTGCGGCATCTTCGGCAACGCCAGAAATCGTATTGGCGGTGTCTGCAAATACTTTTCTTCCAATCGTGTTAAGGTCTGATAGGAATATTCTGAAATCGGAGTTTGTCAAGAGTAGATTTCCAACAGTCTTGATGCTTTCATATGCTGGAGAATATTTAGTTTGAGTCTCAACTAAGTATGAGCTATTGGCATACCAGCTGAGGCGTCTGCTTTTGTTCTCGTTGACTGGACAGTCTGAATCAGATCATTTGTATCCACCGACATCTTCGCATGTATCAGAGACCAGATGAAGTCTTGCATCTGATCTTCATCGTTCTTGTTTCTCAACAGCTCAATAAATTCCGTCAACCATTGCCTCGAGTATTTAGTAAGTTTTCGTCCGCTCTCACTCAACCCTGGCGTTTCAGGGTTCAGGACATCGGAGGCCAAAAGAGTCCTCAGGTTGATGATCGTCTGCTCTGTTGATGGCATGAATCCTTTGGAAAGTGCTCTCAACATTTGATATGTATGTAGCTTTTGATGAGCTACTCGTTGAAGTGACGTATCATCCTCATACTGAGGGAGAAGAGGCTCGCGGTCTCCATTTCGTCTGGACTTCTTTCTGGATCCGAAGCAGGAAGACATTTTGAAATGAAATTTAGTAGATAGCTTCAAGGAGTTCTGTGCGTGATAGATGTTGGTTGCACTCGAGAAATGGATGCTGTTATGGGATCCTCCAAACCCGATGACGATCGCTTTGCCTGGAGCTCAAGGATGCACTCGCAAATGGTGACCCTCCTCCCCCCAAACTTTGTCAGTCTCCTTGAATGTAAACCAATTGAAACTTCGGATCGACATCTAGACACTCTTAGCCATGTCTTTAATTCCGTAGTTATGTGTCACATTGCCCACTACTGGATTCCCTGCTTCACATCAATTTTTGTATGTGCTCATGCTCATGGAACTTCCCCCAGAAAGCACTTACGTCACAGGAGCAGGGGTAGTAGTCACTAGGCGAATCGTTTATCCGAGCCGGGAAATCCTTATCGAAGCGATAAGACCAGGACCCACCGACACTCAGCCTCATTGATTTTTAAGTCCGCTCCCACTAAGAAGATCCATCACCCAGTCGCCATTCTTCCAAGCAATGGAACAACGAAAGGAAGAAGTAACGCGGAGACCCTTATATGGTAAATTCCAAGCCTTTCCCACTGCTCCGAAGCGATGTGCTGACTTTGACCAGTCTATGATCTCCCTATAGACGTCCTGACGACCTTGACACGAAAAGACAGCACCGGAGAAGGTCCTCAAGAAAACATTGCAGCTACCACGACCACCAAAGACTCAATTTTGGAGTCAAGAACGGAAAGTGCTGTTGGATCAAAGTCATGTTCACTCTGCGGGGTGACATTCCCTACGGTCGAGGAGCAGAGAAGTCACATCAGGTCTGATTTGCATGGCTACAACCTGAAGCAGAAGATCAGAGGGGCAAACCCAGTGTCAGAAGGTGAATTTGAAAAACTAGTTGGAGGTATGGTCTTCTCTCCGCCAGCTCTGCTTCTCTGCTAACTGTTGCCAGATCTTGATGAGAGCCTGTCGGGTTCTGACTCATCGGATTCTGAAGACGACGATGAAGGCGATACACGGAAAGAAACAACACTGAGCGCATTACTGAAGAAACAAGCTGCCATTTCATCAACAAATAATGAAGATAGCGAAGAGTTTATACCCAAGAAACGAAAGCGTGGATCCGGGAAACCTCCATTACTTTGGTTCACGACCCCCACACTTCCCTCGAACACATACCTTGGCATATACCGATCGATATTCACCAATACGGAGCAAGAGAATGAGGTAGCAGTTCTTGATACCATTAAGAACAAGCAACTATCTCCCAAACCTCAATCGAAAGTACCTGTGGACTCGAACAATGGTGTTCCTCTACCAGAAGCATATAAAGGGCCTCATATGTTCTTATGTATGATTGGTGGTGGACACTTTGCAGCCATGGTTGTCTCTTTGACTCCAAAGCAGACAAAATCGGCCCAAACTGGGCCTCTGACTCGCGAGGCAACAGTCCTCGCCCACAAAACTTTCCACCGATACACTACTCGTCGAAAGCAAGGAGGTGCACAATCTGCAAACGATGCAGCAAAAGGCGCGGCCCATTCGGCAGGATCTAGCCTAAGAAGATACAATGAGCAGGCTCTTACTGATGAGGTTCGATTACTTCTCCAG